>Ga0181525_10000530_pt1 | contig 33259 bp, 25 predicted proteins | sample PEATcosm2014_Bin_48_FD_121100 | JGI IMG/M metagenome (GOLD analysis project Ga0181525, IMG submission 121100) | Peatland microbial communities from MTU Mesocosm Facility, Houghton, MI, USA - PEATcosm2014_Bin06_10_metaG | ecosystem: Environmental > Terrestrial > Soil > Wetlands > Peat | place... | reverse complement strand
ATGCCGCTTGCCCGTCAGCGCCATGTCGAGCTGCCGCGAAAGCCATACGCGCACCGGCCGCTTGGTTTTCCACGCCCCGAGGGCGGCGATGGCGGTCCAGGGATTGGCTTGCGACTCTTTGCCGCCGAACCCTCCGCCCATCCTGAGGCACTGCACCGCGACTTGCGACCACGGGATGCCGAGCACTCGTCCGATCACCTGCTGGGCCGCGGTGGGATGCTGCGTCGAGCAATCCACGATGATCCCGCCCGATTCGTCGAGCCTTGCGATCGAGCACTGGGTTTCCAGGTAGAAATGCTCCTGGCCGCCCATAAAAACCTCTCCGCTCACCTTGCACGGACTCGCCGAGATGGCCGCGGCGGCATCTTCGCGCCGGATGTGCAGCGGCGCGCCGTGAAAGCTGTCTTGTGCGATCGCCTCCGTTATCTCGAGGATGGGAGCCAGGGCGCGGTATTCTGCCGCCACGCGTACCGCCCCGCGCTTCGCCGCTTCCAAAGTTTCGCCCAACACCCACGCCACCGGTTGATGATGATAGAGGATTTCGGAAGGAAACAGCGGCTCGTCGCGACGGAGCAGGCCGGAGTCGCCTTCGCCGGGCACGTCTTCAGCGGTGAGCGTGGTGACAACTCCGGGCTCATCGAGCGCAGGCGTTGCGTCCAAATGCAACAGGAGCGCGTGCGCGTGAGGCGCCAATACCGGCCAGGCATGCAGCAGACCGGGGAACCGGCCCACCAGGTCGTCGGTGTAAAGGGCCTCGCCGGTCACGTGGCCAGGGGCGCTTTCGTGCGGCATCATGCTGCGGCCTCCGTCTGGGACTCGTGCCAGTAACGCTCGATCAGCATTTGGGCCATGGCGAGACGATATTCAGCCGAGCCGCGATGGTCGCTGATCGGTTTCAGCGTTCTGGCCAGGGCCTCTTGCGCCTTTTTCACGGCGCTCAGATTCCATTCCAGGCCGAGCGTGGTTTCCTCAGCCGCGATCGAACGAAGGGGGGTTGGGGCTACTCCTCCGTATGCAAAGCGCGCCTGCTCGACGCGATTCCTGCTGTCGACCGTAACCGCCAGGCAAGCCGCCACAGTGCTGATGTCATCCAGGCGCCGCTTGGCGACTTTGTAGAAGCGCGCATTTTTCAGGCGGGGCTTCGGGATTTCAATCGCAGTTATGATTTCGGCGGGGGTGAGGTCAGTCTGGCGGTAGCCGCGGAAGAACGAATCGACCCGAACCGTGCGCCTGCCATCGAGGCCGGCAATCTCGAGTGTGGCGTCGCAGGCAAGCAACAACGGCGCCGAGTCTCCGATGGGTGAAGCGGTGGCAAGATTACCTGCCAGCGTGGCGCGATTGCGAATTAGCGGCGATGCGAAAAGTTCAAGCCACTCGCGGATCGCGGAAGGCAGCGGGCGCCATCTTGCCTCGATTTCGCTCAGTGTCAGTCCCGCGCCGATGCGGATTGTCTCGCCGGTCTCAGCGAATTCACGCAACTCGGGCAGACCCTCGATGCTAACCAAAATGGAAGGGCACCGCTCACGCAAGTTGGATTCCACCACGAGGTCGGTTCCGCCGGCCACCAAACGGGCGCCTTTGTGCTGCGAGAGCAATTGGAGGCACTCCGCGAGGCTGGCTGGCCGATAGAACCGGCGGCCATTCTGCGTATATTTAACTGTGGAGCGCCTTGGGGCTGGACTCGCCATGCGGTCGCGGAGTGGGCCGGCAGGGGCCGGACCCAACGAGAGCACCGCATCTCGGATGGGACGGTAACCAGTGCAGCGGCAGAGATTGCCGCCCAGAGCCTGCACATCGCAAGGGCCGGCGCGTCCAGGCCTGTATTGTTCGCAGAACATGCTCATCACGAAGCCTGGCGTGCAATAGCCGCACTGCGAACCGCCCCTGTCGACCATCGCTTGCTGCGCCTCGGCGAGTTTACCTTCTTGCGCGAGTGCTTCTATGGTGTAGATTTCGAGCCCGGCCGCCATCGGCAGCAACATCAGGCAGCTATTGACCGGCGTATACCGGCAACCAGTGCCGCGTTCCTCGAGGATCGTTACGGTGCAGGCGCCGCATTCGCCTTCCGCGCAACCCTCCTTTGAACCGGTGAGGCCCTGGGCGCGGACGAAGTCAAGCAGCGTCGTCGTCACCGGGAAGCCATTGGCTTCTACAGTTGCACCGTTGAGGCGGAGGCTGATTCCGGATTCCTCGACCTGCTTCACGCGACTCTCTGCTCCTTGAAAAGCGAGGCGGCTCACGGCGCGGTGTGCCCGCAAAGATTTGGCTCTTGAAATGGATGGTAGCGCAGAAGCAGCAGGGGTGGAAGTCCGGCAAGCGGTTGGAGCGCAACGACTCGTTAGGACCAGTCGGGCGGTAGAGGGCGAAGAAAAGGCGTTTTCTGCGAAACGAATGGTTCATGCCGGTGGCCGGCACCCAAGGGATGAAAGGCACAGAACTCCGGCTTTGGCGGGTGTAACGAGTATCAGATGCAGGGATGAGGGCCAGCCTATTGGGATTGCCACGAACTCGAAGCCGTTCTAATATAAAGAAGGTAGAAAAATGGTACAGAAAGAAAGAACAATGAGCCTCAATGTGAAGGATCCGGAGGCTCACAGGCTGGCGCAGGCTATCGCCCAGGAGACCGGCGAAACCCTCACGCGCGCCGTCACCGAAGCCCTGCGCGAACGCTACGAGCGGCTCCACAAGTCCGACGCAGAGGCGCTCGCGGCCGACATCCGCGCAATCGCCGATCGCGCCGCAGCCTACATCAAAGGCCCCTATCTCGACCATGCCGAATATCTCTATGACGAGCATGGCTTGCCCAAATGATCCTCGACACCTCGCCGCTGGTCGCCATCCTCGCGAAAGAACCGGACTTCGACCGTTACGTTGACGCCATCAGTCACGCGCATCGATGCCGGATATCCGCCGGAAATTACCTCGAACTCTCGATTGTCATCGAGGGCCAGTTCGGCCTCGAGGTCCTCCGGCAGTGTGACGCGCTCATCCGCCGCGCCGGCATCGTGATCGAGCCCGTCACCATCGACCAAGCGCAGACAGCGCGTCAGGCTTTCCACGATTTCGGCAAGGGACGCCATCCGGCGGCTTTGAATTTCGGCGACTGTTTCGCCTATGCGCTCGCAAAGGTTACCGGCGAGCCTCTTCTTTTCAGGGGTGAGGATTTTAAGAAAACTGATATCCTGTCCGTTCTATGACCCGCGACCCTTCCAAACGAACCACCGCCGCTGCAAATTGCGCCTCTTCAAAGAGACCCTCGGCGAGATTCACGCTGGCCGCTATACCAACCTGGTGAACGTGTATTCCGTGCCGGCTTGCCCCCCTAACGGAAGACTTGTTCTCCGAGGTTCCGCGATTCCCATTTTCCGTTGTAGAATGCGATGCAAGTAGTTCAGAACTGCATGCAAAGGAGACCACACATGAAAGGGAAAACTATCCGGGTGGGCCTGTTCGTTGGGGTGTTTCTTTCTGTTCTAGTGGCACTGGCCTTGGCTGCCCAGGACAAATACACGCTGAAAGTTCCGAATGGGCTCGCGTTCTCCGAGTTCAGAGGATACGAAGATTGGCAGGTTGTGGCTCCCAGTCAGACCGACGCCCAAAACGTGATGAGGGTGATCCTGGCAAATCCCGTGATGATTAAGGCCTACAGGGCAGGCGTTCCGGCCAACGGCAAGCCCTTCCCCGACGGTTCCAAGATTGCCAAGATTGAATGGAGACCGAGGAAGATTACCGACGCCCCTTTTTCCGCGGCCACGCCGGACACCGTGCCGGGGGTCCTGACCGAGGTTGAGTTCATCGAGAAAGATGCTAAGCGATTCGCGGACAGCAACGGATGGGGGTACGCCGTGTTCGACTATGACGCTGCGTCGGATACGTTCGCCCCGGGCACCTTGGCCGGCAAGCCGCCGCAGGGAAACGACGCCAAGTGCGGGGCCGCGTGCCATCAGCTAGCGGCGGCAAAGGATTACATTTTTACGGCGTACCCCAAGAGATGATTGCGGCAGATATATTCGTCTAGGTTACGCATAGACGGAGGCGTTTTGCCGCCAGGAGAACACGGCAACTTCGGGGACGGACTTACGCCCCCGTTCCGGGGCTGTGGCGGCCGATGAGATATTCCCAACGGCTTACGCCGTGGGCTTTCGCCCTTCGGGCTCTGGGATGCGAAGGGCCAATGATTGCAATTTTGTGCCGTGGGGACAGGGCAGCTCAGTCCGCGCGGCGGCTGGAGCATCCCCTTTAACAGACGAGATGGGGGCTTGCCGCCTTGGGACAGAGTGCCCAGTCCCCCCTTTCGTTTGGAGCCTCACACCCACGCCCGAGGCTGTTTTGCACATAGCCGCTCTGTGCCACCAAAAGAAACGTTATAGGTCGGCAGGCTTAGCGTACTTGCGGGAACCCCAGGTCGACGCGGCTGGTGGCGGGATCGGGCCAGCGGCTGGTGACCACTTTGGCGCGCGTGTAGAATTGCACGCCTTCTGGTCCATACATGTGGAGGTCGCCGAAAAGCGATGCCTTCCAGCCGCCGAAACTGTAGTACGACATGGGCACGGGAATCGGAACGTTGATGCCCACCATGCCTACTTCGACGTCGAACTGAAACTGGCGGGCCGCGCCGCCGTCACGCGTGAAGATTGCCGTGCCGTTGCCGTAAGGGTTGCGGTTGATAATATCGAGCGCTTCGGCGTAGTGCTCCACACGCACGATGTTGAGCACCGGGCCGAAGATCTCGTCGTCATAACAGCGCATCCCGGGCCGCACGTGGTCAAGCAGTGACAGGCCCAGGAAGTGACCACCGCGGCGCGTAACAGGATCCTGGCGCCCGTCCACCACTACGCTTGCGCCTTCCTCCGCGGCGTGCTCGACGTAACTGACTACCCGATCGCGGTGCTCGCGGGTAATCAGCGGGCCCATCTCATTGCCGGTCTCGAGGCCGGGCCCGATCTTGATCTTCGTCATTCGCTCGCGAATGGCTTCGATCAACGGGTCGGCCACGCCTCCTACTGCGACGACCACCGAGATCGCCATACACCTCTCGCCCGCCGATCCGAATGCCGCCGAAACGGCCGAGTCAGCCGCCATGCCGATATCGGCGTCGGGCAACACCAGCATGTGGTTCTTGGCGCCGCCCAGGGCCTGCACGCGCTTGCCATTGCGGGTTGCCGTCTCGTAGATCGACTTCGCGACTGGAGTGGAACCCACGAAGCTGATCGCCTGCACGTCCGGATGCTCGAGGAGCCGGTCTACGGCTACTTTGTCGCCTTGCACCACGTTGAAGACGCCGTCCGGCAAACCGGCTTTCTGCAGCAACTCGGCCAGAAACAGACTCACGGACGGATCTTTTTCGGATGGCTTCAGAATGAACGTGTTGCCGCAAGCGATGGCATTGGCGAACATCCACATGGGCACCATGGCGGGGAAGTTGAATGGCGTGATGCCGGCCACTACACCGAGCGGCTGGCGAATCTGATAAATGTCGATGCCGCGGCTGGCCTGCTCGGAGAACCCGCCTTTCAGCAGTTGCGGAATGCCACAGGCGAACTCGACATTCTCGAGGCCGCGCGCCACTTCTCCTAGCGCGTCAGGTAGCGTTTTGCCGTGCTCGAGGGTCAGCAGCTCGGCGATATTCTTTCGGTTGGCATCCACCAACTGGCGAAACGCAAACATTACCTCAGCGCGGCGCGACAAGGGTGTGGCGCGCCAGGCGGTAAAGGCGTTGTCCGCGACGCGCACTGCGTCATCCACTTCTTCCACGCTGGCGAAATCGACGCTCGCCTGTTGCTCGCCGGTCGCCGGATTCCACACCGCTCCCGCGCGGCCCGATGTCGAGCCTGCCACTTTGCCGCCAATCCAGTGACTGATGCGCTTGATCTCGATTGCTGAAGCTGCCATAAGACAATGATCTCTCTTTCCTGGTTTAAAGAACCAAGCGTCGAGTCGAGACTCGACGCGGCAGGCACGAGTGCCTGCGCCACAACGGCAGCCGATGCGAACTTAATATTGCGCTGCCCCTACGACGCCCAAGGCTCCTTGAGCGATGAGAGCTTCGTCGACAAGGCGCAATGCTTCTTCGATGCCGTCCAAGCCCTGTTTTAATTCTTCGTGGGAGATCACCAGCGGCGGACAGACCCAGAGCATGTTAAAGCGAGTGAAAGCGTAAATGTGACGGGACTTCAAATACGATGCGAGCTTTACCATCTCGGGACTGCTCCCATTGAAGGGCGCAAGCGGCTCTTTGGTCTGCTTGTCTCTTACTAGCTCAATAACGCTAAACAGCCCCTTGTAGCGAACGTCGCCGACGCAGGCATGCTTTGTCTTCATTGCGTTCAGGCGCTCAGCCAGATACTTACCCTGTATCTCGACGTTCCCAAACAGATTGTCTTCTTCGTAGACCGAGAGGTTGGCGACGGCGGCGGCGCAGCAGACCGGGTGACCGCTATAGGTCAAGCCGCCCCAGAGCATGTGGGTTTCGAAATAGTCCGCGATTTCTTTGGAAACGATTACCGCGCCAAGCGGCATGTAGCCGCTGGTTAGCCCTTTCGCGCAGGTCACAATGTCAGGCTTGATGCCGTAGTGCTGGGTAGCGAGCCATTTCCCGGTACGTCCGAAGCCGGCCATGACTTCGTCGTCAATTAACAGGATTTTGTATTTGTCACACAGCGCGCGCAGCTTCGGATAGTAGTCATCCGGTGGAACCAGTAGACCATTGGAGCCGGTAATGCCTTCCACCAATACCGCCGCGATGGTGTGCGGGCCTTCCATCTGAATGATTTCTTCAATGTGGCTGACACATTCGCGATGGCACCGGTCTACGGTTTGGCCAAACGGGCAGCGGTAACAGTAGGGGTCGAATACGCGGACAGTGCCGGAAACGCCTGGTTCCACCGGCCACCGGCGCGGGTCTCCGGAGGCGGTCATCACGCCCATAGTCGCGCCGTGATACGAGCGGTAACGCGTGATGATTTTGTCCCGACCGGTGAACAGGCGCGCCATTTTGAGCGCATTCTCGTTGGCTTCCGCGCCGCCCAGCGTGTAAAACGACTTGGCGAGACCAGTCACTTCGGCAAGCTTCTTGCCCAGGACACCGCGCGGCTCGGTTGCGAAGTTCGGACCCGCAAAGCACAACTCGTCCACCTGTTTCTTAATGGCGTTGAGCACCTTGGGATGTTGATGGCCGACATTCAGGTTAATGAGCTGCGAGCTGAAATCGAGCCAGCGATTGCCGTCGCCGTCCCAAAACCAGACGCCTTCGCCGCGGGTAATGTGCAGTGGGTTTGAGGCGTTCTGAACCGACCACGAAAACATTGTGTAGTCGCGGTTTTCTTGAATGATCTCGCGGGATGTGCGTTCCATATGGGTCCTTGGTTCGTAGTCTATCGTGGAGTGCGCTTAGCGCAAGAGCGGGAGCAGGGGAACCCGCGCGGGGAAGCCGGCCAGGGGGCCGGCTGCGGACCAGGGGGTCCGCCCCACAATTTAGGCCGCGCTCTCGTGCGCCTGAATCCAGTCGGCGGTCTTGGTTGCCAGGCGATCTAGGCCAACCACGGAAAGCTCGAGGTGTTCCTCGAGTGTATCTTCGATTTTGTTGTGGCTGATGCCCTTCAGCGATTGCACGAACAGCATGACGGCCGGAATTCCCGCTCGTGCCACTTCCGCCGCATCGTGCAGAGGGCCCGAAGGGAGCCGATGGCTCTTACCCGCGGTCTCTTTTATTGCTTCGTCACACAAGTCAATCAGGGCCGGGTGGAACGGAACCGGCTCGATATTCCAGATGCGCGACCATTCCACCGTGCAATGTTCCTCCGCGGCAAAACGCTCACTCGCGCTGCGCGCTTCGGCGAGCATCTGCGCGAGCACGCGAGGATCCAGGTCTCGCTGGTCGAGGGTCGCCTCGGCCCGGCCAACCACGGCCGTGACGATTCCCGGAAATGTTTTCAAGCTGCCGATCGTGCAGACAGCGTCGGCGTGTTTGCCGGCGATATTGCGGATTTCGAGCGCGAGCTTCGCCGCCGGGGCCAGCGCGTCACGCCGCGCCTTCATAGGCGTCGATCCGGAATGCGCTTCCTGGCCAAAGAAGGTGACGGCATGCCGCTCCACGCCCTTGGTTCCCAGCACAACGCCCAGCGGCAGCCCCATCTGCTCCAGCACGGGCCCCTGTTCGATGTGCAATTCCAGGTAGGCAGCCGCGTTCTCCCGTTCCCGTTCTGCATTTGGGAACCCATCGATATTGACTCCGCAGCGGGCCAGGGCGGCCTCGAGCGATATGCCGTCTTTATCGACGCGAACCCGATCCGCGGAAATGCTGTGCGTGCCGGCGAAAGCCGACGAACCTAGCAGGCTACGGCCAAAACGGGCGCCCTCTTCATCGGCCCAATCGACAACGCGAATGGTCACGGGTGGGCGGCCTGCGTACTCCTCGGAAAAGCGGCGCAGCACTTCAAGCGCGGCCAGGGCGTCGAGGCAGCCGTCGAGCCAGCCCCCATTCGGAACCGAATCCAGGTGCCCGCCCAGCAGAAGCGACTTCGGCGACGCACCCGGGAGCGTGACCCAGTTGTTGCCGGCGGCGTCATAGTGGTGTTCCACGGGCAGGCCTGCCAGTTTCGACTGAAACCAATCGCGAGCTTTCAGCCATGTGGGGGTCCAGGCCACCCGCTGCGCGCCGTTAGCGTCTCCGGTAAGTTCCCGCAACTCTTTCAGCTCCGCGACAGTTCGCTTCGGATTCAGTCCCATGGCTTGACGATTGGCTCAGGTGGCGTCGATTCCGCTTGAGCGCTCACCTCTTGGGATGAGTTTATCGAAGGCACCTCGAAACTATGAAAAAATCCAAAACTGGTGGTTGACCATGCTCGGATAGCCGTGGCGCTTTACCATCTAAAAGAGCACATGTCGCAATTGAACGAAGAGCTGACAAACATGAAGCCCCTGGACGTACTGGCAATCGCGGCGCATCCGGACGACGTGGAGCAGACGTGTGGAGGCACGCTGATCCGGATGGCGGAACAGGGCTGCCGGACCGGCGTCCTGGATTTGACGGCGGGCGACATGGGGACGCGGGGGACGCCGGATTTGCGGATTGAGGAATCGAAGCGGGCGGCGGAGCATTTGCTGGCGGCCTGGCGGGGAAATCTGCGTTGGCCGGATGCGAGGCTGGAGAACACGCTGGCGGCGCGGATGGCTCTGGCCGGGTTGGTGCGTCGGGCGCGGCCGCGAACGGTGATTCTGCCCTATTGGGAGGGACGGCACCCGGATCATTATCGGACGGCAGAGATCGGGTATGAGGCGTGCTTTCTGTCGGGACTGAAGCGGCTGGAGGAAGAGACTCCGCCGCACCGGCCGTTCAAGATCCTGTATTCAAGCAGTTACGCGAACGTGAAGCCGTCATTCGTGGTGGATATCTCGCGGCAGTTTGGGCGGCGGATGGAAGCGCTGCTGAGCTACGAGTCGCAATATGGCGGTGGGGACGAAGGGGCCGAGCTTTTTCCCAGCCAAACCGAGGTGGAGGAGCGGCTGGCGGCAGTGGCGCGTTTCTACGGAAACCTGATCGGTGTGAAGTACGGCGAACCCTTCGTAGTGAAGGAAACCATGCTGGTGGAAGACGTGGTTAACCTCGGAGTACGAAGCATGTAAAGGCTAGACCTTGCGCTGGAAAAAATTGTGTGGAGAATAGGGGAAAGAAAAGACCGAGGGTTTCGCCAGCAGCGGAAATTTGGTAGTACCGTAGTACAAGCGCCGGATGGCGACCGTCGCCGGCGCAAGGAAGCTCGAAGGATCGCGACGCACTAAAGACTCGATATCCGGGACGCCGATGCAGATTCACGACGACATGGATCCGTACTCCCCGCAACGGGAAGCAGCAGTGTTCTACGGTCTATTTCTGCGCGGACATTCGGCGGAGGCGCTGCGGCGAGACATTGACGTGCCGCCACCGATTCTGACGAAGTGGCTGCAGCCGGCGCGGTACGAGGAGGATTTTCGAGAATCCTTGCGCCGGATGTATTCGTACCGGAAGCGAGTGCTGGCGATTTTCGATCAACTGGTGTTGAGGGAGAAGGACCGCGCGCGGATACAGTGAGCAGGGGTCAGGGAACAGGGATCAGGGGTAAGAACGCTCCCTCGCGCTTCGCGAATTACGGTCGCGTCTCGGCTCGCGGTTTTGGGCCGGTTCCTGCGGGTGGTGTCACGGGGTCACTTCTTCGATTACATTTTCTGAATATGCGCATTCCTATTTATCAAGTCGACGCATTTACTTCGCATTTGTTTGCGGGAAACCCGGCGGCGGTATGCCCGCTCGAGGAGTGGCTGCCGGAGGCCACGTTGGCCTCGATCGCCGCCGAGAACAACCTATCCGAGACGGCCTATTTCGTGAAGGCGCAGAACGGTTACGACCTGCGGTGGTTCACGCCGACGGTGGAAGTGGATCTATGCGGCCACGCGACACTGGCATCGGCCTGGGTGATGTTTCACGAGCTGGGATTTTCCGACCCGGCGATTTCGTTCCACACCAAGAGCGGCGAATTGATTGTGGAGCGAAAGGGCGAGTTGCTCGAAATGGATTTTCCGGCACGGCCGCCACAGCCAGTCGCCCCACACCCTCAACTGCTGGGCGCGCTGGGAGGGAACCCGAAGGCCGTGGTGGCGTCGCACGATTACCTGGTGGAATACGGCAGCGAAGCGGAAGTGCGCGCCCTCGAGCCGGATTTCAAGGCGCTTGCCACAGTGGACCGATTTGCGGTGATTGTGACGGCGAAGGGTGACACGGTGGATTTTGTTTCCCGATTCTTCGCGCCGGCCCAGGGGGTACCCGAGGATCCGGTGACCGGTCGCGCACACACTACGCTGGCGCCCTATTGGGCGGAGAAGCTGGGTAAAGACGTTCTGCATGCCCGGCAGATATCCAAACGGGGCGGAGAGGTCTACTGCCAAATGCGCGGCGACCGGGTGCGACTCGCCGGGCGCGCGGCCTTGTTTCTGCGCGGCGAAATTGTGCTGGATGGGCACGCGGCTCCCGGGTAGGCGGGGTCGAGAGACGCCTGCGGCCGTCAGGCGTTCGAAAGAAAAAACATGAAGATTATTTCGTCAAAGGAAATACTTAAGAACCGGCTGTTCACGGTGACCGAAGAACGCGCGGTGGATCCGGACGGCTTTGAGATCAACCGCTCGATCATCCGGCATCCGGGCTCGGCCGTGATGCTGGCGGTGGATGAAAAAGGCCGGGCGCTGCTGGTAAGGCAGTTCCGGCTGCCGGCTTCGAAATCGCTTTGGGAAATACCAGCGGGCCGCCTCGACCCGGGCGAGACGGCGCTTCAAGCGGCGAAACGTGAGCTGCGCGAGGAGACGGGCTATTCGGCGCGGAAATGGACCAAGCTTTCCTCGTTCTGGCCGAGCCCCGGTTATGTTGCCGAGAAAATGAATCTGTTCCTGGCACGGGAGCTGAAGGAAGGGCCGCAACATCCGATGGAGGATGAGAGGATCGAGTGCCGCTGGTTCACGCGCAGAGAACTTGCGGCGATGATCAGAAGCGGCTCAATTGAGGATGGAAAAACCCTGGTCGGCTACTACCTGTGGCGGGACAGAGTGCGGCAGGAACACGCTGAATCGCGGGCAGCCACGAAGGCGCCAGTGTCGAAAGGCCGTCATTAAGTACCGGCAATTTTGGCAGCGTGTGGAAAGATATGGTGCGCCGCGCGATGACGAGAAAGCTGACCTACCCCGAATAGCGCGGGGGGCCAACTCCAATAGACCCATGATTACAAAGGAACTTGCAGCAAAGGGCTGGCGGCTTCACAGGTCCGCAACCATTGGCCGCTGGCGTGCATCAAACTGGCGTGGATATGGTTTGGAGCAACGTAACAGGTACGATCCGAAGTTTCGGTCATTCGATTGGCAACGCCGCCCGACGGCCGGTTCGTTTGTCGCTGCGCGCGATACTCATCGCCGCGTTGGCGCTGATCGCATCGGCGGCAGTGATTGACGGGAACCGGCATGGTTGGAAGATCGGCGGCGACAACGTCTGGTCGACAACCACAAGCGCAACACCTCCGGCTGACTTCTAGGAAGTTCGAGCGAGGCAAAAGCCCGCGGTGACGAAAGAAAAGCCGAGAGCAATCTCGCTCGGCAGCCCGCGCCACATTTCATCCAACAGCAGTTAAGCTTCGAGGAGGATGTATTCTCTTCGTCTCATTTGTCCGGCCGGCATGGTGGAATATTTGTCGGCTGACCTCTGGGAAGAGGGGACATGCGGAATCCGCGAATTGGAATCCGGGCGCGCGACGGAATTGATCGCAGCGTTTGAAGCCGAAGGTGGGGACGCGGATGCGCTCGGTGCGAGCCTGCTGTTGCAGTTTGCCGGCTGGAATCCGCGCTGGGAGCAGGAAGAACCGACCGACTGGGTGGCGCAAACCAAAGCATCGTGGCCGGCGCGCGAAGTGGGCGAGACGTGGTTTGTGGCTGCGCCATGGAACCACGACCCGACTCCCAATGGACGCAGACGCCTGGTACTGAACCCTGGCTTGGCGTGCGGAACCGGAGATCATCCGTGCACACAAATGGCGCTCGCGGCGCTTGAAGCGACGGTGAAGCCCGGGGATGCGGTGGCCGACATCGGGTCGGGCTCAGGCATTCTTGCGATTGGTTCGCTGGCAATGGGAGCCAGGCTGGCGGCCGGAGTGGACCCGGATGACAGCGTGGTTGCCGCAGCGCGCGAGAATCTGGGACTGAACGGGATAGCGGGTGGGCCAGCGCCACTGCTACTGGTCACCGGCTCGGCCGATTGCCTCCGCAGCGATGCATTCGAGGTAACCGTGGCCAATATCAGCAGCACGGTGATTCTGATGCTTGTGGAACATCTTTTGCGGGTTACCAAGCCCGGTGGTTGGGTGGTGCTGACCGGCTTCGGCCGCGAAGAAGGCCGCGCTTTCGATGGAATTCTGGAGGCGGTCGAGACTCAGGAACTCGACGATTGGTGCTGCCTGCGGGGAAGGAAGCTCGGCCGCTAGGGGCCAGCGCTTGGCTTTCGGCTTTCAGCTTTCAGCTTTCGGCTTTCAGCTAACAGCCAGCAGCGATCAACAGTCGCCTAAACAGCGCAGCGCGCGTGGCACGGCGCGATTCGATATACTCCCAGCTTCGGAAGGACTCGGAAAATATGTCGAAACGCATTATCTACTGTTGCGATGGCACTTGGGAAAAGGCCACTAACGACACCAACGTTTACAAGATTTACCAGGCCTTGCCGCAAAGCGCTGACCAGGTGACGTTCTACGACGATGGCGTGGGGGCAGACGGAAACCCTATTGAAATGCTTGTCGGCGGCGCGCTGGGAACCGGCCTATGGGACAAGATCAAGCAAGGATACAAAACGATCGCGCAGAGCTATCAGCCGGGCGATCAGCTCTTTTTGTTGGGATTCAGCCGCGGCGCCTACACTGCGCGCAGCCTGGCGGGGATGATCGCCATATGCGGGCTTCCCTCGCAGAACGTCACGGCGGGCAATATTGACGATCTGACTAATACGGCGTTCTCAGCGTATCGAGAACAGGGTCAGCGGCAAAGCTTGTTAGCCTCGCTGGCGTCATTTGCGCTGTTCGATGCAAAGCTCACGATGGTGGGGGTGTGGGATACGGTAGGTTCGCTGGGTATTCCGGCCTTGTTTGGCGGCGTTGATCCCGCTTTTTATGGGTTCCTTGACACCAGCCTGCATCCCGACGTGAAGAACGCCTACCACGCGGTGGCGGTGGATGAAAAGCGCTCGGAGTTTCCCGCAACGTTGTGGACTGGGCCGTTTCAGCCGGATCAGACGGTGCAGCAGGTCTATTTCTCAGGAGTGCATGGGGACGTGGGTGGGGGCGAGGCTGCGCCGCCGGGCGTGCTGCTTCCTTCGGACGTTCCGTTGAGTTGGATGATCAGCAAGGCGGCGGCGCTGGGAGCGTATTTCTCGGTTGACGCACTTGCGGCATATCCGTCACCGATTGGCACGAGCTACGCGACGGCGCCGCTGCATGAGTCATGGAACCTTCTTTGGGGAATCCCAAAACGCCGGACTATCTCGGCAGACGCCTCCGTCGGAAATAGCGTGGGGATTCGCGCGCAAGGCAACGCATCGTACCGGCCGACGAATCTGAGCTTCGTGAATGGAGCGCTGGCGACGGAATACTCCCTGGTGGCGGTGGCCGCGGCAGCGGCGAACGCAAGCGCGACGAACACCGGCGCGGCAGCGAGCGCGGGCGGGGCGTCTTAAGGGAATGTGGGGCGGACCCCCGGGTCCGCGGCCGACGCCCCCGTCGGCCTGTTCCGGCTTGGACGAGGCTCATCTCATTGGCCAAGAGCGGGTCCGGGGGGACCCGCGCGGACCCGGGGGTCCGCCCCACAATCGAGCGCACAATCCTCCACTCCACGAGTGCCCGCGCCACAGGGGCGCGCGATAATCGACGGTGAGGATGGAGAGTACGGAAAAACAGTCAGGTCGGCTTCGACGGTTGCGGCAACGAATTGGCATTACGGGCATTATCACCGTGATCCTGCTGGTTCTGGCGCCGTTGTTCTGGATTAGCAAGCACTTTGGGTGGTTTACTCTCGACATCCTGGCGCTGGTTCCGTTTGGCTTGATCGTGGCGGTTCGGCTCTTGCGCTATCTACTCCGTACCGTTCTGTGGAGTCTGCGTAATCGTCTGCTGGTGGTCTACGTATTGATCGGCATTCTGCCGATCTTTCTGATCGTCGTTTTGGTTGGGGCTGCGGCGTGGGCGCTCACCAGCGAATTGGCGATCTATGTGGCGACTTCCTCGTTGGACCGCCAACTGGCGATGATCGCCGACACGGCGGATGTCCTGCACAATCTACCGGCCGGCCAGCGCCAGGCGGCGATCCCGAAGATGCTCGAACTGATGCGCAGCCGGGCTCCGGAGGTGGTGATCTCGGTGAAGGACTCCACGGGGGTCCATCGTTACCCGCCCGACGCGCCGGTAACCCGTTTCGCGCCGGGATGGAAAACTGCGCGCGGCCTGGTAGCGCTGGATGGCGACTTTTATGGCTGGGCTCACCTCGTGGATGAACAGGAGGAGATTACTGTAATCAGGCCGCTGACGCCGGAATTCGTGTCGAATCTGGTGCCGAGCTTGGGCGTGATCCGTCTGTATGAAACTCGGGGCCAGTTAGAGCGTCACGAGGAGGGAAAAGAGGGCCAGGAAGTCACTGTTAGCATACACGACAAACAGAACTTCAGCGTGCAGCCCAGCAAGAAGCCGGTGGCGGGAAAAATACCGCCGGCGATGAACCGGCTGGACATTGCCGTGCCGTGGTATTCGACCTACCAGCACTCGGATCTGGATCACCCGGATGATCCCCACCCGGCGGTTCTCGAAGTGGACACGCGGCCATCAGCGGTGCTGGCAACCATCTTCACGGGAACAGACTCACTCCGCGGGGTGCTGGTGTGGCTAATTGCGGGAACAGCGATTCTGTTTCTACTTATGGAAGTGGTTGCCGCAGGCGTTGGGTTCGCGCTGGCAGCGCGCGTCACCGGCACGGTGAACGCCTTGTATGAGGGTACGCGGCGCATCATCTATGGCGACTTCCGTCACCGGATTCCGGTGCGCAGCCGCGACCAGGTGGGAGAACTGACGCAATCGTTCAATCAGATGACCGACAACCTGGAGCGGCTGCTGGTGGTGGAGAAAGAGAAAGAAAGGCTGGAGACGGAGCTGGAGATTGCGCGCGAGGTACAGAGCCAACTGTACCCGAAGCAGATGCCGCCGACAAAAGGGCTGCGGCTAACGGTGGAATGCGACCCGGCGCGGATGGTATCGGGCGATTACTACGACTATCAAGTGATACCACCCGGGCGGCTGGCATTTGCGATTGGCGATGTGGCGGGAAAAGGAATTTCCGCGGCGCTGTTGATGGCCACGCTGCAGGCGGCGCTGCGGGCGCAAGTGAACCAATACGCGGAGTCGGGCGTCAAAGGCGATGCACTGGACGCGGCGGATCTGGTGGCGAAGCTGAACCGGCAGATCTATGCAAACACGGCGCCGGAGAAGTACGCAACCTTTTTCTTCGCGCTCTACGACAACGCGACGCAAGTGCTGACCTACACGAATGCCGGCCACCTTCCACCGCTGCTGATTCGGAATGGAGCCGCGATACCGCTCGAGGTGAACGGCACGGTGGTGGGAGCGTTTCCGTTTTCGAAATACGAAGAATCGAAACTGCAATTGCAGCCGGGCGACCTGCTGGTCTGCTACACGGACGGAATCACGGAACCGGAGAATGCCTATGGCGAGATGTTCGGCGAGCAACGCCTGATAGAGATGGTGATCAAGAACGCGCATCAGGATTCGCTGGTGATCATTCGCACGGTGATGGAAGCCGTGAAGAACTGGACGGGGACGCCGGAACTGCAGGATGACATGACGCTGCTGGTGGCGCGTCACGGCGAGGCGCGCACATGAAAGCATTGAGCGCGGCGGAGATGGCGGAGGTTGACCGCCGGACGGTGGGGGCCGGAATACCCAGCCTGGTGCTGATGGAGAACGCCGGCAGCCGCGTTGTGGAGGTGATGGAAGAGCGGTTTCGGCCGCTGGCCAAGGAACGCGTGCTGGTGGTCTGCGGCAAAGGCAATAACGGCGGCGACGGCTTCGCGGTGGCGCGCCAGTTGTGGACGCGGCGTCTGTGCCGGCAAGTAGAAGTGGCGCATCTCTATCCCGCAGATGAGCTGAGCGGCGACGCTAAAGCGAATTTCGAAATGCTTCGCGCGACAGGCTGCCCTATGCATGAGGGTCTGCCGGCAGCCGATTTTCCCGCGACGGTGATTGTGGACGCGATTCTGGGCACGGGCCTGAGCGGGCCTGCCGCGCGGCTGGCGCTCGACGCGATCGTCCAAATCAACTCGGGCTACCAACTGGCGCGGCGGATAGCGGTGGATATTCCTTCCGGCCTTTCCTCGGATCAGCCCGTGGCGCTGGGCGAGTTTGTGCGCGTGGAATGTACCGTGACCTTCACCGCGCCAAAGCTGAGCCAGTGCCTTTCGCCGAGCTACGAATGGATGGGGGATCTGTACGTTGTGCCGATCGGAAGCCCGGAGAGCTTGTGCGAGCAGAATCCGGGGCTGGCAGTGCGGCTGACGACGCCAGGCGATATCGCGCATCTGTTTGCACCTCGGCCTCGAGATTCCAACAAAGGACTGTACGGCCATGTGCTGGTGATTGCCGGCTCAGCTACAAAGCCCGGCGCGGCAGCCATGGCCGGAATCGCGGCTTACCGGAGCGGCGCGGGACTGGTGACGGTTGCCTCGGCGAAATCGGCTATCGGGGCTATCGCCAGCTTCGCACCCGAGTTGATGACGGAGCCATTGACGGAAAGCGCAAGCGGGGAGATTGCCGCAGCCGCGTTCGACGAGATCGGCTCTTTGTTGGGCCGGAAATCCGTGGTGGCGCTGGGGCCAGGCTTGGGAACGGGAACCGAGACGCAGGAATTGGTTCGCCGTTTGTATCGAGAAACCGGCCTTCCGATGGTCGTGGATGCGGACGCGCTGAATGCCCTGGCTGGGGACATTCCGGCGGTTGGGCAATTCCGCGTGATGACACCGCATCCCGGCGAGATGAGCCGGCTTACGGGACTGACGATTCAACAGATCCAGGGCGACCGTTTGGGCGCGGCGCGCACCTTCGCTGAAAAGCACGGCGTGGCGGTGGTATTGAAAGGCGACCGAACCGTGGTGTCGTTTGCCGCGGGCTGCGACGCGATACATACCTGGATCAATCCCACCGGCTCCCCGGCGATGGCGACTGGCGGCACGGGCGACATTCTGACGGGCATGGTTGCGGGGACGATTGCGCAGCATACCCGCGACGTCGAGCGTGCAGTTGCGGGCGCGGTGTGGCTGCACGGGCGTGCCGGCGAACTGGCCTCCAAGAAATACGGCGAGCAGGCTATGCTCGCGATGGATCTGATCGAGTTTCTGCCGGAAGCGATGAATGAATTGCGCGCTGCGCTTTGAAACGCACTCAGACGAAGAGACGCGTGAAGCCGGGCGGCGGATTGCCGCGTGGCTGCCCGCGCAAGCCGTAGTTGCGTTAGTGGGAGATCTGGGCGCAGGCAAGACCACGCTGACGCAAGGTATTGCGGAGGGGCGCGGCGCGGCGCGCGCAGAGGATGTTTCGTCACCTACTTTCACTCTGATCCACGAATACGGCAATCCTGTGCGCATTTACCACGTGGATCTATACCGTCTCGAGACCGCGGAACAAGCGCGCCGGCTGGGTCTGGAGGATCTGTTCGATCAGGCTGCGCTGGTGCTGATCGAGTGGGGGGATAAGTTTTCGGAGCTGCTGCCGGAGGACGTGTTTCGGATCCAGTTGGCGAGCATCGGAGATGAGGAGCGCGTGATCGAGGTGTACAGGAGCCGGAAAGGCAAAGAGGGCACACAGCCTGAAGGCTGTGCCACCTAACGCAAAGGGGGCACACAGCCTGAAGGCTGTGCCACCTAACGCAAAGGGGGCACACGGCCTGAAGGCTGTGCCACCTAACGCAAATGGGGCACACGGCCTGAAGGCTGTGCCACCTAACGCAAAAAGGGCTGAGCGCTCGTAAAGAGAGCCCAGCCCTGTTGTTGTCTAGCCGGTATTGGACAGTTAGAAGAGGATCTTCAAACCCAACTGCACGTTGCGGGGAGCGCCAGGGCCGATGCCCGGTGCGCCGAAGCCCACATCGTAGGTGCAGCCCAATGTTCCCAAATTACTGCCCTGTAAATTGTTAGCCAGGCAGCCGTAGTTCGTGAAATTGAAAATATTGAAGATTTCAACGCGGAACTGAGCCTTAATGTGCTCGGTGATGTTGAAGTTCTTGAACACCGAGAAGTCGATCTGCTTGGTCCCGGGGCCGGTAAACTCGTTGCGGCCCTGATTTGAGTAAGTGCCTTGAGCCGGAGCAGCGAAAGCGGCCGGATTGAAGAAATAGGCTGTGCTGGTGGCTCGATCTGAAGCAGGCACATCCGAGAATGGATTGCCCACCACTTCTGCCCGGTCGCTGTACTCGCCCGTGCCGCTGGAATCGTAGCCGGAAGCCACCGTAAAGGGCGAGCCGCTGAAGAAAGACCACAGCGTGTTGAGCTGCCATCCGCCTAAAAGAGCTTTGTATCTCTCAGGCTGAGGAAGCGTATACGCGAGGAACATCGAGAACGTGTTCTTGATGTTGAAATCCGACGTGCCGTAATCGCATTGCAGGCAATAGCTGTTTTGAGGAATGATGTGGCGAGCGTAGGACAGGTCGTCTAAGGAATGCCCATACGTGTAGGCCAGATTGGTGGTGAAGCCGCGCCAATTCGTCGTCCGAAGCGAGGTCTGGAAAGAGTTGTAATTCGCGTTGGCCACAGACTGCACTTCGTTAATGGCGGCAAGATAGGGGAACTGGCTGTAGTAGGGCCGTGACGTGATGTCTTCGGGCGCACCCTGTGGAATCTGATTGATATCCAGCATGTCGGGTAAGTGGCGGCTCAAGCTGCCCGAGTAGCCAACTTGGAACACCGCATTTTTGGCCACTTGATACTGGATGTTCAGGTTGCTGTTCAAGCTGTAGCCATCGACAAAGTGCTGGCTGACGGAGAAACCGCCGTAAGGGCCCTCGCCCGAAGCTCCGCCAAAGATGGGCACGCCGGTCTGCAGTATGAGCGCGTTTTGGTTGACTATGTGCGTAACCGGCTCGGGTCCGCCGATGTTACCGTTAATTCCCGACCCGGCCCCGTTGGATGCGCCGCTGTCGCCAAAGTAAGCGATGTTCGGAACCTGAGTGAACCAGCCCCAGCCGCCACGGATCACTAACTTGCCGCCGGCAACGGGTTGATAGGCAAATCCGAAGCGCGGACCAAAGTCGTGCAAATCCCGGGGCCAAAGAGTGTTGAGCCCATGAGTGCCAACGTAGGTGATGCCGCCGTCCGCGGGAATGAAGGTCGAAATAGCGTCTTTCGGATTCGCGATCGGGCTCTGATACGTCCAGTTCAGGCCGTAGTTCAGGGTCAGTTTCTGGGTAACCTTCCAGGTGTCCTGGCCAAAAAACGAAAGTCCGTTGAGGTTGTAAATACGTTGCTGGGTACCGTAAGCGATACTGGCGTTGCCGGGAGCAATGTAGCCGGCAAGGAAATCGGCGAGAGCGTTGAGCGACCCGACGTTCGGGTTTGTGCTGCCAAAGCCCCAAGTGTCGTTCGGACTAGTGGCCGCGAAGGGGCCCTGTGTGCCGTTAAAGGTAAACGTACCGGGCGCATCCGAATCGTAAAACACATCCAGCCGCGAATAGCGATATTCGCCGCCGAAGCGGAACTGATGAGAGCCCTCGGTGTAGGTGAAGGTTTGATCGATGTGCCCTGTGGTGTCGATACGGCCGAGAGGCGGCGTCAAACCTGTGGAATCAAATCCGGAGATGTTGATGTTCGGAGAGCCGAAATCGGTAGGGTTCGTGACCTGATCGTTGAAACCGATCTGCGGCATATTGAACCCGTGGTTGGCATCGCCGAAGATTTGCGAGAAGTAGTTCACGCCGATAAGCGTCTGCGCGACGAAACGAGGCGTGATCACCGCGTTGTAGACCAGCGAGAAGTTCTCCATGCGGCTGGGGCAGGCTTGGAAGTAGTAGGGCATTGCCGAGCCGACGTATTCGGTCTGATTGCCGGTACCGCCAAACCAGCGGATGGCGATGTTGTTCTTCTCATTGAAGTAATGATCCACTTTCACAACGCCGTTGTAGCTGTTCGAAAGATTAATACCCGCGCCCGCATAGTTGTGCACGGTTTCGGGTCCGCTAAGGCTGTTGGCCGGCCAGAGGGTGTTGATGAGAACGAGCGAGAGCGGGTTCACCGCCACCCCGTCCTTATTCATCACCGCAGTGGCTGCTGAAACCCATGCAGCGGAGGGAGTGGTTCCCGGGGCGGTCAGGGCCTGACGATAGATTTGCTCCTCATAATCCATGAAGAAGAAGGTGTGATTCTTCCAGATAGGGCCGCCAAGCGAGAAGCCGCCTTGGTGGTTGCGGAGCTCCGAACTGGGCGAACCCGGAGGCGTGAACCAGTCACTCGCGGCAAGGTCCTCGTTGCGGTCGAAGTAGTACAAGGAGCCGTGGAGGTTGTTGGTTCCAGACTTGATAACCACGTTGAGTACGCCACCCGAGTTGCGGCCTTCTTCGGCGCTGCTCGAGCTCTGCAGGGAGAATTCATCGATCGCATCAATCGGAAGCACGACACCGGCGATGCCCGACACACCACCTTGATTGACGGAATTGATATTGTGCCAAAGGTCGTTGTTGTCGGCTCCGTCAATCTTCCAGTCAATGCCGTTAAACCGGGAGCCATTGAGTGAACCGTTGGCGTTGGCGCCGGGGTTGAATTTCAGCAGCTGCGTGAAATCGCGGCCATTCAACGGAATGTCCGTGATTTGCTTGTCATCAATCAGGCTGGTTTGCGCTGACGAAGCAGTTTCAATCGCGACGGTGGAAGCCGCGACCTCGACGGTGGTCGCCTGCTTTGCCACTTCCAGCTTTATTCCGACGGTGGAAATCTTGCCCGCATCCACGGTTACGCCCGACACGTGAACCGTGTCGAAGCCGGACTGGGTGACGGTAATGTCATATTTACCGAGCGGGAGATCCTGAAAAACAAACTCACCTGCTGAGGTGGTGGTCCCTTCGCGCGTCAGGCCGGTATCCGGACTCGTGAGCTTGATGGATGCACCGGCTACGGATGCGCCAGTAGGGTCGGCTACGGTACCGCTAATGCCGCCTCGGAAGGTCTGCGCGATGAGCGATGCCGACGCGAGCAACACCCAAAATGCAACATGCGAAATTCTTCGAATCATTAACAACTCCTTTATTTGTGTTACATCCTCGCCCGTAGAGGGCGCGGAGAGTACCCAGCGAAGGGCATCGCGGCCCACTGGCTAAAGCGGTACAGGTTCGACCGCGACGAGAGGGGCGGCGAGGCAACGGGGCCAACCTTTTTTCAGGTCTAGAGGCCTAGCGCGGGCAACAACAACAAGACTAGTGAAAGACGTATTGTTGATAGGGTAGCGGGTTGAAACGGGATCGTCAAGGAAAATGAAAGCGTTAGGGGCAGAGTGGCGGAGCGGACACCCTCGTCCGCGTGGGTCTATTTAGGCGCCCTTTCGCAAGGAATTAAGGGAGTTGAGACGCGCGGCAAGCCGACCAGGGGGTCCTGCCCCGATGCGGAGAGCGCCCCACAGAGGCGGATGATTTTCCTCCTGGAAACAAGTCAGTTCTCGCCGCGGCCCAGGTAGAGTTCACTGATCTCGACGCGATAATTCTCGAGGACTTTGCCGCGGCGCAGTTTCATGGTGGGTGTGACTTCTCCGTGCTCGATGCTGAAATCGCGCTCGATTATCTTGAAGCGGCGGATGCGCTCGAAATCCGCCAATTGGGAATTGACTCTTGCGACGGCGGATCGAACAGCGCTGTCGACCGGCGGAGCTGCAAGCTGCTCCTGTATCGGTTTCGAGCGGTAGGCGTCCATGCCGGCAAGCTCGTGCAGTACATGCGGGTGCAAAGTCAGCAAAGCGGTGACATAGGGCTGTTTGTCGCCGATCAGCAGCACTTGGTTTACAAGTGTCTCCATCTTGAAAAGGCTTTCGATGCGAGCCGGATAAACTTTCTTGCCGTTCGAGGAGACGATCAATTCTTTTTTTCGGCCGGTGATGTAGTAATAGCCATCGGCGTCGACCTCCGCAATGTCGCCGGTGGAAAACCAACCATCCGGCGCGAGCACTGTGCGCGTGGCCGCTTCATCTTTGTAATAGCCGTCGAACACACATGGCGTGTGTACTTGCAGCTCCCCATCCTCGGCGATTCTGGCTTCCACGCCAGGCAGCAGCGTGCCGATGCTTCCGGGTTTCGGCCGGTTAAGCGGATTGAAACAGAGCACGCCCGCCTCCGTCAGGCCATAGCCTTCGATGATGGGAATCTGGATGGCGCCGAAGAATTCAGCCAGATCCTTGCCGAGCGGCGCGCCTCCACAAGCAGCGATACGGATGCGCCCTCCCAGACGTTGTTTCACTTTGCTGAACACAAAACGATCCGCCAATTTGAGGGCGGAGGCGATCCAGTGCGGCGCAGGCTTTCCTTCCACCCGGCAGCGAAAGGCTTCTGCACCCAGGCCGACCGCGCCATAAAAGAGCTTGCGCGCCAGCGGGGAGCGTTTCGCGGCTTCGGTGCAAATGGTGGAGTACATGCGTTCCCAGAGCCGCGGCGGAGCCACGAACACGGTGGGTTTGATCGAGCGCAGCTCGCCCGGAAGCTTGGAAAGCGATTCGGAAAACCAGACCGGCATCCCCATGCGCATGGGAACCAACTCGAGCACAATGCGCTGGGTGATATGAGCTGAGGGAAGAAAGACCACAGTGGAATCGTCAGGGCCAACCGGGAGGGCCACCGGCCCCATATCGATATTGGCAAGAATGGCCGCGTGGCTGGTGAGGCCCATTTTCGGCTCGCCGGTAGCGCCGGATGTGAGGTAGAGAATGGCCGGATCAGCGGGCTGAAGCTGCTCCCGGCGCTCCTCGAATAAGCCAGGATTGCGGGCTTCCCAATCCCGGCCCAGCTCGAGTAGAGCATCCAACGAAATGGCGCCCGCGGATTCGCCCGTGAGGAGAATCACGTTCTTCGGCACGCTTCCCACAAGGGCGCCGGCCAGCGCTTTAAGAGACTTGGGATCTTCGACAACCAGAAAAGCAGGCTCGACGGCGCGGACGGTGCCGGCCAGTTCTGTCATCGGATAGCTGGTGTAAAGCGCAGCCGCGACGCCGCCCGCGGCCATGACACCGATATCGGCAACGTAAAACTCGGCGCGGGTTTCCGAGAGCAGGCAGACAATGTCGCCCTTGCGGAGCCCCAAAGCTTTCAGGCCGAGAGCAAACGCGCGCGAATTTTCCAGCCACTGATTCCAGGTGTAGCTGCGATATCCGCCTTGCTTGCCTCCGATTGGCTGGTGGAGCGCGGCTCGATCACCCTGAATCCGGGCGGTTTCTTCGAGGACGGAAAAGACTGTTCGAGCGGGCATCCGAACGAATTGTACCAGCGATGAGGACTCTTCGCCTTTTGGCAGGCGACAAGATCGCCTGCCCCACGGGCACATAGTGTTTACTAAGTTCCCTGGGCGAGTCAGCCGCGCACTCGGCTATACTGAAGACGGGAGTATAGCGCGAGTGAATTACAGAGCTTTCTGGCGTATTTTCAAGTACATCCAGCTCATGCCGGTATTGGAGAACGGCGAAGAAACCACGCTCGTCGGCGGGCAGGCAGTGATGGAAGGCGTGATGATGCGCGCTCCGCACAGTTACGCCGTCGCGGTGCGTAAGCCGACCGGCGAAGTGATCACCGAAACCAAGCCGCTCGGCAAGTTGTCGGAAAAATATCCGATTTTCAAATTGCCGGTGTTGCGCGGATTGGGGACGCTGGGCCAAGCCATGTGGCTGGGCATGAAGGCGCTGAAATTCTCCGCCGACACGGCGCTTGAGGACGAGCTGAAGACCAAGGACGGCAAGAAGGGCGAGCTGGCCGGCTGGGCGATGGCCGCGAACCTGATCTTTTCGGTAGTGTTCTTCCTGGTGATGTACAAGCTGGCGCCTCTGTATCTGGCTACGCTGCTAGGCAAATCGGTGCCCGTGATGGGAAGCCGGTTTGCCATCAACATGACCGACGGCGTGATTCGCATTGTGTTGTTTCTGGGCTTCCTCTTCCTGATTTCACGGGGCAAGGAAATCCATCGCGTGTTTCAATACCACGGCGCCGAACACCGCGTGGTCTTTAACTTCGAATCCGGGCAGGCGCTATCGGTTGAGAATGCGCAGCGCTTTGTCACGTGGCACCCACGCTGCGGCACCAGCTTCCTGGTGGTGGTGATGGTTATCTCGATGGTGTTCTATGCCCTGCTGCCAATCGATCAGTTTGCCGCTAAACTGGCCGCGCGCATTGCCCTGCTCCCGCTGATAATAGGCGTGAGCTACGAGCTGATCCGCTTCGCCGCCCGGCGCCGGTCGGGCCTGCTGGCGCTGCTGACGCGTCCCGGGCTATGGCTGCAACGAATCACTACCCAGCCGCCATCTAATGACCAGGCAGAAGTGGCGTTACAGGCGCTGGAACATGCCATGGAGCTCGAGAAAGCGCAGGGCGGCGAGCTGGTAATCGCCTAAACTTATCATCCGTGCAATATCGCGAAAAATTAGAAGGCGTGGAGCGCCGCTTCGAAGAGCTGACGGCGCAAATGGCGGATCCGGCCATCATTGGCGATTCGGATGTTTACCGCAAGACTGCCAAAGAGCAGAGCGCGCTGACCGAACTGGTGGGCAAATTCCGCGATTGGAAGAGAGCCAGCGAAGAACTCGCGGGGGCGCGCCAGATGATGGAAGAGTCCGACCCCGATCTGCGGTCGATGGCTGAAACCGAGATACTGCGCCTGGAGCCCGAGCTGGCCCAGATCGAGCAGGATCTGCGCATTATGCTGATGCCGAAAGACCCCAACGACGAAAAGAACGTGGTGCTCGAAATACGCAAGGGCGCGGGCGGCGACGAAGCGTCCCTGTTTGCCGGCGAAGTATTCCGCATGTATACGCGATACGCCGAGGAACAAGGCTGGAAGGTGGAAGTGACTTCGGCCAGTGAATCGAGCGTGGGCGGTTTAAGCGAAGTGATCGCGCTGGTCAGCGGGCGCAGAGTGTACAGCCGCATGAAATACGAAAGCGGCGTGCATCGCGTGCAGCGCGTTCCCGCCACCGAGACCCAGGGCCGCGTTCATACGTCGACGATCACCGTGGTAGTGATGCCGGAAGCCGACGAAGTGGATATCAAGATTGAAGACAAAGACCTGAGAATCGACACGTTTTGCTCGTCGGGTCCGGGCGGGCAGTCGGTGAATACCACTTACTCGGCTGTGCGAATCACGCATTTGCCGACCAACACGGTGGTTTCCTGCCAGGACGAAAAATCGCAGATCAAGAACCGTTCAAAGGCCATGCAGGTGCTGCGCTCGCGTCTGTACCAAATGGAGCTCGAGAAGCAGCAGGCGGCCATCGGGGCTGAGCGCAAGACCATGGTGGGCACCGGGGACCGCAGCGAGAAAATCCGCACTTACAACTTCCCTCAAAACCGGCTCACCGATCACCGCATTGGCTTGACTCTGCACCAGCTCGACCTGATCATGGAGGGCCGGCTGCAGTCAGTGGTCGACGCTCTGACAACCTACTATCAGGGCGGCGGAAAAGCCGCTTGATTGTGGGGCGGACCCCCTGGTCCGCGCGGGTCCCCCGGACCCGCGTCTTCGGCGATGAAATCAGGTTCCTCAACGCGGGAAGAGGCCGACGAGGGCGTCGGCCGCGGACCGGGGGTCCGCCCCACAAAGATAAAAAATTTTCCGTTCGCCTCTTGAAATACGAAAGCCTTACTAGTAAACTCTTCCTAGATGCCGCCCACACCACCGCGACCAACCGATGCGGAGCTCGAAATTCTCACCGTCCTTTGGAGCACCGGGCCGGCCACGGTGCGCCAGGTTTACGAGGTAATCAGCCAGAGGCGTGCCGCGCAATACAGCACCGTTCTCAAGTTCATGCAGATCATGGCGGAAAAAGGACTCCTTCTGCGCGACGTCGAGCAGCGTGCCCACGTTTATGTTGCGGCCCAGCCCCGCGAGTGGACCCAGCAACAACTCGCCGGGCATCTGCTTCACCGCGCCTTCAGCGGCTCCGCGAAAGCCCTCATGATCGGCGCTCTCTCGGCACAGAAGACAACCAAAGCTGAACTCGCTGAACTGCGCAAACTGTTATCGGAATACGCCAGGGAGGCAAAATGAGGCTGCTCGATTTCTGGATCGGAACACCTGCCGCCGAGGCGCTTGGCTGGACGCTGCTCCATTCGCTCTGGCAGGGCGCGATCATTGCCGCCGCGCTGGGCGTTTTGCTCGCCGCCTCGCGCTCGCCGCGTGTCCGCTATGCCGCAGCCTGCACAGCTTTGCTCGCGATGCTCGCGGCCTTCGCCGTCACCCTGGTTCATTTTCTTCCGGAGACCGGCGGCACAGTGGGAACTCCCGCGAAACCGCTCTCTCTCTGGCGAAGCCCGGCGGCCGCCGGCGCGGGAGACGGCAGGCTGGCAATGGGCGCGGTGGCCTCCGAACTCGTGCCATGGCTTGCGCCGTTTTGGCTGGCCGGCGTCTGTTTCTTCTATCTGCGTTTTGCCGCCGGCTGGCTCTCGTCGCGCCGCCTGCGCCGACGCGGCGTGTGTGCGGCGCCGGCCTCCTGGCAGAATACGGCCGCGCGCCTCGCCGCCGAGTTGAAAGTCTCGCGGCCCGTGGTTCTGCTCGAGTCGCTCTTCACCGACACGCCGATGATTCTGGGTCACCTGCGCCCCCTCATCTTCGTGCCACTGGGCTTCCTCGCCGGCCTGCCGGCGGAGCACATCGAGGCCATCCTGCTGCACGAGCTGGCGCACATCCGCCGCTCGGACTATCTCGTGAATGTATGCCAAAGGGCCATTGAAGGTCTGCTCTTTTACCACCCTGCCGCATGGTGGATCTCGCGCGTTATCCGCGCCGAACGCGAGAACTGCTGCGACGACATGGTGGTCGCTTTGAAGGGCGATGCCCATAGCTATGCCGTGGCGCTCGCCGCACTCGAGCAGAACCGCCTCGAACAACAGTGGCCAAACCGCGAACCGGCACTGGCCGCAACTGGAGGAAATCTTATGAAACGCATCCAACGTCTGCTGTATCCCAAAGGCCCAAGCGGCATCTGGGCGCCAGCGCTCGCTGCCGTTGTCTTAATGGCGAGCTCAGTCCTGGCCCTCGGCGCGTGGCATTCCAACTCGAATCCGGATGACACGGCGTCCGCGCAAAACTCCAAAGCGCTCGCCGGACCCTGGGAAAAGTGGCTCAATGAGGACGTTATTTACATCATCGGCTACGACGAGGCGCTGGCGTTCCAGCGTCTGAAGACAGACGAAGAACGCCGGCAATTCATAGAGCAATTCTGGCAGCGCCGCAATCCCAAGCCGGGTTCGGCTGAGAACCTATTCAAAGAAGAACACTACCGCCGCATCGCGTACGCGAACAACCACTTCGCCAGTAAACTTAAACTCGGGTGGCAAACTGACCGCGGCACTACTTATATCAAGTACGGCCCGCCGGACGAAATTGATTCTCATCCCTCGGGCGGCAGCTATCGTCGTCCCGATTCCGAAGGCGGCGGGGTTGCTAACTCGTATCCCTTCGAACAATGGCGCTACCGCCATATCGAGGGCATCGGCACCAATGTCATCGTGGAATTCGTCGACCCCACGTTGTCCGGCGAATTCAGGATGACGATGGATCCGAACGCCAAGTACAAGAAGCAATAAATCCTGCAGCCCCATAGGTGTCAGCTTGGCTAGCGCGGGCAGGAAATAGCCCCAAGCTGACGCATGGGGCTGAGCCGCACGCGCACATTCCGCGCCAAGATTGACACGCGAGCACAATAGCGGTGTAACCTGACGGAAGCGATGCTGCGAAATTGGTCTCGATTTACTTCCGGTTACAGGCGAGGGTGCCTGGTTGTAATTGCCTTGGCGGGTTGCAGCATTTCTCTCAATGCCCAATTCAACACGCCGTCGATTGATGGCGTCATTCAGCCAGGAGAATACAGCAGTACCCAGAACGGCACAAACCAGCTCGGAACGAACACTGGCCAAACCTGGTACATGACCTGGGATGCTGCGAATCTCTATGTAGGCATCACCAGCGCCGACCTGAGCCAGGCGGCCGTCATTTATATCGATGCGAACCCGGTAAACCCTCCGAACGGCGGCACAAACGCCAATGGCAACCTCGCCGGCTTCAATTACGATGGCGAGCAGGTGGCTACGCTGCCGTTCCGGGCGCAATTCGTCACCTATTTCAAAGACGGCTACAACGAATATCGAAATTCGAATGGCAGCGGAGGCTGGTCAGCCGCAGCGTCGAACTATGCCAGTTACGCGTCGAACGCAAGCAGTGGTCCAAATACGCGCGAAATCGCCATTCCTTGGTCCGCGATCACCGGCGGAGGCATGCCGTCATCATTCCTTTTCCTCGGGCTGTTGACTTCGAGTGCCGGCTACGTTTACGGCCAGGTTCCGAACGATAACGGCGGAGCCTCGATTGGCATCGCGGCCACATACACGCAAAGCTTCGTCGTTGACAGCACGGCCAATGGCTCCAGCACGCCGCCGTTTTCCATTGAAAATTCCAGCAACGCCGCGAGTTTCGCGGGGCTCTATCACAACACCTTTCTTCCCTACTACCGCAGCCAGGAAGGCTCGGTGCCCGCGGGCACCACTGTTACCCTGCGTCTTCAGACCGCCCACTTCGGCGCCTCGAGCGTCAGTCTACGCGTCTATCTATTCGACACCGCTTCCGGCAACACCACTGGCCCGCTCGATTCGCCGATGGCTTTCTACCAGACGCTGACCGTCAACGGAACGCCGTTCGACTACTACACCATCGACTACACCACTCCCGCCACGCCCGCCATCGTCTACTACAAGTTTGTGATCGCCAACGGATCGGGCACTGCCTACTACAGCGACGATTACATCGACGATTACGACAACTTGAATAAGGACGGCACCGGCGCGGCTTCCTCCGCCGAACCTTCCGATTCGTTTCAGATCACGGCCTACGATCCGAATTTTCAGACTCCCGCCTGGATGGCCAACGCGAACGTCTACCATATCTTTCCGGACCGCTTCCGCAACGGCGACCCCACTAACGATTACTGCGTAGCCGGAAGCACCTCCGGCTGCCCTTCGTTCTACGGCGCACCGCCCAGCAGTAACATCGCCGTTACCACCTGGAATACGCAGCTCTGCGATCCGCACAATGCGAGCCTGCCTTGTTACAACAATTTCGGAAGTATCTTCTACGGCGGCGATTTGCTGGGCATACAGAACGAGCTGGATTATATTCAGGGCCTCGGGTTCGACACCATCTTTCTGAATCCCATCTTCTACGGCAGCTCCAACCACCGCTATGATACGGATGATTTCCTGAACATCGATCCGGCGCTGGGCGGCAATGCGGCGCTTACCTCGCTGCTAACGGCCATGAACCAGCGAGGCATGCACGTCATCCTCGACGGAACCTTCGAAGACGCCTCTTCGGATAGCACTTATTTCAACGAGTACAACAGGTTTTCCACGGTCGGCGCTTGCCAGTCGTTGACCTCGCAGTGGCGAACCTGGTTCCAATTTCTGAACAGCAACGTGCCCTGCACTACTTCCGGCTACAACGGCTGGGACGGGTTCAACAGCCTGCCGCTGGTCGATCCCTCGTTATCCGCTGTGCAGCAATTCTTCTTCAGTGGAACGCCCGACAACGTCATGCTGCATTGGTATAACGCGGGCGCCAGCGGATGGCGCTTCGACAGCGCGCCGAACATCCCCAATTACTTCTGGCACGCGCTGCGCCCATACGCGAAACGTTATAACCCTAACGGACCGCTGATCGGCGAGATCTGGCCCAACGCCAGCCAGTGGCTCGCCGGAGACCAAATGGATTCGACCATGAACTACCGCTTTCGCCGCAATGTGACTGGTTTCGTGCGCTGGCCTTATGGCTGGAGCGATGACAACGACAACGGCAGCGATGCCATGATCCCGCTTACGCCGAGCCAGTTCGACACTGCCAACCGCGCGGTTCGCGACGACTATCCGCTGCAAGCCACCGCCGCCATGATGGATCTGATCGATTCGCACGATACCAATCGCGCGCTCTATGTAATGACGGAGCTGGGCGACACGGGCCTGGTTCAAGCCAAGCAACGGCTTGAGCTGGCGGCCCTGTTCCAGTTCACTTACATTGGCGCGCCCACTGTGTTTTACGGGGATGAAGCCGCGATTAATGCGCCCTCGCTCTACAACAGCTCTAACGGGCCGGTTGGCGACCCTTATACGCGAGCGCCATACCCCTGGACCGATCAGCCCGGCAATCCGAGCGTCTATGGACCACCGGACCCGAACGTCATCGCCTATTACACGGCCCTGGGTCATTTGCGCAAACAGCACGCCTCGCTAGTTAGCGGCACGTTCGTAACACTACTTACAGGCGACACCCAGCAGCCATCGACAGCCGCAAACACTTATGCCTACGCGCGGTCCATTCCTAGCGGCGAAACGGCGGTTGTTGCCTTGAACAACGGCTCCGCCGCCAACACGCCGGTAATTCCCGTTGGGGCGTATTATTCCAACGGCACGGTGCTGCAGGATGCCATCGGCGGCGCCACTTACACAGTCGCCGGCGGCAATGTTAGCTTGACGCTGAATCCCCTCTCCGGCGTCCTGCTGTTGCCCGCGCCTGCCTCCGCGGATCTCACCCCTCCAACCGCGGTCCTCAGCCTCTCGCCCACGCCAAATAGCAGTGGCTGGAACAGCACTTCTCCGGTATCGGTTAACATCGCGGCCAGCGACACCGGCAGCGGCGTCAGCCGGATACTTTACTGGGTGAACGGCGGTCCCGTGACTAGCGTGGCGGCCTCCACGGCAATCGTCACTGTCAGCGCCTCCGGCACGAACACGGTCGGCGTGCGGGTTCTGGATAATGCCGGAAATATCAGCCAGCAGTACACGCAGGCGGTCAACATCGTCACAGCTACCGATGCGGCCAAACCCTAGGTCTGATTGTTCGCTAAAACCTAGACCCGGTTGGTCAGGCCGGCGCTGAAAAGACGGTCGTCGACGCGGTGGAGGTTGCGCGTCTGGCGCGGGGTCAGAAGCGGCCAGTGCCGGATTGTGCAGAGGTACTCGCCTATCGCCCAAAGATCCTCGCCGGCCGTCATCCACTCGATTGCATCGAAACGGGAGAGGTTCACCGGACGCGAGTACCGGCGGAGAGTTTTCTCGCGCCGGAGATTGAAGAAGTGCTCGAAATACGACATCGCCAACTCGCGCAGGGTGCGAAATACGGGTGCGCGATGGCGCAGACCGGAGAAGTTTGACTTGGCGATAGCGCCCCAGTTCCCGTCGACGCGGTAGACCGCCAGCACGTGGTCATCGTCGCGGACTGCCTCCAGATCGACAACCAAGGGCGGATAGCCGAGCATACGGAGAGCGGCCGCGGCGAACAAAGCTCCCTCAATGCAGTGCGCGGTCCGGTCGCGCAGAACGCGGCGAGGCGAGCGGCAGGTGGCTCCGCCCGGCTCCTTGTTGTAGACCACCTCGTGATCGAGGAAACGCTGGATCTTTTCCGGGGAATTGAGGCGGCGAAGGACTGCGCGCTCACCGGGGTTGAAGGGCGTGCAAATCATCAGGAATAGACTACCAGCAGGGCTGGGCGCGGTCCGCTTGCTGACGCGCGCTGTCAGCCGTCTGTCCGCTTGCTGACGCCGCGCGGTTCAGTGCTGTTACTGGGCTTTCAGCGAACCAAGGCTTAGACTTGAAGGCGGCGGGGGGTGCGCACATCGTGTCCATGAGGAAAACAATCCTGGCGGTTGCCGGCGCGTTGCTGACACTTGCCGCATGTGCGGCGGCGGCGTCCGGGAGCTCGCCTGAGGCAAGGGCACGCGAGGCGGTCGGCTGGCTGATCAGCGAGCAATATCAGGCCTTGTGGGATGCATCGACGCCCCAGATGCAGAAAAAGGCGTCGGTGGAGGATTGGAAGACGGGAGCCGGTCCGTCGGTGAAGGCCCTCGGGAAGTTGATCGAGTTCGGATCGGCAAGAGTGGGCCAGGCGGGCGCCAGCATCGTAGTGACTCTGCCTGCGAAATTTGAGAATGCCGCAGTGAATTTCATTGTTTCTCTTGATGCCGACAGCAAAGTCGCAGGTCTTTTCATTGGCCCTGCAGACCAGGCGGCCTATCAGCGGCCCGCATACGTGAAGCCGGAGTCGTTCACTGAGCGGGACGTTACGGTTGGCGACGGCGAGTGGAAACTGCCCGGAACCCTGCTTGTGCCAAAGAGCGCACAGGCCGCAAACCGCGTGCCGGGCGTGGTGCTAGTGCACGGTTCGGGACCGAATGACCGCGACGAAACAATACTTGGGAACAAGCCGTTCAAAGATCTGGCGGAGGGGTTGGCATCACAAGGCATCGCGGTGCTGCGCTACGACAAGCGCACGAAAGTGTACGGGAAGCAGATCGCCGTACTCAAGCAATTCACAGTTAAAGAGGAAACCATCGAAGACGCGGCGAAAGCCGTGTCGCTACTCGAGCAGCAGCCGGAGGTAGACCCGAAGCGCGTGTTTGTTCTCGGCCACAGTCTCGGCGGCTACCTCTTGCCGATGATT
>Ga0181525_10000529_pt1 | contig 33283 bp, 30 predicted proteins | sample PEATcosm2014_Bin_48_FD_121100 | JGI IMG/M metagenome (GOLD analysis project Ga0181525, IMG submission 121100) | Peatland microbial communities from MTU Mesocosm Facility, Houghton, MI, USA - PEATcosm2014_Bin06_10_metaG | ecosystem: Environmental > Terrestrial > Soil > Wetlands > Peat | place... | reverse complement strand
CGATGTGTAAATAGCTGCGCGCGCGGGCGTCGAAGGCTTTGTCCAGCGGGTCGGTTCCCAGCACGGTCCCCGCGGAGATCCGGTTGCGCTCGCCCAGCGTGGTCCAGCGCTTGACGAAGACATAAGGCTCCAGCACGCAATCCGCGCCGATTTCGACGTCAGCCTCCACCACGCAGAAATCCCCGATGCGGACTCGCGGCCCAATCCTGGCATCCGGATGAATTCGTGCGGTAGACGCGATCACAGCTTGTATCATAAGACATGCGCGTACGTGAACTGGCGGAGTGGCTGGGCGCCACCTTCGAAGGCGACGGCGAAAAGGAACTGACGGGCGTCGCCCCGCTCGAAACCGCGGGCGGCAGCGAGCTGTCGTTCCTGGGCGGACGCAAGGCCCTGGAGCAGGCCGATTCGTCCGCCGCCGGCTGCCTGATCGTGCCCCCCTCGTTTCCCAGCCCCAGCCGCCGCACCGTGATCCGCGCGCCGGAGCCCCGCACGGCCTTCGCCCGCGCCATGAACCGCTTCTATCCCACCATGGAAATCAAGCCCGGTATCCATCCCACGGCGGCGCTCGGGAAAGACGTGGAGATCGGCGCGCTGGCGGCCATCGGGCCGCACGTCAGCATCGGCGACAGCACCCGTATCGGGCTGGCTTCCAGCATCGGCCCCGGCTGCTCGATCGGCAAACGCGTGGTGCTGGGCGAGGGCTGCGTGCTGCATGCCAACGTTACGATTTACGACAACGTGGACATCGGGCGCGGCGTCACGCTGCACTCCGGCTGCGTGATCGGCGCGGACGGCTTCGGCTACGTCTTCGAGAACGACCGCTATCACAAATTTCCGCAAGTGGGCCGCGTCGAAATCGGCGACTTTGTGGAGATCGGGGCGAATTCCTGCGTCGACCGGGCCGCGCTGGGCGTCACCGTGATCGGCGAAGGCACCAAGCTGGATAACATGGTGCACGTAGGCCATAATTGCCGCATCGGCCGCCACGTGGTGGTCGCGGCGCAAACCGGATTCTCGGGCGGCGTGGTGGTGGAGGATTACGCCGTCATCGGCGGACAGGTCGGCATCGGCGACAAGGCCCGCATCGAATCGCGCGCGGTGCTGGGGTCCGGCTGCGGTATCCTGACTTCCAAAATCGTGCGCGCCGGGCAAACCGTTTGGGGAACCCCCGCGCGCCCGTTGAAGGAGCACTTGGAGCAGCTCGCCAACCTGGCGCGGCTGCCTGAGATGCGCCGCCAGTTTGTGGATCTAAAGCGCCGGCTGGCCAACCTGGAGGAGAAGGTAAAGTAGCCCGACCACTTCCACTGCGTGTTACCCACCGATCAGGGAGCCTACAAGGCCGTACCTTTGGCGGCTTGACCTCGCCGCAGGAACGTCTTCGGCGCGGAACCGTAGCCGCAAATCTTGAATGTACCGAAATCCTTGTACCAATCTTCTTCGGGCACTTCAGGGTTCGAGTCAATCCAGAGGCGAAGTTGATTGAGATCGGCAACACTGATCGCGCGATCGCGCATGCGCTCTATCAGGTGCTGACGAATTCCGGGTGGAAGATTGCCCCACGTCTGTATGCTGGGCATCAGCCGCCAAAGACCATGCGGCCCATCTCATGGCCAAGGCGTTCGACTTCCTCCGGATCGGTGGCGCTCCGAAAACGCTCGGCAAGTTCGAAGAATTCCCGCTGTTTGCGCTTTTCGGACTCGATGCCGTTCTCGATGAGTTCCAGCAGCATCCGGTTGGCGCTAAGCCGTCGTGCTTTGGCCAGGCCGCGAATGTGATCGGCGACATCCGCGGGCAGGGTAACGCTCTGCCGTACCGTCCTGTTTGCCATTCGCATCACACCATTATGCACCAAAACGGTGCGCTGCGGGAATGCGCAGATTTGCCAACCTGCAAGGGATTCGAAGCGGATGTTTTTTGAGCGCGAGCTTCCATCGGAGAGGAAATCCTGCAATTGTGGCTGGACACCTACCAGACGTCCAGGAGCTAATAGAAAACGCGGTATTGTGGAACTGGAGCTGCGATGATTCAAACCGACGATCAAATGCTGCTAGCCCAGCAGTGCATAGGCAACCTGAGGCGGGTGTTGTTGGAGGCGCGCAGGGTTCATTCGCGGCAGGACTATGTCCGGATGGCCGAGCCAATCCTTCTGGAAATCCAGGCGCGCCAGCAGGAGATTCTCGAATACTTAAGTAGGAACCTCGAGCAATTGGTAACGAGTTAGCCCGGCCCCATTGATCGGTGCGAGGAGTACCAAAATAACACCCGCGCCCACCATCTTAGGTGTATAATCCGGACAGCCGAGGGGCGCGTCTGTTCCAGCGCGCGAACAGCCCCCGGAACGCGGATCGCCTCAACAGGAGAGAGACCATGCAAACGGCTCGACCGACACGGATATCGGAGGCGGCGGCCTTGCTCGCCCTCGCGCTACTCACGGCGCACGGCGGAGCCGCGCAAACCTTCGGCACGATCTACAGCTTTAACCTCAGCGACGGCGGTAGGCCTGATGGCGTGATCTTCGGTAAGAATGGATCTCTCTACGGCACCACCGGTGGCGGGGGCGGCAGTGGGAGCGGCACAGTCTTTGAATTGGCGCCTGTCAAGGGAGGCGGCTGGACCGAGACAGTGCTCTTCAGTTTCAACGGCAGTGATGGCCTGGAGCCCGGCCCCAATTCTACGTTGGCCTTCGGCAGCAACGGAGCACTCTACGGCACGACCTTGGAGGGAGGGAGCGGCGACAATGGAGGGACCGTCTTCGAATTAGCGCCTCCGGCGGCTGCGGGTGGGGTATGGACCCAGAAAGTGCTGTACAGCTTCCCCGGCCAAACTGGCATGCGTTTGCCCTTTGGCGGGGTGCTGGTCGGCCCCGACGGGGCACTGTATGGCACGGCGCAGGCCAGCAATTTGGTTTTGGGGAGGAGTGCAGGCGGAGTTGTGTTTAAGCTAACGCCACCCGTTGCGCCGGGTGGCACGTGGACAGAGAGCACTGTGTTTAACTTTTGGCCCCCAACCGTGCTCGGGCAGGGTCCAGAATCGGGCGTGGTTTCCGTGGGCGGATCGCTGTACGGAACCAACACGGATTTCGGCTCAGACTGTGGAAAAGTCTACGAGTTATCGCCGCCTGCGATATTGGGCGGTGTTTGGACCGGGACGACGATTTCAACCTTCGCGGGAGGTGGCTGTGGCCCGATCGGACCTCCCACCGCGGGCCCAGGTGGAGTGCTCTACGGCACAACCTACGCGGGTGGCTCGGGAACGTGCGAGTTCCAATACGGTCCCCTAAACGGCTGTGGCACTGTCTTCCAGTTGACGCCACCTGCTGTAGCGGGCGGCGCTTGGACTGACACCGTAATATACAACTTCACAGGGCTCGACGGCGACGGGATGTATCCGTCCGCCGGGGTAGTGGTGGGGAAGGATGGGGTGCTTTATGGCACTACTGAGTTCGGTGGAAGCGAAGTGTCCGGTTCCTGCATAGGCTATGGAATTGGCGGCTCCTATGGAGAGATCGGGTGTGGCACCGTGTTCCAACTGACGCCCCCTGCGACAGCGGGCGGGGCTTGGACCGAGACCATACTGCATAGCTTCAGTGGTCAGCATGGGGCGGGATCACAGCCAAGTTCTCTGACCATGAACGCGGATGGCGTGCTGTTTGGCCCGACGCCGTTCGGTGGGACTACGGACGTAGGCACCATATTTGCCATAGAGCCCTAACCGCCCATGCTAATCGTAGTCGGCGGCCACACCCGCAACATCGGAAAAACCTCGGTGGTGGCGGGCCTTATCCAAGCGCTGCGCCAACACGACTGGACCGCCATGAAGATCACGCAGTTCGGCCACGGCATCTGCTCCGCCTCCGGCACGGCTTGCGACTGTTGCCTGGCATCCGACCATCCCTACGCTATCGCCGAAGAACGCCGTCCCGGCCGTTCCGACTCCGCCCGCTTCCTGGCGGCCGGCGCGCGCCGCGCCTACTGGGTGCGGACGGCCACCGGCCAGCTTTCGCACGCCGTGCCTGCCGTCCGCGAGGTGTGCGCCGCCAGCCGCAACCTGATCGTCGAATCCAACAGCATCGTCGAATTCTTGACGCCGGACCTATATCTGGTAGTGCTGGACTTCGCCCAAGGGGATTTCAAAGCCTCCAGCCGCCGCTTCCTCAGCCGGGCCGACGCCTGCGTGGTAATCGATCGCGGCGCCGCGCAGCCCGCCTGGAGCGGAGTGGCGCTCGAAACCTGGGATGATAAGCCGCGCTTTATGGTGCAGCCGCCTCAGTACGTAACTGCGGCGCTGGCCGCATTCGTCAGCGACCGGCTATTGGCGGCCGATACCGTCGCGGGTTCCGCGGGCGCGTCCGTGTAATGCAGCTTAGCAAGGCTTCATGGGCGCCGATGGGCGCTTTCCCGCGCTGGCGCTGCCTATGAATAAGTTTCTTCCCGGCGCAGGCCGCAGTAGACGAGCCTTACCTCCTGGCCGAAAATGTCTTACCGAAACCGCCAGCGGCCCATCGCGAGGCGGAACTGGCCATCCCCGGCTGCCAATCCTTCCAGTTTCTTAATATGGTGCTCGCGGCTCAGGTTGTACGGATCGGCTGAGAGGATTTCGCCTAAGCGTGCCTGGGCTGCCGGAAGGTCGCGGTGCGTGCGGAGAAGTTTCTTGGACGGCCGCTCGTAGTGCGGCGTGGCGATGACGGAAAACGAAGGCCTCATGGCGCGCGGCGGGTGCTTTTCTGGGCCGCTATATCGGCGAGGAATTCGGAGATCGGCCAGCCCTTCCCGGCCAGGCGCTCGGCGTTGCTCTTCCGGATGTGCTCGCGGACCTTCGGATCGCGGATTTCCCGTTCGTCCTGCACTTCGTCGGGCGAGAGCTTCGGGAGGATGGTAATGCTGCGACCCGAAACCCTGAACTCAACGCGCTCACCGGGCTTGAAACCCGCCTTGCGGCGTACGCTCTTGGGTACGGTGATTTCACTGCCGGGGGTGACGGTCATGGTGATGGTTGCGGCTAAGACTTCTATACCTTCCCAGTGTAGGCGGCAACGTTCGATTACGTCAAATCGGCGCTCGCCCAGGCTCGGCCGAAGCACTTCTTCGCGCGTCCGAAGCACGTTTCGCGCAGGTGCAGCCGTCGACGCCTACGGCTGCATCGTACGCGGCCAGGAGTTCGGGTCCGGTTTTCGCGGCGCGCGCGGCCGCCTCAATACGTGACCGCGGCGCTGGCCGCATTCGTCAACGATCGGCTATTGGCGGGCGCGTCCGTGTAATGCAGTTTCAGCAGGGCTTCATGCAGAATGCGGTTGGCCTCGCCTACTTGCTCTTGTAGCAATTCCAACTGTTGCCGGGCACGATCGTCGGTGGACGGCAACACCAGATTCAGATAATCGACGCAGGCATCGATCACGCTCAACGGCTGGCGCAAATCGTGAACCAAGCCGCTCATTATAGGCCAAACGCTTTGTGTGGAAGGGTCGGCGGAAACGTCGGCGGGAACATCGGTGGCGAGAGTATACATGAAGACCTTAGGCGGGGGCGGCGAGAACAATTATAACCCACGAATATCCCAATGCAAGTGAATTTATGTCGATTTTATTTGCTTTGTTCTTGGCGGTCTTGGCGGCGCGTCTTGGCGTCTTTGCGTGAAACAATACTTACGTGCCCGTCCCCGTTTCTACCCGGTCGCGCCCCAAATGCTTAGCCCGGTAAAGCGCGGCGTCCGCCTCGCGCACCAGATCGTCAGCCGGCGGAATCCCCGGCGGACTGGCGCACGCCGCGCCCAAGCTGCACGTTACCCGGATCTCCCCGTCTCCGGCCAGAAAGGCTTCGCCGCCAATGGCATGGCGGATGCGTTCCGCCAGCGCCAGCCCCCCGGCCATTTCGCATCGGGGCAGCACGATCAGAAACTCCTCGCCGCCATACCGCCCCACCGAGTCGTAGCGCCGCACCGATGCCCGCATGCGCGCCGCCACCTGGCGCAACACCGCATCGCCGGCCATGTGTCCAAAATGGTCGTTCACCGGCTTAAACCCGTCCAGATCGGCCATCAGCGCGATCAGCGGTTCGCCGCTCCGGCCGGACCGCGCCAGTTCGTTTTGCAGAATGTCGAAAATGGCGGTGCGGTTCCACAATCCGGTGAGTCCGTCTCGCGTGGCCTGTTCGCGCAGGGCCTCGCGGGCTTCCACCAGTTCTTCCTGCAACGCCAGCACCCGCCGTCCGGCGCGCAGGCGGACGCGCAGCTCGTCCACCTGGAAAGGCTTCATAATGTAGTCGTCAGCGCCGGATTCCATGCCTTTCACCACGTCATCCAGTTCCGCGCGCGCGCTCAACAGCATGATGTAAACATAGCGGTCGCGGACGCCGGCGCGCACCTTGCGGCAAATTTCCGCGCCTTCCAGGCCCGGCATCATCCAATCGAGTAGCGCCAGGCGCGGCCCATTCTCCTGTTGCAGGAGATCCCAGGCTTGTTGGCCATCGGAAACCACGATCACCTCATATCCCCACTCCAGGAGCATCTTCCGGAGCATGTCTCTGAAGATCGGGCTGTCGTCGGCCACCAGAATCTGCTCAATCGGTGGCTTTTCCTGCGAGACTGGTGAATCCATTGACCCGCACAATTATACCCCCTTCGGCCGATGTACTACCAAGAATTGCTGCTTTCCAATCACACCTGGTGGTTTTCAACCATAGAACCAGCGGGATATGAATGACGTAAGTCACTGAATTGCCATGCATTGCAGTGTGGACCGTCAATTGCCAACAGCACGGGCAGCCGAAGATTATGCCACGCCATGCCCATTCTTCCGGATACCAAGCGGCAGCCGCTCTGTTGATGGCGGCGGCCTCGGCCCTGTACGGCCAGGATGCCGCGCCCATGCAGGATGCCGGTGCTCCGGAGCGGGGAGTGGCGCGCGTGAGCATCGTCGGCGGCGAAGTATCGGTCCGCCGCGGAGACTCCGGCGAATGGGTGGCGGCGATCGTCAACGCGCCCCTCATGGTGGATGATCGGGTTTCGACCGGCGCCAGCTCCCGCGCTGAAGTGCAGTTCGATTCCGCAAATCTTGTCCGCATCGGCGCCAACGCCGAGATTCGTCTGGCTGAACTGGGATACAACCACTACCACCTGCAGATTGCGCACGGCACGGTCACGTTCCGGGTGCTGCGCGAATCTCAAGCAAAGGTTGAAGTCGATACTCCGACTGTTTCCGTAAGGCCTGCCCACATAGGCGTTTACCGCGTTTATGTTCAGGGCGACGGCCAGACCGAAATCACCGTGCGGCTGGGCGCTGTGGATGTCGCGACGCCCAAGGGGACCGAGCAACTGCAGGCTGGACAAACCATGTTGGCGCGCGGCAACCCGGCCGATCCCGAATTCCGCATCGTGCCCGCCATTGCGCTGGACGAATGGGACCGCTGGAACGAACAGCGCGACCGGGAGATGCTGAGTTCACCGAGTTACAGCAACGTTCCGCAGGATGTACCCGGGACCGAAGATCTCGATAATCACGGCCAGTGGGTGGATGAGCCCTCTTATGGCCAGGTTTGGAGTCCACAGGTGGATCCCGATTGGGCGCCTTATCAGAATGGCCGCTGGACCTGGGAAGACTATTATGGGTGGACCTGGGTCAGTTACGACCCCTGGGGTTGGGCGCCGTTTCACTACGGCCGCTGGTTCTTCTCGGGAGTGCATGGCTGGTGCTGGTATCCGGGCGGCTTCGGACCTCATTATTGGTCGCCCGCCATGGTGGCTTTCTTCGGATTCGGTCCTGGAATCGGCGTGGGCTTTGGATTCGGCAATGTCGGATGGGTCGCGCTGGCGCCCTTCGAGCCAATCTATCCATGGTGGGGCCGTGGGTTCTACGCCGGATTTCGCAATCCTGGATACTTCAACCATGGCGTGAATGTTACGAATGCAAGTATCGGCAATATATATCGTAATGCTCGTGTGGCGAATGGCGTATCGAGCGTATCGGCGGGGGATTTCCATGAAGGGCGCTTTGGTGCGATTTCGCACACCACGGGATCTCAAATTCACGCGGCAGGCTTGGTCCGCGGGCAGTTGCCGGTAGCTCCGTCGGCGGCCAGTCTCCGGTTCTCGAATCGCGCGGTTGCCGGTAGTCCGCGCAGTTCCGAAAGCGTTCACTTTTTCGGCCGTGCCGCGGCTCCGGTGCAAAGGGTTCCTTTTGCCGAACAGCAACGGGCCATGCAACAGTTCAGCCGGCAGCCGGCAACTTCCGCTATGGCGCACAGTGCAACCATCCCGGCGTCACGGGGGGCGGGGCAGGCTCGTAGTGCCGCTCCTAGTGCGGGCGCCTGGCGTCCCGCGAATCAGCCGTCGCCAGCCGCCGGTAATGCAGCGGATCGCAGCAGCGGATGGCAGCGCTTCGGCGAGCCGCGTCCTAGCGGTTCCTATGCATCGCGGCCCGCTTATGCCCAACCCACCGGATACGGTTCGTATGCGACGCCGGCGCGTCCGTATGGCGGCGGGCAGCCGATCCGTGTCGCGCCTCCCGTGGTGCGCGAGAAACCCTCGCAAGGCACCGCAACACGCACCAGCGCCCCACGCAGCCAGCCGGCCGGCCATGCCTCCACTGGGGGCGGGCACGCGGGTGGCGGCGGCCATCGTTAAAGATCAGGTTTAGTTTCTTCCCTCGGGTCCGTATCAGCAATCCCGTGATACGGACCCGCTTTTTTTTGTGTGGAGGAAGATTGCCTGGCGCCCTCATGAAGTTTACATAATATTCGTTATAGGAAGTTGGGCCGAAGCCCGGCCTAAACCGCTTATCATCGCTCGATATTAGACCACCTCCGGCGTCCGCCCCAAAATCTCGCACACACTGACTTTAAGTTTGGCGACCACAGGCGTTGCGCGAGAGTAAACGATAAACGCCGGAAAGGGCACAGCCCAGTGCGCGAACAAATCGCACCAAGCCGTGCTTGTTTGGGTGTACTCCCTTTCCAGGCTGAGTGACCAGACCAGACCAAACTGCTCGACCCGCGCAAGAAGTTCGGGAACTTCGCCGGAGCAGGATTAACAGACGAGGACTAACAAAGGATATGGATAACTGATTTATGTACGGAAAGTAACTGAAGCTGTTACCGTATGGTCAAGGACGATGAGTGGAACATAAGCCAAAGAATCGCGGCGACCCATCAGATGTCCAGTCAGATTCCTAGCATGTGATGCGGCAGGTGTTCCGCTGTCATGAGCCATCCGAGTCGGCATCGACGGGCCCACGACTGAAGTTTCCAGCCGCCTTTGCCGATCATTTGAGCATGTCCGACATTCGACCGACGTTCCGTAGACGTTTTGCAGCCGTCTGGACCTGCCTGTGGTTAGAGAAAGGATAACTCTAGTGAACTCAAAACGCTTTACCCGTACGTCCCGGCTCTGGCTGGCTTCGATGATCCTTGGGGGCGCTTCTGCTCTTTTCGCTCAAGCGCCGCCATCCCCCTACGTATACGTTGCGAACAAGGCAGGCGGCGTGTCAGTTGTAAACGTGGGGACCGGGTCTATCGCGACTACCATACCGCTGACTGGCAGCCCGGCGGGCATGGCGGCATCCGCCGGGGGCGGCATACTCTACGTCGCGCAGTCCAGCGCCAACAGCGTCGCCGTCATCGACACCGGGTCGAATAGCGTAGTCGCCACGATTCCCGTCGGTACCACACCGATGGCGGTTACCGTCGCCCCGAACGGACAAAACGCATACGTGGTGAATGTGGGATCCAGCAGCGTATCGGTTATCGGCACAGCGACGAATACCGTACTTTCCACAGTGCCGATTGCCGGTTATCCGACAGCTATAGCAGTTACACCGAATAGCAGCTACGCCTTCGTGGTGAGCCCCACCTCGGGCAAGGTCTCGGTCATCGACACGGCGTCCAACACGGTCACCGCGGCTTGGCCGACACTCCCCGGCGCCAGTAGCCTGGCGTTTAGTGCCGATAGCGCCACCGTCTATATTGCGAGCCGTGTAACCAACCAGGTAGCCGTGTACAACGTCACAACCGGGAGTCTGCTACAAACGATCGGCGGGCTTAGTTACCCGGACGCCATCGTGCTGGCTCCGGGTGGGAGTACCCTTTATGTATTGAACCTAAACGCATCGTCTGTCTCGGTGATTAGCACGACGACGTTAGCGGTTGTGGCGGCGGTCAAGGTAAATACTAATCCGACGGCTATCGGGGTTTCTCCGGACGGCACGGCGCTCTACGTAGTCAACATGTATGCGAATTCAATGTCCGTGATCAGCACTGCGCTGAGCTCCATCGTGAGCACCGTAACCAACCTGGCCAGCCCGTATTCAGTCGCGGCGCCGCCGGCCGCCAATCCGGCGCCGAACCTATGTGCCGCTGCGCCCACGGGTCTGCCCCAGCTTCCCGGCGTTCCGGGAGTCTCGCTGCCGCTATTGCCGCAGACGTGTTATCAGCCCCCATACCCTACGACTACAAGCACTGTGACCGTTACGGCCAACAGCGGGTCCGACCTGCAATCCAAGCTGTCCGCGGCGGTCTGTGGAGAACAAATCGTGGTGCCAGCCAATGCTACGTACATAGGGAGTTTCGTCTACGGGCCGACTAACGCAATCCCGTTCGGGTGGCAGGCGAATACTGCCTTTACCGCAGGCCAGCAGTTTGTGGACCCGGCGTACCATCTCCAGTTAATTACGATTGCCGGCACGTCCGGATCTATTGAGCCGGAATGGAATGACTCGGGCGGTTCCACCACGGACGGAGGAATTACGTGGGCGGACCAGGGGTTGCTGCCGCAATACTGCCCCTCGAATCCGGTGCTGGTGGTAAGCTCCAACATCGCCAATCTGCCGCAGTATCAGGCGATTCCGCAGTCCGAGACGCCCGCCAACGTACCGACGCTGGAGTGCAACACAAACGGCTGCGCTACCTTGAGTATTTCAGATGGCGTGTCGGGTATCTATTTCGCCGGGATCGAGTTCACCCTGGGGCCAAGCGCCGCCAACGTCTACCCCATCGTGGGCATGGGTGGGTACACCCCCGCACCCTATGCGGTTCCGTCCTATGTCACCTTCGACCGCGTTCTGATCCATCCGGCGCCCTGCTCGGCTACTGTTGGAGGATGCGCCTTTGTCCAGGCGGGCCTCGATCTTAACGCGACTTATGCGACCCTGGAGTACTCCAACATCTGGGGTATCATCAACACGGGGCAGGACACCAACGCGGTCAGTACGAACAACAATACGGGCCCAATCCTGATCGCGGCTAACTATCTCGAAGCCAGTGGCGAGAACGTATACTTCTGCCAGCAGTGTGGGAACGCCATCAGCGCGAGCGGCACCGTAACGACCTCCGGCACTACGGTGACTTGGAATTCCGGGAGCCCGTTCAATACCAGTACGACGAACGCCTGGCCCGGTGCGTTAATTACGATCAACTCGGTGCAATACGCCATCCAGGAGGTGACTTCTTCCACCAGCCTGACGCTTACCACCAGTGCCGGTACGCAATCGAGCGCGGTCCCTTTCTCTATTCTGTTCTATGGGTATCAATGGCCCTGGGGTCAACCCAACTGCCCCGCTCCGGCAGACGTGACTGTGAGGCTCAACCACATCAAGAAGCAGGCGATCTGGCGAAATAACCCTGTTGGATATTCCGGCGTAGTCTCGACAAACGGAACTACCGTTAGTTTGATCTCCGGAACCCCATTCAATCCCATTTGGGGAAATGGCGGTATTTACATCGTCATCAACGGGACGAACTACATCGTTACGTCGCCCACCACCGCAACGAGTATGACGCTTACCGCAAGCGCCGGCACGCAGACCAATGTGCCGTATTATCAAGGCTGTATCCCGTCGATACCGTGGGGGTGCTGGGACGTAAAGAACGGCTTCGAGATCAAGCAGGGGCAGCGCGTATTGCTGGATTCCAATTTCTTCGACACGACATTCAGCGAGGGGCAGGCCGGGTTCTTCATCTGGAACTGCGGCATCAATCCGACGCCCACGCAAATTTGCAACGATATCACCGTACAGAACAATTTATTCGAGCACGGGCCATCTGTCGGCTCACCTTTTGGTTGGAGTGGTTACGGCCCGCAGAATACGAATACATCGCGTGGCCTGATTCGGAATAACATAGCCATTGACATTTCGGGTCCTGCCTGGGGAGCGGACGGGTATACCGGCTCGGTCCAGAATACGAAATACCAGACCTTCGATCACAACACGTATTTGAATACGCCGACTTACGCCACTAACCCGTTCTCGTTTATGTTCGCGGACTCGCCGCCGCACAGCAATACGGGATTTACATGGACAAACAGCTTTCAGTACGGCCAGCCTTTTGCCGACAGCGACAACGCCGGGATGACGCTGGCTGACTGGCCAAACAACGGCGTGCCAGTCACACTTGGGGGTATAGTCAACGTTGGCGACACCTACCAGTACGTGGGTTCCTCACCAGCCTACCCTGCCGGCGTGACATCGTTAAGCAGTCCAGACTCTGGCTGCCAGACCGGCGGCAAGGTCATATCGACTTGCTGGCCGCTGGACTGGGGGCTGGTCGGGTTCGTGGACTTCGCGGGTGGGAGCGCCGGAACAAATGTGGCAGGGCTGACGCTGGCCTCCGGCAGCCCCTATCAAAAAGCCGGGACCGACGGCATGGACATTGGCGCAAATGTGGCTGCGGTCGTCGCGGCGATTGCTGCGATCGCATGGTGACCGGTGACTGGTTGAGGGTGGGAAGGCCCGGGCCTGCGGCCTAGCAGCCCGCCAGTCCCCAGCGCCCGGCCATGCTCGCCACCCGGCACTAACCCATCCCAGTCTCTTCCAATCGTCTAAGCTATAATTAGATCCATGCTGACGCCCACCCAACGAATCTGGCACAACGGACGCTTCATACCCTGGGAGCAGGCCACCATCCATGTCCTGTCCCACGTGGTCAGCTATGGAACCAGTGTCTTCGAAGGCATACGATGCTATGCCACCCCGTCCGGCCCCGCCGTCTTCCGCCTGCGCGACCACGTGCGGCGCCTGGTGGATTCCGCGAAAATCTATCGCATGGATCTCGGCTACACGCGCGACGAACTCGCCGAAGCCATGCTGGAGCTCGTCCGGGTCAACGACATGGATTCCTGTTACATCCGGCCCATCGCCATCCGCGCCTATGGCGATATCGGCGTGAATCCGCTGCACAATCCCGTGGATGTCTACCTGGCTTGCTGGATTTGGGGCAAATATCTGGGCGAAGAAGCCCTCGCCGGCGGCGTGGACGTGTGCGTTTCAAGCTGGAAGCGCATCGCGCCCAATACCCTGCCCGCCCTGGCCAAGGCCGGCGCCAATTACATGAATTCGCAGCTCATCAAAATGGAGGCCATCACCAACGGCTATACCGAAGGCATCGCCCTCGACGAAGCCGGTTATGTAAGCGAGGGGTCCGGCGAGAATATCTTCCTGGTCCGCGATGGCCGCCTCCACACGCCGCCGCTGGGCGCGTCGGTGCTGCCCGGCGTCACGCGCGACAGCGTGCTGCACCTGGCCCGCGATCTGGGTATTCAGGTGGTCGAAACCATCGTCCCGCGCGAAATGCTGTATATCGCCGACGAAGTGTTCTTTACCGGAACCGCCGCCGAGATCACGCCCATTCGCTCCATCGACCGGATCCCGGTGGGCAATGGCCAACTCGGACCCATCACGGAAAAGTTGCAAAAGGAATTCTTCGCGGTGATCGGCGGCACTGCGCCGGACCGGTATGGATGGCTGTCGCCGGTACACGCGCGACAGCCAGTGGGCGTTGACAATTGATGTAGCTGCGAGCACACCCCGGAATGCCACCTCCCCCGAGATTTGCTTTCCGGGATGCGCTGCAGCCGATGGACTACTTCTTTGTAGCCTATGCGCGCCCGCGATTGCCAGTGGGAATTCTGGTTTCGCGGCCCTTTTCAACAAGTTTATGGAGTTGCAAAATCTTTCGGTTGCCAGCTTTGAACTGTGGCTATCCTGTGCATAAAGCAGAGCCTGCATGAATTGTATTGGAATTGAAACCTTCACTGGAAATCCGGTCAAGCTGACCTTCGATGGGGCCATCTCCTCGGTCGAGCCTTCCGCCGATTCCAGCGGACTCTATCTCGCTCCCGGATTCATCGATCTGCAGGTGAACGGCTTTCTGGGCGTCGACTTCAACGATCCCACTTGCACTCCGGAAGAGATCGCGCGCTCTATCCGCGGCCTCTTCACGACCGGGGTCACCCGCTTTTATCCGACCGTGATCACCGGCTCGCCGGACGATATGCTGGCCGCGCTGCGCAACCTCAAATGCGCCCAGGAAACCCTGCGCGAAGGCGGGGCCATTGACGGATTTCATGTGGAGGGTCCGCACATTTCGCCCGACGATGGCCCGCGCGGCGCGCACCCACGGCGATGGGTGCGCCCGCCGGATCTCGATGAATTCCGGCGCTGGCAGGAAGCTACCGGCAACCAAGTCCGCATCGTGACCCTGGCGCCCGATTGGCCGCAGTCGCTTGGGTATATTGAAGCCATTACCGCCGAAGGAGTGGTGGCCAGCATCGGCCATACCAACGCCACCGCCCAGCAGCTTGCCGATGCCGTCAGCGCCGGCGCCACGCTCTGCACGCACCTGGGCAACGGCGCGCATGCCGTGATGCGGCGTCACCCCAACTACCTATGGGAACAACTGGCGGAAGACCGGCTGATGGCGGATTTCATCGTGGATGGCATCCATCTGCCGCCCTCTTTCCTGAAGGTGGCGCTGCGCGCCAAGACCGTCGCGCGCTCCGTGCTGGTGACGGACGCCGCGGCTCCCGCGGGCTGTCCGCCGGGCCGGTACCAGTTGGGCGAGCAGGCCGTGGATCTCACGGCGGATCAGCGCGTCGTGCTCGCCGGGCAGGACCGTTTGGCCGGCTCCGCGCTCCGGATGGACTGCGGCGTCGAGAATCTCATGCGCATCGCGGGTCTCAGCTTGGCCGATGCCGTCAGCATGGCTACCACTAACGCCGGCCGCGCCGGGCGCGTTCCTGGGCGAGCGGCAGGTCTGGTGCCAGGTGACCGCGCTGACATAATCGAGTATCACTTTAATAAATCAGATTTATCGATCACAATCAAAACGACATACATATCAGGAGAAAAAGTCTACGGGGCCTAAGCCCCGCGGGTGATAGATCCCGCCCTCCTATCAATCGAAATCCGCAGGCCACTCTGGGTGTCGGTAATGCCCGAACAGCCTATGAATCTGTTCGGCCGTAACCCGCGTGGTCGACAGCGTCGGCAGCCGGTCTTCCGCAAACCAATCCACCCCGGCAGTCTCGCTGCTAACGGACGGCGCCCCGCCAATCAAATCGCACCGAAAGAACAGCTTGTAAGCGTGAAACGGGATAGCCGGGTGTTCGTGCCGATTCCGGTCATACACAGCCAGCAGCTTCAACGCGCGCACCTCATAGCCGGATTCCTCGCGCACCTCCCGCACCGTGGCTTCCGCCGCGGACTCGCCCACATCGGCCCATCCGCCGGGCAGCGTCCAACCTCCGTCCGAGCGCTCCTGGACGAGCAGAATCCGGCCGTCCCGGAACACCGCGCCGCGCACGTCGACCTTCGGGGTGGCATGCCCTGCCTGGCCGGCGAAGAGATCGCGGATGGCCTCGACCGCGCCGCCCGATCCGTCCGCCATGATCTCAGCGGCGATTTCGCGCAACGCCTCGTATCGCTCCAAATCGTATTGGCCGGGCGAATACGCCAAGCCGCTCTGCGCGATCGCCTGCAACCGACGCGCCCAATCCAGCCACTTCGGCTCCATCAATACTCCTTCCAGAACAGCTCGGCGTCGGAACGGCGTACGTAGTTGGCATCGATACCGGCCGGATCGCCCGCTTGCCCCGCCCGCCATTGTTCGTAGGCAATCCGTCCGACCTCGGCGGCCAGCGCGCGCGGCGCCGTGGTCACCGCCGCTCCCGCAAACCGGGTGCCCTCCAGAGCCGCCGCGAATGGACTGAAGTCCATCGCCACAAACTCGATTTCGCCTTCCGGCAGCCTGTCCAGCCATTCCTTGAACGGCATCACCGTCTCGGCCGCGACCGCCCGGCCGGAGGCGTCGTATACTGCGCCGTAGACTTCGCCGCGCCGCGCATCCAACACTACGGCGCGCAGTCCACCCGAGCCATGCCGGGCCATCGCCGCCAGGTTCGATACCGCCACTGCTGGCTTGCCGGTGGCCTCCGCGAGTCCTTTCACCGTAGCCAATCCGATGCGCACGCCAGTGAACGAACCCGGGCCGGATGCCGCCGCGAAGCAATCCACGTCCGTCGGCTTGGCGCCGTGCCGCGACAGCAAATCGCCCAGGCGGCCGAAGAGGATTTGGCCGAACCCTTCCGGCGCATGCAGCAGCATCTCCTCCAGCACCTGGGAGCCGCGCAACAGCGCCAGGCTGCCGAACTCGTGCGTGGTATCGACCGCCAGAATGAGTTCAGTCACTTTTCAAGCTGGTAGGTCTTGTCCACGCTATAGACCTTGCCATTGGCGTTCATGCCGTAGAGGCGCAGGTCCATCACCGCCGGGTAATTCACGGCGATGTGTGGCGGAAAATTGACGGTGCCTTTGGGTCCGGTCCCCAGGACCCGGTATCCTTCGCCATCCACGGTGGCCTCGCCGGTCCACAGCCACATCATGCTGCGGGTAGCGCGCGTTTCCTTCTTGAATTTGACCTCGAACCAGGGCAGCTTCCGCTCCGAAATCGCCGTCTCCGCGGGCTGCGCGATCTCGAACGGCACCTTCTCCAGGCTCTGCTCCACAGCTTGCATATCGATGCGCCGCGACTCGAATTTATAGGACTTCAACATGCCGGCCTTGTGCCCTTCCCGCGAAACGTGCAGCACCCAGTCGTGCGAGTTATCCGGCGGGTGGCCTGTGAAGTGCTCGCCATGATAGCCCTTCTTCTCCCTGATCTCATCGCCATCGATCGGGTTAATCCAGGAGACGTCGTAACTGTGGCTCTCCACGCGCAATTCCACGGGTCCGGGTTTCTCCACGTAGACGATATATTCGACCGCCGATATCACGTCCTCGTCGCCTAGTGCGCTCCCTCCGATCGGTATGTGGAATTCCGGCACCGCTACCGCGCGCCCGCCATCCACCTCGAAATACGGCTCCAACTCCCAGTGCCGGGTGCCGGCGAAGAGGTTGTACCACGCGGTCATAGCTTTCGCGCCGGGAGAATCCAGGAAGCGCCCGTCGACCGGGATGCTGCCGTCGCCCGCCGTGCCGCTGTTGAAGTAAGTCGGGTAATCGCCGTCCATGACCGCATTCCAAAGGCGATGCCGGAACGCATCGCTATCCACGTCGTCCGGCTGCGACTTGCCGGCGCCGCTGTCCTCGCCCGCGAATTTCAGGTTGACCATCGGCGTCGGAAAGAGCTGGTGCTCGATCGCGCAGACCTGGTCTTCGCCGGTATGGTGCGCCACGAAATCCATCCAGGCGTCGTCCATCAGGGGTCCCGAGGTGGCGAGGCTACCGCTGGTGCGGGGATGCTGGTAAGGGTCCATCTCTTTCAGCAGCGCGCCGATCTCCTCCATCAGCGGGCGGCCGGTCGAGTACGTTTCGAACGCCTGCACGCCCTGCCAGGTGACATTCATGCCCGCGTATCGGCCCACGATATAGCTGATGTAGCGCTGCCGTTGCTGCCAGTTTGGAAACAGGCGGGTGAGCTGGTTATCGGGACCGGCCAAAACCAAGTCAACCACGATTCCCTTCCCGTTCATGTAGCGGATGCGTTCGTCGACGTGCCGGAAATGTTCCACGTCGGGCCGGTCCGGCGAGGGGAAAATGCGGGCGGCCTGCTCGGGCGACCCCAGCACCAGGCCGCGTATGTGGTTGAACTTCTGCGCTGCGCGGGTATCCACGATGCGCTGAAACAGCGCCTGGTCGAGAGAAGCGAAAGGGTAGAGCGTATCGCCCATCCAGAGGTGCGGTTGGTGGCCCAGTCCCGCCGTCCAGGCCCAATGATGCACGTTGGCGGCACGCACGAATCCCGGGGCATCGGAGTCCGCGGCTGTGAAAGCGCCCGACTGGCCTTCCCAGCGCTGGATATTGCTGCTGACGCGGAACAGCCATTCGCCCGCTTCGGTGGGCGTGAACCGGATGAGCAGCCGCTGGCCGCCGTCCCAAAACGCCGGCAGCTTGAAGGTGTGGAAGTGCGGTGAGCGAAACTCGGCGGACAACTGGACATCCACATACGGGTTGGGGTGCGCGGCAGCCTCCTGCGGATTCAAATCGAACGTGAACTCGCATGGGGTGAAGGCAGGTGTATTATTGCAGGGCGCTTGGGCGAACAGGGACAGCCCGACGCCGGCCAGCAGCATCAGGCGCAACAGAGGCATACCCCTAGTGTAGCCTCCAGCGTAGCTGACGATAGTGTACACTGATCCTAATCAGGATGTCAGTCTACAGCGCGGGGCGCAAGCTAGGGGTCGTTCTTTTTCAACTCGGCGGGCCGGATTCGCTGGAGGCCATTGAGCCGTTTCTCTACAACCTGTTCTCGGATCCCGATATCATCGATTTTCCGTTCGCGCGCATCGCGCGGCAGCCGCTGGCGCGCCTGATTTCCAGCACGCGCGCGCGGCACGTGCGCCAGCACTATGCCGAAATCGGGGGACGCTCGCCCATCCTTGCGTTTACCGAGCGGCAGGCGCGAGCCCTGGAAGCCGAATTGAAGCGCGATTTCGACGCCCGCGTGGTGGTAGCCATGCGCTACTGGCATCCGTTCACCGCGCAAGCCATTCGCGATTTGGAGGCGCACGCCCCGGACGAGGTCGTGCTGCTGCCGCTCTACCCACAGTATTCCCGCACCACCACCGGCAGCAGCCTGAACGAATGGAAGCGCCGCTTTCAGCCCAATGGGTGGAATCCGCGGGTGCAGGCGGTGACGGAGTTCCATGAAGATGCGGGTTACATCGACGCGCTGGTGGATTCGATCCAGGAGTCGCTGACCGCGTTCGACAATCCGGCCGATGTGGATATGGTGTTCAGCGCGCACAGCGTGCCGATGGCCGTGATCGACAAGGGGGATCCGTACCAGCGGCAAATCGAGCGCACCGTCCAATTGGTCTGGAGCCAAGGGCGTTGGCCGGGACGGCGGCACCTCTGCTACCAGAGCAAAGTGGGCGCATCGAAGTGGCTGCAGCCTTCCATGCACGCCACCATCAAGCAGTTGGCCGGTCAGGGCAGCCGTCGCGTGCTCGTCATTCCGGTGTCCTTCGTTTCGGATCACGTAGAAACGTTGCACGAAATCGACATCGAGCATCGCGCGCAGGCTCTCGGGCTGGGCATACGGGAGTTCCGCATGGTGCCCGGGCTGAACGATACGCCGCGTTTCATCGGGACGCTGGGCCGGCTCGTGCGCGCCTGTGTCGTCCAGCCTGCCGAGGCGCTGCGAGCCTAAAATAGTACGTAAAGTCTCTACGCTCCCGACTTTATTCGGATAAAATGCTGTAAAAATCCGCTGCGCGTGCTAAGATTTTATTACTCTAAGGAGACGCGCCGATGAGCAGCGAAGACACGCGAGCCGTTTCCCAGAATGTTGTCAAAGTATTGTTGATTAGCCCGTTTGACGAGGATCATCAACATCTGCGCGGCATTTTGAAACATTCCAATTGGCAGCAGCACGACGCCCGCACGCAGAGCGAAGCGTTCGAGTTTTTGCGGGAAAACGTCACCCCGGTGGTTATCTGCGAGAGCGAACTGCCGGATGGCTCGTGGCAGGACGTCCTGTCTCAGTTCGAGCGCATCCAATCGCCGCCGTTTCTGGTGGTTACGTCCCGCAAGGCGGACGACCGCCTGTGGTCCGAGGCGCTGAACCTGGGCGCGTACAATGTCTTGGCCAAGCCGTTGGACGCGAAGGAAGTCTTTCACGTGGCCGGCTACGCCTGGCTTTCCTGGAAGCGGCGGTGGGAGCGTTCGCACGTTCTAGCGCGCACGGCCTGAAGCATGCCGCGCCAGCTTGATGACTTCTCCATAGCCCTCTTTGTCGAACGGAGGGCATCCTGTCGGAAACTGTCCCAGCGGATGATTCTTCTGCCGCATCAGGTAGGTGCAATAGGTCAGCGTCTTGCAGCAGCGGCGCTCGTCCAGCCCGCCTTTTTCCAGGGCGTCACGGGCGAAATCCGGATAGGCCAGCGCGCCGCGCCCCAAGCCTAAGAAACGAATGCCGCCCGCCGCGATATTGTGCGCCCCGGCGTTGATGGCATACTTTTGCAGCCAGCTATAACCCGCGCCGACCATCGGCAGGTCCGGAAAGGCGCGCTGCAAATCGGCGGCGATGCGGAAGTGCCGGTCCACGCCCGTGAGCGGGTGCTCGGGTTGCTCATAGTTGCCTTCGTCCGGTTTTTCGAACGGACGGACGACGTGCGGATTGTAGTAGGGCGAGCCCATCGACACGCTGAACAGCTCGGCGCCCCACTCTTGCAGGCTGGCGATAGCCCGCTTCACCTCGCGCAGATCCTCACGCAACGGATCGGCGGCGTCTACTCCCCAGCCATACGGATACGGCGTTTCGAACGCGCAGCCGAACGGCACGCCGTCGAAAACGTTCATGCGCACCGCGATCGTGAGCCTGTGGCCATACGCCGCGCGCAGCTTGCCGATGACATTCCGCAGGAACCGCAAGCGGTTTTCGAGCGAGCCCCCATAACGGCCGCCGCGGGTCTTCGAGCCCAACAACTCGCTCACCAGATAGCAGGGGGCACGGCCCCCTACACATGGGCATTGACGGGAACAGCCGCGCCCGCTGGCCTTTCAATTGCCCCCACAACGGGGACGTTTGGGGGTACTCCGCTAGGTTGCGTTAGCTACCCTGCTACTCCATGCCAGAACGCCAGCGAGCCAATAACTTCTAATTTCACCGTCCAGGCGACCGATGTTCATGGGAACGTGGGCACGGCAAGCTTCACAATCGGAATCTCCTGGAATCCAACCGAGGCAAACTTCCTCGCTACAACCCAGCAAGATAATATTGGCATGATATCGCAAACAAGTGGCCAGCCGCCGGCATTAGCCGTGGGTGGGCACCTCACGATCGCGAACCCCGTCTTCCGCCAGTCGTATACGAACAATCCAAGTATGTGGAACGCATGGGTTCAGGCAATGTATGCCTCCGGGATGCGGCTGCTCAATGTCGAGCCGGACCTGGACTGCATTTACACTCAAAGCGCCGCATGCCTGGACCTTTACTCCTCCGCGTTTTCCACTGCCCGTGCCCTGGGCATGTCGATCTCGATCAATCCCGAGTTCTCGGGCCCCATCACGAGCGACTGTACCACCATCATTGGGCACGTGATCAACTCGGGAGCCGGTGGCGGGGGCGCCTACGCGCCCGGCGTCTCGGACTGGTTCACATGCCTGACAGATCCCATCGCGGGCCTTGGCGGCCTATCCATATACCAGTGGATGGTGGTGCACTGGCTCCAAAACGGCGACACCCTGGTCGTTCTGCACGAGCCGACGACCATGGCCGCTCGATGGGGCGAAGGCATCGTTCCGTCGGTAGGGTGCAACAACACAGGCACTGGCAACACCTGCCCGCAAGACTGGGTTTCTAATTTCCTCTACGGCGGGGGGACCGGGGCGGGGGGAGCATAGGCGTTAAAATAGCGGCCGCGCGATTGGCTGCGCCCCCACGTAGTGTAGGCGGCGCAGATTGCGTTTCCAACAGCTTGTGGTCGGCTGCCCATACTTTAACGCCTATGGGGGGGAGTGGCGGGGGGAGGGACCAACCCAGGAAGCAACGACATAATAGACCATGTCCTCAACTGCGCTTCGGGGGCGTCGCCCTGCACAGGCACCTCGGTTGGCGTAACTGTTGGCGTAACGACGTGGCTAGACGAGGACAGCCAGACACCGTCCTACGCCGGGGTGTTCGCGACTGGGCTCAAGTCATCGGTCCCTATGGGGCAGGACATGTACTTTTTTCTCATGCTGCGGATCTGGCACAAATATCGCAACCATGCAGGCCGCAATCCTTTCCGCCGTTAGCAGTTCCCACGCTACATTCGTCGAGGAATTCGCCATGCCTCGTTGGGTGCAGGCGTCCGTGCCCAATACCGAGGGGAATGCAATCAAGGGTGCGCTCTCCTGCGATTGGCAGCCATCTCTCAGCTACAGCCAGGCGAACTTCTTCGCGGCTTTCCTTCCCTGGGCAGCGAGCACAGGGGCCACCTCCGCGTCGATGTTCGATCCCGAGGTGCTTAGCCCGTGTGCCGCCGCCTATCCGGACAACCCAAACAATCCGTCGGCCAATAATACTGTCCTTCAAAACGCCGCAACAAGCTTTCTCAGCCATTCATATAGCGCAGCGTTCTATCGGCTAGGGTCGATCATCGCAAACTGGAGCCGCAATTCCTTGCTGGGTGGGGTCCTAGGGCGAGACTCGATTCATTAAACAGACCCGGACCGGTCCAAAGGCTGCGGCACTGGGCGTCGGTCGCCCGGCATGCCTTGCGTCCGGCGCTGTGCCAGCTTCACTTCTGGGGCAACATATACAGATATGCACGGCCCTGCACAGTGCTCGTGCCCAAGGTCGTCGTGTATAACAGCACCTCTGCGTCTGTGTAGCCATCGTGGTTTGGCACGTCGCCGGCAGACCATCCGATCAGGTTGACCGAGTTCGCCGCTAACGTTACAGGAGCAGTCAGGTGCTGAAAAACCTTGCCCGTTGAGGCCTCGACCATGTCGAGGGTTTGCGTCCCGGTGCCGCCTAGGTTTCCGGTCTCCACCACGTAGGAGTAGTAGATTGATCCCGGTTCCGAAAGAGGGTCGACGACTGAATATGCCGGCGGCGTTACGACGGTGCCGGCCGGAGCTCCGAAGCAGTTCATGCAGGGCGCCACTCCCTGGCCGATACCAGCAATGCCCTGGATAAGGCCCGGAGCGACGGGGCTACTTGGCGCTGCGTGCGGCGCAGATTGAACTTTGAGGGCGGCCTCCGCTGCGAATGCCGATGATGATCCTAAAACAAACGTAAGGCAAAGGAGTGGCTTCTCATGAAACCTCTGTTAAATAGACCACGTGCGTGCACCCCTGTCAAGCCCGATTGCAAACAGCAAGGCCCGAAATAGTGCCGTAACCTTCAAAGCTATTGGGGGAGATTTGCCGGAACGGTGCTCGCCGCGTGATAAGATCCGGTTATTCGCTTCCCAGAACGTTGTCAACGTATTGTTGATCAGCCCGTTTGACGAGGATCATCGAGATCTGCGCGACATTCTGAAACATTCAAAGTGGCAACAACATGGCGCCCGGACGCAGAGCGAAGCGTGCGAGTTCTTACGGGCGAACGTCACACCGGTGGTTATCTGCGAGGGCCTGCTGCCGGACGGCACGTGGCAGGACGTTCTATCACAATTCGGCCGCATGCCGCGTCCGCCGCTCCTGGTGGTTACTTCACGCATGGCGGACGACCGCCTTTGGTCCGAGGCGCTAAATCTGGGCGCTTACAATGTGCTGGCTAAGCCGTTGAACGCGAAGGAAGTTTTTCATGTGGCCGGTCTTGCTTGGTTGTCGTGGATGGAGAAGTGGGAACGTCGGCAGGTACTGGCGCGGACTGCCTGAAGCTCTCTGGCGCCAGAAGGCGGCGCCAGGCGACCGCAGGAGTGCGGTCGCGGCAGGTAATGAGTGCCTGCGCCACGCGCTTCAACGTGCGGTGTGGCGGGCTAGCTTGATGATCTCTCCATAGCCATCTTTGTCGAACGGAGGGCATCCCGTCGGGAACTGTCCTAGCGGATGATTCTTCTGCCGCATCAGGTAGGTGCAAAACGTCAGCGTCTTGCAGCAGCGGCGCTCGTCCAGTTCGCCTTTTTCCAGGGCGTCACGGGCGAAATCCGGATAGGCCAGCGCGCCGCGCCCCAAGCCTAAGAAGCGGATGCCGGCGGCCGCGATGTTGTGCGCGCCGGCGTTGATGGCGTATTTCTGCAACCAGCTATAACCCGCGCCGACCATCGGCAGGTCCGGAAACGCACGCTGCAAATCGGCGGCGATGCGGAAGTGCCGGTCGACGCCCGTGAGCGGATGCTCGGGTTGCTCATAGTTGCCTTCGTCCGGCTTCTCGAACGGACGGCCGACGTGGGGATTGTAATAGGGCGATCCCATCGACACGCTGAGCAGTTGGACGCCCCATTCCTTCAGTCTGGCGACGGCCAGTTTCACTTCGCGCGGATCCTCGCGCAATGGATCGGCGGCGTCTACGCCCCAGCCATACGGATACGGCGTTTCGAACGCGCAGCCGAACGGCACGCCGTCGAAAACGTTCATACGCACCGCGATCGTGAGCCGTTTGCCAAACGCCGCGCGCAGCTTGCCGATTACATTCCGCAGGAACCGCAGGCGGTTTTCGAGCGGGCCGCCATAAAGGCCGCCGCGGGTCTTCGAGCCCAACAACTCGCTCACCAGATAGCCGTGCACCGCCTTGATATCCACCGCCTGGAACCCGGCTTCGAGCGCCAGGCCGGCGGCGCTCACGTAGTCGTCTTCCAGGCGCTCCAGTTCGTCGTCGGTTATGGCGGGGTAATCCGCGGGCGTACCTGTCTTCCGGTCTATGTGCGGATTGTGATACGCGATGGTCCTGCGCGGCACGCTGTAGCGTCCGGAGTGAGTGAGCTGGATGGGCATCAGCAGGTCGTCCGCGCCGCCCCAATTTTCGGCATGCCACTTGCGGATTTGCTCGTAAAGGCGCGCAAAGTCCGCCACATTGTGCCGCGTGATCCAAAGTTGCCGGGTGTTGGCGCGCCCATCCTCCCGCACCGCGGTAGCCTCGAACCAGATCAGTTTGGCTCCGCCACGCGCGAAGCGTTCGTAGCGGCGCCAGGTCAGTTCGCCGGGACTCCCATCCAGGGTCCCGTCGCAACCTTCCATGGGATGGATGGCGATGGAGTTCCCCACCGTGAGCGCGCCCACACGCACGGGCCGCGCCAGCACTTGCCGGACTTCCTCCGGGCTGGGCGCGAACCGGACATGCGCCGCGCCAACCTCTTCGGCCGCGCGCTGCAATTCGTCCAGGGTCTTATAAACGAAATGTCTCATCCTGAGCCCGATGGCGCGGCAGCAGCAAAATGGCCATCGCGCCGATCACCGAAACCGCGAATACCGCTCGCAGCGCGATCGTGTAGCTGCCGCGGCGCTGCTGCAATATTGAAACAAAGTGCGGAAACCAGGTCTGCCCGATGGTGTTGACCGGCAGAAGGATCGCCATGGCCCGCGCTAGCGAATTGACGCCGAATTGCTCGGCGGCCATCAGGGGGATCAGCATATAGTCCGCGCCCATACCGAATCCGAACAGTATCGCGAAGGCCACCGGCGAGCGCCCCGGACTGACGGTCAGCAGCATGGGGATGGTGGCAGCAACCAGGAAGTAGGTGCCGGTCATGACCCATTTCTTTGAGAAGCGGTCCGCCAGGCCGCCGATGGCCAGGCGTCCAGCGATGCTGGTGGCCAGGATCGTCATGGAGGCGATGCGCCAGGTGGAATTCAGCAGCGCCTGGTCCGTGAAGCCTTGGTCTAGAAAGATGAACTTCATGTGAAAGTTCACCGCGCCGATCGCCCCGATGGAGCAGAAGCTGCCGATCAACAGCAGCCAGAAAGGATATTGGCGCAGCAAATAACCGAAGCTAAGCGATGCAACCTGATTTTCTGCGGGCGGCAGGGCATCGCCGTCAGGATACAGTCCTTTGTCCGCAGCGCGGTCGCGGAGTACGAAGATGGCCAGCGGCCACGCCAGAAACATCAGCGCGCCCCAGACAATCAGGGCCGTGTGGAAGTCGGTCTTTTCCGTCAGCGGCTTCACCGCGTACGAGCCCAGGAAGCCGATGAGGCCCACGCCCACGTACACAAACCCCATTGCCTTGCCGCGATTGCGCCGGAACCAGTGCGAAATGATGAGTTGATGCGGAATGGGCCCGGAGAGAATGTAGCCCACCGTGTAGAGAAACCACAGCCCGTAGTAAACCCACAGCGAGCCGTGCATGGTGCCGAAGCCCAGGAATGCCGCGCAGGTGAGCGCCGTGCCAACCAAGATGAGCTTGCGCGGGCTGAAGCGCGGCACCAGCACCGGACCGATCCACAGCGTGAGCAGCGCCGCCAACGGAAAGCCGAGAGTGATCTCCCCCTTGGTCCAGTGGAATTCGCGCTGGAAGTAGTCGGAGAAGAAAAATATGTTGTAGTAGGGCAAACCGACGGCGATGCCGAACGTCAGGAAAGCCGCCAGCGTCACCCACCAGCCGTAGAATGTTTTGCGCATCGGGAGACAGCCTCCAGTATAGCCACGGCGCGGGAGCGCCGGCCAGTTAGTCATGGCCAGCCTGGCCAGCCTGGCGGTTCTTTTCGCGCCGTTGGTGGTAACCACCGGCGGCGATTTGGATACCACGCTTCAGAAACTCAAGGATGCCACGGCCGCGAAAGACGCCGTCCAGGTGAAGATCCTGGCGGCGCAAACGTGCGCGTTGGCGCGCGAAGCGATATCGGCCCCAGCCCCCGCCGGCGAGGACGAGAAGGCAGCCTGGAAAAGTCACTTTGCCCATGCCAGCGATGTGGAGGTATACACTGAATGCGCCTTGTATGCCACTGCCATCGGGGCGCCGCCCGAAACCGTAGTGGACCTGCTCGCCACCCTCGAGCAGCAAAACCCCAAAAGCAAGTACCTTGCCGAGGCCGATGGTCTGTACTACTTTCCCCGCTTTGCAGCAGACCGGAGCGGCGGCCAAGATCCCGGCCGTGGCCGAAAAGGCCATCGAGAACTTTCCCGACGACGACGTCCTAGCCGTGCTGGCCGAAGCAGCCATTGGCCACCAGCAAAACGATCGTGCGCTGGGATACGCCAGACGCCTGACGGTTGCGGTTGGCAAGCGCGCCCGTCCGGAGGGTCTATCCGCCGCCGAATGGGAGCGCAAGCGCAGCGCGAAACTGGCCAGCGGCTGCTGGATCGCCGGCGTGGTACAAGCCCAAAAGGGCGGGTACTACGAGGCCGACAAGGATCTGCGCGCCGCGCTTCCCCTGGTGGCCGGCAATGACGCGCGGAATGCCGCCGCGCTGTTTTATCTAGGGCTGGCCAACTATCAGCTCGGCAAAATGACCATGAAAAAAGCGCAGGTGCTGGAAGCCGCTTCAGCAAGGAGGCGGCCGCCATCCAGGGTCCGCTGGCGCAGCAAGCCTGGCACAATGCGCAGGTGATGAAGGACGAGGCCGGAAGAATGCGGTGAGAGAATCCCGAGCGGATGAGTTAGCATCTGTAGGTGGAGGAGACTACCCATGAGTTCTACGCCCGCGGCCGTTCCCACAGCCGCTACCTACATGATTGAGCCCGCTCACTCGAGCGCGCATTTTAAAGTCCGGCACCTGATGATTGCCAACGTGCGGGGCGAGTTCAGCAAGATCAGCGGCACTGTGAAGGCCGACCTGTCCAATCCGGGGGCCACCAGCATCTCTGCCGAGATCGATGTGAATTCGATCAACACGCGCGAGCCCGACCGGGACAAGCACCTGAAGAGCGCCGACTTCTTCGATGTCGAGCACTATCCCACGATGAAGTTCGAGTCGACGAAGGTCGAAGCGGACGGCCCCGAGGGCTACAAGGTCACGGGCAATTTAACGGTTCGCGGGACGACGCATGAAGTGGTGCTGAACGTCACGGGTCCGACGCCGGAGATCAAAGATCCGTGGGGCTACTCGCGCCGGGGCGCCGAAGCGATCGCCAATATCAGCCGCAAGGATTTTGGCCTGACCTACAATCCGGTACTCGAAGGCGGGGGTTTCATGGTCGGCGACGCCATCGAGATCACCCTGGAAGTGGAGCTGGTCAAGACGGCTTAGGCCCTGCGATACAATAAGGCCGATGCGGGTTGCCGGGCTCGCCGGAGTGTCGCTTTGCTCTGCGTTGTGCCTGTTAAGCCAGAGCCGCAACGCCGAAAGCGCCATCGAATCCATCCAGTCCGTCCTGGAAAGCGGTGACGCCGCTCGCGCTTCGCGCCTGTTGGCCGAAGCTCTGTCGCGGTATCCGCGCGAAGCGGGGCTTTTCAACCTGCGCGGGGTGATGCACGCGCAGCGGTCGGAGGTGGCGGAGGCGCGCGCCGATTTTCAGAAGGCCGTGCAGCTTTCGCCGGCTCTTACTCCGGCGTGGCGGAACTTGGGGCGGGCATGCCAACTCCTGAGCGATCGGGATTCTTCGGCGATCGCTTGCGCGGCGAGCGCTTGGGAGCATGTGCTGCGCGCGCAGCCGGACGATGCGGAGGCCGGGGCTTCGCTAGCCACGGTCTACGAGTGGCAAGGGAAGTTTGCCGATTCATTGCGCGTCATTGAGAAACTGCCGCCCGGGGAGTCTTCCCCGCCCCCCATGCTGGCGCTGCGGTGCGGCGACCTAGCCGGTCTCCATCGTACCGAAGAAGCCGCGCAAGCGGCCCAGGGCCTGGCTCGCGCCGACGGCTTCTCCGAATCGGACGCGGCGTCGATCTTTCCGGTGCTCGAGTCGACCCGAAGCGCGGACCTGATCGTCACTCTCGTGGCGGCGCTGGATGCGCGCGGAAAAGCCTCGCCCGGCAGTCTTGGACGGCTGGCGGTGGCATACGAAGAGTTGAACCGCCTTCCGGATGCGCGCCAGACGCTGGAACGGGTGGCCGCCGCGGATCCCGCGAATCCGCGGCACCTGCTGGAACTGGCCCGCATCGCGCACTTGGCGCACGATCCGGAAGGCTGTCTGACGTATCTTGGACACGCGCGCGATCTCACGCCGGACAATGCGCAGATTCATTTCTTGTTCGGGCTGGTTGCCGTGGAGATGGAACTGCCGGTGGAGGCGCGCCGATCACTCGAAAAGGCCTTGGCGATCGACCCAGACAATCCGCGATACAACTACGCCATGGGCGGAGTTCTGCTCAGCGGAGGCCGGGGCGCCGAGTCCGTTGCCTACTTCGCGAAGTATGTGGCGGCGCTGCCCGGCGATCCCAAGGGCCATTTAGCCTTGGGCGCGGCCTACTTCGCCGCGATGGACTATGATCGGTGCCGCGCCGAGATGTTAGGCATCGCCAAGGATCCCAAGACCGAAGCGGGCGCCGCCTATTACCTGGGCCGGGTGGCCCGTATGGAGGAGAACTACGACGAGTCCTCCGGCTATCTGGAGCGAGCCGTCAAGCTGGTTCCGTCGTTTGCCGAAGCCTACACGGAACTCGCCCGCCTGCGCATCGACCAGGGCCAACTCGCCGCCGCGCGCACGGCCGTCGATCGGGCTCTGGCGCTCGATCCGGACAACTTCCTGGCGAACTCCACGTTGTTGAATGCGATGCGACTGGCGCACGATCCCGGGGCCGAGCAGCAGGCCGCCCGGCTGCGCACGCTGGATGCCGACCGCTCGCGCCGCCGCGAACTGCTGATGCGGACGATTGAGGTGAAGCCATATTGAGGCGCGCACTGCTCCGCGTGGCTTTGCTTTTTGGCCCGTTGCTGGCCCAGACGCCGGACAACCTGTTGGAACGCATCCGAAACTGCCACTTGCCGGAGGATCGGCGCGCAGAGGTGGCGCGAGCGTTTGAAGCTAAGGATTACACCCATGCGGAGGAGATCCTGGGCCGGCAGGCGGCCGCGGCGGATGCGCCCGCCCTCGCCGCCGAAATGCGGGCGTTGGCCGGCGCAGTCGAATTCCTCCGCGGGCGGATGGAGCAGGCAGCGCTGGCCTTTCGCCAGTCGGATTCGACGGCGCCGCTGGCCGATCCCGACCGCTTCACTTGGGCTATGGCGCTGGTTAGTCTCGGCGATGCCAAAGGGGCGCGCGAGCAGCTCACGCGGCTCAGTAGCAGTCATCCGGACCGTCCGCTGTATCTCTACTGGCTCGCACGCATCGATTACGATCAGCGCCTATATGCCGAGGCCGTGGCGAAGCTCAAACAGGTGATCTCACTGGACCCGGCTTCGGCGCGCGCCTACGACAACCTGGGCCTGGCACTGGACATGCTCGGCCGGCCCGACGACGCCCGCGAGGCGTTTGCCAAAGCCGCGGATCTGAACCGCAAACTGGCGGCGCCATCCGCGTGGCCGCCGCACGATCTGGGCGTTTTGCTGCTGCGGCTCCAGGACCTGAAGGAGGCTGAGAGCGCCTTGCGCGAGGCCTTGCGATACGACCCCAAGTTTGCGATGGCGCACTACCACTTGGGCCGCGCGCTGGAAGCGGAAGACCGGGACGCCGAGGCGATGGATGAGTATAGGGCGGCAATCTCACACGAGCCGGTAGCGGTCGAAGCCTTTTATTCCCTGGGGCTACTGTACCGGCGGCACGGCCGCGGGCCGGAAGCGGAAGCGGCCTTCGCGGAGTATAAGAAGCGGAAAGGGCAATAAAGCGGGTTGTGACGTCATGGCCTGTGCTCAGGTCCGCTCCGGGGCGCGGGGCAAGTGGTTTCCCGGATCACCAGGTGTGTCTCCACCATGGGCCCGGCCTTCGGCCGCGCATCCGGCTTTTCGCCGGCGGCGATCAACGCATGAAATGCGTGTTTCGCCAATTCCGTGCGCAGCAGCCGGACTGTGGTTAACGGCGGCTCGGTAAACTCGGCCAGGCGGATGTCGTCGAAACCGACTACCGAGATATCGCGCGGAACCGAGAGGCCCGCCCGCCGCACTGCGCGCATGACCCCGATCGCCGTGAGATCGTTGGATCCCAGGACAGCCGTTGGCGAGGATCCCGATTCCAGCATCCGGGTCATGGCACGCAGACCGCCGTCCACGGTGTAATCCCCCTCCTCGACCAGCCGCTGGTCTTGGCCAATTCCGTACCCCGCCAGCGCACGCAGAAATGCAGACCGCCGGATGCGTGCGGACTTCAGCGTCAGAGGGCCGCTAACGAATCCTATTCTACGGTGGCCCATGGAAAGCAGGTGGTCCATAGCTTCGTTAATTCCCATGGCGTAGTCTACTTTGACAATGGCGACGCCTCGGCCGGGAGTGCCTACGTCCAGGAACACCATGGGCACGTTCCGGTGCGCAAGCTTATCTACCAGGTGCTTAGCCATCTCGGCGGTCATGATCGCGACGCCGTCCACTTTGCGCTCCAGCATACGGCGTACGCAAAGCGCCATGCGCGCGGCATCGTAGTTGGTCGAGCTGACCAGGATTTCGTAGCCGTTTTGAATCGCGACGTCTTCGAAGCCTTTGATCAGCTCCGGAAAAAACGGATTTGTGATGTCCGATACAATCAGGCCCAGAATGCGGCTGCGTCCGGAGACCAGGGCGCGCGCCTGCGTGTTGGGGTAGTAGCCTAACTGCTCAATAGCTTTCCATACCCGCTTAGCGGTTTGGGGATTGACCAGCGAAGGGTTGTTGATGGTCCGGGATACCGTGGCCGTGGAGACGCGGGCGCGCCTTGCAACTTCCTGGATCTTCATTGCAGCTCCCAGGTACCTTAATACCGCGTGCGGGACCCCGAAACAAGCATGGTAGAAGCACACGAGGAAAGTCCTTGACATTGGCTGCAATTCAACATAATATCTGTGAAAACGATCTTAAAGCGCGATGGGCGTATTTTCTGGGCGCTTGTGAAAACGTTTACATGGTCCCACCGTTGGGACCGACGATAACGGGAGATTACCCTATGCCACGTAAAGCATTTTGGATGATTCTTGCCGCTCTGGTGCTATGCACCGCGACGGTTTGGGCGCAGAGTCAAAACAGCAGCTTGAGCGGTCAGGTTACAGACAAAACAGGGTCGGCCATACCACAGGCGACCGTCACCCTCAAGTCCATCGAAAGGAACATTCCTCAGACGACGACAACGGATTCCGAGGGCCGCTACTCCTTTCCCAACAATCCGCCGGGCACATACGATGTGACGATTGATGCCACGGGCTTCAAGCAGTACGTGAAAAGCGGCATCGAACTGGTGGTCAGCTCCGCGAGGCGCGAGGACGCCCAACTGGAGGTGGGCGACGCGTCCACCAAGGTCGAGGTGGTGGCAGAGGTGGCGCAGTTGAACGTGGATACCGGCGCCAAACAGGAAGGCGTCGCGCCCGATATCGTCAACAAGCTGCCCTTGCTGGTGGTGGCCGGCACGCCGCGAAATGCCCTGCAGTTCACCACGTTCCTGGCGGGAGTGAATACGGGCACCAGTGTGCAGACCTTCAACGCGCGCATCAACGGCGGGCTGCGCATGGGCGATGAAGCGGTGATGGACGGCGTGAGCATGCAGGAAGGGACCATGTCGCAGAGCGGCATTGTTTCGTTCTACGACTTCGCCCAAACGCCCGATATGGTGCAGGAGGTGCACCTGATGACCTCCAGCTATGAGCCCGAGTATGGCACCACCACCGGCGGGGTGATGATCGTCACTTCGAAGAGCGGCACCGACCAGATCCACGCCAGCGCTTTCGAATACCTGCGCAACCGGGACCTCAACGCGCTGCAATTCACCAACAATCGCGGCCCCGGGGACCAGCGTCCCAAGGACAACGAAAACGAGTACGGCTTCTCGGGCGGCCTGCCCATCAAGCTGAAATTCCTGCCTTTCGTCTGGGGGCCCAAACACAAAACCTACTTCTTCAACGACACGGAATATCTGCGGTCTCTGGGCGGCGCCAGCCGCGCCCTGCTCACGATTCCCTCGGTGCAAGACCGTACCGGTAATTTCTCCGACTGGAGCACGCCCATCTACGACCCAAAGACGGAGAGTATTTCGAACGGCGTGATTTCGCGGGTGCCCTTCCCGAACAATACGATCCCGACAACCGAGCAGAGCCCTTTGGCCTTGCAATGGATGTCATTCCTACCGGCGCCTACCGCGCCAGGCCCGATTAACAATTTCCTGGCGCCCGCGGTTTCGGATGGCATTCTGTCGAATCTCAATGAATATCTCTTCCGCATCGACCATTATTGGGGCGAAAAGGATCACTTCTTCTTCACTATCTGGCGGCAGTTGACCCAACCCATCGCGCAGTGCCAGTTGCCCGTGCAACTCTGCACGGCGGACCCCGCCAATCCCGAGGACGCCTGGGTAAACCGCTTTAACTGGGACCACATCTTCAGTCCCACGCTATTGAGCCACTTTGCCTACGGCTACTTGAACCGCAACGAGGGCTATGGGTCGGTCCCCGCGCAGAATCCCGCCGACCTTCCGCACATCCCGAACGCGGCCGCTTATCTGGCTTCGCCCGCCGCCAGCTTCGGCGGCGCCGGAGTATCGAACTACGCGGGCTTTGGAAATAGCGGGGGCCTGGGCTCCTTGAACAAGACCACGCGGCCTTCCAACATCATCAATGAACTGGTGACGTCGGTGCATGGCGCGCATACCATCAAGTTCGG
>Ga0181525_10000528_pt1 | contig 33325 bp, 33 predicted proteins | sample PEATcosm2014_Bin_48_FD_121100 | JGI IMG/M metagenome (GOLD analysis project Ga0181525, IMG submission 121100) | Peatland microbial communities from MTU Mesocosm Facility, Houghton, MI, USA - PEATcosm2014_Bin06_10_metaG | ecosystem: Environmental > Terrestrial > Soil > Wetlands > Peat | place... | reverse complement strand
CGCGCGCGTGCTTAATTTCACGCAGCACTACTTCATGCAGCGCGGGCCGGGATTTCACGGCTCGCTCGTCAATGTCGACTTGCGCTCCGATCCGAATATCGATCACCTCACCATCGACAAATCACCGCGGCTGCATGCGCGCGTGATCGCCGAGGTTCTCGCCATCGTCGGCGGACAACGCGCGGCCGGTCCAAGCGTAGCGGCGAAGCCGGCGACGGCCGGCGCCTCTGCGCCGGACGGCGCGACAGGTGCAATCACCATGACGCCCGCGGCAAGCGATGCGGTGAAGCCCGAAGACGTAACGCCCGTGCCGGCCGCGCCCGCCATGCGCGCCAAGTCAGGCGACGGCGCGATAAACGCGCCGGATTCTTTGAAGCCGGTCGCGGAGAGCGGCACCCCCATCATCGCTGCTCCCGAGCGAGGCGGTACCCCGCCGGCGAAGCCTGCGCCACTTGCGGCGCCGCCGCAGCCTAATTGAACGCGGCCTATCGCTGCTTCGGCGCAGGCGTCTCGATCGGCGCGCAATTGCTGCGTCCCTGCATTACGCAATCCTGATCTTTTTGGATTTCGGCGATGGTGTCGGTGATCCAGACGCCGGTGCCGACGAGCAGCGTGACGATCGCCAGCGCGATGACGTTCATCAGCATGCGCTGCCGATAATCGACGGGCTCTTCGTGCTCCTGTTCGAATCGGGCGAGATCGCCGATCGGCTCCGCCGAGGGATCGGCGGGGCGGATTGCTGGCGGCAATAACGCCTGACCCAGGCGGCGCCGGAACGGCAGCACCTGTCCGGATTCGTCGGCTTTGTACGAATATGGTCGGATGTGCCGCACCTGCGAACCATTGCGAGCCGTCGCTAGAATACGCCTTCGCGGGTAAATCTCTAAGTCCCGATTATGCGTGTTCTGCAAGGTCCCCGACCGGCGAGGCTGGTGCCCATTCCCAACCGGCCTCGAAGTGGCCTAAATTTCGCGCTTGCGTCAAACCCCGCCGCCGGCAGGAGTTTCTGCCGATTAGGCGGCATTCGGCACGGAGCCAGTCCCCATGAAGTCATTCGCTTGGAAGTCGGTCTTGCGCGGTATGACCGCAAGCATTGTCGTTGTCACGGCACCCGTCGTGCTGGCGCCGTTCGCCGTTCCGGCGCAAGCCGCCGACTACGACGTCGGTTCGATGCACATTTCGCAGACTTGGTCGCGCGCCACGCCAAAGGGCGCGGCTTCGGGCGCCGGGTATATGACCATCACTAATAAAGGTACGACGCCGGATCGCGTCAGTTGCGTGTCTGACGACGCCAGCGCGCAATGCCAGATCCACAGCATGACCATGGAAGACGGTGTTATGAAAATGCGCCCGGTCGAGGGCGGCCTGGAAATCAAGCCGGGCGAGACGGTCACGCTCAAGCCGGGCGGCTTTCACGTCATGTTCGTCGATCTCAAGCACTCGCTGGAGCCAGGTCAATCGGTGAAGGCGACGCTGAAATTCGACAATGCCGGCACGGTCGATATCGAATATCCGACCGCGGCGATTGGCGCGCCGGCGCCCGGTGCCGCCGATGCCGGGGGCGGCATGATGAATATGCAGGGTTCCGGCGGCGCCATGAACATGGGCTCCGGCGGCTCGATGCAGATGACTCCCAAGCAATAAGCACGGGATCGTCGTTGACGCCGGGCTCGGAACGATCCCGGATCAGCGCTGCACCGCTGACGCGCTGCACCGAATCCGGGAAACGCCGGTCTTAATTTTTCTACGGCTCCTTGAACCCTGGTTTCACGCCTTCCGGCAGCGGAGCACGGAAGGTATTGAGCGTCATCGACACCATTGCGTAATAGCCGAGAATACCGACGAGTTCGACCGTTCCCGCGTCGCCGAGCAATTTCTTCACGCGGTTGAATGTCGGCGTGCTGACCCGCCTTGTGGCGTAAAGCTCTTTGACGAAAGCGTGGATCGCCATCTCGTCCTTCGGCGCCGATTTTGGCGGCCGGCCCGCTTGAATGGCGCGAATGGTCTCCGGCTTCACACCCTGCTTTTCGGCGATAACGGCATGCGCCGCCCATTCGTATTGCGCCTTCCAGAAATGGGCCGTGCACAGGATGGCAAATTCGGAAAGCCGCGGCGACACGCTGGTTTTGAACCGCACGTGGCCGCCGAGCTTCTGCGCCAGTTCGCCGAAAGCCGGCGAATGCAGATAGATCGCAAACGGGCCTGACAGCTTGAACACGCCGCGCGGGCCGGATTTGATGGATTGGGCGAGCGCCTTTTGCTCGGGGGTAAAGTTCTCCTCGGCGAGTTCAGGCAGACGCGGCGATTGCATGCTCTTCGTACTCTTGGGCATAGTTTCCTCTTGTGGCGGGAGCTTATTGGCGACGGATATTACGCATAGCTTTGGACCGGGAAACAGGGCGAATGACCCGGCGTATTCTATTTTGTGGCGACAAGATCGATCAGCGCCGACATGCCGACATGTGCGGTGCCTTCGCTGATCGGGCTGTCATGCTCGCTTATATCGAGCTGCGCCATGTCGCCGAATGCCTCCTCCAACAGCGCCCGGGTGTACAAACGTTCGGCCTCGGGCGGCCCGCCGGTGCGATATTTGAGCTGCTCGGTGCGGTAACCCTGCATCAGGAGAAGCCCGCCCGGCTTGAGCGTGCGCTTGAGATTATTGAAAAACACCGACCGCTCGGTAGGAAAGACCACTTGAACGAAGATCGCGACGACGACGTCGAATTCCGCCGCCGGCCAGCGCCAAGTGGTGACGTCGGCGACTTCGGTGCGCAGCCGCACGCCGCGTTCCGCGGCGAGCGCGCGGGATTTCTCCAGAGCCAGGGCTGAGAAATCCACGGCGAGCACGTCGAGGCCTTGTTCGGCGAGCCACACGCCGTTGCGGCCTTCGCCGTCCGCGATCGATAGTACGCTGCCGCCCGGGTGCAGGCGGTGAGCCTGGGCTTTGAGGAACGCATTCGGCGCCTTGCCAAATATATAATCGGGCGCGCTAAACCGTGTTTGCCACCGTTCCAGCTCCGACATTGCAGTCTCCTCGGCTCCCTCGGCGCCTTCTTTACTGCCTGTTTTGGCATCCTCAGGCATATTGCGCTAGAAGATTGTCATGACGGTCGCCGTGAAGGCGTTATTCTTCGACGTGTTCGGCACGCTGGTCGATTGGCGCACGTCGATCGCGCGCGAGGCCGAAGCGATACTCAAGCCGCAAGGCTCGACGCTCGACTGGCCGGCCTTTGCCGACGCGTGGCGCGGCGAATATCAGGGTGCCATGGAGGAGGTGCGGGCGGGGCGCATTGCGTTCTGCAAGCTCGACGTGCTGCACCGGCGCAATCTCGAAATCACGCTCAAGCGCTTCGCTGTGGCCACGCTGAGCGAGGATGATAAGCGCAATTTGAATTTGGCATGGCACCGGCTCGACGCCTGGGCCGACGTGCCGCCCGGCCTCGTGCGGCTCAAGCGCGAATACCGGTTGGCGCCCGTGTCGAACGGCAACATTTCCCTGATGGTCGATCTGGCCCGCCGTAACGGTTTGCCGTGGGATGCGATCCTCGGCGCCGAGATTGCCGGCGATTATAAGCCGAAGCCGGGTGTCTATTTGGCTGCCGCCGCGGCGTTCGATCTGCCGCCGGAGGCCTGTATGATGGTTGCCGCCCATTCCAGCGATCTTTCGGCCGCCGCGGCGCTTGGTTTGCGCACTGCCCATATCGCGCGGCCAAACGAGCGCGGTCCCGGCAAAGGAGAGACTACGCCCAGCGTCCAGGTCGATTTTGCGGTGAAGAGTCTTCAACAGCTTGCGGACAAACTCGGCGTGTGAAGACGATTGATAAAGTTCGACTTTACGCCGCGCGGCGGTCGAAAATGTGCTGGCGTTCGCTGATCTTGTTCGCCGCGCGTTGCATCTGTGCTTCGAAAATCCGGTTGGTCATTCGGCTGAGGTAATTCAGGGCGGTCGTCATCGGAGTAACTCCCTGCGTGCAGTACTTTGGTTAAGTCCCATTAACCATTGTCCGGACCGTATGCCCCCCTGTCTCGTAAGGAAGTGACCGCGATCACAATACAGCGCTTTCGCCTTAAGCCATTGATTTTTATACATTAAATAAGAGCAGCTAGCCCGGCAGCTGCGGGTAATCGGTATATCCGGCCGCCGCTCCGCCGTAGAACGTCTTGCGGTCCGGCGTGTTGTAAGGTCCACCGCGACGGAAGCGCTCCGGCAAATCCGGGTTGGCGAGGAACAGGGCGGCAAACGAGATGAGATCGGCTGTGCCGTCGCGCAACGTGGCATTGGCGCGCGTCAGATCGTAGCCCTTGTTGCCGATGAGCGGGCCGCGCCAGAGCTTGCGGAAGAAACGAATGTCAGGCGTTTCGCCGGCCGCAATGGGGTCGGTCGCGCCGGGCTCGACGATGTGCAAATAGGCAAGCCCGAGGCGGTTGAGGCCGCCGACCGCGACGGAAAATGTCGCGGCCGGATTGCTGTCGCGCATGCTGTTGAACGGATTGGTCGGCGACAGCCGCACGCCGACCCGCTCGGCGCCCCATTCGCCAACGATGGCTTCCGTGACTTCGAGTAAAAAGCGCGCGCGGTTCTGCGTGCTGCCGCCGTAGCGGTCGTTGCGCCGGTTGGCACCATCACGCAGAAATTGATCGACCAGATAACCGTTAGCGCCGTGCAGCTCGACGCCGTCGAACCCGGCCTGCCGCGCATTGCGCGCGCCGCGCCGGTAATCCTCGACGATGCCGGCGATCTCCGCAGTTTCGAGCGCGCGGGGCGTGGCATAAGGCTTCATGCCGTCGAGCGTCCACGCCTGACCTTCGGGCGCAATCGCCGACGGCGCCACCGGCAGCGCGCTATCGGGCTGCAGCGCCGGATGGGAGATCCGCCCGACATGCCACAGTTGCAGGAAGATCCGCCCGCCGGCACCGTGCACTGCGTCGGTAACGATTTTCCAGCCGGCTGTTTGCTCGGCGCTGTGAATACCGGGGGTGCCCGGATAGCCAAGGCCTTGCGGCGAGACTTGCGTCGCTTCGCTGACAATCAAGCCTGAGCTCGAGCGTTGCGTGTAATATGCGGCGGCGAGCGGACCCGGCACGTTGCCCGGTCCGGCGCGGTTGCGCGTCATCGGCGCCATTACCGCGCGGTTCGGTAAAACGAGCGGGCCGAGCTGAAACGGCGAAAGAATGTCGGGGGCGGCTTCCATGGACTAGGTGGAACTATAAACATATCGGGATGTCCGCTTACAGGGGGACGCAGACATCGCAACTGGTATCGCCATGTCCACTTCTGAGCCAAAGCGAACGGGTAAATGCTGCCGATCAACAGTCATTGAAAAATTAACGTAAAATCGGCCGGTTCTAGCGGCAGCCGGTACCGTAGGGGTGCCAGCTTTGCACGATCCAGTTGGCGCGATCGGTTGGCGGAGTACTTTTGGTATTTCCGTAAGTAGGCAATGCCGCGATCAAAACGAGGCAGTCGGTTGTGTCCGACTGGCTCAATCCGAAATGGCTCCACTCAAACGCCATGAATCCTTCGCCCATATCGTAGTTGCCAGACGGAGGCCCGAAACGATCAGCCACCTCCGCCAGGGGATGCCCAACATAAGGATCGAGCAACTTCGCCGTCTGTTCGGCGTGCATCGCCGCACAGCCGGCGACCGCGACAAGGATCAACACAAGTAGCGGGAAACGCATGCCGCCCCCAGTCGCTTAAGACCGCCGTCACGATACGCCGGATTTTGCTCACGACAAAGGCCGTCTCCGTAGCCCGCTCCGGCCTACGGAGTAACGGCGTACATCGCAATTGTAGTTACCAATTGACCGGGCGCTCTAAAGGAGACCTGAACCGGCGACGCAGCGCACAGATTGCTTGATGCGTTCGCGGCCTAATCAAAATGCATGCCGCTGGCCTTTACCACCGGCGGCCAGCGCGCGGCTTCTTGCTGGATGAAGGACGCAAATTCCGCGGGCGTGCTCGCCACCGGCGAAATTCCCGCCGCATCGGTCTTCGTTTTTACGCCGGGGTCGGCATAGATTTTCGCCACCTCGCTTGCGAGCCTGTCGACGATCGGCTGCGGCGTGCCGCGCGGCGCGACGAGGCCGAGCCATACCGTCACATTGCCGAGATCGACGCCGGTCGCCGCCGTCAGCGTCGGCAGATCGGGCAGCGGCGGGAACGGCCGGCTGTCGAGTTTTGCCAACGCGCGCAGATCGCCCGACTGGATGAGCGGCAGCACTGCCGAGGGTCCGTCGAACACGAACTCCACGCTTTTGGTCAGGATGCCGTGCGCGACTTCGGCGCTGCCGTTATAGGGCAGCAGCACGGTGTCGATGCCGGCCTTCTGGCTGAACAACACGCAAGTCAGCTTGGTCGTGATTGTGCCTGCGCCGCAATTGAGTTTGCCGGGCTGCGCTGTCGCTTTGTCGATCAGATCCTTGCCGGTCTTGATGTCGCTTGCCGCGTTGACCACGAGTAGTCCGACGGTTTTGGCGGCGAGCGTGACCGGAACGAAGTCCTTGATCGGATCGTAGGGCAGGTTGGCGTAAAGATATTGATTCATCACCAGTGTCGAATCGATCGCCATGAGCAGCGTGTAGCCGTCGGGCGCCGCCTTGGCGACGAACTGCGCGCCGATTACCGTATTGGCGCCGGGCCGGTTGTCGACCACAACGCCTTGTCCGAAATCCGCGCTCATCTTCTCGCCAATGATGCGCGCCAGCACGTCGGCAGGGCCACCGGCCGGGAAGGGGACGACGATGTGGATGGCGCGGGTGGGGTAGGGGATTTGGGCGCGCGACTCCGCCGCGCCGAATGCAATCGCCAATGCCGCAAGCAGCACAAGTGCAATTGAGCGAACCCGCTGCATGACGTCCCCCCTCGCAATTTCAAAGCTGCGCAACGCGGCACAGTTGCATAAGGGCAGCGGTTACAAAAGCCGTCCCCCTTCCACGACGCGCGGACGCCCCGCCCAGCGCTCGAATTCGTTTACGCGGGAAGCCCGATTCGATACGCTCGATATGACGGGCCGGTAAACTTCACGCCTTAGTGGATCCACGATGAACGACACCCCCGCTGCGGCAACGGAGATGCTCGGCGCGCGCGCTGCGGCGCGGCTCATCATCGCGGCGTCCGTCGGCAATGCGCTCGAATTTTATGAAATCCTGGTCTACGGCTATTTTGCCGTCATCATCGCCAAGGTGTTCTTTCCGGCGGCCGACGAAGCGGTGTCGATCCTGGTGACGTTTGGCACCTTCGGTATCTCGTTTCTGGCGCGGCCGGTGGGCGCGATCTTTCTCGGGGCTTATGGCGATCGCAAGGGACGCAAGCGGGCGCTGACGCTGTCGATCGTATTGATGACGATCGGTACCGGGCTCATGACCATAATGCCGAGCTACGCGACGGCCGGCCTGCTGGCGCCCCTCCTGGTTATCGCGGCGCGGCTCTTGCAGGGCTTTTCGGTCGGCGGCGAATTCGCGAGTTCAACCGCTTTTCTGGTCGAGCATCGCCCCGACCGCGCCGGGTTTTTCGCAAGCTGGCAATGGTCGAGCCAGGGCCTTGCAGCGCTCGTTGCCACCGCGCTCGGCGTCTTGCTGACGACGACGCTGCCGGCCGACGATTTGCAGGCCTGGGCGTGGCGCATTCCATTCGCCGTCGGACTCTTGATCGGGCCAGTCGGCTACTACATTCGCAGCCATCTGCCGGAAACGCCGGAGTTCCTCGATGCCGGCGAAGCCAACGCGCCGTTGCGTGACTTGTTTGTCGGGCAATGGGACCGGCTTCTCCTCACTATCGGTGCAGTCGCCGCGTCGACCAGCTCGCAATACATGCTGGTCTACATGCCGACCTACGCGATCCGCGAGTTGAACTTGCCGCAATCGACCGGATTTATCGCCGCGGTGGCGGCTGCGGCGCTGCAGACTGTGGTCGTGCCGCTGGTCGGGCTTTGGGTGGATCGCGTCGGTCAGATCCGCATCATGGCCGGCGCGGCTATCTTGTTCGTGGTCACGTCCTATCCGGCTTTCGTGCTGCTCGACGCGCACGCTTCGCTCGCCGTCCTGATCGTGATGGTGTGCTGGATCGGGTTGTTGAAATCGTTTTTTTCGGGCGCGCTGCCGTCGCTGATGGCGAAGATATTTCCGGTAACGACGCGCGTTTCCGGCATGTCGCTCAGTTACAATATTTCAGTACCGATCTTCGGCGGCTTCGCGCCGTTCTTCGCGCAGTCGCTGATCGGCGTGACCGGTAGCAAGCTGGCGCCGAGCTATTACATGATAGCAACGGCGCTGTTGAGCCTTGCGGCGCTCGTCGCGCTCCAGCGGCGCTTCCGGCTCTGACGAAAGGCTAGTGCCAGCCCTTCATCGGCAGTTCAATCTTGCCGGTGGCGCGGTCTTCCGGCCAGATCGAGACATATTGCTTGCCTTGAAGCTGGATCAGGAAGGTCGAGGCCAGCGTGTTCTGGCCGGTGTCGTCGAACTTCACGCCGTCATAGCCGATCATGAGCTGATTGGCTTTGAGATCGGTTGCCTTGAGGGCTGCTTGAATCTTTTCCGGATCGGTCGAGCCGGCGCGATTGATGGCGTCGGCGAGCACGAAGAAGCCTTGCATCCAGCGCGCGCTGGTGTCGTCGAGGTCGCGGCCGTGTTTGGCCTTGAACATCTGGTCGATGATGTAGCTGTTCGAGCTCGGTTTGCCGATGTCGAAAGCGCTGCGGTTGACCGCGCCTTGCGCCAGATCGCCGACATTGGGAATAAAGCTCGGATCTGAGAAGCCGGCATCGTCGCCGATGATGATCGGCGGCAAGTAGTCGAGATTCTTCATGGTCTTGAAATAGAGGATGATGTCGGCGGTATAGCTGACGAAGATCACCGCGTCCGGCGCCAGTGTCTTGAGCTGCAGCACCTGGGCGGAGACATCCGAGCTGTTGGCGCTATAGGCGACGTGCGCCGCCACGTTGATATTGGCGCTTTTGGCGGCGTCGAGGATGCTGGCGGACACCGAGGTGCCGTAATCGGTGTTCTCGTTGACTACCGCGATGTTGTCGACCTTCTTGCCTGACTTTTTCAGATCGGTGAGAAACGCGGAATAGGCCTTGGCGAAATCCGGCGCGTAAGGCGTGGTGCGGAAGGTCCATTTAAAACCGCGTCCGGTGATGTTCGCCGCCACCGAATCGGCGACAAGATAAGGAACGCCCTGGCGCTCGGCGACGGCGGTGGCCACGAGCGTGACCGAGGAATGATACGAGCCGAGCATGGCGGCGACATGGTCTTCGGTGATCAGGCGCAGCGTTTGCTGCTGGCCGACCTGCGGATTGCCCTGATGATCGGCTTCATCGAGCTCAATCTTGGCGCCGCCGAGATTGGGCAGCCCCGCCGTCGCCCCGAGCGGCAAGTTCTTGAGCTCGGGATAGGCATTGTTGACGATGTCAGCGCCGAGATTTACGGCATCCTTGGCCGATTGGCCGGCGCTCGCCGCGTTTCCGGTCAGCGGATAGATGACGCCGATCTTCACTGCATCGGCTGCGCGGGCCGGGATTGCCAATACTGCCGCCATAAAAGCCGCGGCCAAGATAGACCAAGCCTTATTCATCTGTGCCTCCCGTTGAACGTTTGCGCGATTCACCGGCATTGCCGCGGTGAAGTCAATCGGCTTGCCGCGACGGCATTGCTACGGTCATCCCGCCAAATTGCAAAGACACCAGGCCGCGCCCGGTCTAAACTTGGCGCCGGGTGAGGGAGGACGAAGTGCCGTTGACGCCGCGTGATCTGGTTGAGCGTTTCTATCATGTCGTTTGGAACAAGTCGGACGAGGCGGAGGCACGCAAGATCCTCAGCCCCGATTTCCGTTTCCGCGCCTCGCTCGGGCCTGAACTGCGCGGGCCGGGCGGCTTCATCGCCTATTTGCGCTCGGTGCATGCGGCGCTGGAAAACTTCACGTGCACCATCGAGGAGCTGATCGCGAGCGACGATCGCGCCGCGGCGCGCATGAGCTTTCGCGGCATCCACCGGGGAAAATTCTTCGGCTTCGAAGCCACGGGCCGCGAAATCCGCTGGAACGGCGCGGCCTTTTTCAAAGCAAGCGGCGACACCATTAGCGATCTTTGGGTTCTGGGCGACGTCGAGGCGGTGCGCCGGCAGCTCGCGCCGGACCGCTCCATCGAGTCATTTTCCGTTTAAAATCGCTTTCCGCACCGGCGGCGAAAAAAGAGTAGGGGTGAAGCGCCATGACCATCCAGCAAAACACCGACCGCATCCAGACCACGCATATCGGCAGCCTGCCGCGCCCGCATGCGCTGCTCGATATGCTGAAGGCGAAATTCGACGGCCAGCCGTTCGATCGAAAGAAATTCGACACCCTGCTCGCGGCAGCGGTGACTGACGCCGTGCGCAAGCAGGTGGAGTGCGGTATCGACATCGTCACCGACGGCGAGTTCTCCAAGCCAGGCTTCTTTACTTACATCCAAGAGCGACTGGAGGGTTTCGAGCAACGGCCCGGGCAAAAGATGAAACTGTTCGTGAAGGAGGTCGCGGCGTTTCCGGAATATTACGCGGAGTATTTCAAGCAAGCGATGATGGGCGGCGCGATTGTCGCACTGGCGCCGGTGGTTTGCATAGGTCCGGTGAAGTACCGCGGTGAAAAATTCGTGCAGAGGGATATCGACAACGTTAAGCGGGCGGCGGCCGCGGCGGGCGTTGCCGATCATCACGTGTTTCTGCCGGCAACCGCGCCGTCCGGTGTTGGCGTCAACGAGTACTACAAAACCGAGGAAGAATATTTTCAGGCGCTCGCCGCCGAACTCGCCAAGGAATACCGCGCCATCGTCGATGCCGGCATCCTGGTGCAGATCGACGATCCGTTCCTGCCGGATATCTTCTTCGATCCCGATCTCGACCGGACGCAGATGAAACGGCGCGCGGAAATTTACGTCGAGGCCACCAATTCAGCGCTCCGAGGCATTCCGCCGGAGATGGTGCGCTTTCACACCTGCTATGGCATCAACGAAGGCCCGCGGCTCTACGAGGCCGCGCTTTCCGACATCATCGAATACGTCCTGCAGATCAATGCCGGCTCGTACAGCTTCGAGGCCGCCAATCCGCGGCACGAGCACGAGTATCATCTGTTCGAGCACGTCAAGGTCGCCGACGGCAAGGTACTTTGCCCCGGCATGATTACGCACGCCAGCAATATCGTCGAGCATCCCGAGCTGATCGCGGAGCGCATCGTGCGGTTTGCCAAACTGGTCGGCCGGGAGAACGTCATCGCCGCGGCGGATTGCGGATTCTCGTCGCAGGCGTTGTACCGCACCGAGGTGCACGACACCGTGGTATGGGAGAAGTTTAAGGCGCTGCGGCAAGGCGCCGATCTTGCGACCAAGCAATTGTGGAAACAATAATGCATGCCCTTTCGCCATCGCTGAATGCGCGCCGCGCAATGCACGGCGGCAACACGCTGCAGATCGGTTTGTTCGGCGCCAATTGCTCGTCCGGCCGGGCGGTTACAGTCGTTCCCGAGCGCTGGTCGGGCAGTTGGCCGGACAACAAAAAGCTTGGCGTGATGTCGGATGAGGCCGGCATCGATTTTTTACTGCCGATCGGCCGTTGGAAAGGCTACGGCGGCGATACCGACTACCAGGGCACGACGCTCGAGACGATCACTTGGGCGACCGGGCTTCTCGCCGCCACCAAGCGCATCACGGTGTTCGGCACGGTGCACGCGCCGATCTTCAATCCTGTGGTCGCGGCGAAGGAGATGGTCACCGCCGATCACATCAGCGAGGGCCGCTTCGGGCTCAACATCGTGGTCGGCTGGAACGAAGGCGAGTTCGACATGTTCGGCGTCGAGCAGCGCGCCCATGAGGACCGTTACGAATTCGCGCAGGAATGGCTCGACGTCATCAAGATGATCTGGTCCGATCGCGAGGATTTCGACTTTTACGGTAAATATCTCAACATGAAAGGCATCAAGGGCAAGCCGAAGCCTTTCGGCGGCACCCGGCCGGTGATCATGAATGCCGGCGCGTCGCCGACCGGCCAGGCCTTTGCGGTAAGGAATTGCGACGCGTTTTTCCTGCAGGCCTCGCGAACCTCGCTCGAGGAAAGCGCGCAACGGGTGCGCCGGGCGAAAGATGCGGCGGTAGCGCAAGGCCGCGAGATCGGCTGCTACACGGTCGGCGTCGTCACCTGTCGGCCGACCAAGAAAGCGGCCGAGGAGTACTTTCACCATTGCATCGTCGAGCGCGCCGACTGGTCCGCTGTCGACAGCATCCTCGCTTTGAAAGATATCTCGCCGCAGACCGTGCCGATGCCGGAATTCCTGGCGCAGCGCAGCGGCTATGCGCAAGGCATGGGGGGCCTCCCGATCGTCGGCGATCCCGATCACGTCGCGGCGCAACTCGCCGATCTGAGCAAAGCCGGCCTCACCGGCATCGCCATTTCGCTGGTCAATTATCTCGATGAGCTACCGTATTTTTGCGACGAGGTGATCCCGCGGCTCGAGCGCATGGGGCTAAGGGCGAAACCGGGGTCGTGAACGCCGTCCCGCAAGGGAGGCGGGGGAAGAGTCACGCCCTTCGCCGGGAGATCACGTAGGACTCGTCGAAGAACCACAAGCCGCCGCGCTCGCGCAGCACCGCCCGCGTGGCGTCGATATAGCGGCCGTCGGCCGCTACTTCGGCGACGCGATCGTCCTCGACCTGCGCCACATAGATCGCCGCGTTCCAGGCCGCGAACAGCGTCGAGGTGCCGATCGACTCGGAGATCTCCGACGGCAGCGTGTGCATGACATAGCGGAACAGCGAGCGATTGTCGGAATAGGCGTTGAAATTGAGCTCGCGTCCCGCGGGCCCTAAATCGTGCTTCACCGCCTTGAGGATCTGATGGCGGTCGTGGATAAACGGGTTGTCGTCCGGCCAGACTTTTTGGATGATTTCCATGCCGGGATCTTGGCCATGCGAGTGGATGGCGATGAGCCGGCCGCCCGGACCGAGCGCGCGCGCTAGGGGTCCGATCACGCGCTTGGCCTTGAAGTCGAGCGGGGCGCGGGCGCGATAAGGCTGCGAGGCGATAACCAGATCGTAATTGGCTAGCGTGCCGCCCGGCTTCGGAATGATCGGGTCGAGCAAGAAGCGGTGATCCTCGCGATAGATAACGAGCACCACCGGGCGCTCGTAGACCGGATTGCCGGTGCGCGCGCTGACGCCGGCTTTCCAGTTCTGCGCCAGGAACGGTTCCAGATCGATAATCTGCTGCTCGAAGCGGTGCGCCGAATTTCCTTGCAGCGGCAATTCGTGCCAAACCAGACTCGACGCGGCGCTGAGCGATTTCACGTGCAGCCACGGCGCGTCCGCATAAGCGAGATTGGTCAGCACCAAAACCGTCGCCGGATGCTCGAAGAAGCGATCCGACATTTTTTGCATGGTCAGCCGGACGTCTTCGAGCGAGATTTCCTTGCCGACCATGTAGAACGGCATATGCGGGAAACGGTCGTGCATCGCGCGCATCACCCGTACCAGCACCGAGCCGTCGCCGACACCGGCGTCGAACACGCGCACCGCCGGCGGCCGCGGATGCATATGCGCGAGCTCTTCGGAGACGCGATGCGCGACCTCCCATTTCTCGCTGCAAGTATTGACGAACAACAGATATTTTTGCCGGTTGTCGAAGAAGCGGAAATTGCGCTGCGGATCGCCCGGCTGCGGCGGCGTAGCTGGTACCGCGGGGACCGCCGGCCGAACGTCGCGGGCGCGCTCGATGACAGCAGGGCGTTGCCCTTGGGCCGGATGCGCCGCCATGAAGCCGTGGATGCGATCGAGCGTGTCGGTGGTGATGCGGCCGCCGTTGCGCAGCCGGGCGGCAAGCTTGCCGTCATTGACGGCGCGCCGCCCGAACGTCGATTCCGCCAAGCCGGTCTGGCGGCAATAGTCCGAAATTTGCTGAAGTAGTTGCTGCGCGTTCATGACGCCGCGTCCTGATGTTTCCTCGTTGGCACGGGTGGGACGCTTTGAAGCGTTTCTGGCCCCGCGAATTGAGCCCAGCGAACCAAGCGGATGGGCAGGGGTCAACCACAAATTTGCCCATCATACCAGTGGGCAGATATGTGGGCGATTTCCCAAAAGACGTGGGCTGACGCGGAGGAAAATGAGCCTAAAGGGCCGCCAATACTGCCTTTGCTACTGCCGCCGTGCCATCGCCGCCGCCGAGATCGGGCGGCTTGATGCCATTGGCGAAGGCCCGATCAACGGCGGACTCGATGCGCCGTGCCGCGTCGGCCGCCGACGCATGGTCGTGCTTGTCGGCAAGCCAATCGAGCATCATCGCCGCCGACAGGATCATCGCCGTTGGATTGGCGAGGCCTTTGCCCATGATGTCGGGGGCGGTGCCGTGGCACGGCTGAAATACCGCATGGGTGTCGCCGATATCGGCCGATGGCGCCATGCCCATGCCGCCGACGAGCCCCGCGGTGAGGTCGGACAGAATGTCGCCGAATATGTTCTCCATCACCATGACGTCGAAATCCCACGGCCGCCGCACCAGCATGGCCGAGCAGGCATCGACATAAATCCGCTCGGTGGTGACGCCTGTATGCCGTGCCGCGCATTCGTCGAACATCTGGCGGAAGAACGCGTAGGCCTTGAACGCATTGGCCTTGTCGACGCAGGCGAGCTTGCCGGGCAAGCCGCGGGATTTGCGGCGCTCGGCCAGGCGAAACGAGAACTCGAATAAGCGCTCCGATGTCTTGCGGGTGATCACCAGCGTCTCGCGCGCCTCGTCGCGGGTGACCACGCCCTTGCCCATCGATGCGAATAGGCCCTCGGTCGATTCGCGGATCAACACGAGATCGATGCCGCGTTTGTCGGCGCCGACGATCGGGCTCGGCACGCCGGAGATCAGCCGGCACGGGCGCACCCCGGCATAGAGATCGAAGATGAAGCGCAGTTCGACCTGCGGCATGATCTCGGTGCCGTCCGGATAGCGCACGGCGGGCAGGCCGCAGGCGCCGAGCAAAATGGCGTCGGCATCGCGGCAAAGCTTTATCGTGCTCTCCGGCATCGATTTGCCGGTGTCGCGATAATGCCCGGCTCCGGCCGGCGCCTCGGTGAAGCGGAATTTCAAGTTCGGCGTGGTCGCCGCGATACGCCGCAAAACCTCAAGCGCCGGCGCCATCACTTCCGGCCCGATGCCGTCGCCGGCAAGTACAGCGATATGGAAACTGTCGTTAGCGAGCATGATGCGTCTACACCGCAGATCGATCAGCGCGAAGCTGGGAAGGCATTCGCGGCCAAAGTCAATCGAAACCAGCACGTCAGAGTGCCAAATAAAGGTTCTTGCCGCGCCCGGAACCATGTACGGTTCCGGACCGGAGGCCTATGGCACATCCCCTCGCGTCCTTGCGGCCTCGGCGCCGTTTCTGCGTCGTGCTCATCAAACCCTCGCACTATCATGATGACGGGTACGTCATTCGCTGGTGGCGTGGACTGGTGCCGTCGAACTCGCTGGCCGCGCTCCATGGCGTGGCACTCGATTGCGCGCGGCGGGCCGTGCTCGGGCCGGACGTCGACATCGAGATCGACGTCATCGACGAGACCAATACCCGCGTCAATGTGCCAAAGCTGCTGCGCCGTTTCCGACAGTCGGACGGCTTCGGCATGGTCGGCCTGATCGGCGTGCAGACCAACCAATACCCGCGGGCGCTCGACATCGCGCGGCCGTTCCGCGCGGCGGGTATCCCGGTGGTCGTCGGCGGCTTTCACGTCTCCGGCTGCATCGCCATGCTCGACGGCACGGCGGTCGATCTTGATCGCGCCCGCGAGCTCGGCGTGACCATCTTTGCCGGCGAGGCGGAAGGCCGCTTTGAGACGCTGTTGCAGGACACCGCGACTGGCCGCCTCAAGCCGGATTACGACTTCACCAAAGATCTGGTGGACATGACGGGACAGCCAAGCCCGTTTCTGCCGATCGAATTCGTCAAGCGCACGGCAGGCACCAACGGCAGCTTCGATTCCGGGCGCGGCTGCCCGTACCAATGTTCGTTCTGCACCATCATCAATGTGCAGGGTAGAAAATCGCGCTCGCGCTCGCCCGACGACGTCGAAAACGTCATTCGCAAGAACTGGGCGGAAGGTATTTCGCGCTTCTTTCTCACCGACGATAATTTCGCCCGCAACCGGGAATGGGAGCCGATCCTCGACCGGCTGATCAGACTGCGCGAAGTTGATCTCATTCCGCTGGGTCTGATGATCCAGGTCGACACGCTGTGCCACAAGATTCCGAATTTTATCGAAAAGTGCCAGCGCGCCGGAGTGACGCGGGTGTTCATCGGTCTCGAGAACATCAACCCCGACAACCTCAAGGCGGTGAAGAAGCCGCAGAACAAGATCACCGAATACCGCCGGATGCTGCTGGCGTGGAAAGCGCAAGGCATCTTTACCTATGCCGGCTACATCCTCGGCCTGCCGGCCGACACGCCGGAATCGATCCGGCGCGACATCGAAATCATCCAGCGCGAATTGCCGCTCGATATCGTCGAATGGGCGATCCTCACGCCGCTGCCCGGCTCCGAGGACCACACCGGCATGTGGAAAAAGGGCGTTGCCATGGACGGCAACCTCAACAATTACGATTTCGAGCACGTGGTGGCCGATCATCCCAATATGAGCCGGGCCGAATGGCAGGCGATCTATAAGGAAGCCTGGACTCGCTATTACTCGCCCGCGCATGTCGAAACCTTGCTCAAGCGCGGCGCCGCGGCCGGCACGCCGTTGCTCAGTCTCGTCAAGGCGCTGGTGCCGTTCATCCACATGGCCCCGGTTGAGAACATCCATCCGCTGCAAGCCGGCCTCTTTCGTCGCAAACATCCCTCCGAGCGCCGTTACGGCCTGCCGCGCGTGTCGCTGGCGGCGTTTTATGCGAGCCACATTTCAAATACGATTACGAATAATTACAAGCTCGCCGCAACCATCCTCTGGATCTTGCGGCTCAAGCGCCGCATCGAACGCGATCCCCGCCGCCGCGCTTATATCGATGTCGCGCTCACTCCGGTTGTGGACGACGACGCGACGCTCGATCTCCTCACCAAAACCACCGGAGCCCGAGCCGCGATCGCGCATATCAAGAAAGTGGCGGCGCTGACGCATTAGGGCGGCGCCTCTCTGATTCAAATCAAGACGGCGACAGCCAGGGCGAGTGCCGTGGATTTACGTCCAGTGGGGGAACCGACGGACTAACGGCCTTGACCGGGCTTTTATAGGTTCCGGGAGAGGCCGCTTTTCATGTTGCAACATGCGTCTGTTGGCGTTCCGCCGGGCTGCCGCGTCTGAAAAAATCCGGCGCGATCGCGCCGCGGGAACGTGCACGGCTGTCCGCCCCCGCTTTCGCAGGGCGGAACGGCGGGTTACGCTTCCGCCGATAAAAGGAAACGCCAAGGAGGCAGAATGCCCCGCTTTGCCGCCAATCTCGGCCATCTGTTCACCGAATATCCGCTGATCGAGCGCTTCGGTGCGGCGGCGGCGTGCGGCTTCACCGCGGTCGAGCTGCAATTTCCCTATGACATGGCGCCCGCCGCGGTGAAGGCTGAGCTGGCGCGGCACGGGCTGACCCAGCTCGGCGTCAATACGCCGCCAGGCCCCGAATTCGGTCTCGCTGCGTTGCCTGGCCGCGAGCGCGATTTCGATGCCGCGTTCAAGCGCGCGCTCGATTATGTCGCCGCCATCGGCGGCACCGCGATCCATTGCATGGCCGGCGTCGTGCCGGTCAACGAGCGGCCGGCGGCTGAGAAAGTGTTCATCACCAACCTGACGCGGGCCGCCGCGGAAGCGGCGAAGGCAAACATCACGCTCTTGATCGAGCCGATCAATCCGCGCGACCGGCCCGGCTATTTCCTCAAGGATGTCGAGCACGCCGCCGATCTGGTCGGCAAGATCGGCGCGCCGAATGTGCGCATCCAGTTCGATTTTTATCACATCCAGATCGTCGGCGGCGATCTCCTCAAGCGCTTCGAGAAATTCCTTCCCGTTGTCGGTCACGTCCAGATCGCGGCGGTGCCGACGCGCGGCGAGCCGGATGAGGGCGAGATAGCTTATCCGCACGTGTTCGAGGCGATCGAGCGCCTCGGCTATACCGGATGGATCGGCTGCGAATACAAACCGCGCGCTCGCACCGCCGAGGGCTTAAGCTGGGCCAAGCGCTACGGCGTGGTGCCGAAAGGGAACTGATATGCGTCTTGCAGGCAAAACCGCCCTCGTCACCGGCGCTGGATCGGGTATCGGCAAATCGATCGCGCAAACTTATGTGCGCGAGGGCGCGCGCGTCGCGGTGGTCGATATCGATAGCGAGGCGGCGAAATCGGCGGCGCGCGGCATCGGCAATAACGCGATCGCACTGTGTTGCGACGTGAGCAAAAAGCCCGATGTCGAAGGCACGGTCGAGGCGACGCTGTCGGCCTTCGGCGCGCTCGATATCCTGGTCAACAATGCCGGCGCCACGCACGTCAACAAGCCGATGCTCGATATCGATGAGGCCGAGTTCGACCGCATCTACGCGGTCAACGTGAAGGGGGTGTTTTTCGGCTGCCAGGCGGTGGTGCCGCATTTCCGCAAAGCCGGTGGCGGCGTCATTATCAATATCGGCTCGACCGCCGGCTTGCGGCCGCGGCCGGGCCTGTCGGCCTACAACGCCACCAAGGGCGCGGTGCACATATTGACTAAATCGCTTGCGGCGGAGCTTGCACCCGACCGCATCCGGGTTTGCGCCATCGCGCCGGTGGCGACCGACACGCCGCTATTGCCGAGCTTCCTCGGCGCCACCGAGGGCATGCGCGAGAAATTCATCGCGACTGTGCCGCTCGGACGCTTGGCGCGGCCGCAGGATATCGCCAACGCTGCCCTGTACCTGGCCTCCGCCGACGCCGAATTCCTCACCGGCAATATCGTCGAGGTGGACGGCGGCCGGACGGTGTAGGGGCTTGCCGCCGAATCGGTCATAAGCTCGCCGTGAAATGCCCGATTGGCCGACTTTTTGCAGGCGCTATTGTTGGTGTATCGTGCGCTCTAGGGAACGGGTCAGACCATGTGGGGTCGCAAGCGCAAGGCCGATACGCCGGCGAATGCCGGCGAGTCGCCGTCGCCTCTTAAGGAGGCGATGCATCAGGCACGCGTCGAGGCCGCCGAGCGTACGTCCGTCGTCGTCGATCTGCGCGATGCCGAAGTCGCCCGGCTTGAGCTTTTGAACGAGGCGCTTGATCCCTTGTTTGCCGATGTGCCGCCCGAAGTCGACCTGTTCGACCGCGGGGTGAGCCGCGGCGAGACACCGCGGCTATGGATCGACGCGGTGGCCCACGTCGTGATGGGTCGCGACAAGCGCAGCTATCGTTTTCTGCACGACAGCCGCATGGGACGGCACGTGCTCGCCGAGTCGCACGAAATCCCCAATATCGTGCCGGCGGTGACCACTTATGTCGCCCGGCGCCTGGTCGAGCGGCAGCGCGCTCTTGAGGAAGACCCAAGTCTGATCTCCCGCGTCGCGCCCGCGGAGGCGAAGCATTATCGCCGGCGGCGGCGCTGGCGCACGTTCGGTGCGATTACGCTCGGCTTTTTGTTCGGCGTGGTGACGCTGTTCGCGGTCGCGTTGTTTTTGGCGACCCGCTCCTAACAAAGCACGCGCTGTCCGGCGTCGCTGATTGTGCCGTCCGCATGGTATTGCCGCGCGGTCATTTCGCAGCGCCAGTTTCCGACCGCGCCGCCGATCTTGAACAGATGATAGCCGGCGCCATCCTCGTCACCATGCGGCGCGGCGGCGGACGCAGATGGCACACCGACGGACGGAATTTTTGTGCCGTCAGGGCCGTCGAGCCAAACCAAAGCGCGGCGATGGTCATGGCCGTGCAGCAACAGCTCGGCGCCCTTTTCGGCGAGCACGCGGCGCAAGGCTGCGGCATCGGTCAGGCGCCGCAGAAAACGCCGTAGCGGACCGACCGGCGGATGATGAATGAGCACGACGCGGTACGAACCGCGCGTTTGATCGAGCGTTTCGGCGAGCCGCGCAAGCTGCCTCTCGCCGAGTCGGCCCGTCGCCATGAACGGCCCGGTCGGCACGCTCGACGACAGCGCAATCAACGCCACATCGCCGCGCCGCCGCACGAACGGGAAGCGGCCGACGCCGTCGTCGCCGCGCATGTCGTCGCCGCGCATATAGTCGGCCCAGAACGCGGCGGGACATTGCTCGGCGCCGCATATGTAAGCATCGTGATTGCCGGGGACGACAGTGACGTCGCGCGGCGGCCCGATCGTTTCGAGCCATCGCCCTGCGCGCTGGTATTCGTCCGACAGCGAAAGATTGACCAGATCACCGGTGACAGCGATGTGATCGGTGCTATGTGCTTTGAGATCGCGGGTCACGGCGTCGAGAATTTCGGGCCGGTGAATATTTTTGCGTTTGCGCTGCCAGTTGATGAAACCCAGCCCGCGCTTGTTCACAAGCTCGCTAAGCCGCGGCCGCGGCGACGCAATATGCAGGTCGGACAAATGGGCGAGGGTGAACATCCGCGCTTAGCATCGCAGACACTGCATAATAAATCACGAACTGCCGATCACGATGCCGACGGCGAAGACCAGTACGCCGCCGACAACCACCTGGAACGCCGCCTGCAGGAACGGCGTGTCCATGTAGCGTGTACGGATCCAGGAAATCACGGCGAGCTCGACGGCCACAACCACGAAGGCGAGCGAGGTCGCGACATAGAAGTGCGGAATGAGATAGGGCAGCGCATGGCCGAGACCGCCAAGCGCGGTCATCAAGCCGCAAACCGCGCCGCGCATGACCGGCGCACCGCGCCCAGTCAGCGAGCCGTCGTCGGACATCGCCTCGGCAAAGGCCATCGAAATGCCGGCGCCGATCGCTGCGGCGAGGCCGACAAGAAAGGTCGACCAGGTATTATGCGTGGCGAAGGCCGCCGCGAACAGCGGCGCCAGCGTCGAGACCGAGCCGTCCATCAAGCCGGCAAGGCCGGGCTGCACATATTGCAGCACGAACACACGCTTGGCGGTCTCGTTTTCGGTGGCACGCGTCTGCGGCGTGATCTTGTCGCCAAGCTCGTGCGCCAGCGCTTCGTGTTTGTCCTCGGCGGCGGCGAGCTGTCGCAGCAAGTCGCGCACGGAATCGTCCCGCGCGGTTTCCGCCGCGCGCCGGTAAAAGCGCGCCGTTTCGTATTCCATCTCTTCGGCAAACTTGCGTGTGGCATCGATCGCGAGCGGGCGGTTGAGCCAGATCGGCCGGCGCGCGACAAAGCCTTTGACGTCCTGGCGGCGGATCAGGGGTAAAAAGTCGCCGAATTTCCTGCGGTGAAGTTCGAGCAGCATGTCACGATGCCCGATCTCTTCTTGCGCCATTTTGTCGTACATATCCGCGGTGTCGGGATAAGCGCCGCGGAGCGCATCGGCGAAGGAGCGGTAAATGCGATTGTCCTCATCCTCATTGGATATCGCGAGCGCAAGGATTTCCTGCTCGTTCAGGTCGGCAAAGCGTTTCACGTACTTTTCCTCGCGGGCTCGGTCGAAGACGCCCATATATTAGAACAATTCTAATTAGGGACACCAGCACGAATGCGTCTTGAGCCCCTGCGCCGGCCATTCGAGCCGCTCATCCGGCGGCTGCTGCATGCCTATTGGCGCTTCTCGCGCGGGCTGACCGTAGGCGTGCGGGCAGCCATTTTCGACGGCGAAGGACGCATCTTCTTGGTGAAACACACCTACCTCGCCGGCTGGCATTTGCCGGGCGGTGGAGTCGAAACCGGCGAGACTTTGCTGGCGGCGCTCGAGCGCGAGTTGCGCGAGGAGGGCAATATCGAACTGACCGAGCCGCCGACTTTGCACGCGGTCTATTTCAATCGCCGGGTCTCGCGCCGGGATCACGTCGTGCTTTATGTCGTGCGCGCATTCCGCCAGACCGCGTTGCCGCAACCGAACCATGAAATAGCGGAACACGGTTTCTTCGCGACTGCAGAACTGCCCGCCGACACCTCGCGCGCGACGCGCGAGCGCATTGCCGAAGTGTTGACCGGACGTGCCGCGGCGGAGCTTTGGTAAGATCAGCCGAACCGGCCGCGGTCATGCGGAGCGCCAAAATCGATCTGCGGCCCGATCGGCACGATGCCGGTCGGATTCACGTTGCGCTGACTGCCGTAATAATGCCGCTTGATCTGATCGATGCTCACTGTCTCGGCGATGCCGGGGACCTGGTAGAGGTCGCGGGTGTAGTTCCACAGATTGGGATAGTCGGCGAGGCGGCGCAGATTGCATTTGAAATGGCTGTAATAAACGCTGTCGAAGCGGACCAGCGTCGTGAACAGCCGCCAGTCGGCCTCGGTGGTCTGCTGGCCGGCTAGATAGCGCTGGCGTGACAGCCGCGCTTCCAGTTGGTCGAAGGCGTCAAATATCCCGCGCGCGGCGTCTTCGTAAGCCGCCTGACCGGTTGCGAAGCCGGCGCGATAAACGCCGTTATTGATGTTCGGATAAACGAGCTCGTTGATGCGATCGATCTTGCCGCGCAGCGCGGCCGGATAATAATCGGTATGCACGTCGGTGAAGGCGTCGAACGCCGAATTGAGCATACGGATGATTTCGGACGATTCGTTGCTGACGATGGTGTGCAGCTTCTTGTCCCACAATACCGGAACCGAGACTCGGCCGGTGTAATGCGGATCGGCGAGCAGGTAGATTTCGGCGAGCGTCGGCTTGCCGTTGGCGGTATCGGGCGTTCCGCCCTGCGCGGTGCCGAATTCCCAGCCGGTCTTGCCGTAAAGCGGCTGGGCGAGCGAAACCGAGACCACATCGTCGAGTTTCTTCAGCTTGCGGAAGATCAAAGTGCGATGCGCCCACGGGCAGGCCAGCGAAATATAGAGGTGATAACGGCCGGCCTCGGCCGCAAAACCGCCTTTGCCAGACGGTCCGGCGCTGCCGTCGGCGGTGACGAAATTGCGGAAGCTCGTCGACGGCCGGATGAACTGGCCGTTCTGGGTCCGCGAAATATCTTCCTGCCAGGCGCCGTTGACGAGCAATCCCATTGTAATCTCCGCTGATCTTGGTTTGCAATTTAAGCATTATCCACTCTGGCGTAAGGGTCCCCGCGGCTGGACCTCGACGGGCCTAGATGGTACGCGGCGGCAAATGAACGACGTTCCGCTCACCATCCTGCCCGAGACCAAGGACGACGCGCCCGCGATCGAGCGGCTGCACGAGCGCACCTTTGGCCCCGGCCGCTACGCCAAGACCGCCTATCGGCTGCGCGAGTACATCGCGCACCGGCCGGAATTGTCATTCACGGCGCGCGCCGGCACGCTGCTCATCGGCTCGGTGCGGTTGTCTTCCATCCGTATCGGACCGACCAAGGCACTTTTGCTCGGCCCCCTCACCGTCGAGCCGGTGTTCCGCGAGCGCGGCGTCGGTCAAGCCTTGATCGAGCGCGCGCTCAAGGAAGCGGGCGAAAAAGGCCATCGGCTGGTCATCCTGGTCGGCGACGAGCCGTATTACGGCAAAAGCGGCTTCAAACCGATACCGCCGGGCCGTGCGACCATGCCCGGGCCAGTCGATCCGACCCGGCTCTTGGTCGCCGAACTCAGTCCCGGCGCTTTCGACGGCGTGTCGGGTGCGATCCGGCCGGACGAAGACAACCGCGTGTAAGCTCCCGCGACGGGGCGAAAACCCGGTCAATCTCATAATTGAGATTTATCTTGATTCCTATATTCAGCTATGAGACCCTAAAAACTTGGCCACGCTGTCCGGGTAACAGCCTGGCGCTTTTAGGTTTGGCGTTGCGGCGTCTCAGCGCGCGACGGCAACGCCAGCAGCGCATGAGGGACCCGAGCCATGACTCATCAACACGTTGCACCGGCCGACATTGACCTGTCGGCGCCCACCACCGTCGACCGCAATGCAATCAAGGCCCTTATCGGGTCCGGTCTCGGCTACGCGATGGACGGTTTCGATCTCTTGATCTTGGGCTTCATGCTCAAGTACATCGCTAAAGACCTTTCATTGACGCAAGCGCAGGCCGCCTCGCTCGTCACCGCGACGCTTATCGGCGCCGTGGTGGGGGGCATCGGGTTCGGCATGCTTTCCGACCGTATCGGCCGCGTTCGCGTGCTCACCTGGACGATCGTCGTCTTTGCCGTTTTCACAGGCTGTTGCGGCCTCGCCCAAGGATATTACGATCTGGTGTTCTATCGGGGCGCCGCTGGAGTGGGGCTAGGCGGTGAATTCGGTATTGGCATGGCACTTGTCGCCGAAGCGTGGCCGGCGTCCAAGCGCGCACGTGCCTCCTCCTATGTGGGACTTGGCTGGCAGCTTGGCGTGCTCGCGGCCGCCATCGCCACTCCAATTTTACTACCGATCATTGGATGGCGCGGCATGTTCTTCCTCGGCATTGGGCCGGCGCTCGCAGCTTATTTCATCCGCTATTCGCTTCACGAGCCGGAAGTGTTCGTGAAAAAATCTCACGATCATCCAAAGGAATCTGCGCTTTACCTCCTCGTGAAGGACTCTGCGACCACCAAGCTCAGCGCGGGCATGATCATTCTCTGCTCGGTCCAGAACTTCGGTTACTATGGCGTCATGATTTGGCTCCCGAGCTACTTGTCGAGCCGGTTCGGATTTGCCCTGACGCAATCGGCTGTTTGGACCACGGTGACGATAGCGGGAATGGCCGTGGGCATTTTCATGTTCGGCCAGATCGCCGATCGCATTGGACGGCGCCCGACCTTCTTCATGTATATGCTTGGAGCCGCGGTCATGGTTGTGGTGTATTCCCGGCTGACCGATCCAATCTATCTTCTGATCGCTGGCGCCGTGATGGGCTTCTTCGTCAACGGAATGCTCGGTGGCTACGGCGCGCTTATCAGCGAGTTGTTCCCAACCTCGGCTCGCGCCACCGCCCAGAATGTCCTGTTCAACATCGGTCGCGCTGTCGGAGGGTTTGGACCGGTGGTGGTTGGTTACGTCGCCAGCATGTACAGCTTCGAGTTTGCAATTGCGCTTTTGGCGACACTGTACATCCTCGACATCTTTGCGCTCTGGTTCTTGATACCCGAGCGGCTTGGACAAGAACTTTCCTGAGCCGTTCTCCTGACTTTGAGTGATCGTGTCGAGCGAGACCCCCGCAGTCCCAGCCGATCCCGAAGTACGGGACCGATCGGCTGACCCGGCGCCACCACCCTGGAAGGCCAGCGTGGTGGCGGAGCTGGCTGAAGTCATCGCCAATGACTCGGTCAACGCGGAATACCGGCACTTGGTCGTTGGCTGCAGCGAAGAGGCTGCCAACGGCGTGGCTGGCCAATTCTTTCAGCTGCTGTGTCCACAGCCGGCCGGCGAGCAGCCGTTCCTGAGGCGCCCGATGAGCCTCTACGGGACCAACCTTGCCAAACGGCAAGTGGAATTTCTCTATAAGGTCACCGGCGCCGGAACGCGCGGACTCAATACACTGCAATCCGGGGATCGCCTCGATATTATGGGACCGCTGGGCGCCGGCTTCGCGCTGGATGGAGGCTGGCGCAACATCGTGGCCGTCGGGCGCGGCGCGGGCCTTGCGACGCTGGCCCCGCTTGCGCAAATTGCGCGCCGTAACGGGACTGGCGTTACCGCCGTTTTCAGCGCGCGACGCCCCGAGTTGGTGGTCTCCGTCGATCTTTTTCGCGGCCACGGCGCCGAAGTGATCGTTGTCACGGATTCGGAATCGACCAGCGGACCCTCGAATGTCGAACGCATTCTCCGCCGCCTGATCTCGGAAGGCCGCTGCGATGCGTTCTTCACTTGCGGGTCGAGCCGCCTCGTGCGGGTGCAGCAACGGCTCGCCCGTGAATTCGGACTTCCCGGCCAGGTCGCCATGGAGCAGCAAATGGCTTGCGGCCTCGGCCTGTGTTTTTGCTGCGTGCGCGATTTCAACGTCCAGGGCGAAATCGTCCAGCGCCGCGTGTGCTGGGACGGACCGGTATTCGATTTGATGGAGGCGCTGCCGTGAGCACCCCGACCGCGGTCGATCTGTCCGTGACGGTTGGAGGCTTGAGGCTTCGCAATCCGGTCATGCCGGCCTCCGGTACTTTCGCGGAAGGCTTGGATCGGGTGATGGACTTCAACCGCCTCGGCGCCATTGTCACCAAGACCATTACCCGGGAACTGCGGACCGGCAATCCGCTTCCCCGCGTCGTCGAGCGTCCCGGCAGCCTAATCAACGCAATCGGCATACCATCGAAAGGCGTGGCACACTTCATCGAGGAGACGCTGCCGTACTACGCGCCCTATAATACGCCTTTGGTGGTGAGCATCTCGGCGCCGACCGCCGAGGGATTCGCGGGGCTTGCCGCGGAATTATCGTTACCCGGCGTCGCGGCAATCGAGGCGAACATCTCCTGCCCGAATATCGAGGAAGACGGCAAGGCATTTGCCATGCGGGCGGAGACCACCGAAAAGGTCACCCGGCAGCTTCGCGATGCCACCAAGCTGCCGCTCTGGGTCAAGCTCACGCCCAATACCGGAGATATGCCCGAGGTCGCGCGCGCGGCGGAGGCGGCCGGCGCGGACGCTGTCGTGGTGGCGAACACGATCCTGTCCATGGCGATCGACCTCAAGACGTTCAAGCCGTGCCTGGGCAACATCATGGGCGGACTTTCGGGGCCGGCGATCAAGCCGATCATCCTGCGGCACGTATTCCAGTGCGCCAGGGCGATACGAATTCCAGTGATCGGATGCGGAGGCATCGCCACGTCGGATGATGCCGTCGAATACATGCTTGCCGGGGCGAGCGCGGTACAAGTGGGCACGGCGACGTTTGTCCAACCGGCGGCGATGACGACCATCATCGAAGGCCTCGCGGCATTTTGCATGCATCGTGACATTGCCCGCGTCGCAGAATTGAGCGGAGGCGTGGTCATCGAGGAGGCCGACGAGCCCGATCTCGCCTGGCTCAATCCCCCAACATGACTGTCGATGCTGAAGCCGAGACAGCCCCGATTTCCTGGGATGCCGCGCGCGTCCGTGAACTGGCCACTGAGCTATTCGACGCACTTCGGTCGGCGACCGGTGATGGCGTCGGGATCACGCGAGCGAGCTACGGCGAAGGCGAAAGCGCCGCTCTTGACATCATTGACGCCAAGGCGCGAGCGCTGGGTTTGCGGACCGAGCGCGACGCGGGCGCAAACTTGGTCGTAACGCTTGACGGCGCGGAACCTCAACTGCCCTTTTTGGCCTGCGGATCGCATCTCGATTCTGTGCCCCAGGGCGGCAACTTCGACGGCGCCGCCGGCGTCGTCGCCGGCTTGACCATCCTTGCCGGTTTCAAAGAAGACGGTTTTCTGCCGCGGCGGACGTTGAAGCTTTTTGGTCTTCGCGGCGAGGAGAGCGCCCGGTTCGGCAAAGCCTATTTGGGGTCCAGCGCACTATTCGGTAGGCTGTCGGCGGCGGATCTTGCCGCGAAGGCCGCGGATTCGAAACTCACCCTCGGCGAGTGCATGCGCGAAGTCGGGGTCGATGTCGAGAGAGTCGAAAAGCAACATCCGCTGATCGACGCCAAAAGTATTGCGGCCTGGGTCGAATTGCATATTGAGCAGGGTCCGGTCCTGGTGGCGCGGCAGTTGCCGGTCGGCATTGTCACCGGCATTCGCGGCAATCTCCGTCACCGGTTGGTCGAGTGCGTCGGCGAGGCGGGCCATTCGGGTGCCGTCCCGCGCTGGCTTCGCCACGACGCGATGTTTGCGACGGCGGAGCTCATTTCCCATCTTGACCGCCACTGGCGAACGCTTCTGGAGCGGGGGCAAGACTTGGTCATTACGACCGGCGTTGTCATGACGGACCACCGCGAACACGCCATCGCCCGCATACCCGGAACTCTGCGCTTCAGCTTTGAATTGCGCAGTCAGAGCAAGGAAACCCTTGAAGCTTTCTATAACCTCTTCCTCTCGGAGTGTCGGCTGATTGGCGAGGAACGCGGCGTTGAATTCAAGCTCGACCGCAGGCTGGACTCAGCTCCCGCTACCATGGATCCCGGGTGGGTCGGCAGGCTGAAAACCGCCGCGCGCGCGCTCGGACTACCCGACGAGGAAATCCCCAGCGGCGCTGGACATGATGCCGCGGTTTTTGCCAATGAGGGGATTCCCAGCGCCATGATTTTCGTCCGCAACGAACACGGCTCCCACAATCCCGACGAGTCCATGGCAATTGAAGACTTCGTGGCGGGCGTCGCCGTGGTCCGGTCGGCGCTCAGGGAGGCGGCGGCATGATTATCGACAAACTGTTCGATGCGGCCAAGACGGGTTCCGGCGTGGCCTCCGTCACGATTCGGCGGCCGGACGATTGGCATGTTCACCTGCGCGACGGTGCGCTGCTCAAGGCCGTGCTGCCCTACACGGCGGCCCAATTCGCGCGCGGCATCATCATGCCCAATCTCGTGCCGCCCGTGACCGGTGTCGCCGACGCCCGCGCTTATCGCGAGCGTATCCTCGCCGCGCGACCAGCAGGTTCCGACTTCCAGCCGCTGATGACCTGCTATTTGACAGATTCGACCTCTCCCGAGGAAATCGAGCGTGGGCATACCGAGGGCGTTTGGGTGGCGGCGAAATTATATCCCGCCGGTGCCACCACCAATGCGCACCATGGCGTCACCGATATTCCCGGCCTTTCTCGCGTGCTGGACCGAATGGAGAAGATCGGCATGCCGGTCCTCATTCACGGCGAGGCCACCGATCCGGCAATCGATATCTTCGACCGCGAGACCGTATTCATGGAGGAGACTCTGCTTCCGCTTCTCAAGCGGCACACCGGACTGAAGGTTGTCGTCGAGCACGTGACCACCGCGGAGACCGCCGATCTTGTTCGTGCGCATGCTCCGCGCGTTGCGGGGACAATCACGCCGCACCATCTCGTCATCAACCGTACATCGCTTTTCCAGGGTGGCCTGCGTCCGCATTTCTACTGCCTGCCGGTTGCCAAGCGCGAGCGGCATCGCCAAGCGCTTCGCCGCGCCGCGACCTCGGGAGCGAGCTGCTTCTTCATCGGAACCGACACCGCTCCGCATGCGAAAGCCCTCAAGGAAGCGGCGTGCGGATGCGCCGGCATCTTCGTCGGCGCCACCGCCTTGCAAACATATGTTCAGGTCTTCGACGAAGAGAATGCGCTGGACCACTTTGAATCCTTTGCTTCCCTGAATGGCGCTCGGTTCTACGGGCTCAAGCCCAATCCGGGGACGCTTGTCCTGAAACGGCAACCAAACCGCGCGATCGACTCGGTCTCCGTTGATCAGGACGAAGTCGTGGTCTTTCGCGGCGGGGAGAGCTTATCGTGGTCCGTCGCGGAGGTCCGGCCATGACCCGAAGCGAGATCGGCGAAAGTGTTGCGCTGCTGCTTTTGCAGGCTGGCGCAATTCATATAAGCCGCCAACGGCCGTTTATCCTCGCCGCCGGCTGGGCGAGCCCGGTCTATGTCGATTGCCGCGTTCTCATTGGCAGGCCTGAAGTGCGGCGGGCCGTCACAGCGCTCTCCGCCGCCTACATCGCGTCGGTCCTTCCCGCAGCCTCGTTCGACGCGATCGCTGGCGCGGAAACGGCAGGAATACCGTTCGCGGCGTGGCTCGCGGAGGAATCCGGCCTGGAGCTGCGTTACGTCCGCAAACGTCCGCTCGGCATAGGCCGCCACGCGCAGGTCGAGGGCGGCTCCGTCGACCGACTGCGTGTTCTCCTGATGGACGATTTGACCACGGACGGCACGAGCAAGCTCGCCTTCGTCCGCGGGCTGCGATCCGCCGGCGCCGTCGTCGAGCATGTGCTGACGATCTTTTATCACGATGCCTTTTCCGGTGCGTTGGAGCGGCTAAAGGAAGCGAATCTCGAATTACACGCACTGGCGACATGGTTCGACGTATTGAAGGGTGCTGCGGGCGAGCATTTGGCGGCGGAAGACCGTACGGCAGTCGAACTTTTCCTGACCGATCCCGTGGCTTGGTCCGCCCGCCACGGTGGCCGCGCCACGCGATCGTCCCGCGGCTAACGCCTTGTACTCGGACGGCGGTCGCGCATCGATGAGGTTCGGGGATTGCGCTTGATACCCGATCGTTTGAGAACTGCCTGCAGAAGCTTGACGGCATCGCTTCCCTTATGGGCCCGACGCCAAAGCTCGTCGGCGAGCTTCTCATACAGTCCCACCGCGTGTTCGTCGGAAGTCACCATCGCGAGGCCGAGCCGAATATTCGGCAATTCGCCGCCGAGACGAAACGGACTCAGTCCCAAATATGTTTGCTTCTTACTGCGAAACAGCTGGAACGTAATGTTCGGCAAAGTTTCTTGGAGAAGCGCGATCTGAATCCCCATCGGCTCACCTTCGACGAGACCCATCAAATGCTCGACCTCCGTTCTCGCCGCGTAGCGCCGAACCGCAATCTCATCATTCGGCAAATCGAAGCGGCCCACGACGCCCAGCTTCAACCAACGTTCGATCTCGGGGATCGTGACGAAATTAACAACACTCAATCTTCGAAGCTTTCGCGCGCGCTTTCGCTCATCAAGAATCGTAATGACGGTATCGATCTCGCGTATCGCGTTGCTCTTGACGCTCACATAGGAGGGCAGAGACTCCACGAGCATGTTCTTGAGGTGAATCGGATAGTGTTCGGACGTGAGAAGGTAAGAAATGGGTGGGAAATGGGCGACAACCTGATCCGATTCTTCCTCGATCTGCTTCATACGCTCGAAATAGCTGACGGCGTTTGAATAGTACTCGATACTGACACCCAGGAGCGAAGCTAAGGTCGTGTGCAGCTCCGAGGCCAATCGCTCCAACGTTTCAATTTTAACGACTTCGCCGCCCTCGATGCGGTATACCGCGGCTCGTGAAATACCCAGCTTTCCGGCAATTTCATCCGCCGACTGACCTTGCCCGATTCTGTGAGCTTTGAGGCGGCGCCCTATTTCGCTAAGTTCTCTCACGGCGATTCATCCGACTGTCTCATATTTTAGATTAGATAGCATATTTTGGACCTGTCGCGATGGCCGGCCTAAAAAATTGTTATGGGCGTCAATCGGACATTATCGCCTCATAGGGAGGGATGGCGCATTCGCCCGCCGTTTGAAGCGGATAGGGCTGACTGCCGCCCCGAATCGCCATAGGCCGGCTCAGTCTACCGGCCCTCGCGCGCCCAGGTGCCGGCGAGGCTGCCGAGCAGGAGCAACAGACCGAGCAGGCCGGCGAAGATCGGCAGCACGCCGATGCCGCGCACCACGCTGGCGTCGCGCATTTTCAGGCCGATCCAGTCGTCGCCTTTATAGGTATCGCCGGATCGCACCGCGACAATGCGCGGAACATTGAGGCCTTGGCCGTCGTCGAGCCGGCGCGAATCGCCGCCGGTCGCGTCAGTGAGCGGCGCGAGCACGTCCGTGGTCGACGTCACCTCGGCATATTCGCGCGGATTGACCGGGCCGATATTGACCAGCGCATTGAGTTTGCCGTCGGTCGCGCGCCACAGCCCAAGCTCATCGGCGGCGACGCTGGTTTGCCAAACGCCGGGTTCGGTCGGCTCGAGCTTCAGCGTGCGCGTCGCGCCGGAGGGCGAAGTCAGTGTCACGTCGGCGGCCTGATCCGCCATGGTTTGGCGCCGCACTACGAGATCATGGCCGCTCACGGTGAGCCGCAGCGCTTCTTCCTCGAGATCGGGCTCCTTCATCAGCCAATGCGACAACCGGCGCAGCAGATCGAGATGCGGACCGCCGCCCTCGAAACCGCGCGCCCATAGCCAGATATGGTCGGACAGCAGCAATGCGACGCGGCCTTCCCCTTCATGCGACAAAACCAGCAGCGGCTTCTCGTCCGGTCCCTGCATCACCGTCGTGCCGTTGGCATTCCTGGTATCGACGATGCGGAACCACTCGCTCCAATTCGGCGGGTTGCTTGCGGAACCGTCCAAGCCGCGTGTCACCGGGTGGCGCTGACCGAGCGCCGTCAGACTCGGACGAAAGGCCTGTTCGGTGACATTGCCGTCCGGCTCGGCCGGTAGGATAGCGTCAAGCGGCGTGCGCCAGATGCTGGTCGGGCTCGCATAATCCGGTCCAGCCGCGACCAGGACCGCGCCGCCGTCGCGCACGTACCGCGTAATGTTGTCGAAATAGATGATCGGCAGCACGCCTTGGCGCGCGTAACGATCGAAGATGATGAGCTGGAATTCATCGATCTTCTGCTGGAATAATTCGCGCGTCGGAAAAGCGATCAGCGACAATTCGTTGATCGGCGTGCCGTCCTGCTTTTCCGGCGGCCGTAAAATGGTGAAATGCACGAGATCGACCGAGGCATCGGATTTCAGCAGATTGCGCCAGGTCCGTTCGCCGGCATGCGGCTCGCCTGACACCAGCAGCACGCGCAGCTTGTCGCGCACGCCGTCGATCGAAACCACCGCGCGATTATTGACCTGCGTCAGTTCGCCTGCGGCGAGCGGCGCGGCTTCGATCTCGACGATGTTCGGCCCGCCATGCGGGATCGGAATGGCCACGGTTTGCGGCACGCCGACGGGGACCGTGTGCGTGTCGATGACGTCGCCGTCACGCCGCACCGTCACTGCGGCGGTATTCTCGTTTCCGCCCTGGTCCTCGATTCGATAGGTGACCGTCTGCGGCTGGCCGACGATGCCGAAGCGTGGCGCCGCGATCAGCACGACGCGGCGGTCGCGTTCGTCCTTGTGCCCGGTGATCAGCGCGTGAACCGGTGCGGCAAAGCCGAGTGCGCCGGCGTCCCCGGGCACGTCATGCACGCGGCCATCGGTGATCATGACGACGCCGGCAATGCGGTCGGACGGCACGTCGGCAAGCGTCGCGCCGAGCGCCGTGAACAATCGCGTGCCGTCGGTTTCGCCGTCAGCCTGACCGGCCTCGACCACGCGCACTTCAAGTCCGGGGATATGGCTCAGGCGCTCCACGACTGCCGCGCGCGCGGCTTCGGTCTGCTGGGTGCGGTCGCCGAAGCCCTGGCTTGGGCTCTTGTCGACGACGACAACCGCGACCGAACTCAGCGGATCGCGGTCCTCACGTGTCAACGACGGGTTGGCGAGTGCAAGCACGATCAGGGCCAGCGCCAAAGTCCGGATGACGGCGCCGCGGCTGCGCGACACGAACAGCAAGAACGACAACAGGCACGCCACGGCAATCGCCGCCCACAAAACTTGGCTGCCGATCAGAGGAGCGAACGCAACTCCGAGGTTCACGGCGCTCCCCTATTGTCCCAAACGTTCGAGTAGCGCCGGCACGTGGACCTGATCCGCCTTGTAATTGCCGGTCAGCGTGTACATGACGATGTTAACGCCGGCCCGGAAAGCCAGCTCGCGCTGGCGG
>Ga0181525_10000526_pt1 | contig 33466 bp, 25 predicted proteins | sample PEATcosm2014_Bin_48_FD_121100 | JGI IMG/M metagenome (GOLD analysis project Ga0181525, IMG submission 121100) | Peatland microbial communities from MTU Mesocosm Facility, Houghton, MI, USA - PEATcosm2014_Bin06_10_metaG | ecosystem: Environmental > Terrestrial > Soil > Wetlands > Peat | place... | reverse complement strand
CGCGGCCGTGCCCTTGCGGCTGGCGTTGTGCGGGTAGACCTTGCTGACGATGAACAGTTCGTCGCGGCGCACCTCGCCGGCGCGCAGCGCCGCGGCCAGGGCCTCGCCCAGGACGGTTTCGGCACCGCCCTCGCCGTACATCTCGGCGGTATCGAAGAGGCGGTAGCCCAGCGCCAGCGCGGCGCGGATCGCGGCGGCCTCGGCAGCGCGCTGGCGCTGGGCCTCGCCCATGCGCCAGGTTCCCAGGCCGAGCACGGGCATGCTTGCCCCGCCCGGCAGTTGGCACGTACGCATGGTGGCTCCGCAGTCGATGGGTGAAGGAGGGACACGGCCCAGCGCCGGCCCGCTCGTGGCCGCACGGTGCCCGCGGTATGACGATACCGGCGGCGGCGCGCCGCCGCAAGCCGCGCGGCCGCTCAGGCCGAGGCGAGGCGCTCGCGGATGCGCGCGACGGCTTCGCGCACCTGCAGGTAGGTCGCGTCGCTGGCCGCATCGAGCACCAGCACGTCGCCCTGGGGCGTCATGCGCCGCCAGTTGGTCAGCCAGGCCGGGCCGTGGTGGCGCACCAGTGCGGCGTCGAGCAAGATGAGGTCCATGCGGTCGAGCGCCGTCGAGAACATGGCGCCCATGCCGTCGTCGCTTTCCACGCAACGCACCGGCTGGCCGACGCCGCGGCATTCGCGGGCCAGTGCCTTGCGGAACAGTTTATCGAGTGAAACCAGCAACACCTGCATGCGTCATTCCATCGTCAGGACAAAAGCGGCGCGTTGCAACCGCGGCCGAATCGGACAAGAAATGGACCTACCGAGTGTGCCGGCGCATCACGTATGCGCGTAGTTGAACGAATGCAATCTAAAGGCGCCCCGGGCGGCGGTCTGTAGGGGAATCTTGACGGGCACCGTACAGCCTTTCCCCACTGCCGATGCAATGGGGGACTGGCTAGGAAACCGCGCGCGCTGTCAGCGCTGTCAATTGCCTTCGGCGTCGATCAGTCCGGTGCGGATCGCAAAGCGCACCAGTGCCGTCACGTCGCCCACGCCGACCTTGGCCATGATGCGGCTGCGGTAGGTGTCCACCGTCTTGGGCGAGAGGTGCAGCGCCTCGCCGATGGCCGGGCTCGACTGGCCCTTGACCACCATCACGATGATCTGGCGCTCGCGCGGCGACAGGCTGGAGATCTGGTCGTTGCCGTTGTCGGCCGTCAATCCCTCGACGGCCAGCGCCGCGACATCGGTGCCGAGGTGGCGCTTGCCCTGGACCACGGCGCCGATGGCGTTGAGCAGCTCCGCGCGGGGCGAGCCCTTGAGCAGGTAACCGGCGGCGCCCAGGCGCAGCGCCTCGGCGACATTGCGCGGCTGGGCCGACATCGTCAGGACGATGCAGCGGATGGGCAAGGCGCGACGCTGCAGCTCGGTGAGCAGTTCGAAGCCGGAGCGCTTGTCCAGGTTCAGGTCGAGCAGCAGCAGGTCGGGGCGCAGGCGCTGCAGGTCGGCCAGCGCGACGGTGGGGTCGGCCGCCTCGCCCACGACCTCGTAGCCGCTGCTCTCGAGCAGCGCGCGCAGGCCTTCGCGCACGATGGTGTGGTCGTCGACAAGATAGATGCTGGTCATCGTTCCCGCTCCTGCCATGCCAGGACCACCGAGGTGCCGCGCCCCGGCGACGACACGACCTCGAAACGCGCGCCGATGGCGATCGAGCGCTCGCGCATGCCCACCATCCCCAGATGGCCGGGTCGCGCCGTCTGCGCCGCCGGCTCGAATCCGGCGCCATTATCACTGACTTCGACGCGCAGCGCCGATGCGCTGCCGGTCAGGCCGACGCGCACCACGGTGGCCCGGGCGTGGCGCACGGCGTTGGCGATGGCCTCGCGCGTGACCATGAACGCGGCGTACTCCACGCCGGGGTCCCAGCGCTGGGCGCGCAGCTCCGGCGGCGCGGCCAGGTTGACCTCCACGCCTTCCATCGACATCCGCGGTCCGGCCAGTTCGTTCTTCAACGCCTCGTAGAGCCCGCTCTCGTCGAGGATCGTGGGCCGCAACTCGGCCAGGACCTGGCGCACCTCGCGCACCGCCTGGTCGATGAGCCGGTCGACACGCTCGTGGCGCGCCCGTTCCTCGCCACTGGCCAGCGGCACCTCGCCGACGAAATCGATGCGGATGGCCGCCAGCGTCTGGCCCAGCTCGTCGTGCAGCGCCTGCGCCAGGCGGCTGGCGGTGGCCTTCTCCTGCGCCAGCAGCGCCTGCGTGAGCTCGGTGAGCTCGACCTGGTACTGCACCAGGGCGCGCTCGGTGCGCACCCGGTCGGTGATGTCGCGCAGGATCGCCGTGAAGTACTGCTGGCCGTTGACCTGCACCTGCGACACCGACATCTCCAGTTCGAGGCGCTGCTGGTCGGAGCGCAGGCCGCGCACCCGCGAGGCACCCAGGTGCTCGGCCAGGTTCAGCGAACCGGTACCGGCGCCGGACACCGACGGGCGCACATCGGCCGGCAGCAGCACCCCGACGTCGCCACCGATCATGGTCTGCGCCGGATAGCGGAATATGCGTGCCGCGGCGGGATTGAAGAGCGTGATCCTGCCGCGCGCGTCGACGCCGATGACCGCGTCATTGGCCGACTCGATGACCGCGCCCAGCAGCGCCTCGCTTTCGCGTTCGCGCGCCGCGGCGGCGCGCTGCTCGGTGATGTCGCTGTGGATGCCGTCCCAGCAGGTGCGGCCGTCGTCCAGGCGCCGCGGCGCCGATACCACGCGGATCCAGCGCTCGCGGCCGTCGAGGTGGCGGATGCGGATGGGCATGTCCACCACGGTGAGCAGGCGCGCCGAACTCTCGGCGGCCACGCGCAGCTGCATCCGGTCCTCCGGATGGATGCGCTCGTACAACACGTTGGCCTCGCGCAGCATCTCGTCGGCACTGAGGCCGTACAGCTGGCGGCAACCGTCGCTCACGTGCAGGAACTGCATGCGCTCACCCGCGTCGCGCGCCACCTGGTAGACCATGCTGCCGGGAAGGTTGTCGCTCAGCGTGCGGACGCGCCGCTCGCTCTCCTGGGCGCGGCGCTCCGAGTCCAGTTGCGCGTCGAAGGGCGCACGGATGCTGGCGATGAAGGTCGCCCAGTAGAGCAGCGCATAGGCCACCAGCTTGTAGACGTGGCCGAAGATGTTGAGGAAGTCGCTCGGCTGCACGTAGCTCGTGAACGTCAGTTCGCCCAGGCCGATGACGAGCGCGGAGACCGCCATGATCCGGTAGCGCGACTCGCTCTGGCGGCGTCCCTTGCTCCACAGCGCCGCGGCCACGCCGATGTCGAGCGCGGTCAGCACTTCCTCGTAGTGGCTCTTGAACGGGGTGACGCCGGTGAATTCGACGAAGGTCTGCGGAAACCAGTCGATATGCCGCGACCCGGCCCACACCACCGCCAGGCCGACGGCCGCGCCCAGGGCCACCGACTGGCCGCGGCTGAAGCGGCGCAGTCCGCCCACGACGATCAGGCCCAGCGTGAACACCTCGAAGGTGCGCCCCATCAGCCAGAAGAAGATCGCCCGCTCGGTCGAGGTCGTGCCGAAGAAGTCGGGCATGCCCTCGTAGGTCAGCGCGTGCGTGAGGTCGCAGACGGCGACGATCACGAAGCCGGCGATGAGCGCATTGCCGTCCGGATTGGCGGCCGGATCGAAGGTGTGCCAGGTGACCGTGACGATCAGCACCGCGATCGTCACCGCGAACATCTCCATCAGCAGGTGGACGGTGAGTAGGCTGGTGTCGGCCGGATGCGGCGCCACCACGTTCGGCAGGCTCTTGGCAATCACCAGCAGGACCAGGGCGCCGATGGCGACGCCGACCAGGCCGCGCTGCCTGCCGAGGCTCAGTTGCATCGTTCATGCCCCCGAAGTATCGCCGCGCCGGCAGCAGTGCCGGGCGGGGCGGGGCCGGCGCACGGCCACTAGCCCCTGCGCACCGGCACGTCTTTTTGCCCTGGACATTATCCCCTGGCCTGTGTCGTTTTGGCGAACTTATTCGGTTGCCGGCGCCGCTGCGACCACCCGCCCGGCCCCGGTGAGGGACCTCTACACCGCCCGTCGAGAGACCCTTACAGACGCGCCTGCCCGCCCTGGCTAGATTCGGCGGCTATCGAGCGGCCGTGGCGAGCAATCCGGCCGCAGCAACCCAGGCACCTGCAGCGGATCCGGCGCGTTTCGCGCGGCGGGGCAGGTGCCATTTCGGACGTACGGACATGAACGTGGGCAAGAGGACAGCAGACAAGGTGACCTGCATCGTCGAGGCCGCATGGTCGCAGGCGGCCGGCGGCACGGACGACGCGGCCAACCAGGTCGACGCGCCGATGGCGCCCGGGAACCTGGCCACGGTCGAGGCCACGGTTCCGGCCCGAGGCGGGTCGCGGCTCGATCCGCTGACCGGGCTGCCGGACCGCAGCGGCTTCATCACCGAATTGCGGATGCTGCAGAACCTGGGGATCACCGCGACCGTGATCGCGCTCGACATCGTCGAGTTCACCGAGATCAACGAGGCCTTCGGGCTCGAACTGGGCGACACGCTGCTGCGCGCCGTCGCCGACCGCTGCGCACAGGTGGGCCGCAGCCAGAACGGCCATTGCGTCGTCGGCCGCGTCGGCGCCGACGAATTCGCACTGGCGCTGGTGCCGCCGGCCAGCGAGGCGGCGGACGTCTCGGCCGCCGCCTGGGTCGAGGACATCCTGTTGCATCTGCAGGACGCCCTGGCGGCGCCGTTCGTGATCAACGGCCAGAGCGTCGACGTGCGGGTCGTCATCGGGCAGGCCTGGCTGGCGCGCGGCAGCGACGCGGCCGAAGCCCTTCAGCATGCGGTGTTCGCGCGCCGCCTCGGCGGCCACGGGCGCATCATCCACAGCTACGAGGAAAAGCACGGCGAACGGCGCCTCACGCAGGCGCTGCACGAGGCCATCAGCGGCTGCCGCATCGATATCGCGCTGCAGCCGAAGATCTCGCTGGCCGACGGCGCGCTGGTGGGCCTGGAGGCGCTGGCACGCTGGCGCACGGTCGATGGCGAGCAGGTCCCGCCCAACCTGTTCATCGCGCTGGCCGAGCGCCACAACCTGATCTCCCAACTGGGCGAGCGCGTGCTGACGCGCGCGCTCGAGACCCTGGCGGCCTGGGGCCGCGAAGGCGCGCTGCGGGTGCCCATCGCCGTGAATTTCTCGGCGATGCAGTTCAACGACAACGAGATCGTCGAGCACGTGGCGCGGGCGCTCGCGGAGCACGGCGTCCCCCCCGAGCTGCTCGAGCTCGAGCTCACCGAATCGAAGCTGCTGGGGCATGCCGAATCGGCGATGCGCAGCCTGCACGGCCTGCGCGCGCTCGGCGTCTGCCTGAGCATCGACGATTTCGGCACCGGCTATTCCTCGCTCAACTACCTGCGCCGCGTCCCGGTCCATCGCCTCAAGATCGACGGCAGCTTCGTGCGCGGCATCGCCGAAGATCCGGGCGCGCGCGAGATCGTGCACCTGCTGATCCAGCTGGCGCACAACCTGAACCTCAAGTGCGTGGCCGAGGGCATAGAGACGCGCGAGCAGCTCGCGCTGCTGCGCGAGATGGGCTGCGACGAAGGCCAGGGGTTCCTGCTCGCCACGCCGATGTCGCCGTGGGCGGCGGCGCGCCACCTGGGTCAGAAGGCGCCCTGGCTGCCGCTGTTCGGCCCGGCCCGCTGAGCGCGGCGCCCCGGCCGGCGCCTTACTTGGCGGGGGCGGCCACCGGCGAGTAGTGGATCTCGACGATGCGCCACTTGCCGTCGCGGCGGAAGAACACGTCGGTCTCGTCGTAGACCTCGTCGACCGCGCCCTTGTCCGGGTAGCGGGTGCGCACCTTGGCGCGGTAGCTGGCCACGGCGGCGTTCTCGCCCGGCGCCACCTGGACCTTCAGGTCCGAATAGGTGAAGGCCAGGATCGCCCCTCCGCCCTTGATGAAATCGGTCCAGCTCGCCTTGTAGCCGGGCAGGTCGGTGTGCCCCTCGGGGAACAGCGCGCGCAGGTCGTCGGCGTAATAGGCGAAGTAGCGCGGCAGGTCGTTGGCCGCGTAGACCGCCGAGATCTCGTCCTCGAGCACGCGGATCTGGTCGGCCACCGAGGGCGCGGCCAGGGTCGCTGCCGGCGCCGCCAGGGCCAGCACGGCACCCAGCGCGAGCGCCAGGGTTTTCGCAGAGCAAGCCAATTGCATGTCCACTGCTCCTGAAATTGCGGTTGCGGATCGGCAAATCTAGCATTGCCGGCCGCCGCCGGGGCCGCCGCGGCGGAATTCGGGCAGAATCGGCGCGCCGTGTTCTCGTTGCAACGATATTCCTTCCGACAACTGCTGCTGGTGGCCTTCCTGCTGATCGCCGCCTTGCTCAGTGTGGCCTCCTTGCGCGAGTTCTACCTGTTCGAGGGCCTGCTGGGGCAGAGCAGCGAGGGCGCGCGCCAGGCCGTGGCACACACCGCCGACGCCGAGACGCTGGCCGAGCGCACCGGCGTCATGGAGCGGGCGGCGCGCCAGTACCTGGTGCTCGACGATCCGACGCTGCGGCAGCGCTTCGACGAGTCGGCGCGCGATGCCGAGGCGGCCCTGGCGCGGCTGGCCGAGTACCGCACGCCGTCGAACCTTGCCGCCGACTGGCGCGCCACCGAGGAAGTGATCTTCACCCAGCTGCGCGGGCCCGAATCGACGATGCGCGCGCGCGAGGTGTCGGTGACGGCGGCGTTTCGCGAGCTCGACGGGATCAACGCCGCCCTGGCCGAGCAGGTGCGCGCGGCCACCGAGGCGCGCAACCAGGTGCTGATGGACGAGATGGAGACCGGCCGCATCCAGCTGGGGCGCCAGATCCTCGCGACCATCATCGTCACCATCGTGCTGGCGCTGGGTTTCGGCCTCTGGCTGGCGCGCCCGCTGCAGCGCCTCGAGGAGGTGATGGTGAGCCTCGGGGAGAACCGGCTCGACCGGCCGATCGACATCCGCGGCCCCTCGGACGTGCGCCTGCTGGGGCGGCGCCTGGAGTGGCTGCGCCTGCGGCTGGCCGAGCTCGATGCGGACAAGTCGCGCTTCCTGCAGCATGTGTCGCACGAGCTCAAGACGCCGCTGGCGGCGCTGCGCGAGGGCGTGGCGCTGCTCGAGGACGGCGTCACCGGCACGCTGAGCACCAGCCAGCGCGAGGTGGCGCGCATCCTGCGCCAGAACACCTCGGTGCTGCAGGGGCAGATCGAGGACCTGCTGCGCTTCAACGCCGCGGCATTCGAGGCGCGGCGGCTGGTCCGGCGCAACACCGAGCTCACCGGCCTGCTGCGCGACGTGGTGGCGCAGCAGAGCCTGCAATGGCGCGCCCGGCAGCTGCACGTGGAGGTCGACGGCGAACCCATCCACGCCGAGGTCGACGCCGACAAGCTGAGCGCGGCGCTGGGCAACCTGCTCTCCAATGCCATACGCTTCAGTCCCGTGGGAGCTACTATCCGCTTTTCCGTCACGCGCCTGCCCGGCCGGGCCTGCATCGACATCGTGGACCAGGGCCCCGGCGTTGCCGCTGCCGACCGGGCGCGCGTGTTCGAGCCGTTCTATCGCGGCGAACGACAGCCGGTGGATGCCACCCGTGGTAGCGGCATCGGCCTGTCGATCGTGCATGAATACATCACCGCGCACGGCGGCCAGGTCGAACTGATGGACGACAGTCCCGGCGCACACTTTCACATCGAACTGCCACATGCCGCATAAGTCCCCGCCCGCCCCCGCCTCCCTGCACTCCCGCCCTTCCACGCCGCGGCGCGCGGCGGTCCTCGCCGGGGCGCTGCTGTGCGGGGCCTGCTCGTGGCTGGCGCCCCAGCCGCCACCCGTGGCGCCGGCGCCCGCGCCAGTGGTCGTGGCCGTGCCGGCGCCGCCACCGCCCCCGGTCGCGGCCGAGCCGCTGGACCCGGTCAAGCCGGCCGACCAGGTGACGCGCCGGCTGCTCGCGTACCACGAGCAGTTGCGCCTGCTCGCGCCGGCCGACCTGGCCGCCGAGATCAACCGCCTGAACGCGCAGCTCGCGCCGGACGAGGCGGCCTCCGCGCCCGATGTCCTGCTCGACCTGAGCCTGGCCCTGGCGCAGCAGCACAACCCCGGCGACCTGGCGCGCGCCGCCAGCCTGCTGGATCCGCTCACGCAGGCGGCCACGCCGGAGCTGCAGCCCTGGCAGGCGATCGCGCGGCTGCTGGCCGGGCGCATCTCCGAGCAGCGCCGCCTCGACGACCAGGTCGAGCGCCAGTCGGCGCAGCTGCGCGACACCCAGCGCAACATGCAGCAGCTCACGGAGAAGCTCGAGGCGCTCAAGGCGATCGAGCGCAGCATGATCAAGCGCTCCACCGGTCCGGGCGGGGGCGAAGCGGCTCCGGCCGGCCCGAACCGCTAGCCGGGCGCGGACCGGCCGGCCCTGGAACCGCGTCATGGCGAACCTGCTGCTGGTGGACGACGATCCCGACCTGCTCAAGCTGCTGTCGATGCGGCTGGGCGCGGCCGGGCACCGCGTGACCTCGGTGGAATCGGCCGAGGCGGCGCTCACCCAGCTGGCCGTGGCGCGCCCCGACCTCGTGGTGAGCGACGTGCGCCTGCCGGGACGCGACGGCCTGATGCTGTTCGACGAGATCCGCATGCGCCACCCCACGCTGCCGGTGATACTGCTCACCGCGCACGGCACGATTCCCGATGCCGTCGATGCGATGGCGCGCGGCGTGTTCAGCTATCTCACCAAGCCCTTCGACGGCAAGGCGCTGCTCGACAAGGTCAACGAGGCGCTGGCCCTGCCCGCCCCGGCGATGCCGGCGCAGGCCGGCGACGAGGACTGGCGCGCGCAGATCGTGAGCCGCTCCAACGTGATGGCCGATCTGCTGGCCGAGGCCAAGATGGTGGCCGCCTCGGACGCCAGCGTGCTGATCAGCGGCGAGAGCGGCAGCGGCAAGGAGCTGCTGGCCCATGCGATCCACCGCGCCAGCCCGCGGGCCGCCAAGCCCTTCATCGCCGTCAACTGCAGCGCCATCCCCGAGGCCCTGCTCGAGTCCGAGCTGTTCGGCCACGTGAAGGGCTCGTTCACCGGCGCGGTGAACAACCACCGCGGCCTCTTCGAGGCGGCCAACGGCGGCACGCTGTTCCTCGACGAGATCGGCGACATGCCGCCGGCCCTGCAGGTCAAGCTGCTGCGCGTGCTGCAGGAGCGCTCGGTGCGCCCGGTGGGCGCGAGCCAGTCGCTGCCGGTCGACGTGCGCATCCTCTCGGCCACCCACCGCGACCTCGATGCGGCCATGGCCCAGGGGCAGTTCCGCGAGGACCTGTACTACCGGCTCAACGTGGTGTCGTTGCGGCTGCCCACGCTGGCCGAGCGCCGCGAGGACATCCCGCTGCTGGCCAACCACTTCCTGGCGCGGCTCAACCAGAAGTACGGCAAGCGCCTCAACGGCTTCGCCCCCGACGCGCTCAAGGCGCTGACCACCGCCAGCTGGCCGGGCAACGTGCGCCAGCTGCACAACGTGGTCGAACAGGTGTGCGCGCTCACCACCACGCCGCTCATCCCGCTCTCGCTGGTGCAGCGGGCGCTGCGCGTCCCCTCGGTCGAGGTGCTCAGCTATGCCGAAGCGCGCGAGCGCTTCGAGCGCGACTACCTCGTCGGACTGCTCAAGCTCACCGACGGCAACGCGGCCGATGCGGCCCGGCTGGCCGAGCGCAACCGCACCGAGTTCTATCGGCTGCTGCAAAAGCACGGCCTCACGCCCGGCCAGTTCCGGGCGGACCCCTCGGCCAGCCCGGCCGCGGCGCCGAGCCCGCCCCCATCGCCGGGCTGAGCGTTCGTCGTGCCCTGTCGCTGTGCAGTGACAGGGAAAATCGTTGCAATTTCAAATACTTGACCACCCCCACCGGGGCGCTTGTCGCCAGCCGGCGACAAAATCGCCCGGCAAAACGACGATATACCGGCCCTTTTCGACCTAGCGCCGGGAGCGTCAAAATAAACATTTGATTTAAAACACATTTTCATCGGTGGCACGAGCGTTGCAAAGGATGGTGCAAGTGCAACTTTTCGGAACCAGCCGCCCCCGGGCGGACAACGCCACGTGCCTGCATCGCCCCGCCCTCCCGCACGCCGCCGCCCTCTCATACGGGCCGGCTGGGGGCGTTGCGCTGTCCGCCACGCCACCGCCGCCCTGCTGCTGTCCGCCCTGGGCGCACCGGCCTGGTCGTTCGGATTTGACGACGTCGCCGAAAAGGCCCGCCAGCTGGCCGCCACGCCTTACACCGCCACTGCCGAGAACCTGCCGCAGGAGCTCAAGGACCTGAGCTACGACCAGTATCGGGACATCCGCTACAACCCGCAGCGCGCGCTGTGGCGCGCGCAGGCGCTGCCCTTCGAACTGATGTTCTTCCACCTGGGCAAGTTCCAGCGCCAGCCGGTCGCGATCAACGAGATCGTCGACGGCACGGTGCAGCACCTGGCCTTCGACCGCCAGAACTTCGATTACGGCCACAACACGCTGCATCCGGAGAACTGGGGCGACCTGGGCTATGCCGGCTTCCGCGTGCACACCACGCTGAATTCCCCCGACTACAAGGACGAGCTCGCGGTGTTCCTGGGCGCCAGCTACTTCCGCGCGCTGGGCAAGGGCCAGCGCTATGGCCTGTCGGCCCGCGGCCTGGCGATCGACACCACCGGACCGGGCGCCGAGGAGTTTCCGCGCTTCGTCGAGTTCTGGGTCGAGCGTCCCGCGCCCCAGGCCGCGAGCGTGGTGATCCACGCGCTGCTCGACTCGCCGCGCGTCACCGGGGCCTACCGCTTCACGCTGCAGCCCGGCACCGAGACGGTGTTCGACGTGCAGGCGCGCCTGTTCCTGCGCGCCGGCGTCACCACGCTGGGGCTGGCGCCGCTGACCAGCATGTTCCGCCACGGCGAGAACCAGCCGCACCCCGATGACTTCCGCCCGGAAGTGCACGACTCCGACGGCCTGATGATCGCCACCGGCGGCGCTGTCGGCGGCGCTGTCGGCGACGCTGGCGGCAACGCTCCCGGCGACGCCGCCGGCGGCGGCGAGTGGCTGTGGCGGCCGCTGGTCAATCCGGCCCACCCGCTGGTGACGTCCTTCGCGGTGCGCCAGCTGCAGGGTTTCGGCCTGATGCAGCGCGATCGCAACTTCGCCAGCTACGAGGACACCGAGGCGCGCTACGAAACGCGTCCGAGCGCCTGGGTCACGCCGGTGGGCAACTGGGGGCCGGGACGCGTCGAGCTGATGCAGCTGCCCACGCCCGACGAATCCAACGACAACATCGTCGCCTACTGGGTCCCCGACGCCGTCCCGGCGCCGGGCCAGCCGATCGATTTCGCCTATCGGCTCCACTGGCAGGGCGACGAGCAGCAGCGGCCGCCATCGGGCTGGACCGTGCAGTCGCGCCGCGGCAGCGGCTACATCGAGCCGGGCACGCCGGTCGATCCGCGCGACGTGCAGTTCGTCGTCGACTTCGACGGCCCCGGCCTGCGCGCGCTGGCGCCCGATGCGGCGGTCGAGGCCGTGGTGACCGCGGGGGCCAACGCCACCGTGCTCGAGCGCAATGCCTATCGCAATCCGGCCACCGGCACCTGGCGCATGACCCTGCGCATCAAGCGCCTCGCTTCCCCGCAGCCCGTCGAGCTGCGGGCCTTCCTGCAAACGCACGACCATACCCTGACGGAAACATGGACCACTATCCTGCCCACCGACTGAGCCCCGCCATCGCCGGCCGCCGGAATCCCCCGGCCGCGCCGCATGCGGCGGCCGACTGCGCCGGCGCACCGGGCGCGAGCATGCCGCCGGTGCACCGCGGCTCGATGGTGCCACGGCCGTGGCACGGCTTCACCCGCAGCGTGGCCGATGCGTTGCTCGGCGCCGGCTGGGATGCGCTGGCGGCGCTGGGTCGTGCGGTAACGCCCTGGCGCACCACGACCGCGGCCCGAGCGGACGCGACACCACTGGCCGGCTGGGAACGCGCTGCCCGGGTACGGCGGCGCGTGCTGCTGGCGCTGGTGCTGCTGTCGGCGGCCGGCGCGACGCTGCTGCTGGCCAATATCCTGCCCGCGCATCCGGACGCGGCGCTGCGCGTGCTGCAGATCGGGCTGTTCAGCGTGCTCTTTGCCTGGGTCTCGGCCGGCTTCTTCACCGCCATCATGGGTTTCTGGGTGCTGTGGCGCGGCGATGCGCATGCGATGTCGGCCCGCTCGGCCGGCACCGGTCCGCTCGACCCCGGCGCGCGCACCGCGATCATCATGCCGATCTGCAACGAGCAGGTGGCCACCGTATTTGCCGGCCTGCGCGCCACCTGGGAATCGCTGGCCGGTTCGAGCGCGGCGCCGCTGTTCGACCTGTTCATCCTCTCCGACACCAGCGATCCGGCCACGCGCGCCGCGGAGCTGGCCGCCTGGGCGCAACTGCGCGCCGACACCGGCGCCGAGGGACGCATCCACTATCGCTGGCGCCAGCGGCGCGTCAAGCGCAAGGCCGGCAACGTGGCCGATTTCTGCCGCCGCTGGGGCCGCGACTATCGCTACATGGTGGTGCTCGACGCCGACAGCGTGATGAGCGGCGACTGCCTGGAGAAGCTGGTGCGGCTGATGGAAGCGCACCCCGATGCCGGCATCCTGCAGACGGCGCCGCAGACCTGCGGGCTGACGACGGTGCATGCGCGTTCGCAGCAGTTCGCCTCGCGGGTCGCCGGGCGGCTGTTCACGGCCGGCATGCAGTACTGGCAGCTGGGCGAATCGCATTACTGGGGCCACAACGCGATCATCCGCGTGGCGCCCTTCATGGCGCACTGCGCCCTGGCGCCGCTGTCGGGTCGCGGCGGCCTGAGCGGCGAGATCATGTCGCACGATTTCGTCGAGGCCGCGCTGATGCGCCGCGCCGGCTTCCACGTGTGGCTGGTCAACGACCTGGGCGGCAGCTACGAGCAGCAGCCGCCGAACCTGCTCGAGGAACTGCAGCGCGACCGCCGCTGGTGCCAGGGCAACCTGCAGAACGCGCGCCTGATCGCCGAACCGGGACTGCACGGCGTGCACCGCGCGATGCTGCTCACCGGCGCCCTCGCCTACCTGTCGGCGCCGCTGTGGCTGGCGTTCGTCCTGGTGGGCGCCGGACTGTGGGTGTTCGCCGGCGACCTGGACCCGACCACGGCCGGCGCGCTGCCGCTGGCCGTCTCGCCGCTGTGGTTCGCCACGGCGCTGATGCTGACGCTGCCGCGCGTGCTGGGCGTGCTGGCCATCGTGCTGCGCGGCGAGCAGCGCTCCTACGGCGGCACGGGCCGCCTGCTGCGCGGCACGCTGCTCGAGGCGGCGCTGTCGGTGCTGCAGGCGCCGGTGCGCATGATGGCCCACACGCTGTTCGTCTTCGTGGCGCTGAGCGGCCTCAAGCTCGACTGGAAATCGCCGCCGCGCGAAGCCACCGACATCGGCTGGGGCGACGCGGCCGGACGATTTGCCGGCATCGGCATCGCCGTGGCCTGCGTGTCGGGCCTGGCCTTCCTCGTGCAGCCGCTGGCCATCCTGTGGCTCACGCCGATGATCCTGCCGCTGCTGCTCGCGGTGCCGCTGGCGGTGCTCACCGGCCGCGCCACGATCGGCGAACGGCTGATGGCGCGGCGCCTGCTGCTGACGCCGGAAGAACACGACACCCCGGCGGTGCTGCAGAAGGCCTGGGCCTATGTCGGCGCCGCCACGCCGCCGCCGGCCTGGCGCGATGCGCTCACCGATCCGTGGCTGTTCGACGTGGTCCGCTCGGCCATGGGCAATCGCAACACCGGCTGGGGTATCCGCGGCAAGGCGCGCCGCCTGCTGGTGCGCGGCATGATCGATCACACGGCGATGGAACGCCTCGGCAACGCCGAACGGATGCGGCTGCTGAGCGAACCGCAGAACCTGGTGCGGCTGCGCGACCAGCTGGCCGCCACCGAGCAGTTCACGCCGCTGCGCCAGTTCCGCGACCGCCAGGCGCCCGATCGCCTGCCGGCCCCGCTGCGGCCCGGCTGGGTCGATCGCCGCGCCACGCCCCGCGCCGCTCCGGCCGGCGCGTAGAAACCCGTCTCCCGCTCCCGCGAAGCGGGAGAGCGGGACTAACTGCCCTGGGCCGCCAGCCAGCGCGCGATGCCGGGCCAGGTCCGGTCCAGCGTGCGCGCCCCCATGAACAGTCCGATGTGCCCGCCGGGTACCGTCTGGCGCACGATGTGCTCCGGCGGCGTACCCAGGTAGCGGCCGGCATCGAGCACCTGCTCGGGTGCGGTGATGTCGTCGTCGGCGCCGGCCAGCAGGTAGGCCGGGCAGGTGATGGCCCGCAGCGCCAGCGCGCGGCCCAGGCCGACGAAGGTCCCCTTGGCCAGCCGGTTCTGCTGGAACAGCTGCTCTATCACCTGCAGGTACCAGCGCCCGGGCAGGTCGATCGGATTCTCGTACCAGCTCTCGAAGGTCTCCTGCTTCTCGAGATAGGCCGGGTCGTCGATGTGCTCGTACAGGTCGACGTGCGACTGCATGTAGTGCTGCTCCGGATGCATGTTCTTCCAGCCCTGCAGCATGAACTTGCCGCGCATCAGGCCGCCACCCAGGGCGACCAGCTCGCGATAGAAAGACAGCGGCGAGCGGTGCACCATGGCCGTGAGCGCGTTGCTGCCCGCGTCGGCGTCGATCGGTGCGCCGGCCAGCACGAGGGCGGCGACCTTGGCGGGAAAGCGCGCGGCGAGCATCGCGGCCAGCCAGCCGCCCTGGCACAGACCGACCAGGCGCACGCGCCCTCCCAGGTCGTCGATGGCCACCAGAGCCTCGGCCAGGTAGTTGTCGATCTCCAGGTCGCGCATGTCGGCGGTGGCCGAGCGCCAGTCGGTGAGCGCGACATGGTCCAGCCCGTTGGCGAGCAGCGTGGCGACCAGGCTCTGGCCCTTGTGGTAGTCGGCGATCATCGCCGTGTGGCCCGCGTAGGGCGCTATCACCAGCGTCGGGAGCGCGCCGGGCCGGCCGTAGTCGAGCAGCCGCATCGTGCGCAATTCGAGCCGCACTTCGTTGGGCGTGGCCAGGCGCGGATGCAGGCCGCGGTGCAGGCGCAGGTCCTCCTCGACGAACTTGAGGTTGCGGGCGTAGAACTGCGCGCCCTGCGCGAACAGGGCGGCCGCCATGTCCAGCGGCCAGAATGCCGGGACGCTCGAGGTCGCGGGCGGGGGTGCCGCGGCGGGCGCGGACCCGCTCATGGCGCCCCATCCGCGTGCCACCAGCCGCCGCCCAGGGCCGCGTACAGGGCCACCGTATCCTGCAGGCGCTGCGTCACCGCGCCCAGGTAGGCGAGGCGCGACTGCTGGTACTGGGTATCGGCATTGAGCATGTCGAGGTAGCCGGCAATGCCCGCCTCGTAATTGGCGCGCGTGAGCTTGCGGCTCTCGGTCGCGGCGGCCAGCGCGTCGGCCTGCGCCTGCAGCGCCTGCGCGTCGTGCGCGAGGGCACGCATCGTATCGGCGACCTGCCCGAGCGCCACCAGCACGGTGTTTTCGTACTGGGCCAGCGACGCGTCGTAGGCATCGATCGCGGCCTTGCGCGCGTACCACTGCGTGCCGCCGCTGAACACCGAACCGGCCAGGCTGGCCTGCATCGACCAGAACCGGGTGCCGGCGCGCAGCGCCTGCGATATCGCCGTGTTGCCGGCGCCGGCGGCGCCGCCCAGGGTGAGCGAGGGGAACAGGTCGGCGGTGGCCACCCCGATCTGCGCGCTGGCCTGGTGCAGCGCGGCCTCGGCCGCCAGTATGTCCGGGCGGTGCCGGGCCAGGTCGGATGGCAGCGCGTCGGGCAATTCGGCGGGCAGCGCAAGGCTTTCGAGGGCGATGGGCGGCGCGGCAAACGCCGCCGGCGCCTGGCCGCCCAGCTGCGCCAGCAGGTGCTCGCTTTGCTCCACGCGCTGCTCGAGCGTGGCCACGGCGGCCAGGTTCGCGGCCTGCTGGACGCGCAGCGTCAACACCGCCGCATACGGGCCGGTGCCGGCGTCGTACTGCACCTGCGCAAGGTGCAGCTGGTCGTCGTAGCTGCGCGCGATGGCCAGCGTCGCGTCGCGCTGCGCCTGGTAACCGGCGCGCGCGATGCAGGTGTTGACCACGTTCGCGCTCAGGCTCAGGTAGGCCGCGCGCAGGTTGTAGCGCTGCAGGTCGGCGGCGGCCCCGAGCGCCTCGACCGCGCGGCGCTGGCCGCCGAACAGGTCGGGCACATAGCCCACGTTCGCGCCGAAGGTGCCGACGTTGTAGGGGCCGGTGTTTTGCAGGCCGTGGCCCTGGCTGAGGAGCGCGTTCTGCCGCTCGGCGCCGACATTGGCGCCGAGCTGCGGGAAGAACACGCCGTAACCGGCGCGCAGGCTGTCCTGGCTCTGGTGCAGCGTCGCCAGCGCCGCCTGCAGGCCGGGGCTGTTCTGCAGCGACTGCGCCACCAGGGTGTCCAGGTCCTTCGATCCGAAGCGCACCCACCAGTCCTGCGGCAGGTCGGCCTGGCGGTCGAAATGCTGCGTGCGACCGTCGGCCACGAGCGCAGCGGCGGTCTGCTCCGGGCGCAGGACGCTCTCGCCCGGCGGCGGCGCCGGCCGATGGAAATCCGGGCCCAGGGCGCAGCCGGCCAGGGCAGCGCAGGCGGCCAGCGCCAGAAGCGCGCCTTCGGCCCGGCGGTGGCGCGGCCGGGCGGTCGTGGGATAGCGGCGTGTGTTCATCGTCGGGTCCCTACTTGCCGATGTACACGTCCACCAGCTGGCCCACGTAGGCCGACGCCTTCTCGCCGGCCTTGAAGCGGAAGATGACCGGGAGCACGCGCAGGTCGACGCGCTCCTGGCGCTCGTCCGACAGCGAGATCTTCGGCGAGACGTAGGGCTCGATGCGCACGAACTCGAGCGGAATGCTGGTGGTGGTGCCGCGGATGAACATGGCGGCCTTGATGTCGCTGGCCGCGGCCAGGCGCGGGATGAGGATCTCGTCGACGTAGACGCGCACATCGAGCGTCCGGGGCGACGTGCCGAACACGACCAGCGGATCGTTGGTCGCCTGCGTGTAGGTGTTGTACGCGCCCTGCGGGGAGACGTAGTTGCCATCGTTGACGTTGGCCGCCATCACGATCCCGTCGGCCGGCGCGCGCAGCGTGTACTTGGACAGCAGGGTGCGGGCCCCGAGCGAGGCCTTCAGCAGCGACTGGTAGGTGGCCTGCTGGTTGTTGACGTCGTAGACCCAGGCGCCGGCGCGCACGAGGTCGAGGCTGCGCTGCGCGGTGACCCGGTTGGCATCGGCGACCAGCCAGGCGTTGCGCGCGGTGTCCAGGGTATCGCGGCTGACGGCGTGCGCATCGGCATCGTAGGCGTGCTGCAGCTTGTCGTAGGAATCGCGGGCCTGGCGCGCCGCCGCCTCGGCGGCGCCGAGCTGGGCCTGCGAGACCTGCAGGGTCTCGGGGCGCGGCTGCGCCTGGAGCTCGTCGAGCGCGACCTTGGCGGCCCGGGCCTGGGCCTCGAGCTGCTCGGCGGTGGCGCGCTGCACGCGGTCGTCGATCAGCACCAGCGGGTCGCCGCGCTTGACCGCCTGGCCGGCATGCACCGGCACCTCGACGACCGTGCCGCTCACCTCCGGATACAGGTTGACGTTGGAGCCGTGCGCCTGGTCGCTCTCGACGATGCCGTTGGCATAGATGCCGTCCGGATACGGGTTCGCGGCCGGCTCGAACACCGGCGGCTGCGGCGGCTGCCGCCGGCTCGAGACCGCCGCCCCGACGATGCCTGCGGTCACGCCCATGGCCGCCAATGCGAAGAGGAGCTTAGTCCCCGATAGTTGAAGCGCCATCTTCCACGCCTTTCAGTTGACCGTCTTCCATGCGCAGGATCCGGTGCGCGAATTCATAGATGCGTGCGTCGTGCGTGACGATCACGATGCAGCGCTTGTCCGTCAGGACCTCGTGGCGGACGAAATGCACGATCGAGCGGCCCGTGTCGCCGTCGAGCGAAGCGGTGGGCTCGTCGAAGATGAGCACGTCGGGCTGGCTCACGATCGCCCGCGCGATGGCCACCCGCTGCTGCTCGCCGCCGGAGAGCTTGACCGGCGGCAGGTGCGCGCGGCCCTCGAGGCCGACGATCTTGAGGTAGCGCTCGGCCTCGGCGATGGCCTCGTCCCACGGGCGCTTCTGCAGGATCAGCGGGATGGCCACGTTCTCGGCCGTGGTCAGGCGCGGGAACAGGTGGTAGTCCTGGAACACGAAGCCGATGCTGCGCAGGCGGAACTCGCAGATCTCGTCGGGGGCCATCTGCCAGATGTTGCGGTCCTTCACGACGACGGAGCCCGCCTCCGGCCGCAGGATGCCCGAGACCACGCTCAGCATCGTGGTCTTGCCGCTGCCCGACGGACCGACGATGTACAGCATCTCGCCGAAGCGCGCCTCGAAGCTGACCCTCTTGAGGGCCTGGGTGCGCGCCTCGCCCTCGCCGAAGTACTTGTCGATGTCGGTGGCGACGATGGCCTTGCGGGCGCCCGGCCCGGGTCCGGTCTCGCGCGCGGGGCTTGCGGTGCCGGTGGTGTCGGCTACGGTCATGGCGGGGCTCGCGCGGTTCAGCTGCGGAAGATGTCGAACGGTTCGATGCGCAGCACGCGGCGCACGCCGATGTAGCTCGAGATGGCCACGATGATGATCACCAGGGCCAGCGCCAGCCCGAGACTGGTGAACGTCATGATCGCCGCGTAGTCGGGCAGGCGGGCCTTGGCCAGCGCCATCAGTGCGGCGCACAGGCCGATTCCCAGCCCGTAGCCCGTGAGCGCCGTGAAGGTCGACTGGAACAGGATCATCGCCACCAGCTCGCTGCCCTTGGCGCCGATCGCCTTGAGCGCGCCGAAGCGCTCGAGGTTCTCGATGATGAAGGTGTAGAAGGTCTGCCCCGAGATCGACAGGCCGACGATGAAGCTCACCACCGTCATGATCAGGATGTTCATGCCCAGGCCGGTGTGGAATTCGTACCAGCTGGCGGTCTGGTTGATGAACTCGTCCTCGGTGAGCGCCAGGTAGCCCAGGCGCTTGACCTCCGCCTTGATGTGCGGGACGTCGGCCGCGCTGCGCGGTTCGACCAGCACGTACGACACGGTGAACTGCGTCTGCGGCAGGTACTGGATGGCGCGACTGTAGGTCGTATAGAGCGTCGGGATGCCGAACAGCCCGCTGATGGTGACCTTGGCGAGCCCGACGATGACGGCCCGGTTGTTGTTGATCTCGAACTCGGCGCCGATGCGCGGACTCTTGAGTTTCTCGTAGTCGGCGTCCTCGATGACGATGAAGCCGTTCTCGGCGTAGATGTCCTCGATCTTTCCTTCGATCAGCCTGGGCCGGCCGAAAAGGCTGGTGTCGTCCAGGCCGATGATCGAGCAGGCCTGGAAGGTGCCGTCGGAGAGCTTCACCATGCCCGCGCCCGAGTACAGCGGCACGGCATAGCGCACGCCGGAGATGCTGCGCACCGCGTCCTGCACGTAGTCCGGCATCGGAATGCTGCTGGCCGGGGTGGTCACGGCCGGGTCCATCACCCACATCTTCGCCCCGACATTGATGACCGCCGAGGAGGAACGCTGCAGCACGCCGGCGAACATCGACATCATCATCAGCATCAGGAACACCGCGAAGGTGATGCCGAGCAGCAGTGCCGCGAACTTGGCGCGGTCGTTCACCAGGAGCTTGTAGGCCAGCAGGACTTCACCGGAGAGTGCGCGCGGGGTCATGGGCTGGGAATGCGTGGATTCGGGAGGGTCGGCAGCATCTGCGGCGGGTCGCGCCGGCGCGGCCTGCCGCGCGACCCGTTCCAAGACTAGACGCCGGGGAAATTGCTGCTTTGCGGTGGGTCAATGCCGGGTCGATTGCTGAGAAGCAATTCGTAACGGAATGCGACCGATGCACCGTCCAGGCGCGGCGCCCCGTCAAATGACCCGTGCGGCGGCAAAGCTGCGCACGATGCGCTGCGCCTTGCCGCCCTCGGCCCGGGGTCGTGCCGGTGCGTCGATGCATGCGACCGTCACGTTGGCCAGGCCCTGGCGGTCCAGGTAGGCGCGCAGCGCCGCCAGCAGCGCCTCGCGCCGTGGCGTCTCGGCCGCGGCCGTCCACAGGTGCAAACGCTCCGCGCCGGCCTGCGCCAGCTGGAAATCGTAGACGCCGGCTTCCTCCTCGCACACGGTGGTCAGCACCAGCGGCAGCAGACGCACCGGCCGGCCGTCGCCGCCGACCAGCGCCAGCGTTTCATCGGTGCGTCCCAGGACATGGATGACCGGCAGGCCGTTGCCGCAGGCGCAGGGCGCCTGCTGGACGGTGATGGAGTCGCCCAGGTCGTAGCGGATGAGCGGCAAGGCGCGGTTGGCGAGGTTCGTCAGCAGCACCGAGTGCGAGGGTCGGCCGTGTGCGACCGGGCGGTACTGCTCGTCGACGGGTTCGAGCACCACCCAGTCGGCATTGACGTGCAGGGCACCGGCCGGGCAGCCGACGGCGATCGACGGGAATTCCGATGCGCCATATTCCTCGCGCACCGCCGCGCCGAACACGGTCGCGAGCAGGTCGCGCTCGGCCGCGCCCAGGCATTCGCCGCCGGTCCAGATCTGACGCGGACCGATGCGCAGCCGCCCGGCCTGCCGCTCGTGCGCCAGCAGCAGGGCCGCGCTCGGGTAGGTGGCCAGCGTATCGGGTGCGAAGTCGTTGAGCTGTGCCGTCAGCGCATCGAGGGGCTGCATCAGGCTGAAGACCCGCCAGGCCTGGCGCATCGGCGGGAAAAGACTGCGCAGCCGCTCGACCATGGCCGCGCCGGCGAAATGGCCGCCGGTCGCAGCCACCATCGCGTAGCGGCCCACCCCCAGGGCGGGCACGCCCGCGGCGTTCGCGCCGAACACGCGACAGGCCTGCAGCGCGTCGTAGACGGCCAGCGCGGCCGCGTCATGCACGAAGATGCCCGGCGTGCCGCTGGTTCCGGACGAGGTCCACACGGCAAACTCGCCCGCGAACGGGCGGCCCATGTGCTGCGGATCGGATATGAAGTCGCGCAGCGGCGCGCCGCGCAGCCGCGGGTCGGTGACCACCCGGTCGAACTGCGCCATCAAGGTGTCCTTGCGCACCACGGGCAGGGCGTGCGGATCCAGGCTCTGGCGCAGCCGGTAGCGCGCATACAGCTCGGCGTAGTAGGGCGAGTGCGCGCGCGCATGGTCCAGCAGCGCGTGCCAGCGGCGCCGCACGCGCAGCTCGCGCGCGGCCGCGCCGCCCCAGGGCACCAGCGCCATGTCCCAGACATGCGCCAGCGACTGCAACGGATCGGGCCAGGACCAGACCGTCGCCGCGTCCCCGCCGCCAGCGCCACCATTGCCGGACATTCGCCTGTCCTCCCGACGCGGTCCACCGTGCCTTCGCGGACCCGCAATGCGCACTCTACGGCCCGGCCCATGCTAGCGCTTGACCGTGGACAAGTTTCGCGCGTGTAATGCGCCCGATGATCCAGCGTTCCGCAGTGCATGGCCTGATGGCCGGCAGTCTGGTGCTTGCCCTGCTGGCCGGGTGGAATGCCGGGCGCCTGCCGCCGCCGGACCGGCTGCATCCGCAGGTCCTCGTCGATCCGGTCCAGGTGCCCGTCGAGCTGGCGCCGCTGCGCACCACGGTCGAGGGCATCGACTACGGCATCACGCGGCGCTATTCGTACGATATCGCCGGCGTGGTCGTCAGCCTGCACCATTCGGACAGCTGGTGGGACTATGCCCATGCCGAATGGGGCGACCATATCAACCTGATGGACGTTTGCCTGGCCTGGGGCGACAACGTCGCCAAGGACACCTACCGGCAGATCCAGTTCTCGAACTCGCAGTGGGAATGCCACTTCGAGACGCGCTCATCGGCGGCCTGGCAGGCCTTTCGCCAGGACCAGGTGTCCAACAACCACCTGCTGACCGACGTGCGTTCGCTGGGGCACGCGCTGGCCGGCATCCATGTCGGCGACCAGATCCGGCTGCGCGGCTACCTGGTGAACTACACCATCTACCGGGACGGCGTGGCGCAGGGCACGCGCGTCTCCAGCGATACCCGCACCGACACCGGCCCGGGCGCCTGCGAGGTGATGTTCGTCGAGTCGATGGAAATTCTCTCCTCGTACGACCGCAACTGGCGACGCTTGCGCACCTTCGCCCTGTTCGGCCTGGCCGCGTCGCTGGTCCTGTGGATACGCCTGCCGGTCGCCTTCGAGGCGGCCGGCAGCTGAGACCGGGGGGCCGCGGCCGCGCCGGCCCGGCCGTCCCCCTGCGGGTCCAAGGCCAGCGCCGCTACGCCGGCGGGTTCCAGTACCTGATGAGGTAGTAAAGCCCCCAGATGACGAGCAGGACGGCCACCACCCACAACCAGGCCGGAACCCGGCCCTTGCGTTCGCCGATGCCGGCACTCTGGTACGTGTAGACACGATCGCTTTGCCGCGACCGTCCAGCGGGACCGCCCGCTCCGGCCGCCGATTCCCCCGACGTGCGGTCAACCGGTGGCCGGTTCATGGCTCCCTCTGGACGATGCGCGCGTCACCGGCGGCGGACGCAGGCTGCGCGGGCGCCGGCAACGCATCCCCCGATTGCAGCACGCGGGGGTCAATCCGGTGGCTTGCGGCCGCGCCGGACAGCGAACTCCATATCCGCAAGCGCGCTTCCGTGAGCTGAAAGCGCGCATTTCCGGACTTCGGCGGCAATGGTCCGCCCGCCGAGCAAAATTCGATGATCGGCAGCACCACGCTGTTGCATGCCGCGAGCAGCCAGGGGACGCTCGATGTGCAGAAGCCGGCCGTCTGGTCGGGCTGCGTCAAGCCCACCTCCTTGAGCGCGGCGACATGCGCATCGACGCGCAATGACTGGACATAATGCACCAGGTCCCAGCGTTGATCGGCGGTTATCACATCGGCAAACGGCGGCATGGGTCCGCCACCGATGCCGGTGCTGATCGTGATGAAGAGGTGGCGGCTGTCGTGGCCAAGCTTGACGCCACCGGGCGTGCCCGCCGCCAGGGTGAAGTTGGCCGGCTTGATCGGCTGTCCCCAGCCATCCTGCAACGCGCCGGCGGTAACACCGTCGCCCTGTCCGGCCGCGCCGTGGCATACGCTGCAACCGACCTGCTCGAACGCCGACTTGCCGCGCGCGATCGATTCCATGGTTACGGCGGGCTCGTCGGGGATGGCCACGGGAACGGGGGCCGGTTCCTTGCGCCAGCGATCGGAGAACGTCTTGATGTAGGAGATGACCGCAAGGCGCTCCAACCCGGGCATCTCGTACCAGGGCGGCATCGCAGTGCCCCACAGTCCGTGGCTGATCGTTATGTAAAGGTCCTCGTCCGAAGGCAGCGACTGCGGACCGCCGCCGCTCGATCGGAACTTGAAGATGCCGGTGGTGAAATTGCGCGGCTTGGGGTCGAGGAAGCGCGCGGCGACGCCATTGCCGTCGCCCTTCACGCCGTGGCAGCCGATGCAGCGCCGCTGGTACACCGCCCGGCCCATCGCAAGGAGCTCGGCGGGCTTGACTCCCGCGCTGTCGGGAAGGGTGGCGCCGTCCGGGAAACGGGTGGAAACGAAGACCTCGCGCCAGTCGTCCAGCGAGGTCCCGAGCTTCTGCACATAGGCAAGCAGGGCCAGGCCATCGTCGTTGAGCTCGGGGGCACCGCTTCCTTTCGAATCCTTGTAGAGCCAAGGAAAGCGCGGCATGATCGAATCGGGCACGACGGCACGCGGATCCCAGTGGTGCGCCGTCTGCCAGTCGTTGCCGTACTTGCCGCCCACGCGTATCAAGTCCGGACCAATGCGCCGCGTGCTGAGCATGTGCGGCTGGTCGTAGACGTATTCACCGGCCTGCGACACCGGTCCCCAGCGCACATCCTCGCCGGTCACCGGCCGCACGAACTGCGAATGGCAATACCAGCAGCCTTCGCGGATGTAGACACGCCGGCCCCGCAGTTCAAAAGGCGTGTAGTCGCGCACCCGGATCAGCTGGCCCGTCGTCACGGAGACCACCGTCGGGTCGTAAGTCTGGGGCAGCAGCGAGGGAATGATCCCCTGGACTAGCACGGCAAGCACGAAAAAGCCCATGCCAGCGATGACGAAGATGGACGACGGCCGGCTGTACCAGGCGACCTCCTCGACGGCCGGCCGGATCTCGGTTACCGCGACCAGGCTGCTGTCCGGCGCCGCGTCGAAGACGCGGCCCTTGCGCGCCGTCATGACGAGGTTGATCGTCATCAGCACGAAGCCGACATCCATGGTCGCGCCCGCCACGGTGCGCACGAACCACCACGGCTTCATCGCCACCATCGAATCGACGAAATTGGCCCCGGTCTCGAGCATGCGTCCCTGCAGCAGGCCCTGCAGCGCCAGGCCCACCAGCATGGTCAGCGTGCCAACGATGGTCAACCACACATGCCAGCGCGCCAGCAGCGGGCTCCAGAGATGGCGCCCGGTAACCCGCGGCCAGACGTAGTAGAGGCTGCCCACCGCCGCCAGGACGAAGGTGGCGAAGACCGTGAAGTGCGAATGGGAGATGACGAAGTCCGTGAAATGCGTGAGTTCCTGCAGGCGGCGCAGCGCTTCGGTGGACCCCTGGAAGCAGCCGACCAGGTAGAACCCGGTAGCCAGGAGCAGGAAGCGGGCGGCGAAATCGTCGCCGTCCTGGCCCGTGAAGACCGCCCGCCACCGTCCCCAGGCCGTGCCGAACATGTTCGTGACCACGGCCCATACCGGCACGATCAGCATCATGCTGGTGACGATCGAGATGGTCTGGTTGTGGTACGGGATGGGGCTGAAGAGGTAGTGGTGCGTGCCCACGAACGGATAGAAGAAGGCCAGCGTCCAGAACCCCAGCAGCGAAAGTCGGTGGCTGTACAACGGCTGCTTCACTGCCAGGGGCAGGAAGAAATACATCAGCGCCAGTCCGGCCGGCGTGATCCACAGGCCGACCACATAGTGGATATAGAGGCCATGCAGTGCCGTGTTGCTGATCCCGGACATCGGGACATAGGGGAGCATGGCGCCACCGAGGATCAGATTCATCGTGGTCCAGACCAGCGCCGCGAGCGCGTACCAGAGCGCGACGTAGAAGCCACGCTCCTTGCGCCGCAGGATCGTCGCCAGGACCTGTCCGCCGATCAGCGCCAGGATGATCCAGCGCAGCAGGTTGAAGGGCCATTCGTACTCGCCGGCCTCGACGCCCAGGTTGTAGCCCAACAGCAGCGAGATGGAGCCCGATAAGAGAAAGAGGTTCCACGCCCAGAGGAGCGGCCATCCGAGTCTTTCGGCGGCCATCCTGCGCGCGCATAGCCGCGGCACCAGGTAATAAAGCAGCCCCAGGACCGGCGTGGAGAAGGCGCCGAAGATGACGCCGTTGACATGCACCGGGCGCAGGCGCCCGAAGGTCAGCCAGGAAATGCCGCCGAGGAAATCCGGGTAATCGAACTTGATGGAAACCAGCAGACCGACCAGAGGGAATACGGTCAGCCAGATGATGCCCCACCACAACCAGGCCCGAACCAGGTCCCGGTTGACGAGTTCATCGCCTCGCGCCGGCGCAGCGCCGCGCCCCACCGTGCCTCCGGAGCCGGCACCTACTGGCGATTCGGACATTCAGGCTCCATCGGTCGAATGATTCCTCTTTGCGTCAAGCGCACGATAGTGCGCGTATCGCAAGCCTTCGGTGCGCTGCCGAACACATTCCGACGAGGGACAAATGCGGTCAAGGACAATAAATTCGGACAGAAGAAATATGCGGCCGTGCGTACAGACGGCCAGTCCGTCCTGGCTTCCAATAGGCAACGAACCGAATCACCAACAAAAGGGATATCACCATGTATATCGGCGGCGGCATTCTTGGCACCATACTGATGGTCCTGCTCATCGTTTACCTCTGGCGTCGTGTCTAACCCAGCTTGGCCGGACCGCATGCGGTCCGGTACCGGGAGTCGTCATGCCATGGACTGAAACCCCACTTGCGACGAACCAGCGCGCCGTCGGCGATAACGACGGCGCCTCCCCAGGCAACGGCCAGTTCGCGCTGGCCAGAACCATCGAAAAGACGCTCGGCGTTTTCCAGGCACGAATGGGAGATGCGCCACGGCACCCGGAAAGCGAGGCGCCGGGCGCAACGGCGTCATGAGTGCGGCTTGCGAAACCGCGGGCAGCAGCCTGGCGGCGCACGGCCACACCCGGCTGGGCGTGCGCATCATGGAAACGCTGCTGCGCGGCTACCGCGGCGCCATGGGCTTCCGGCTGTGGAACACCGTCGAGCAGCAGCTGGGCAACGGGCCACCGGCGTTCACGTTCGTCGTCAACGACCCGCAAGTGCTGCGCCAGCTGGTCATCCGCCGCAGTCCGCTGCTGCTGGCCGACGCCTATATCCGCGGCCTCATCGATTTCGAGGGTGACCTCTATGCGGCGCTGGGGCTCAAGCCGCACTTCCAGGCGCTGGCGCTGAACCTGCGCGAGGCCGGCGGCCTGCTGTTCGATGCCTTGCGCCTGCCGGGACGCGAGGCATCGGCCCCCGACCTGAACGACGGCCGCGGTTTCCGCCACCACCATTCGCGCACCAGCGATCGCCGGGCCATCGCCTTCCACTACGACGTCTCCAACGATTTCTACCGGCTGTGGCTCGACGAACAGATGGTCTATTCGTGCGCGGTGTTCAACGCGCCCGAGGACACGCTCGACCAGGCGCAGCGCAACAAGCTCGATCTCATCTGCCGCAAGTTGCGGCTGCAGGCGGGCGAGCGTCTCCTCGATATCGGCTGCGGCTGGGGCGCCCTGGTGTGCTGGGCGGCGCGCCACTACGGGGCGCGGGCGCACGGCATCACGCTGAGCCAGCGCCAGCTCGAGGTGGCGCGCGAGCGCATCGCCCGCGAGGGCCTGGCGGACCTGGTAACCGTGGAGCTGCGCGACTACCGCGACCTGCCCGAGGGCGTGGTCTACGACAAGGTCGCCAGCGTCGGCATGTTCGAGCACGTCGGGCTGGCCAACCTGCCCACCTACAACGCCACCGTGCACCGCCTGCTGCGGCCCGGGGGCCTGTTCCTCAACCACGGCATCACGCGCGACGAGGAAGGCTGGAAGAAGACCGAGGAGACCGAGTTCATCAACCGCTATGTCTTTCCAGACGCGGCGCTCGACATGGTCGGCAATATCCAGCGCGGCATGGAACGCGCCGGTTTCGAGATCCATGACGTCGAAGGCCTGCGGATGCACTACGCGATGACCCTGCGCCAGTGGGTGGAGCGCCTCGAGGCCGCGCACCCGCAGGCCGCCGAACTGGTCGGCGAGGCGCGCTACCGGGTCTGGCGGCTGTACATGGCCGCGTGCGCCGTGCAGTTCGAGGACGGCGCGATCGGCATCCACCAGATACTGGCGTCGCGCCGCGGCGGCGCCGGCTACCCGGTGCCGCTCACGCGCAGCGACCTGTACCGGCAATAGCGCACCAGCCCGCTGCTCAGGCGTGCGCCGGCCCCGGCAGCGCCTGGAGCACCCGCTGCGGCGTCATCGGCAGGCGCATCAGGCGCGCCCCGGTGGCATCGAAGATCGCATTGGCGATGACGGCGCCGGTCGTGATGATGGGCGGCTCGCCGCCGCCCTGCGGCGCCACTTCGTCGTTGGCAACGAGGACCACCTCGATGCGCGGCACCCAGGAAAAGCGCGGGATCGTGTAGGTGTCGAAGTTGCTGTCGAGCACCTGGCCACCGTGGAAGTTCAGTTCCTCGGCCAGCGCATAGCCCAGGCCCATGGTGATTCCGCCCTCGGCCTGCATGCGCGCGCCGTCCGGGTTGACGACCACTCCCATGTCCTGCGCGCAGACCACGCGGACCACGCGCACTTGTCCGCTGGCCGCATCCACCTTGACCTCGGCCATGGCCGCCACGTAGGTGCCGGCGTCGATGGTGCAGGCCATGCCGGTGCCGCGGCCGCTGGGCGCGGCGCCGGGCTGCCAGCCGAAGGCATCGGCTGCCGCCTGCAGCACGCGGCGCATCCGCGGGTCCGTGAGATGGCGCATGCGGAAGGCCAGCGGGTCCTGGGCACTGGCGGCGGCCATGATGTCGATCTGCGACTCGATCGCGAAGCAGTTCATGTTCGCGCCGGGGCCGCGCCAGGGGCCGACCGGGAACGGATGCACGCTCGCGCCGGCGCCCGCGGGGCCATAGCTGGGCGCTCCGCTGGCGCGAAAACGCGCGTGCGCGAAGTCGTAGCACGACGCGGCGCCGCGCTCGCCGGCCGAATAGACGGCGTAGTCGAAATGACTCACCGAGCCGTCCTCGGCCAGGCCCGATTCGACGCGCACCACCGAGGCCGGATCGAAGGTGTCGTTGCCGAACTCCTCGGCCCGGTCCCACGCCACCTGCACGGCGCCCCCGGTGGCATGCGCCAGGCGCGCGGCCTCGATCGCCTGCCGATCGGCGCTCTTGCCGCCGAAGCCCCCGCCCAGGTAGGGCGTGATGACGCGCACCCGGGCAGGGTCCATGCCCAGCACCTGGGCGATGCGATCGCGGGTGGGAAACGGCGTCTGCGTCGATGCCCAGACGGTGAGCTTGCCGTCCTTGAACTGCGCCAGCGCCGCATGCGGCTCCATCGGCGCGTGGGCGACATAGCCCTTGTGGAACTCGCTGCTGAAGCGGCGCCGCGCCAGGGGCGCCTGCGCCGTCACGTCGCCGCGTGCGCCGACCACATGCAGCGGCGCGGCCGCGTCGACCAGGTGCGCGAAGATGCTCTCGGGATCGAGTTCCAGCGCGGGCAACTGCCATTGCGCCACGACCAGCGCCAGCGCCGCCTGCGCCAGCGCCGGGTCGGCATGCAGCACGCCGACGAGTCCGCCCTCCTCGACCACCACGGCGCCGGGCACCGCCCGCGCCGCCGCGGTATCGGCGTGCACGAGGGTGGCGCCATGCGCCGGTGCGCGCAGCACCCTGGCGTAGAGCATCCCCGGCAGGCGGATATCGGCGGCATACAGCGCCGCGCCCGTGACCTTGTCGCGGCCGTCGAGGCGTTGCGCCGAACGCCCCATCACCTCGAAGTCGCGTGCCGCGCGCAGCACCGCCTTGGCATCGATGACGTGGGCGATCCGCGCACCCTGGGACAGCACGCCGTAGGCGACCTTGCGCGCGGGGAAGCCGGCCACGCTGACCACCCCGTCGGCCACGCGCAGCTGCTCCACCGGCGCGCCCAGCCGCCGGGATGCCAGTTGCAGCAGCGTCGCGCGGGCCTTCGCCGCGGCGGCGCGCAGTGCCGGGCCGAACATGCGCGTGGTGAGCGAGCCGAACGTGCCCATGTCGGGCGGGCAGCGGTCGGTGTCGCCCAGCACCATGTCGATCGCCGACAGCGCCACGCCCAGTTCCTCGGCCACCATCTGCGCCTGCGAGGTCATCACGCCCTGGCCCATCTCGATCTTGCCGGAGAAGACCGTCACGCGGCCATCGTTGCCGATCGCCAGGTAGGCGTTGAAATCCTCCGGGTAGACGAATTTGGCCGCCAGCGCACGCGCCGGCAGCGGTCCGACGCCGACCAGCACGACCACGCCGCCGCCGCACCATTGCAGGAAGCGGCGCCGGCTCATCCCCACGCCGGCGCTCATGGCGTCACCGCCGGTTCGGCAGGCGCGCGCGCGGGCGACAGCGCGGTGGCCGCCGCTTCGATGGCCGCGACGATCCGCTGGTGGGCGCCGCAGCGGCACAGGTTGTGGTCCATGTGGGCGACGATGGCCTCGTGGCTCGGGTGCGGCGTGGCCTGCAGGAAGGCCGCCGCCGTCATCAACATGCCCGGCGTGCAAAAGCCGCACTGGTACGCGCCGTGGTCGAGGAAGGCCTGCTGCAGCGGATGCAGCACGCCATGGGCGGCCAGCCCCTCCACCGTGACGACTTCGTGCCCGGCCACCGCCTTGAGCGCCGTGCGGCACGAGCGCAGCGCCCTGCCGCCGACCAGCACCGTGCAGGCGCCGCACAAGCCGACCCCGCACGCGAACTTCGTGCCCGTCAGCGCGAGCTCGGTGCGCAGCACCGAGAGCAGCGGCCGCTCGTCGTCGGCATCGACCGTGACGGCACTGCCATTGAGCGTGAATCGGACCGATTGGCGCATGCGACTCTCCCGCCGGGACCCGAGGCCTGACGGGCCCGGTGGGCCGGCAAGGGGAAAACTGTACGCCACCCGCGAAACGGGGCAACGCGGCGCCGGCGCCGCTCCGTGACCTGGGTCATGTCGGCACGCACCCGGCGCCGCTAGAAACCCGGGGGCCGTTCGTCGGCGACGGCGAGCTTCTTCTCCAGCGCCAGGCCCACCCGGGCGATGATGCCTTCCTCGAACAGGGGTCCGATCAGCGTCACGCCATGCGGCACGCGCCGCGGCGGTGCGAACGTGGGCAGCGGATGCGCCGGATCCGGCGCCCAGTCGCTGCGCGCCTGCGCGACCTCGACCCAGCCGGCGCGCAGGGTGAGCGAGGGATGGCCGGTCTGGTTGGAGATGGTCAGCATCTCGTCGCGCAGCGACGGCACGAGCAGCAGGTCGACCTCGGAAAACACGCGCGCCATCTCCAGCGCAACCTTGCGGCGCAGGCGCTCGGCCTGGACCAGGTCGACGGCCGACAGGAATCGCGCCTGGCGGAACAGGTTGGGCCAGGCATCGGGCGCCTGGACCTTGAGCTGCGCGATGCGCCCGTCCAGTACGAGCTCCTCGAAGGCGGCGGCCGCCTCGGCGAACAAGATGAGGTCGAGCGCACCGTAGGGCCAATCGGGCAGCGACACCGGCGTGGGCACCATGCCCAGCGCCTTGATCGCATCGAGGGCCGCGCGGTCGACGTGCGTGGCCGGCGCCTCCTTCATCCACGCCGGCAGGTAGCCCACCTTGAGGCCGCGCGGCGTGGCCAGCGCATTGAAATCGAGCCTGGCATTCACGCTCGCCACGTCGCCGGCGTCGGCGCCCGCGATCGCCTGCAGCACCAGCATCGCGTCCTCGACGCTGCGCGTCATCGGTCCGAGCTTGTCGAGCGACCAGCACAAGGTCATGGCGCCGGTGCGTGCCACGCGGCCGAAGGTGGGACGCAGGCCGGTCACGCCGCAGCGCATGCTCGGACTGACGATGCTGCCGCCGGTTTCGCTGCCGACCGAGAAACCGACCAGCGCGGCCGCGGTGGCGGCGCCGGGACCGGCGCTCGAGCCCGAGGCGCCCTCCTCGGGCAACCACGGGTTCATGGTCTGGCCGCCGAACCAGATGTCGTTGAGCGCCAGGGCGCCGAGGCTGAGCTTGGCCAGCAGCACGGCACCGGCGTCGTTGAGCCGCGCCACGACCGCGGAGTCGGTATCCGGAACGCGCTCGCGGAACGGTTCGGCGCCCCAGGTGGTGCGTATGCCCCGGGTGTCGAGCAGGTCCTTCACGCCGTAGGGTATGCCGTGCAGCGGCCCGCGGTACTTGCCGGCGGCGATCTCGCGGTCGGCCTTGCGCGCCTGGGCCAACGCGTGCTCGCGGGTCAGCGTGATGACGCAGCGCAGCTGCGGGTCGAAGCGCGCGATGCGGTCGAGGTAGATGTGCGTGAGGCGCTCGGAGCTCAGCGCGCGCGTCTCGATCCAGCGGGCCAGGCGCGTCACCGGTGCGTAGGCAATATCGGCGTCGGCCTTGGGCAAGGCACCGGCCTCGTCCGCGCCGCGCTGGAAGCGTTCGCGTGGCGCGATCCGCGCCGGCGCCAGTGCCGCCGGATTCCACACGCTGGCCGGGGCGACCGAGGCCTCGATCGGCACCATGCGCGGGCCGGTGCGCCGCTCGAGCAGCCCGGCCATCGCGGCCGGCCAGCTGCGCGCGGCCAGTTCACGCTCGGCCGGAGCCAGCGTGACCTGCAGCAGCTTTTCGGCTTCGGCGAAGGTCGCGGCCGAGACCTCGGGTCCGACCGCCGGTCCCGTGGCGAAAGTGGGCGGCGCACCGGCGGGCGGCGCAGCGACCGGGGCCGGCGGCTCATCGGCGCGGGCGGCGCCGGCGGCGGCAAACCAGGCAAGCGGAGCGAACGAAAGAAAGCGGCGGCGCGATTGCATCGGTGATCGTTTCCAGTGGGAGTGGGTAGCCGGGAGCGCCGGCCGGCGGCAGGCAGCCGTACGGGCGGCGTCAATCGAAGGGCCAGGGCATGGTCTTGGGCAGCGTGAAGCCGCGCGGCGCGCTTGCCGCGGGCGTGGCCGCCACGCGCCACCAGGGCTGCAGCGCGGGCGGATGCGCCGGCTCCACCGGTTCGCCCAGCCGCGGCATCAGCAGCTGCACCTGGGCGCCGGGCGCCCGTTCGAGCAGCGCCTCGGCCGGCTGATCCCAGTCGTGCATCGCCAGGGCGAAGGTGCCCCAGTGCACCGGCAGGAAGGCGCCGCCGCCCAGCAGGCGCAGCGCCTCGAGCGCATTCTCGGGCCCCAGGTGGATATGGCCCCAGGACGGGTGATAGGCGCCGACCTCGAGCAGCACCAGGTCGAACGGACCGAGGCGCTCGCGGATCAGCGCGTACTCGGTCGTGAGGCCCGTGTCGCCGCTGAAGAACACGCCATGGCGCGGGCCGCGCATCACCATCGACGACCAGAGCGTGGCGTTGCGGTCGCGCAGGCCCCGCCCGGAAAAGTGCTGCGAGGGCGCGGCGGTGATGACGAGGCCGGTGCCGGGCACGGTATGCGATTCCCACCAGTCGAGCTCGACGATGCGTTCGGGCGCCACGCCCCAGGCCTGCAGGTGCGCGCCCACGCCCAGCGAGGTCACGAAGGGCACCGCGCCGGCCGCCAGGGCGCGGATGGTGGGGTAGTCGAGATGGTCGTAGTGGTCGTGCGAGATGACGACCACGTCCAGTGGCGGCATGGCCGCGAGCGGCACCGGCACCGGCTGGAAGCGCTTGGGGCCGACCAGCCGCGAGGGCGAGGCGCGCGGCCCCCACACCGGATCGGTGAGCACGCGCACGCCGTCGATCTCGAGCAGTACCGTCGAGTGGCCCAGCCAGCTCGCGCGCAGCCCGCTCTGCGGCGCGCGCGCCCACGCAACGCGCGGATCGAGCGCGGGCAGCGCTTGGGCAGGAACACGCCGCTCGCCGCCGCAAAGGAATTCGGACAGCGTGGGCGCGCGCACCGCCGGATCGCGCAGGCCGGGCAGTATCGGATGGACATTGCGAAAGCCCTGGCCGTCCCAGCGCGGCGAGGCCTGCATCCGTTCGAGCCGCAGGCCCTGCGCCCTCGCACCCAGTGACTTCATCGTTGCGCCTCCCCGAGTTTCGCGCTGCCGGCAGCCAGCGGCAACGATAACCCAGGCGCCAGGCAAGCGCCCGTGCCGGGCGTCGCACCGCGCCGGGGCGCGCACGCGCCCGTGCGCGTGCACGGGCGCAGCGGCCTCAGTTCGCGGCCTCAGGCCGGGGTATCACCCGCGCGGCGCTGGACCATGCGCGGCAAGTGCCAGGCGCGCTCCTCGCGCATCTGCGCTTCGGTGCCCAGCCTCAGGTCGAAGACCT
>Ga0181525_10000522_pt1 | contig 33573 bp, 22 predicted proteins | sample PEATcosm2014_Bin_48_FD_121100 | JGI IMG/M metagenome (GOLD analysis project Ga0181525, IMG submission 121100) | Peatland microbial communities from MTU Mesocosm Facility, Houghton, MI, USA - PEATcosm2014_Bin06_10_metaG | ecosystem: Environmental > Terrestrial > Soil > Wetlands > Peat | place... | reverse complement strand
CTAGCGTTGCGGGTCGGCCGTTTGCTGCGCGCGCGAGATGGCGCGGGGCTGGAAGGCCACCGGCACCGCCGGCACCGCGGCCAGTATCGATTTCTTCATGCGCCCCACCACGTGCATCTCGCAGGCCTTGCAGTCGAACACCAGCGAGAGGCGTTCCTTGCCGTTGACCAGCGTCATCGGCTCGGCACGTACCGTGCCCTGCACGCCGGTGACGCCCTTGGCCTGCTTCGGGCACAGGCTCAGCGACCAGCGCACGCAGTGCTTGGTGATCATCAGGCTGACGTCGCCCAGTTCCTGGTGGCTTTCGTAGGCCGCCTCGATCAGCTGCACGCCGTGCCGCGCATAGAAATCGGCGGCGTGGCGGTTGGCGACGTTGCCCAGGTAGCTCAGGCTGTCGGCGGGATACCGGGCGGGCGGCTCTAGCGGCGTCGCCCGCGGCAGGCGCGGCAGGCTCTGCAGGCGCAGCGCCTCGAGCGCTTCCACCGCGGCGCGGCGCCAGGCATTGGCGGCCGAGGCCGCAATGAAGCGCGGCCGCTGCCAGGCCAGCTCGATGCGGTCGGCGCGGAACAGGGTCGCGCCCAGCTTGGAGAGGCCATCGTGCAAGGCGGCCGCGGCGCGTTCGCCCTGCTCGGCGGTCGGAAAATCCTGGGGCGCCGGAACACTGACGTGGTGGCCCTCGCGGTCGGCCAGGTGCAGCACCAGGCCGGCGGCGTCCTCGGTGAGGCGCCAGTCGACGGCCATGCGCCGTTCGACGGTCTTGCCGTCGAGCGTGCGCAGCCAGGCCATGTCGCGGTTGCGCGCGATGTCCACGCCGGCTTTCAGGTCGGGCAGCGTGCCGACGGGCTCGTTCGGCTCGACGCGCCAGATCGCCGGCATCGCGTGTTCCGGGCTGACGCGCGTGGCCTTGTTGATGGGCACGCCGATCAGTTCCTGCTGCAAGTCGAAATAGGTCAGGCCGTCGCCGTTGTGCAGCTCGCCCACGCCGGCATCGACGCTGATGTCGAAGCTCTCGAAGCCGACGCGCACCACGTGGCCGATGGGCAGGCCGGCGTACTTGGGGCTGTCGAAAGCGCCGATGTCGTCGGTGCGGCCGTTGACGAAATAGTCGGTGCGGCCGCGGTGGAAATTGCGCGCCGGATCGGGCGTGAAGAAGAAGGTGCAGCGGCCGCTGCTGGCCGGGCGCAGGTCGGTGCGCGCTTCCATGATGGCGTCGAGGCGCTGGCGGTAGTGCGACGTGACGTTCTTGACGTAGCCGATGTCCTTGTAGCGGCCCTCGATCTTGAAGGAGCGTATGCCGGCATCGATCAGCGCTTCCAGGTTTTCCGTCTGGTCGTTGTCCTTCATCGACAGCACGTGCTTGTCGTGGGCAACCACCCGGCCCTGGACATCGGTGACGGTGTACGGCAGGCGGCAGGCCTGCGAGCAGTCGCCGCGGTTGGCGCTGCGGCCGGTCTGCGCGTGGCTGACGTAGCACTGGCCGCTGTAGGCCACGCACAGCGCGCCGTGGATGAAGAATTCCAGCGTGGCCTCGTGCACCTCGGCGGCGACCATGCGGATCTGCGGCAGCGACAGCTCGCGCGCGAGCACGATCTGCGAGAAGCCCGCGTCCTGCAGGAAACGCGCCTTCTCGGGCGTGCGGATGTCGGTCTGGGTGCTGGCATGCAGCTGCAGCGGCGGCAGGTCGAGCTCGAGCAGGCCCATGTCCTGGACGATGAGCGCATCGACGCCGGCGTTGTACAGCTGGTGGATCATCGCGCGCGCCGGTTCGAGCTCGTCGTCGCGCAGGATGGTGTTGAGGGTGACGAAGATCCGGGCGTGGTAGCGGTGCGCATGCTGCACCAGCCGCTCGATATCGCCGATGTCGTTGGAGGCGTTGACGCGCGCACCGAAGGCCGGGCCGCCGATATAGACCGCATCGGCGCCATGGTTGACGGCGGCGATGCCGATATCGGCATTCTGGGCGGGGGCGAGCAGTTCGAGTTCGGGACGGGGGGAGCGCATCGGCTGATGGTAATGGGAATCGGCTTCGCCTGTTGGGGGAGTGTTTTGCGGGTGCGCGCGGTTGAAAATCCTGGGACCGTGGCGGAGCGGCCCGCGCGCCCGGCGGTCCCGGGCCTCGGGCTCCACCGGCGCGGCCCCGCTGCGCGGGGCTGCCCTCGCGAACCCTTCGGAAGCGAAGGGCTCGGCGGGGTTACTTACCCCGCCTCGACCCGGCCGCGTCCCGCGGCCGGGCAGACCCTTCCTTCCTCGTCTCGCTCGGCGCGCCGGAAGTCGCCCAAGGCCCGGGCCCGCCGGGCACGCGGGCCGCTCCGACGGGCGGCGCTTGCACCGCTGGATGGCTGCTTATGCAATGCGGATCTGCGAGAGGGAAAGCCCATGTCGACCCCAAGCGGCCATGGCGCAAATCGAGGAACCAAGTGAGCGTTGCTCCCTCTCCCGCGAAGTGGGAGAGGGCAGGGGTGAGGGTGCGTGACGCGCAATTTGAGCAGACCCTCACCCTAACCTCCCGCAAGCGTCATGCGCTGCTGGGCGGCACACGCATCCCGCGCGCCGCTGCGGCAGGCGGTGATCGGGCGTCAGCCGGACATCGGCCTAGCCGTGGATGCGCACCATCTGCCGACTCTGCATCAATGCAGTCGCGTGCAGCATCAGGAACAGCGGCACGAGGTAGCCCGGGATCAGCAGCAGCGGCAGGGTCGCCAGCGGCGCGGTGCTGATCTCGCCCGGTGCACCAGTCGCCAAGGAAGCGCTCAGGCTGCCGATGGTGAGGGCGATGGCGAGGTCCAGTATTCCCAGCACATTCCACGTGACGAAGCGCCGGCTGGCAGCGAAATTGGGCTCGCGCAGCAGGGCGAGGACGATCCAGGGCGCCGTGACGCCGATGGCCATGTCGCCAAGGCCGGCCGGCAGGGCGAATACGGCCGGGAGGATCTTGTGGGTATAGAGCGCCAGGAACTCCAGGCCGGCGAAGCGCCACGCCTGCATGCCCGCAAGCAGCCGCAGATCCAGCGCCAACACGAAGGCGCGGAACGATTGCGATAGCCGCAGGCCGACGAAGAAGATCGCCAGGGGCGTCGCGACGCCGATCGCGATGCCCAGGGGCGGCTTGCCCGGCGGCCGGACGAATGCGCCGATGCTCCCCAGGGCGATGATGAGCATCAACCAGGCCCCCAGCGCGATGGCCACGGCCAGACCGATGCGATCTCGGCTGCTACGAAGGGAATGGAAGGATGGCGGAAAGGTGGTCGCTGACATGAAGTGCGCTCCCAGGTTGCTTGCGAAATGCAAGTGTCTGGGAATCCTAGCGATGTTACTTGCAAAAAGCAAGTAACATGGATCCGCATCGGGGAGAATCCTGTCCATGAAGCCAGCAAAGCCATTCGCGCGCTCCGCCTGCGCGGTCGCCAATTCGCTCGACATCCTGGGCGACAAGTGGTCGCTGCTCGTCGTGCGCGACCTGCTGCACGGCAAGCACACCTACAGCGAGCTCGCGCAGTCGCCCGAGGGCATTCCGACCAACATCCTTGCGGATCGGCTCGAGCGCCTGCAGGGTGCGGGCATCGTCACGCGCGCTCCTTATCAGGAGCGTCCCGTGCGCTATGCCTACGCGCTTTCCCCGAAGGGGCGCGCCCTGGGCGAGGTGCTGCTCGCCTTCGTGCGTTGGGGCAAGCAGCACATTCCGGGCACGGTCGCCGTCAACCAGGGTCCGGGAGGAGGCGAGGTGGTGGCGCCGCCGCCGCACGTCGCCAAGCGGCGCGCAAAGCGCTTGCCGTGAAGCCACGCGCCGGTGCCGATCGTGGCGCAGGCGTGGACACCCGGCGCGCGGGCGGCATCACCGGTCAATCGGCCGGATCGTATTCGAGCTTCGCTTCCTTGCCCTTGCTCGTGCCGCCAAAGGTATAGACGACGCCCACGTACACCACGCGACCCTGGACCGCGCGCAGGTAGTCGCCGGAGAAGGCCGGCGTCGACTCTAACCGCTCGGTGCGCTGGCCGTTGAACAGGTCCGAAACGGTTGCGACCGCGGTCATGTCGCGGCGCAGGCGGTGCTTGTAGCCGAGGCTCACGACGTCGATGGCGCTGACATAGCCCTGCGGCGTCAGCCGCTTGTCGGTGCGCGTCAGCAGCAGCTGGGCCGTATCCGCGGCAGTGGCGCGGTAGTCGAGCTTGAACTTCGCGTTGATGCCGTTGGTCGAGCGCAGGCCCGGTGTACCCAGGGCACTGGCATCGATCTGGCTGTGGAACAGGTTGCTGCTCAGGCTGCAGGTGACTGCCGCCGTGGCGTTGCCGCTGGCGGTGATTTCGATGCCGGTCGCGTCGTTGCGCGGCAGGTTGACCTTGGTCGTCAGCGACAGGCCGTTGCCCAGGTATTGCGTGAGGTCGGTGACGCTGTCGCGGTTGCGCCGGTAGTAGCCGGTCACCTGCAGGGTGCTGCGGTCGCGCTCGTAGCCGTAGCCCAGTTCGTACGATTGCGTGTACTGCGGCTGCAGGGCGGCATTGCCCGCGCGCAGGTTCGGCGTGTATTCGTGGTCCACATACGGGTCCAGGTTGCCCGGGTCGGGCCGGCTGATGCGGCGGCTCGCGCCCAGCGACAGCGTGGAGACGGCCGAGAGGCTGCGGTCCACGTGGAGGCTGGGAAAGAGCCCGAAATAGCTCCCGCTGCTCGTCGTTCCTTCCGTGAGCTGATCGGCGGCCGTGCGGGTCAGTTCGGCCCGCGCGCCGGCTAGCGCGTTCCAGGCTCCGGAACCGGCCTGGTAGCTGGCGTACGCGGCGTCGATCTGCTGGCGGTACGCGAAATCATGGGTAAGGGTCGGCTCGACCGCCGCAAGGCGCGTGAGCGGATCGATCGTTGCGCCGAAATTGCCGTAGCGCGAGGCGTCCTGTTCGAACGCGTAGCCCAGCTTCAGGGTATGCGATTCGCGCAGCGGCAGCGCGTAGTCGACGCCGACGTCGGTTTCGGCCTGGTTCTCGAGCAGGGTCAGGCTGCTCAGCGCGGTACCGGTCGGCGGCAGCAGGCCGTCGTCGGCATAGTCGTAGTGCTCGAGCTGCTCCGATGTCGACCGATGCAGGTTGACGGCGATCTTTCCGTCCCTGCCGCCCAGGTCGCGCGTATAGCCGAGTTTCTCGTCGTGGCTGAATTCCGGATCGTGCCCGCGGCTCGAACGCTGCGCCAGGCTCTCGAGCGCACCGTCCGCCGCGGTGCCGTCGTTGCGCTGCGCGTAGCTGCGCAGCCCGCCGCGCTCGGACCAGTCCACCGAAGCGCGCAGCGACTGGTTTTCGTCCCACGCATACTGCGACGACAGTCCCAGGGCGGGCACCTGGCGGTGTATCTGTTCCCGGAGCACGCTGGCGCTGTCGACCGTCGATCCGGCGCCGCCGTTCGGTGTGCGTACGTCCGATTGCAGCAGGCGGTCGCGGTAGTCGTGGCGGAATCCGGCGGTGAGGGCCAGGGTCAGCGGGCCGGAGGCGTAGCTCGAATTGCCGCCGAAATTGAAGCGCCCGTGGCTGCCGGCGCTGGCCTGCAGCGAACCGGCCACGCCCTGGGGCCGGCGCTTGCGGGTGATGATGTTGATCACGCCGGCGGCGCCTTCGGCCTTGAACTGGGCCGGCGGCGTCGTCATCACCTCGATCCGCTCGATATCCGCGGCCGCGATCGACTGGAGGTTGTCGCCCGCCGCGCTGCCCGACAATTGGGTCGACGGCTTGCCGTCGATCAGGACGAGGACATTGCTGTCGCCGCGCAGCGAGACGATGCCGTCCGGGTCGACGTCGATCGAGGGGATGGCGTTCAGGATGTCGCCCAGGCTACCGAAGGTGGACTGCACGTCGGCGGTGACGTTGTAGACCTTGCGGTCGATGCGGTTCTCCACCGCCAGCTTCGGGGCCGCGACGACGATGGTCTCGAGCGCGCCGGGGGCGTTGGCTGTGGCCGGGTCGGCGGGCCGGGCAGCCGGGGCGGCGCCGAGCAGCGCCAGCAGCGCGAACCGCAATCGGCGCCGCGCCGCTCGCAGCCGGTTTGCCGTTTCCCCATTGCCTTTCGTAGTTTTCGCTGCCACTGCTCTGCCGCCGTCCAGGTCGTCCATGCGCTGCCGGGTGCTTTTACCAGATCGGGATGTCCGGGCGATGGACCGCCGCGCCAGGGACCGCGCGCCGGTCCGATCGGAATCAGCCGTGGCAGGCACCGATGGCGCGTGCGGCCTCGAGTCCGCTGCGGACCGATCCCTCTATGGTCGACGGGTAAGCGCTGTCGGCGGCGTCGCCGGCCAGATGGAGGCCGGGCAGCGGCAGCCGCGTGCCCGGACGCTGCAGCCCCGGCGCCGGGACGATGGTGGCGTGCTTCTCGGTGATCGCGTAGGTCGCGAGCGGCTGGGGCAAGCGCAGCGTCGCGTGCAGCTGACGCGCCACCGACATGCCCAGGGCCTCGCGGTCCAGCGCGCGGTAGGGACCATCGCCGCTGATGACCACGCTCAGGATGCCGTCCATCGCCGGATCCAGCGCGCCGCGGTCGAAGACCCACTGGCCGTGCCGGCCTTCGACCGGATCATCGAGGAGGGCGAGCAGGGGCCGGCCCAGGCGCGTGCCGACGGGGTAGCGCAGGTAGACAGTGGCGATGGGGGCGCTGCGCACCGCCTGCAGCTGTGCGGCCGCGGGTTCCAGCGCGCGATGGCGTCCCGCCAGCAGCGCGTGGGCGCGGTCCGGCGGCAGTGCCAGCACCAGGTGGCGCGCGGCGATGCTGTCATCGCGCAACTGCAGGCGGTGGGGCGCGCCGTCACCGGGCTCGAGGGACAGTACCGGACAATGCAGGCGCACCTCGGCCCCATGGGCCTGCAGCCAGCGCACGGCCGCGTCCGGGAACAGGCGCGACAGGTCGGTGCGGGGCAGCAGCAGGTTGCTGGCAGCGGCAGCGCTACCCAGGCTGTCGCGCAGCACCGCGAGCAGGATGCGCGCGGAGGCCTGGTCGAGCTCGACGTTCAGGGCCGCCAGGCACAGCGGACGCCACAGCCGGCGCACGAGGCCGGCGGGCTCGCCGGCGAACAGGGTCGAGGCCGGAGCGTCCGCCGCGAGCTGCCAGCCCGCGCCGTGCTGGCACCGCGACCAGCGCGCCAGTGCCCGGCGTTCGGCCAGCGTCATCCCGCGCGCGCACAGCAGGCCGGCGGCCAGGTGCCAGGGCGCGGGCAGCCTTGCCGCTGCCAGGCGCCAGCCGTCGGGGTAGCCCAGGGCGAACGGCAGGCGCCGCAGCGCCCCGCGCGCATCGACCCCTACCGTGGCGAGCAGGTCCAGCGTTGCGCGGTAGGCGCCCAGCAGCAGGTGCTGGCCGTTGTCCAGTTGCACGGTCGCGCCGCCCAGATCATGCGTGTAGGCGCGCGCGCGCCCGCCGGCGTGGGGCGCGGCGTCCAGCAGCAGGGGGCGGTGTCCCTGCCGCACCAGCGCGATCGCGCAGGCCAGGCCGGACCAGCCGGCGCCGACCACGATCGGGCGCGTAGGGGCTGCGGGATCCGCTGCGACTGCCTCGCGTACGGTGGCCACTGCGCTAGGTGTTCGCAGGAACCGCCGGCCCCTGGCGCATCCGCGCCGGCGGACCAAAGACCCAGGTGCGCCAGGCGATGCCCAGCTTGCGCAGCGGCGTGAGCGACACGTGCTGGTGCAGCACCCGGAATTCGTCGCGCGCCAGTTCGTCGAGCAGGCTGGCATAGATGGCGCCCATGATCAGGCCGGTGCGCTGCGCACGCAGGTCGGCGGCGGGCAGTTCGGCCATCGCCTCGGCGAAGGCGGCGCGGGCGCGGTCCGCCTGCTGGGTCAGCAGCGGCACGAAGCCCGCGGTGTAGCGGCAGGCGAGGATGTCGGCGGCCTTGACGCCGTGGCGCTGCATGTCGTCCATCGGCAGGTAGATGCGGCCGCGCCGGGCGTCCTCGCCGACGTCGCGGATAATGTTCACCATCTGCAGCGCCAGCCCGAGCCGGCGTGCATAGCCGTAGGTGCGCTCGTCGGTCAGGCCGAAGATGCCGGCGGCCATCTCGCCCACCACCCCGGCCACCAGGTGGCAGTAGCGCGCCAGCGCCGGGTAATCGAGGAAGCGGTTCTGTACCAGGTCCATGCGCATGCCCTCGAGCACCAGCAGCAGCCGTTCGCGCGTCAGTCCGTAGGCGGCGACGTGCGGCTCCAGGGCACGCGTCACCGGATGCTGGGGCGTGCCGGCGAAGAGGCGCTCGATCTCGGTGTGCCACCAGTCGAGCTTGGCGGCGGCCACCGCGCTGTCGCTGGTCTCGTCGACCGCGTCGTCGACCTCGCGGCAATACGCGTACAGGGCCGTTATCGCGCGGCGCCGCGGCGCCGGCAGGAAGAGGAAGCTGTAGTAGAAGCTCGAACCGCTGGCGCTGGCGCGCTCCTGGCAGTACTGGTCGGGTGTCATGGCGCGGCTCGCTGCGGGGTCCGTGCTCACGACATGGCCGCGGCGCGCAGCGCCATCCGCGCCCAGTCGGCGGCCTGCAGCACCGGACGGCGCGTGAACACGTCGCCATCGACGGCGTCGATCCGTTCGGCGATGCGCAAGCCTCCCTGTATCACCAATCGCAACTCCCATCCGATGCGGCCGCCCAGGGCGTTGGCCAGCGGGCGCCCCGCCAGCAGCAGTTCCCGGGCGACCTGGGTCTGCGCGCGCAGCAGGCGGCCCCAGGCGGCGTCGGCCACGCGCCGCGCGATCTGCTGCGGGTCCACCCCGTAGCGCTGGAACTCCGATTGTGGAACATACACGCGGCCCTTGGCGTGGTCGCGATCGACGTCCTGCCAGAAATTGACCAGTTGCAGGCCGGTGCACACGCCATCGGACCAGCGCAGCAGTTCGGGTTCCTCGCGCCGGTAGAGCGCAAGCAATAGGCGGCCCACCGGATTGGCCGAGTAGCGGCAGTAGGCATGCAGGTCCGCGTAGTCGCGGTAGACCATGCCGCGCACGTCCTGCTCGAACGCCCGCAGCAGGTCGCGCAGCAGTTCCACCGGCAGGCCGAAGGCGTCTACCGCATCGGCCAGGCCGCTCCATTGCGCGCCGGCCGGATAGGTCGCGGCGGCGATCCGGTCCAGGTCCGCGTGCAGCGCCGCCAGCGCGGCGAGGCGCGCCGCCGGCGGGTCGGTGCCCTCGTCGGCGATATCGTCGGCCCAGCGCGCGAAGCGGTAGATCTCCTCGATCGGCCGGCGCAGGTGCCGCGGCACCAGCAGCGAGGCGACGGGAAAATTCTCGTAGTGGTCGATTCCCATGGCGGCGAAGCTAGCACGGCCGCGGAGCCGCGCCGGCGCCGCCGGCGCCGGCGATTCCCGGGTGGTCCCGGCCGCATCGGGGCGCCGGCCGATCGGCCGTCCCGTATGGATTAGAATTCGCGCTGACGCCGCCGCAGGGATCGTCCGGAGCCGTTCACGCCTTTGCGCGGTGGTCGTGGCGGCACGGGCGGCGCGATGCGAAGGTGGCGAAATTGGTAGACGCACCAGGTTTAGGTCCTGACGCCTTCACCGGCGTGGGGGTTCGAGTCCCCCCCTTCGCACCACAGTGAGCGGCAAGCAGGCCAGCTAGCGGACCCGGCAAGACCGTTCGAATCGCCGCCGCCGATCGACCCGCGGCGGCATGACATGGGCACCTCACGGATATCCACCGGATAGATATGCAACAGAACATAGAAACCATTGGCACCCTGGGGCGCCGCATCGACCTGAGCGTTCCGAACGCCGAAATCGCCACGGAGGTCGCGCAGCGGCTGGCGCGGCTGGCGCGCGAGTCGAGCATGCCGGGCTTTCGCCGCGGCAAGGTGCCGGTCAAGATGATCGCGCAGCAGCACGGCGCGCAGGTCCAGGCCGAGGTGCTCAACGACAAGGTCAGCACGCTGCTGTCGCGCGCGCTCGAGCAGAGCCGGCTGCGCATCGCCGGGCGGCCGCGCATCGAATCGGCCGCCGATGGCGACGCGGCCAACCTGAAATTCCGCGCCACCTTCGAGATCTACCCGGAGATCGGCGAGATCGATGTCTCCGGCGTGGCGGTGCAGCGCGCGGTCTGCCCGGTGGGTCCGGAGGAGGTCGACAAGACCATCGACGTGATGCGCCGCCAGCGCGGCAGCTTCGTCCCGGTCGAGCGGGCGGCCGCCGACGGCGATCGCGTCAAGGTCGACTTCCGCGGCACGATCGACGGCGTGGCCTTCGAGGGCGGCACCGCCACCGGCTATCCCTTCGAACTGGGTCGCGGCCGCATGCTGCCCGAGTTCGAGGCGGCGGTGCGCGGCAAGGCCCCCGGCACGACCACCACCTTCCCGCTGCCGTTCCCGGCCGACTATCACGGCGCCGAGGTCGCGGGCAAGACCGCCGAGTTCACGGTGACGCTGCAGTCGGTCGAGGAGCGCGCGCTGCCGCCGCTCGACGAGGCCTTCGTCCGTTCGGTGGGCATAGCCGACGGCAGCATCGAGCTGCTGCGCGCCGAGGTGCTGAGCAATGTCGAGCGCGAGGTCGCCGCCCGGCTGCGCGCGCGCACCCGCGACAGCGTCATGGAGGCGCTCGCCGCCGCGGCGCAGTTCGAGCTGCCCGGATCGCTGGTGGCCGAGGAGCAGGAACGCCTGCTGCAGATGGCCCAGGCCGAGATCTCGGCGCGCGGGGCGCAGAATTCCCCCGACGTGATGCCCAATGCCGAGGTCTTCGCGGCCGCGGCGCAGCGCCGCGTGCGCCTGTCGCTGATGGTCGGCGAGATCGTCAATCGCAACGGCCTGCATGCGCGTCCCGAGCAGGTGCAGAAGGCGGTGGAAGCCATCGCGCGCGGCTACGAGAAGCCGGCCGAGGTGGTGGCGTGGTACATGGGCAATCGCGAGCGCCTGGGCGAGATCGAGGCCACGGTGGTCGAGGACAATGTGGTCGAATGGGTATTGCAGCGGGCGCGCGTCGCCGACAATGCGGTGCGGTTCGATGACCTGATGGACAGTGCGAAGGGATGATGGCGTCATGACGAAACAGTTCGCGGGCAATTCCGGGGCGGCAAACCAGGATCCGATGGGCCTGGGCATGGTCCCCATCGTGATCGAGCAGAGCGGGCGCGGCGAGCGCGCCTACGACATCTATTCGCGCCTGTTGCGCGACCGGGTGATATTCGTCGTCGGTCCCATCAACGACATGACCGCCAACCTCGTGGTGGCGCAGCTGCTGTTCCTGGAATCGGAGAATCCCGACAAGGACATCTCGCTCTACATCAATTCGCCCGGCGGATCGGTGTACTCGGGCATGGCCATCTACGACACCATGCAGTTCATCAAGCCCGACGTCTCCACCATCTGCGTGGGCATGGCGGCCAGCATGGGCGCCTTCCTGCTGGCGGCCGGCGCCAAGGACAAGCGCTTCGCGCTGCCCAATTCGCGCATCATGATCCACCAGCCGTCCGGCGGCTCGCAGGGCCAGGCCACCGACATCGAGATCCAGGCGCGCGAGATCCTGTACCTGCGCGAGCGCATGAACCAGATCATGGCCGACCGCACGGGCCAGGCGGTGGAGCGCATCGCCAAGGACACCGAACGCGACAACTTCATGTCGGCCGACGATGCAGTAAGCTACGGCCTGGTCGACAAGATTTTCGTCAAGCGCAGCGAAACCGCCTGAGCGGCGCGGCGCACCCGAAGCGAGGCGCGGTCGGCATGTCGGACAAGAAGAGTTCGAGCGAGAAGCTGCTGTACTGCTCTTTCTGCGGCAAGAGCCAGCACGAGGTCAAGAAACTGATCGCGGGCCCGTCGGTGTTCATCTGCGATGAATGCATCGACCTGTGCAACGACATCATCCGCGACGAGAGCACCCCGGAGACCGCCGGCGGCGTCGCCCGTTCCGACCTGCCCAGCCCGCGCGAGATCTGCGCCATCCTCGACCAGTACGTGATCGGCCAGCAGAAGGCCAAGCGCATCCTGTCGGTGGCGGTCTACAACCACTACAAGCGCCTCAAGCACCTGTCGGCCAAGGACGAGGTCGAGCTGGCCAAGAGCAACATCCTGCTCATCGGGCCCACCGGTTCGGGCAAGACGCTGCTGGCCCAGACGCTGGCGCGCCTGCTCAACGTGCCGTTCGTCATCGCCGACGCCACCACGCTGACCGAGGCCGGCTACGTCGGCGAGGATGTCGAGAACATCATCCAGAAGCTGCTGCAGAACTGCAACTACGAGGTCGAGAAGGCGCAGCGCGGCATCGTCTACATCGACGAGATCGACAAGATCTCGCGCAAGTCCGATAACCCTTCCATCACCCGGGACGTCTCCGGCGAGGGCGTGCAGCAGGCGCTGCTCAAGCTGATCGAAGGCACCATCGCCAGCGTGCCGCCGCAGGGCGGGCGCAAGCACCCGAACCAGGATTTCGTCCAGATCGACACGACGAACATCCTGTTCATCTGCGGGGGCGCCTTCGACGGCCTGGAAAAGATCATCCGCAACCGCTCCGAGAAGAGCGGCATCGGCTTCGGCGCGCAGATTTCCAGCCCCAGCGACCGCTCGGTGGGCGACCTGCTGCGCGACGCCCAGCCCGAGGACCTGATCAAGTTCGGCCTGATCCCCGAGCTCGTCGGCCGCCTGCCGGTGGCCGCCACGCTCGAGGAACTGAGCCAGGAGGCCCTGGTGGAGATCCTCACCGAGCCGAAGAACGCGCTGATCAAGCAGTTCCGCCGCCTGTTCTACATGGAAGGCGTGGAGCTCGAGGTACGGCCCGACGCGCTGCAGGCCATCGCCCAGCGCGCCCTGAAGCGGCGCACCGGCGCGCGCGGACTGCGTTCCATCGTCGAGGCCGTGCTGCTCGACATCATGTACGAGCTGCCCAGCATGCAGAACGTGGCCAAGGTCGTCGTCGACGAGAATTCGGTCGCCGAGGGCCAGCCCATCGTGCTCTATTCCGACCAGCCCAAGGTCGCCGGCGCCCCCCGCTGAGCGCCCCGCCCGGGCCGCCGGTGGGGCAAGAACCGCCCCGGGAACCCTCTATTTCCGCCCCGGCAACGGGGGCCGGAGCATGCTAGATTCATTTCCAGCGTGGGGTGCCTTGAAACGCGCGAACCCGGCCCCATTTCTCCAGCATTGAAACCTGCAGGAAACTACCGTGGCCATAGAACCGCTCGCCCCAGATACTTCAGCCTTGCCACTGTTGCCATTGCGCGATGTCGTCGTCTTCCCGCACATGGTCATCCCGCTGTTCGTCGGCCGCCCGAAATCCATCAAGGCGCTCGAGGTTGCCATGGAGGCGGGCAAGAGCATCATGCTGGTCGCGCAGAAGAACGCGGCCAAGGATGAACCCGCGTCCGAGGACATCTACGAGATCGGCTGCGTCGCCAACATCCTGCAGATGCTCAAGCTGCCCGACGGCACCGTCAAGGTGCTGGTCGAGGGCACCCAGCGCGCCCACATCGACTCGATCGAGGACCTGGGCAGCCATTTCCAGTGCGAACTCACCGGCATCGAGCCCGAGACCGGCGCCGATTCCGAACTCGAGGCGCTGCGCCGGGCGATCGTCGCCCAGTTCGACCAGTACGTGAAGCTCAACAAGAAGATCCCCAGCGAGATCCTCACCTCGATCGCCGGCATCGACGAGGTCGGCCGGCTGGCCGACACCATCGCCGCCCACCTGCCGCTCAAGCTCGAGCAGAAGCAGAAGATCCTCGAGATGTCGGGCCTGAACGAGCGGCTCGAACACCTGCTCGCCCAGCTCGAGACCGAGATCGACATCCTGCAGGTGGAAAAGCGCATCCGCGGGCGCGTCAAGCGCCAGATGGAGAAGAGCCAGCGCGAGTACTACCTCAACGAGCAGGTCAAGGCCATCCAGAAGGAACTGGGCGAGGGCGAGGAGGGCGCCGACCTGGACGAGCTCGACAAGAAGATCAAGCTCGCGCGCATGCCCAAGCAGGCCAAGGTCAAGGCCGAGGCCGAGCTCAAGAAGCTCAAGCTGATGTCGCCGATGTCGGCCGAGGCCACGGTGGTGCGCAACTACATCGACACCCTGGTCAACCTGCCCTGGAAGAAGAAGAGCAAGATCAACAACGACCTGGCCAACGCCCAGCGTGTCCTGGACGAGGACCACTACGGCCTGGAGAAGGTCAAGGAACGCATCGTCGAGTACCTCGCGGTGCAGCAGCGCGTCGACCGCGTCAAGGCGCCCATCCTGTGCCTGGTCGGTGCGCCGGGCGTGGGCAAGACCTCGCTGGGCCAGTCGATCGCGCGCTCGACCAACCGCAAGTTCGTGCGCATGGCGCTGGGCGGCGTGCGCGACGAGGCCGAGATCCGCGGCCACCGCCGTACCTACATCGGTTCGATGCCCGGCAAGATCCTGCAGAACCTGGCCAAGACCGGCGTGCGCAATCCGCTGTTCCTGCTCGACGAGGTCGACAAGATGGGCACCGATTTCCGCGGCGACCCGTCGTCGGCGCTGCTCGAGGTGCTCGACCCGGAACAGAACCACACCTTCGTCGACCACTACGTCGAGGTCGACTACGACCTGTCGGACGTGATGTTCATCGCCACCGCCAACACGATGAACATCCCGGCGCCGCTGCTCGACCGCATGGAGGTCATCCGGCTGTCGGGCTACACCGAGGACGAGAAGGTCAACATCGCCGTGCGCTATCTGATACCCAAGCAGATGAAGAACAACGGCGTGACCAAGAGCGAGCTGGAGATCACCGCGACGGCCGTGCGCGACGTGGTGCGCTACTACACCCGCGAGGCCGGGGTGCGTGCGCTCGAGCGCGACATGTCCAAGATCTGCCGCAAGGTGGTCAAGGCGGCGCTGCTCAAGCCGGGCAGCGGCAAGGTGCGGGTCACGCCCCAGAACCTCAACAAGTACCTGGGGGTGCGCCGCTACAGCTACGGCGTGGCCGAGAAGGCGGCCCAGGTCGGCCAGGTCACCGGGCTGGCGTGGACGGAAGTGGGCGGCGAACTGCTCACGATCGAAACCGCGTCCATGCCGGGCAAGGGCGTCATCATCCGCACGGGCTCCCTTGGCGACGTGATGAAGGAGTCGGTGGAGGCCGCCCGCTCGGTCGTGCGCAGCCGCGCGCGACTGCTGGGCATCAAGGACGAGGTGTTCGAGAAGACCGACATCCACGTCCACCTGCCCGAAGGCGCCACGCCCAAGGACGGCCCCAGCGCCGGCATCGCCCTGACGACCGCCATCATCTCCACGCTCACCGGCATTCCGGTGCGGCCCGATGTCGCCATGACGGGCGAGATCACCCTGCGCGGCGAGGTGCTGCCGATCGGCGGCCTCAAGGAGAAGCTGCTGGCGGCGCAGCGCGGCGACATCAAGATCGTGCTGATCCCCGAGGAGAACTCCAAGGACCTGGCGGAGATCCCCGACAACGTCAAGAACCGGATCGAGATCATTCCGGTCAAGTGGATCGACCAGGTCCTCAAGGTCGCCCTGGAACGCCAGCCGGTGCCGCTCACCGACGACGATCCGAATGCGGCCGCGCCGGCCAAGGCGGTGGCGACCGAGGCCACCGCCGGCGTCGCCGGCGAGCACATCAAGCACTAGCGGGCAGCGGCCGCGGCGGCGCATTCGTGCGCCGCCGCGGCGCGTTCATTGACGCGCGCCCTTGACACCCTCAATGGCACGCGGTTGAATAGAACGTGCCCGGCGCCCGCGATGCGCCGGAGCCGCATGCGCATCCGCGGCGGCTGGCGGCGCGAGGGCCCCGCAGCACCAACAAAAAACAGCGCGAGCAACGCAGAACATCTGGGGGGAAAATCTTGAACAAGACCGAACTGATCGAACACATTGCCCATCAGGCGGACATCTCCAAGGCCGCGGCCGGGCGCGCCCTCGAGGCGCTGCTCGGCGGCATCAAGGCCTCGCTCAAGAAGGGCAACTCGGTCACCCTCGTCGGGTTCGGTACTTTCGTCATCGGCAAGCGCGCCGCCCGCACGGGCCGCAATCCGCGCACCAATCAACCCATAAAAATCAAGGCCGCCAAGGTGCCGAAGTTTCGCGCTGGAAAGGCGCTGAAGGATGCGGTAAACTAGCGGGCTTCGCTGCGCACGGCCCGGCGCGGTAGCGGGCCGGTGCGGTATCGGGCGAGGTGCGGGTCGGTGCGGCGCGGTTCGGGCAGTTGGTGCGGCGCATCTGGTTTCAAGCGCCGGGCGGTGTTCCTCTTCGGAACCGTTCGGCGGGCAGTCGGCGCGGGGTGCTTAGCTCAGTCGGTAGAGCGGCGCCCTTACAAGGCGTAGGTCGGGAGTTCGAACCTCTCAGCACCCACCACGCAGCCGCGCTATGTAGTGGGCGTGGTGTGCGATCCGCGCCCTGAAGACCTGGAGTGGTAGTTCAGTTGGTTAGAATACCGGCCTGTCACGCCGGGGGTCGCGGGTTCGAGTCCCGTCCACTCCGCCAATACTTTCCCTAGCCCGACTCTCCCGATTCGAGAACCATGTTCGACACCATAAGAAACCACCGCAACTGGTTGATGCCCTTGCTCATGGTGGGCGTGGTCCTCCCCTTCATCCTGAGCGGGGTCTACGGGTTCTCGCAGTTCCTGCGCGACGACAATTCGGTCGCCAGGATCGACGGCGAGAACATCAGCCAGCAGGACCTCGAGATCGCCCAGCGCGAACGCATCGAGCGCATGGTGCAGATGCTCGGCCCCAATGTCGACACGCGCATGTTCGACACGCCGCAGATGCGCGCCGCCACCCTCGACGGCATGCTCACCGACAAGGCCGTCGAGCACGAGATCAAGGAACTGCACCTGAGCGTCTCCGACGCCCACCTCAAGGAACTCATCGGCGGCATCCCGCAGTTCCAGGTGAACGGCAAGTTCGACTACGAAACCTACCTGCGCCTGCTGGCGGCGCGCGGCTTCACCGAGGCCTCGTTCGAGGCGCGCGTGCGCGCCGATGTCGGCCGGCAGATCCTCGAGGGCGGCGTCACGTCCGGGGCCTTCGTGCCCAGGACGGTGCTCGCGCAGCTGCGCGCCCTCGACAGCGAACGGCGCCAGGTCCGGCGGCTGCTGTTCAAGCCCGAGGACTTCCTGGTCAAGACCGCCATCGACGAAGCCGCCATCAAGGCCGACTACGACGCCAACAAGGACCTGTACCGTACGCCCGAGCATGCCAAGGCCGAGTACGTGGTGCTGCGCGTGGCCGACCTCGCGGCGCGCGCCAGCGTCACCGAGGCGGCGATGCGCGACTACTACGAGCAGAACAAGGCCCGCTGGGCCGGCGTCGAGGAGCGGCGCGCCAGCCACATCCTGATCACGGCCGGCAAGGACGGTTCGGCCCCGGACAAGGCCGCCGCGCGCAAGCTGGCCGACGATCTGCTGCGCCAGGTGCGGGCCAAGCCGGCCGATTTCGCGCGGCTCGCCAAGGAAAAATCCAAGGATCCCGGTTCGGCCGACAAGGGCGGCGACCTGGGCTGGTTCGGCCGCGGCATGATGACCAAGCCTTTCGAGGACGCCGCCTTCGCGCTCAAGTCCGGGCAGATCAGCGATGTCGTCGAGACCGACTTCGGCTTCCACATCATCGAGGTCACCGGAACCAAGGGCACCGAGACCAAGCCCTTCGACGAGGTCCGCCCCACCATAGAGGCGGAGATGCGCAAGCAGGCGGCCCAGAAGACCTACGCCGATCTGGCCGACAAGTTCACCAATTTCGTCTTCGAGCAGTCCGACGGACTGGCCGCCGCGGCCACCAAGTTCGACCTGCCGCTGCAGACGGTCGACAACCTGACGCGCCAGGGCCTGCCGCAGCAGCCGGACAAGGCCGCCACCTTCACGCCCGCCGTGCTCGACGCCGTGTTCTCGCCCGACTCGCTGGAAAAGCACCACAACACCAAGGCCATCGACATCGGCAGCAGCTCGCTGGTGTCGGTGCACGTCACCGGATACACCCCCTCGGTGGTGCGTCCGCTCGACGAGGTCCGCCCCGCCATCCTGGCCAAGCTGCAGCACCAGGCGGCCGTCAAGCTGGCGCACGACGCCGGCGAAGCGCGCCTGGCGCAGCTGCGCAAGGACGCCGACGACAGCGGCTTCGAGGCGGTGCACGACCTGGGCCGGCGCGACACGACCTACCTGCCGCCCGCCGCCGTGACCGCCGTGATGGCGCTGGCGGCCGATCACCTGCCGGGCTACACCGGTTTTGACCAGCCCGACGGCGCCTACGGCATCGTGCATGTGCTCGGCGTCACGCACGTCGAGCCCACCGAGGCCGAGCGCGCGGCACTGGACAAGAACTGGGGCGAGCGCATCGTCAATGCCGACCAGACCAGCTTCGTGCAGTCGCTGCGCGATCGATTCGGCGCGCGCGTGCTGCGCGCCGACCTGAGCGCGCCGGCCGCCAAGAAACCCGCGCAGTAGGACCAGGGCCGCCGCGCTCCCGCCGGCGCGCCCGCCCCGCTCAGGGCCGCAGCAGCGGCTGCAGGTGGGGCCAGACGTTGTCCACCATCCGCCCCTGGGCAATCGCCAGCGGGTGGATATGGTCGGGCTGGAACAGCTCCAGCCGGTCGGCAAATCCATCGAGCAGGAAGGGCGCCAGGGCGACGTGATCGCGCCGGGCCAGCGTCGTGTAGACGGCGTAGAAGCGCTCGGCATAGGCGTCGCCGTAGTTGGGCGGCACGTGCATGCCCACCAGCAGCACCCGCGCGCCGGCGGCGCGACACGCCTCGATCATCGCCTGCAGGTTGTCGCGCATCGCATCCACGCTGAGGCCGCGCAGGCCGTCGTTGGCGCCCAGTTCGATGACGACCACGGCCGGGCGCTGGCGCAGCAGCGCCGCGAGGCGGTTGCGTCCCCCGCTGGTGGTGTCGCCGCTGATGCTGGCGTTCACGACGCTATACTCGGGCGCTGCCTTGGCCACGCGCGCAGCCAGCAGTTTCACCCAGCCGCTGTCGCGTGCCAGTCCATATTCGGCCGAAAGGCTGTCGCCTATCACCAGCACGCTGCGGCCGGGCGCCTGCGCCGCCGCCAGGGGCGACGCCGCCAGCAGCGCAGCGGCAGCCAGCAGCCGTGCAGCGGAACCCGCCCATGAACCGAACCGGCGCGCCATGCGCCTTGCCGCCCGATACCGACTGCGAGTAACGCGATGCCACCCGATCTGCAAGCTGATTCCCATCCTTCGATAGCTGCCCGCGGCGGGCCATCGCCCGTGCTGGAGGCGCGCGGCCTGTGCAAGGTGGTCGCCGATGCCGGCGGCTCGCTGACGATACTCGATGATATCAACCTGAGCGTCGCCGCCGGCGAGACGGTGGCGATACTCGGCGCTTCGGGCTCGGGCAAGTCGACGCTGCTCGGCCTGCTCGCCGGCCTCGACGTGCCCAGCGCCGGATCGGTGCGGCTGTTCGGCGAGGAGCTGTTCGCGCTCGACGAGGACGGGCGCGCCCGGCTGCGCGCGCGCCACCTCGGTTTCGTGTTCCAGTCGTTCCAGTTGCTGCCGCACCTGACCGCGCTCGAGAACGTGCTGCTGCCGCTGGAGCTGGGCGCCGGCGGGGCGCAGGCCGCGCCGCTGACCGCCGCCACCGACATGCTCGCGCGGGTGGGATTGCGCGAGCGCCTGCGCCACTATCCGACGACGCTATCGGGCGGCGAGCAGCAGCGCGTCGCGCTGGCGCGCGCGTTCGTGGCGCGGCCGGCGCTGCTGATGGCCGACGAACCGACCGGCAGCCTCGATGCGGCCACCGGCGAGACCGTCGCCGACCTGCTGTTCGCGCTCAATCGCGAGGCCGGTTCCACCCTGGTGCTGGTCACCCACGACGCGCGGCTGGCGGCGCGCTGCTCGCACCGGATCGAGCTCGAGGCGGGTAGGGTGCGGTCGGGGTGAGGGAGCGTTCAACTCCCCGCCCGCAGCATCTCCCACGCCCGCGCCGCCAGTCCCGCCACCTCGGAGGCCACCAGGCCGACGTCGCTGCCGTGCAGTTCGGCGGCGCGACCATGCAGCCACACGGCGGCGCGGACCGCGGCCAGCGGATCGGCGCACTGCGCGAGCAGCGCGCCGATCATGCCCGCCAGCACGTCGCCGGTGCCGGCGCTGGCCAGCGCCGGGCCGCCGGTCGGATTGACGGTGTAGCCGCCCGCGGGCGTGGCGATCACGCTGCCGGCGCCCTTGAGCACGACGATGGCCTGCAGCTCGCGCGCCAGGCGCAGCGCATGCGCCACGCGGTCGGCCTGCACCTGGGCCGTGGCCAGGCCCAGCAGCCGCGCGGCCTCGCCCGGATGCGGCGTGAGCACCGTGGTGCGCGTGCGCGCGGCCAGGCGCGCGCGCAGCGTGCCGTCGCGGGCCAGCGCATTGAGCGCGTCGGCATCGAACAGGGCCGGACCGTCGTGTTCCAGCCAAAGCGCCAGGCGATCGAGTGCCGCCGGCGCGCTGCCCATGCCGCAGCCGGCCACCAGCACGTCGCCCGGCGGCACATCGCGTCCCGGTTGCAGCATCAGTTCGGGCTGGAGCGGGTCGACCGGCAATTGCGGTGCCCCCAGGCAATCGACGTACACCTTGCCCGCGCCCAGGCGCAATGCGGCGCGCCCCGCCAGCAACACCGCGCCGACCATGCCATCGCTGCCGCCGGCCACCGTCACTGCGCCGAAGCTGCCCTTGTTCACATCGGGCGGACGCCGCGCCAGAAGAGCGGCGAAGCCGTCCGGGTCGTTGAGCGTTCCGGCCGGTGCGAGCGCATCGCGCAGCGTCGCGGCCACGCCCAGCCCGTCGACCAGCAGTTGCCCGACGGCGGCGGCGCCCTCGCGCATGTGCAGGCCGGGTTTGTCGCCGAGAAAGCTCACCGTGAGCACGCTGTAGGCCCCGGCAATGCCGCCGACCCAGGTGCCGGTATCGGCATCGAGGCCACTGGGCAGGTCCAGCGCCACCACCGGAATCCCGCGCGCGGCCGACCAGCGCAGGGCGGCCAGGAATTGCCCGTCGAGGGCGCGTACGGCCCCGATGCCGAACAGGGCATCGACGACCAGGTCGAAGCGCTGTTCGACCGGCAGTTGCGCCACCGTCGGTCCCTGTTCGTCCCAGCGCCGCCGGGCCGCCTGGGCGTCGGCGCTGGCGCCGATCAGCGGCGCCCAGCACACGCAGGCATGGCCCAGGTCCTGCAGGGCGCTGGCGCAGCGGAAGCCGTCGCCACCGTTGTCGCCGGGGCCGCAGAGCACGAGGACGGCGGCGGGGCCGCAATTGCTGCGCTGCACGGCACCCGGCTGCAGCGCGCGCCACCGGGCGTCGATCGCCGCTGCCGCGGCGGCTCCGGCGCGCTGCATCAGGGTGCCCGGAGGCAGCCCTTCCCGGGCCTGTTTCTCCAGGATCCGCAGTTCCGCCGTGCGATAGAGTTTTTGCATGCGCGGCCCCCTCATAAATGCCGAATTCGGATCATCTCACCCGCCACTTCCGGCGACTCCGGCGACCGCAGCCCCCCTAGACTTGCGTCAAAGGACTTCCCAAACCGCGTCCGCCGAGCATATTGTCCCCATGAATGCGCCCGAAAAAGTGAGTGCCACCGCCGATATGCTGGGTTCCGTCTGGATCTGCTACGCGCCGCTGATCGACAAGAAGCGCAAGGCCATAGGAACGCGCCTGACGATGCTGTCGGCAAGTTCGGCCGAGCGGCCGCCGGTCGGACAGTTGCTGGACGCGCTCAATGACGTCTGGCCCGAATCGAGCGCACCGGTGCTGGTCGCGCCGCTGGACGCGGACTTCGATACCTCGGCGCTGACGTGGAACGCGCCGCGCAATGCGCTGCTCGAGATCCCCGCCAATGCGCTGCTCGATCCGCAGACGCAGACGATCGCCCAGAACCTGTTCCGCGACGGCAAGCGCCTCGTGCTGCGCGGTCGCCCCGACGTGCCGCTGCCCCCGGCGCTGCTGTCGTGCTTCGAATACTGCCTCATCCACGTCAGCGAGGACCGGCGCCGCTGGGGCGTGCAGCCCCCGCCCGGCGTGGTGCGGCGCATTCCGTTCATCGTCACCGGCGTGCAGAGCGTCGCCGATGCCATCGAGGTGTTCGATCGCGATGCCGCCGCCTGCGTCGGCTGGCCGCTCGACGACCAGAGCACCAACAAGGCGCGGCCCCTGCAGCCCGGCCAGGCCGTGGTGCTCGAACTGTTGCGCCTGGTGCGCGACGATGCCGACCTCGACAAGATCGACGCGACGCTGCGCCGCGATCCGGCGCTGGCCTTCAAGCTGCTGCGCCTCGTCAATTCGGCCGCGTTCAACCTGCCGGTGCAGATCACCTCGTTCCAGCACGCCGTGATGATGCTGGGCTACAAGAAACTGGTGCGCTGGCTGTCGCTGCTGCTGGCCACCGCGTCCAAGGACACCAACACCTTCCCGCTGATGCACGCCTCGATCCGCCGCGGCATCTTCCTCGAGACCATAGGCGCCACCGCCAGCCAGGGCGAGATCCGCGACGAGCTGTTCATCACCGGCGCGTTCTCGCTGCTCGACCGCATCACCGGTGCGCCGTTCCCCCACCTGTTCGAGCTGATCTCGCTGTCCGAATCGATCGTCGACGCCATCCTCAACCGGGCCGGCCCCTACGGTTCCTACCTGACGCTGATCGAGGCCATCGAGCGCAGCGACCCGATCGCCATCCGCAAGCAGGCCGAGGAACTGGCGATCCCGATCGCCACCTGCAACGAAGCGCTGCTCAAGTCCCTGGCGTCAGCGCAGTTGCTCGACGGCGAGATCTAGCCCCATCCCCGGGCGCCGGCCGCCAGGACGGCCGCGCCAGCTTCCCCCGGCGGGCGAGGCCCCCGGGCGCGCCGTCCCGCCGCTAGCGGGCGGCTATACTTGCGGTTCCTCGACAACTCCGTTCGGGGCTCCGCCGACGCGGTGATGCAAATACCCGCCGCAATGAACGCTTCCGACTCCTGCCTGGTTCTTGACGGCCCGGCCGCCAGTTCGCCGTTCCGCCTGGCGCGACTGCTGGCCCGATTGCAGGCGATCGAGCCCTCGATCGCCGCGCTGACGGCCCGCTTCCAGCATTTCGTGCGCATCACCGCGCCGCTCGACGCCGACGCCTCGGCACGGCTGGCGCGGCTGCTCGCCTACGGCGAGCGCGATGCGGCGCCGGGCGGGCGCTCGGGCACGCTGCTGCGCCTGGTGGTGGTGCCGCGCCTGGGCACCACATCGCCGTGGTCGAGCAAGGCCACCGAGATCGCACGCAACTGCGCGCTGCCGCGCGTCGCGCGGATCGAACGCGGCCTGGCCTACGACCTGCGGCTGCAGGGCTCGCGCGGCGCGGCCCTGGCGCAGGGCGCCAGCGGCTGGGAGCGCATCGCCGCCGCGCTCCACGATCGCATGACCGAGACGGTGCTCGAGGAGACCGACGACCCGCTGACGGCCGCGCGGCTGGTGTTCTGGCCGCCCGGCGCCCACACGCAATACGGCGCGGTGCGCCTGGTGCCGCTGCGCGCGCAGGGCCGTGCGGCTCTGGTGGCGGCCAATGCCGAACTGGGGCTGGCGCTGTCCGAGGACGAGATCGACTACCTCGATGCCGCCTTCGGGGCCATGGAGCGCGATCCGACCGACGTCGAGTTGATGATGTTCGCGCAGGCCAATTCCGAACATTGCCGCCACAAGATCTTCAATGCCAGCTGGACCATCGACGGCGCCTCGCCCGGGCCCAGCCTGTTCGAGATGATCAAGGCCACGCATGCGGCCGCGCCCCAGGGCACGCTGGTGGCCTATCGCGACAATGCGGCGGTGATCGAGGGCCAGGACGCGCAGGTCTTCGCCTCGTATCCGCAGACGCCGGCGGGCGCGGCCGCCGGTGATGCCGATTCCGGCGCCGCGCAATACGGGCGGCGCGCCGAACGGCTGCACATGGTCTTCAAGGTCGAGACGCACAACCATCCGACGGCGATCGCGCCGTTTCCCGGCGCCGCGACCGGCGCCGGCGGCGAGATCCGCGACGAGGGCGCCACCGGCCGCGGCGCCCGGCCCAAGGCCGGCCTGTGCGGATTCAGCGTCTCGCACCTGCGCCTGCCCGATGCGCGCCGCGACTGGGAAAGCGACCGCGACGCGACCGCGGGCGGCCGTGCCGAGGTGCCCGACTACGGATTTCCGGCGCGCATCGCCGATGCCCTGACGATCATGATCGAGGGGCCGATCGGCGCGGCGTCGTTCAACAACGAATTCGGCCGCCCGAACCTGGCCGGCTACTTCCGTGCCTACGAGCAGAACGTCGGCGGTACGCGCCTGGGCTACCACAAGCCCATCATGCTGGCCGGCGGCGTCGGCAACGTGCGCGACGACCAGGCGCTCAAGGGCGGCCTGCCCGAGGGCGCGCTGCTGGTGCACCTGGGTGGTCCGGGCATGCGCATCGGCCTGGGCGGCGGGGCCGCCTCCAGCCTGGGTGCCGGCGCCAATACTGAGCAGCTCGACTTCGACTCGGTGCAGCGCGGCAATGCGGAGATCCAGCGCCGCGCCCAGGAGGTCATCGACAGCTGCGCGCGGCTCGGTCCGGCCAATCCGGTGCTGTCGATCCACGACGTGGGCGCCGGCGGACTGTCCAATGCGTTCCCGGAACTGGCCGAGGGCGCGGAGCGCGGCGCCAGCCTGGATCTGGATCGGATCCCGATCGAGGACCGCAGCATGACGGCGCTGGAGATCTGGTGCAACGAATCGCAGGAGCGCTATGCGCTCGCGGTCGACCCGGCGCGCTGGCCGCAGCTCGAGCGGATCTGCGCGCGCGAGCGTTGTCCGGTCGCGGTGATCGGCCGCATCACCGCCGACGGCACGCTGCGCCTGCGCGGCCAGCAGGCCGAGCGCAGCGCCGTCGACATGCCGATGAACGTGCTGTTCGGCAAGCCGCCGCGGATGCATCGCGACGTGGTGCGCCAGGCGCGTCCGCTGCCGCCCTTCGACGCCACCGATGTCGCGCTCGACGTGGCCGCGCTGGCGGTGCTGCGCCACCCGGCGGTGGCGAGCAAGGCCTTCCTGATCACCATCGGCGATCGCACCGTCGGCGGCCTCACCTGCCGCGACCAGATGGTCGGACCCTGGCAGGTGCCGGTGGCCGATTGCGCGGTGACCCTGCTCGACTACGACGGCTGCGCCGGCGAGGCCTACGCCGTGGGCGAGCGCGCCCCGGTGGCGGTGATCGATGCGGCCGCGGCATCGCGGCTGGCCATCGCCGAGGCGCTGCTCAACCTGGCGGCCGCCGACGTGACCTGGTCGCGCGTCAAGCTCTCGGCCAACTGGATGGCCGCCTGCGGCGTGCCCGGCGAGGATGCGGCGCTGTACGCCGCCGTCGCGGCGGCGAGCCGGCTGTGCGTGGAGCTGGGCGTATCCATACCGGTGGGCAAGGATTCGCTGTCGATGCGCACGTCGTGGCGCGACGCCGCCGGCGACAAGCAGGTCAGCGCGCCGGTGTCGCTGGTGGCGAGCGCGGCGGGCACGGTGGCCGATGTGCGGCGCACCCTGACGCCGCAGCTGCGCACCGACCAGGGTGCCACCGAACTCGTCCTCGTCGACCTGTCGGCGGGGCGCCAGCGCCTTGGCGGCTCGATCCTGGCGCAGGTCTGCGGGCAGGTGGGCAATGCGGCGCCCGATGTCGATGATCCGGCCGCCCTGGCCGCTGCGCTGGGCGCGGTGCGCGAACTGGCCGCGCGCGGCCTGGCGCTGGCCTACCACGATCGTTCCGACGGCGGGCTGTGGGCGGCGGCCTGCGAGATGGCCTTCGCCGGGCGCTGCGGCCTGGCGCTCAACATCGACGTGCCGGCGGTCGATCCGCTGGCGGCCGACACCGGCGACTTCAAGATCCGTCCGGAGCAGGGCGCGGTGCGCAGCCACGACATGGCGGTGCGCGTGCTCTTCAACGAGGAGCCGGGCTTCCTGCTGCAGATCCGCAAATCCGATCGCGGCGCCGTGATGGGCGTGCTGCGCGCGGCCGGGCTGGGCGCGCTGAGCCATGTGCTCGGCGCCGTCGTCGCGCCGGGCGACGCCGCGCCGGCCGTCGAGGTGCGCCACGACGGCCGCGTGATCCTCGCCTATCCGCTGGCGCAATTGCTGCACGCCTGGAACGAGGTGTCCTGGGCGATCGCGCGGCTGCGCGACAACCCCCACTGCGCCGACGCCGAGTACGGCCGCGCGGCCGACGCGCCGGCGCCGCTGCTGTCGCTGGCCCTGTCGTTCGATCCGCGCGAGGACATCGCCGCGCCGTGGATCGCCACCGGCGCGCGGCCGCGCATCGCGATACTGCGCGAGCAGGGCGTGAACAGCCAGTATGAAATGGCCTCGGCCTTCGACCGCGCCGGTTTTTGCGCCGTCGACGTGCACATGACCGACCTGATCGAAGGGCGCTACGCGCTGGCCTCGTTCCAGGGGCTGGCCGCCGGGGGCGGCTTCTCCTACGGCGACGTGCTGGGCGGCGGCGGCGGCTGGGCCAAGACCATCCTGTTCAATCCCGGCCTGGCCGAGCAGTTCGCCGCCTTCTTCGCGCGGCGCGACAGCTTCGCGCTGGGCGTGTGCAACGGCTGCCAGATGATGAGCCAGCTGCGCAGCATGATCCCGGGTGCCGCGCACTGGCCGCGCTTCGAGCGCAATGCCTCCGAGCAGTTCGAGGCGCGCCTCGTGATGGTGGAGGTGCCGGACTCGCCGTCGATCTTCCTGGCCGAGATGGCCGGCAGCCGCATCCCGGTGGCCAACGCGCACGGCGAGGGCCGGGCGGTGTTCGCGGCCGGCCAGTCGCCGGCCGAGGCGGCGGTCGCGCTGCGCTACGTCGATGCCGCGGGCGCGCCGACCGAACGCTATCCGGAGAATCCCAACGGTTCGCCGCAGGGCATCTGCGGCCTTACCACGCCGGACGGGCGCTTCACCATCGTCATGCCCCACCCGGAGCGCGTGCGCCGCACGGTGCAGATGTCGTGGCAGCCGCCGGGCCTGGGCGAGGACTCGCCCTGGATGCGCATGTTCCGCAACGCGCGCCGCTGGGTGGCCTGATGGGCGGCCGCGTCGTTCCGATACGCGATGCGCGCGCCCGGCGGCACGCGCCGCCCGTGCCGGCCGATATCGACCGGTCGGCGGCGCTGGTGCTCGACCGGCTGCACCGGCCGCTGCTGGATCTGCGCATCTCGGTGACCGACCGCTGCAATTTCCGCTGCGTGTACTGCATGCCGCGCGAGCACTTCGACGGCGACCATCGCTACGTGGCGCACGACGAGCTGCTGAGCTTCGAGGAGATCACGCGGCTGGCACGCATCTTCGTGCGCCGCGGCACGCGCAAGATCCGCCTCACCGGCGGCGAGCCGCTGCTGCGCCGTGACATCGAATCGCTGGTGCGGATGCTGGCCGACCTGCGCACCGAACTGGCGCTGCCGCTGGAGCTGGCCATCACCACCAACGGCTCGCTGCTCAAGCGCAAGGCCGCCGCGCTGGCCGAAGCGGGCCTGCAGCGCGTGACGGTGTCGCTCGATGCCCTCGATGATGCGGTCTTCCGCCGGGCCAGCGATGTCGATTTCCCGGTCGCGCAGGTGCTCGAGGGCATCGAGGCGGCCGCCGCCGCGGGATTGGGCCCGGTCAAGGTCAACATGGTCGTCAAGCGCGGGCTCAACGACGACCAGATACTGCCGATGGCGCGCTATTTCCGCGGGCGCGGGCATATCCTGCGGTTCATCGAGTTCATGGACGTGGGCAATTCCAACGGCTGGCGCCTGGACGACGTGGTGCCGAGCGCGGAGCTGCTCGCGCGCATCGGCGCCGAGCTGCCGCTCGAGGCCGTCGAGCAGACGCAGCCCGGCGCGGTCGCGCAGCGCTGGCGCTATCGCGACGGCAGCGGCGAGATCGGCACGATCTCGAGCATCAGCCACGCGTTCTGCGGCGACTGCACGCGCGCGCGCCTGTCCACCGAGGGCTCGCTGTACCTGTGCCTGTTCAGCCAGAGCGGCCACGACCTGCGCGCCCTGCTGCGCGCCGGCGCCGACGACCGGCAGATCGCCGCCGCGCTCGGCGCCATATGGTCGGCGCGCGAGGATCGCTACTCCGAGCAACGCGGTGCGGCCACGCCGGCGGATTCCGGGCGGCGCATCGAGATGTCCTACATCGGCGGCTAGGACCCGCCCACACCATGCCGACGGGACACGCGGCGGTCGCAGGCGTGATACTGGCGGGCGGCCGCGGCACGCGCATGGGCGGTGCCGACAAGGGCTGGGTCACGTGGGACGGCAGGCCGCTGGTCGAACAGGTGCTCGAGCGCCTGCAGCCGCAGGTTGCCGAGCTCATCATCAATGCGAACCGCAATCTCGAGCGCTATCGCGGCCTGGGCCATCCGGTCGTGGAGGACGAGCACGCGCGCCACGGTCCGTTTGCCGGACCGCTGGCCGGCATGCTGGCCGGGCTGCGCCGGACCGCGCTGCCCTGGGTCGTCGTCGTTCCCTGCGACGCTCCGGCGCTGCCCGCCGACCTCGTCACGCGGCTGCTGGCCGGCGCCGGCGCGGATCCCGCTCTGGCGGTCTGCGGCGGACGGCGCCAGCCGGTGTTCTGCCTGCTGCCACGCCGCCTGATCGGGCCGCTGGAGGCGGCGCTGGCCGCGGGCGAACGGCGCCCGTCGGACTTCCTTGCCAGCGTCGGCGCGCGCGAAGTGCGCTTCGACGATGCAGCGGCATTTGCCAACATCAACACGGCCGACACCGATGCGGCCGATCCGCTGCGCCATGGATGAACTGAGCCTGGAAGCGGCGTTCGTGCAGCTGGCCGCGGCGCTGTCGGTGCTGCCGCAGGCGGTGCGCGGGGTCGAGGACGTGGCGCTGCTGGAGGCGCGCTGCCGGGTGCTGGCGCATCCGCTGGTGGCGACGCTCGATTTGCCCGCCCAGGACCTGGCAGCCATGGACGGCTACGCCGTGCGCAGTGCCGACCTGGCCGACGGGCCGCGCGCGCTGCCGGTGGTCGCGCAGGTGCTGGCCGGCCATCCGGCACAGGCGCCGCTGGCGCCGGCTTCCTGCGTCCGCATCATGACCGGCGCGCCGCTGCCAGCCGGCAGCGACGCCGTGGTCATGATGGAGCTCGTCGAGGCGGTGGATGCCGGCCAGGTGCTGATCCCGGGCCCGGTCGCGCCCGGCAGCAACCGGCGCCTGCGGGGCGAGCACGTGCGCGCCGGCGAGGCCGTGCTGCCGGCGGGCCGGCGCCTGCGCGGCGCCGACCTCGCGCTGGCCGCTGCGCTGGGCCATGCGCGCCTGGCGGTGCGGCGGCGCCTGCGCGTGGGCGTGCTGTCCACCGGTGACGAACTGCGCGACCCGCCCGTGCCGCTGCCGGCGGGCGGCGCCTACGACAGCAACCGGCCGATGCTGCTGGTGGCGCTGGCGCAGGCTGCGCTCGCGCCGGTCGACCTGGCGATCTGCCCGGACGACGCCGCCGCGCTGCAGGCGGTGGTGCACCGGGCCTTCGACCAGCAGCTCGATGCGCTGCTGATCTCCGGCGGCGCGGCGCTGGGCGATGCCGACGTGGTGCGCAGCATGGGCGGGGTGCGTTTCCTGCCGATCAACGTGCGCCCCGGCCGTGGCCTGGCGGTGGCCAGCCTCACCCACGCGGGGCGCCACCTGCTGGTGCTGGGCCTGCCCGGCAATGCGGTGGCCGCCTACGTGCTGGCCCACCTGCTGGCCCTGCCGCTGCTCGGGCGCATGGCCGGCGCCGACACGCAGCCACCGCGCGCGGTGCGCCTGCCGGCGGCGCGCGACCTGCAATCGCGTGCCGGTCGCATCGACTTCCAGCGCGCCCGGCTGCTGCGCGACGCCGACGGCAATGTCCAGGTCGATCCGCTGGCCGACCAGGGCTCGGCGAAGATCCGCTCGGTGTGCGAGGCGCAGGCCATCGTCGCGGTCGGTCCGCAGGGCAGGACCCGGGCCGGCGAGCTGCTGCCGACCTACTTGCTTTCGGCGTTCGAGTCCCCAGATCCGTACTGAGACGTACCACCAGCCGGGAGCATGCGCATGATCCAGATCCGACGCAGCAACGAGCGGGGCCACGCCGACCACGGCTGGCTCGATTCCTACCATTCGTTTTCCTTCGCCGACTACCAGGACCCGGAGCATGTCTCGTTCGGGCCGCTGCGGGTCATCAACGAGGACAGGGTCAAGCCGGGAACCGGCTTCGGCACCCACGGCCATCGCGACATGGAGATCGTGAGCTACGTGCTCGAGGGCGCGCTGGCGCACAAGGATTCGATGGGCACCGGATCGACGATACGGCCCGGCGACGTGCAGCGCATGAGCGCGGGGCGCGGCGTCACCCACAGCGAATTCAACGCCTCGCCGACCGAAGCGGTCCACTTCCTGCAGATCTGGATCATTCCCAGCGCACTGGGCACCGCGCCCGGCTACGAGCAGCAGCATTTCGCGGCCGCCGACAAGCGCGGTCGCCTGCGCCTGATCGCCTCGCCCGACGGCGCCCAGGGTTCGGTGCGCATCCAGCAGGACGCCCGTCTCTACGCCGGCCTGTTCGACGGTGCCGAGGAAGCGCGCCAGCCGTGGAATCCGCAGCGCCTGCTCTACGTGCACATCGCCCGCGGCAGCGCCACGGTGAACGGTCACGCCCTGTCCGCGGGCGACGCGCTGCAGGCCACCGACACCACCGAGCTGCGCATCGGCGCCGGCAGCGGCGCGGAGGTCCTGGTCTTCGACCTGCCCGCCGCGCCATGAAAAAACCGGCGCACTCCCCGCAAGGGCAGTGCGCCGGTTCCAGTCCCGCCTTCAACGCCAGGTAGTTGACCAGTCCTGGGACTTCGTAGCGGCCCTCAAGGCCGCGAGGAAGTCTGCACCTGCACCAGCGGCGCCTCTTCGGCGGGCGGGCGCTTCGGGCGCTCGCGGCCGACGCGCCGCTCGGCGGCCTCGGCGGCGATGCGCGCCTGCACGGCCGCGAGTTTCTCCGGATCGGTCTGCGCCAGCTCGATGCCGGCGGCCTCGAGCGCCGGCGTGAGCGCTTCGATGTTCATCGGCGCCTGCGGGACGATGGCCGGAAAGCCGTCGGCATGCGTCGGTGCGGCCATGACCTGCGCGTGCGCAGCCATCGGCGCTGCGACCGGCGCTGCAACCGGTGCCACGACCGGCGCTGCAACCGGTGCCACGACCGGTGCGACAAGCGGCGTCACGACGTCGGCATGCTGCTCCGGCTCGGCGTGCGCCGTGGCGTGCTCGGCAAGCGACGGTGCGCGTGCATCGCCGGACAGCTCGGGGGCCGCATCGGTCCAGGACCCTTGGGTCGCAGCCGCTTCGGCGGCATGCGCAGCCACCGGATGTCCTTCGTCGACGGCCTCGCTGTCGTAGCCCGCGTCGCCGCCTTCGCCCTCGTCGCCGTCAGCGCCGTCGACACCCTCAGCACCCTCGCCGGCGGAACCGCCGGCCAGCGGTGCGCCGCCTTCAGCGCGCTCGCCCGACGAACGACCGCGCCGCCGGCGCCGCCGACGTCCGCGCTTTTCCTCGTCGCCACCGGCTGCACCCGCAGTGCCGGCCGCGGCCGTCGTGGTCGATTCGTCGTGCACCGCCGTGCCTTCTTCGCGCTCGGCATCGGCAAGCACTGCCGTGGCATCCGCGCTCGCGAGCAGTTCGGGATTGGTGTTGGCTTCCGGTGCCGTCCGGTCGCGCCGGCCGCGACGGCGGCTGCCGTCGCCAGTGGCGCGTTCGCCGGTGGCATCGACCTCGCGCTCGCTGCCGGCTTCGACAGCGGCCTCGCCGACAGGGCGCTCGCGCCCACCGCCCGCGGGACGCTCGCCGCGTCCGCCGCCCGCCGGGCCGCGTTCACGGCGTGCCGTGTCCGCGCCCTCGGGGCGCTTTTCGTCGCGCTTGCGCGCAGCGCCGCGCGTCGTGTCGCCGCGGCCGCCGTCGGCGCGCGCGCCGTCGCTGCGCTCGCGGCGTTCGCCCTCGGGACGATCGGACTTGGCGCCGCGTTCCGGACGGCGATCGCGCCCGCCGCCACGCCCGCCGCGTCGATTGCCATCGCGGCCCTCGTCGCGTCCACCGTCACGGCGGCCGCGTTCACCGGCACCACTGGCGGCACCCGTGGTGCCCGGCTCGCGCTTGGCGGCCGGGGCCGGGGCCGGGGCGGCGTCGCCGCCGAACCAGCTTGCCAGCCGTTCCCAGAAGGACTTGGGCGCCGGCGCCGGCGCCAACGGGCGCCGCGGGGGCGCGGCCACCACGGCCGGGGCTTCCAGCGTCACCACCGGGGCCGGGACCTCGGGGACGATGCCCTTGACGATCGCGTTGGTCTGGCGGTTCTTCGATTCCTGCTGGGCCACCGGGGTATAGGGTTCCTCGGTGGGCGGCGCGATGACGCGGTCGTAGCTCGCCTTGGCCGTGTCGAGGCGCTCGTCGTCGTGGCGCAGCCGCTCGATGCTGTAGTGCGGCGTCTCGAGGAAGCGGTTCGGGATCAGCACGATGGAGACGCGCAGGCGCGCCTCGAGCTTGGAGATGTCGGCGCGCTTCTCGTTGAGCAGGTAGGTGGCGACATCGACCGGCACCTGCGCATGGACGGCGGCGGTCGATTCCTTCATCGCCTCTTCCTGCAGGATGCGCAGGATATGCAGGGCCGAGCTGTCGGTGTCGCGCACCTGGCCCACGCCGTTGCAGCGCGGGCAGGTGATATGGCTGCCTTCGCTCAGCGCCGGGCGCAGCCGCTGGCGCGACAGCTCCATCAGGCCGAAGCGCGAGATCTTGCCCATCTGCACGCGCGCGCGGTCGAAATACAGGCCATCCTTGAGGCGCTGCTCGACGGCCCGCTGGTTGCGGCCTTCCTCCATGTCGATGAAGTCGATGACGATCAGGCCGCCCAGGTCGCGCAGCCGCAGCTGGCGGGCTGCCTCGTCGGCGGCCTCCAGGTTGGTGCGGGTGGCGGTTTCCTCGATGTCGGCGCCGCGCGTGGCCTGGGCGGAGTTGACGTCGATGGCCACCAGGGCCTCTGTATGGTCGATGACGATGGCGCCGCCCGAGGGCAGGGACACGGTGCGCGAGTGCGCGGTCTCGATCTGGTGCTCGATCTGGAAGCGCGAGAACAAGGGCACGTCGTCCTTGTAGCGCTTGACGCGCGGCGCCACGTCGGGCATCACCAGGTCGACGAAGGTCTTGGCCTGCTCGTACACGTCGTCGGTGTCGATCAGGATCTCGCCGATGTCCGGGTTGAAGTAGTCGCGGATCGCGCGGATCACCAGGCTCGACTCGAGGTAGATCAGTTCCGGCGCGCGCACCTGGTCGACGGCGTCGGTGATCGCCTTCCACAGCTGCATCAGGTAGCGCAGGTCCCACTGCAGTTCCTCGACCGCGCGGCCGATGCCGGCGGTGCGGGCGATGACGCTCATGCCGCCGGGCAGGTCGAGCTGGTCGAGCGCTTCGCGCAGTTCCTGCCGGTCCTCGCCTTCGACGCGGCGCGAGACGCCGCCGCCGCGCGGGTTGTTGGGCATGAGCACGAGGTAGCGCCCGGCCAGCGAGATGAAGGTCGTCAGGGCGGCGCCCTTGTTGCTGCGTTCCTCCTTCTCGACCTGGATGATCAGTTCCTGGCCTTCGGAGATCACCTCGTTGATGCGCGCCTTGCCGACGTCGACGCCGGACTTGAAATACTGGCGCGAGATCTCCTTGAACGGCAGGAAGCCGTGGCGCTCCTCGCCGTAGTCGACGAAGCAGGCCTCGAGGCTGGGCTCGACCCG
>Ga0181525_10000521_pt1 | contig 33574 bp, 28 predicted proteins | sample PEATcosm2014_Bin_48_FD_121100 | JGI IMG/M metagenome (GOLD analysis project Ga0181525, IMG submission 121100) | Peatland microbial communities from MTU Mesocosm Facility, Houghton, MI, USA - PEATcosm2014_Bin06_10_metaG | ecosystem: Environmental > Terrestrial > Soil > Wetlands > Peat | place... | reverse complement strand
GGCTTGTCGAGCTTGAGATCGCCGTCGATGAAGTAGAACTTGCCGCTCTTGCGCGCCTTGTCGAGCACGGCCTGCGCCACCTCGTTGATGTTGGCGAAGGGTTCGGTGGAATTGATGACGAACTGCACCGGGAAACCCTGCGAGCCGGGCAGCGCCGGAAACTGGAAGGCGGCCACGCGCGCGCCGGCCAGGCCGTTCCACTGCGCCTGCAGCGCCTGCTGCACCTGGGTGGCGCTGCGGCTGCGCTCGTCCCAGGTCTTGAGCAGCATGCCGCCGAAACCCTGGTTGACCGTGGGCGTGCCCGACAGCTGGAACATCTGCTCGTACTCGGGCAGCTTGCTGGCCGTCTCGAAGATCTGCTGCGAATACAGGTTCATCTGGTCGGCCGTGGCATTGGGCGGGCCGATCACCTGGTAGAGCACCACGCCCTGGTCCTCGCTGGGCGCCAGCTCGGTGGTGGCGGTCTTGAACAGCGCGACCGCGGCCAGCAGGATGAACACGCCGAACACCAGCACCACCGACCAGGTCGACAGGATGCCGCCCAGCAGGTGCTTGTAGCCGTCGTGCAGGCGCACGAACTGCCGGTCGAGGAAGAGCGCGAAGCGCGAATCGTTGCCCGCCGCCTTGAACAGCCGCGAGCACATCATCGGCGAGAGCGTGAGCGCGATGATGCCCGAGACGGTGACCGCGCCGGCCAGCGTGAAGGCGAACTCGGTGAACAGCGCGCCGGTCAGGCCGCCCTGGAAGCCGATCGGCACGTACACCGCGACGAGCACGATGGTCATCGCCAGGATGGGACCGCCCAGCTCGCGCGCCGCCACCAGCGCGGCCTCCAGCGGCGACTTGCCCTCCTCGTTGATGTGGCGAAACACGTTCTCCACCACGATGATGGCGTCGTCCACCACCAGGCCGATGGCGAGCACCAGGGCCAGCAGCGTGAGCAGGTTGATCGAATAGCCCAGCAGCAGCATGACGAAGAACGTGCCCACCAGCGACAGCGGCATGGCGATCACCGGCACCACCACCGCGCGGATGTTGCCCAGGAACAGGAAGATGACCACGGTGACGATCAGCAGCGACTCGACCAGCGTCTTGATCACCTCCTGGATCGAGGTGTTCACGAACTTGGTGGCGTCGTAGACGATCTTGCCGGTGAGGCTGGCGGGAAACTGCTGCTGGATGCCGGGAAAGGCCACGCGCACGCGCTGGGCCACGTCCAGGAAGTTGGCCTCGGGCGCGACCTTGATGCCGATGAACACCGAGCTGCGGCCGCTGAAGGCCACGTTGAGGTCGTAGCTCTCGGCGCCCAGGCTCACGGTCGCCACGTCCTCCAGGCGCACCAGCGCGCCGTTGGCCTGCTTGACCACCAGCTGCTTGAACTCGTCGACGCTGTGCAGGTCGGTGCCGGCGCGCAGGTCGACGGTGACCGTCTGGCCCTTGCTGGCCCCCAGCGTCGCCAGGTAGTTGTTGTTGGTCAGCGCATTGACCACGTCGGTGGCGGTCAGGCCGTGCGCGGCCAGGCGGTCGGCGTCGAGCCAGGCGCGCAGCGCGAACTGGCGCCCGCCGAGGATTTCCGCGGTCTGTATGCCCTCGATCGAATCGAGCTTGGGCTTGACGACCCGGATGAGGTAGTCGGTGACGCTGTTGCTGGGCAGCGTGTCGCTGTAGAAGCCCATGTACATGGCGTCGGTGGTCTGCCCCACCTGCACCGTCAGCACCGGCTGCTGGGCCTGCGGCGGCAGCTGGTTCTTGACCGAGTTGACCTGGGTGTTGATCTCCGTGAGCGCGCGGTTGGCGTCGTAGTTCAGGCGCAGCGTGGCGGTGATCACCGAGGCGCCGTTGAGGCTGTTCGACGACAGGTAGTCGATGCCCTGGGCCTGCGCGATCGCCGCCTCGAGCGGCTGGGTGATGAAGCCGGCCACCGTCTCGGCATCGGCGCCGTAATAGGCGGTGCTCACGGTCACGACCGCGTTCTGGGTCTTCGGGAACTGGTTGACCGGCAGCCCGAACAGCGACTTCAGGCCCAGCACCAGGATCAGCAGGCTGATGACGGCGGCCAGTACCGGCCGCCGGATGAATAGGTCGGTGATCTTCATGGAATTCGATTCAGCAAGAGGGGTCGGGCCGGAGCGGGGGCCGGGCGCGCAGCCGCATCAGTGTTCCTGCGGGGTCGGGTTCGCGTCGTTGAGCGGCTGGACCTTGTTGTCCACCTGCACCGCAGCGCCGTTCTTGAGCTTGAGCTGGCCGCTGGTGACCACGACATCGCCTTCCTGCAGGCCCTTGGTCACCGCCACCTGGTCGCCGCGGGTCGCGCCCGTGGTGATGAAGACCTGCTTGGCCGTGAGCGTCGCATCGCCCTTGTCGTTCTTGCCCGACTGCACCACGAACACGGTCGCGCCATAGGGATTGAACGCCACCGACGCCTGCGGGATCGTGATGAGCTTGGCGCGCGTGCCCACCTGCAGGGCCACCTTGGCGAACATGCCCGGCAGCAGCTCGTGCTTGGGATTGCGCACCGTCGCCTCGATCAGCACGTTGCGCGTGCCGGTGTCGACCGCCGAACTGATGGCCGTCACCTTGCCGGTGAAGCTGTGCTGCGGGAAGGCGTCGACCGCGACGTCCACCTCGGCGCCCGGCGCCACGCGCGCGAGCTCGCGCTGCGGGACGTTGAAATCGGCGTAGAGCGTGTCGATCGACTGCAGCGTGACGATCTTGTCGCCGGTATTGAGGTACTGGCCGGGATTGACGGTCGTGATGCCGGTGCGGCCGGCGAACGGCGCGCGGATGATCTTCTTGTCGACGAGCGCGCGCTGCTGCTCCACCAGCGCGAGCTTGTTCTTGAGGTCCGCCTCGTCGGCATCGATGGTCGCTTGGCTGACCGCGCTGGCCGCGAGCTGGTCGCGGTCGCGCGCCAGCACGGTGCGCGCCAGGTCGGCCGAGGCCTGCAGCGCCTGCAGCTGCGCGCGCTCGGCGTCGGCGTTGAGCTCGACCAGCACCTGGCCGGCGGCGACGTTCTGGCCCGACTCGAAGCGCACCGCGCGCGCCAGACCGGCCGCCTCGGTGCTGAGGTCGGCGCCGCGCCACGCGCGCAGGCTGCCCACCGTGTCGATCTTGTCGCGCCAGTCGAGCGCCTCGGCCTTGGCGGTGGTCACCGTCGGCGGCGCCGGCGGCTTGAACGAGGCCATCTGCTTCATGACGAAGAGCACCTTGACGCCGATGATCGCGCCGATGAGCAGCACGGCTCCCAGTATCGTCAGCACGATCCGCAGCCAGTAACGCGGACGGGGGGCCTGGGGGTCCGAACTCAGTAGGGAATTTGCCATTGCGTCTATCTCTATGGGTCTGTCTGTTTTGGTGAGTCTCGGCGGGCCGTTGGCGGACCGCCGTTCGCTTTGCCTATCCAACGGCCGTCAACGCGCGGCCGCCCCTCAATTGCTGCTCGCCACCGGCCGTGGCGCGACCGTCGCGCCGGCGCTCCACCAGCCGCCGCCCAGCGCCTGGAACAGCGCCGCGGTATCGGCCAGCCGGTCGGCCCGCGCCTGGACGACGTTGACCGCGCTCTGCTGGAATTGCTGCTGCGCCGACAGCAGGCTCAGGTAGCTGGCAGCGCCGGTGTCGAACTGGCGCTGCGCCAGGTCGGCCGCGGCCTTGGCCTGGGCATAGGCATCGGACTGGGCGACCAGCGTCTGGGCGTCGAAGTCGAGCGCGCGCAGCGCATCGGCCACGTTCTGGAAGGCGGTGAGCACGGTCGCGCGATAGGCGGCAGCGGCCTGGTCGTAGGCGGCGATCGCGGCACGGCGCTGCGCGCGCAGCGTGCCGCCATGGAAGATCGGCTGGACCACGTTGCCCGAGATGCCCCAGACCTCGGAGGCCGGCTTGAACAGGGCGCTGGCGGTGAGCGCGGTGTAGCCGAAATTGCCGCCCAGCGTGATCTGCGGATACAGGTTGGCGGTGGCCACGCCCACCTGCGCGCTGGCCGCATGCAGCAGCGCCTCGGAGGCCAGGATGTCGGGACGCTGGCGCACCAGCTCGCTGGCCACGCTCACCGGCAGGTCGACCGGCAGCTCCAGGTGCGCGACGTCGAAGCCGGCGAAATCGACCTCGGAGGGCGTACGACCGGCATAGGTCGACAACTGGTGGCGCACCTGGGCGCGCTGCTTTTCCAGCGGCGAGATCGATGCGACCGTCTGCGCCAGCGCCGTGCGCTGCGACAGCACGTCGGTGCGCGTCACCGCGCCCAGGGCGAAGCGCCGCTCGACGATCACCAGGCCGGCGCGCTGCAGCTTCTCGACCTCGTGCAGTGCCAGCACCTGCTCGCGCAGCTGCGCCTCGCGTATCACCGCCGTGACGATATTGGCGGTGAGCGCGAGCTGCGTCGCGCGGTACTGGTTTTCCTGGTAGTCGACCTGCGCCTGCGCCGCTTCGATCTGGCGGCGCACGGCGCCGAACAGGTCGAAGGTGTAGGAGACGCTGACCCCGGCGTTGTACAGCGAGAACGCGCTGCCCGGCGTGTTCAGGCCGAACGACGCTCCCGAGGCGCGTTCGCGCTCCGCGCCGGCACTCGCGTTCACCGACGGGAACAGGCTGCCGCGGGTGGCCGAAAGGTTCTCCTGCGCCTCGCGCAGCGCCGCCGAGGCGCCGGCCAGCGTGGGGTTGTCGCGCAGTGCGGCCGAGACGAACTGGTTGAGCGTGTCGGACCGGTACAGCGTCCACCAGTCCTGGGCCAGGTCGTTGCCGACCCTCAGGTTCTGGGCCAGAATGTCCGTGGCGGCGGCACCCTCGAGGCCGTCGCCCGCCTTCCTGGGCAGGGGGCTTTCGAGGTAGCTGCCGCCTTGAGGCGCCTCCGGACGCTGGAAGTCCGGACCTACCGAACATGCTCCGAGAAACAAGGCAATAACAACTGGCGCACGCGCCCGCGCGATGCGAACCCGCATATGAACCGCTCCTCTACCCCATGGTTACCGCCGGCAAGCGTATCGATTGCGGGCTGCGACCGGCCGCGTCGATTGTGTCGACGTCGGCCGAGGCGGAACGCTAACACGAAATGCGTGGCGTTTCGTTCGCATTTCGGCCCCGCCCTCATGGAATATCCGCATATGCAATGACGGCACGGCGGACCGGCTGCCGGGCCGTGCTGGTGCACGGGTGCTACGCATGCGGGATCGAGACCTTGCGCATGGCAAGGATTTGCCATGCACCGGCGCTGCGCCGGCAATCACTTATTGTCAGTAGGCTCGATTACTGAGCAGGCGCGGCCCGCCCTGGAACGATAGCGATTTTTGCTATTGTCTCCGGTGTTTCTCCCTTGCAGAAGAACCAACATGACGTCGAATCACATCCTTGCCCTGCTACAGAACCGGGAAGAGTTACTCAAACAACTGAACGAAGTGAATACCCAGATCATCCGCCTCACGCTGGACCACGGCGCCGATACGGCGCTGGCCGTGGCCCAGCGCGGCCGCGGCGCGCGCGGCGCCGCAACGCCGGCCAAGGCCGGTGCGCGGCGCAAGTGGTTCGAGCGCGGCGAAATGCTCAAGCTCGCCAAGAAGCTGCTCAACCAGCCCATGGCCCAGGCCGATCTCGTGCGCGCCCTGTCCAGCGCCAAGGGCTACGACAAGGGCCTGCCGGCCTCCGAAAAGGCCCGCTTCAAGAGCGCGGCATACCAGGCGATCGCCGCAGCGCTCAACGGCAAGCAACTGTTCCGCAACAAGCTGGGACAGGTCGCCACGCACCGCTAGGCAGCGCCGCGCAGCGGCAAACGCACCGCTGCCGGCCATGCCGCCAGACGCGGCATGGCCGGCGCAGCTTTCCTAGACGGCCTGCTGCGGCGCGCCCGCAGGCATGCCCTCGGGTGGCGGACCGGCAAGCAGCTGCCGGTGCAGGGTTTCCGTGTCCAGCGCATGGCACCACTTGGCCACGACCAGCGTGGCCACGCCATTGCCGATGACATTGGTCAGGGCCCGCGCCTCCGACATGAAGCGGTCTATCCCCAGGATCAGGGCAACGCCGGCCACCGGAATGGTTCCGACGGTCGACAAGGTGGCGGCAAGCACGATGAAACCGCTGCCCGTGACGCCGGCCGCCCCCTTCGAGGTGAGCAGCAGCACGGCCAGTATGCCCAGTTGCTGGGCCAGATCCAGATGCACGTTGGTCGCCTGGGCGATGAACAGCGTCGCCATCGTCAGGTAGATCGACGTGCCGTCCAGGTTGAAGGAATAGCCGGCGGGTATCACCAGCCCGACCACCGACTTGTGGGCGCCGAGGCTTTCGAGCTTGGCCATCATGCGCGGCAGCGCCGCCTCGGACGATGAAGCGCCCAGCACGATCAGCAGCTCCCCGCCGATGTAGCGCAGGAAGCGCAGGATGCTGAAACCGTGCAGCGCCGCGACGGCGCCGAGCACGCCGAAGATGAACAGCAGGCAGGTGCCGTAGAAGCACAGCATGAGGGCGCCGAGCTCCTTGAGCGAGCCGATGCCGAACTTGCCGATGGTGAAGGCCATGGCACCGAGCGCGCCGATGGGCGCCAGCCACATGATCATGCCCACGACGATGAACAGGACCCGGCTGGCGCTCTCGATCAGCGCAAAGACGGGCCGGCCGCGATCCCCGCTCAACTGCAGCGCGAATCCGCCCAGGATGGCGATGAACAGGACCGGGAGGATGTCGGGCTTGGTCAGCGCGCCCACCATCGTGTCCGGGATGATGCCCAGCAGGAACTGCGTGACGGTTTCCAGGTTGCCGGGGGCTGCGTAGGTCAGGGTGCTGGCGTCGCGGTTCATGCCTTCGCCCGGGGCGAACACGTTGACCACCACCAGGCCGATGACGAGTGCCACCGTGCTCAGCACCTCGAAATACATCAGCGCCAGCGCGCCGGTGCGCCCCACCGCCTTGAGGTTTTCCATTCCGGCGATGCCCAGCACGACCGTGCAGAAGATCACCGGCCCGATGATCATCTTGATCAGCTTGACGAACCCGTCGGCCAGCGGCTTGAGCGATACGGCGGTGTCGGGGTAGTAGTGCCCCAGGAAGACGCCGACGACGATGGCAACGATGACCCAGAAGTACAGGCTGCGTAAAAGGCGTGTGATCTGCAAGGTGATCCTCCCCGAATCGCCGTACCTGCCTTACCGACCGGTCACCGCGCAGGATGGATGCGCCCGACGCCATGCATGCCTGGCATCCATGCCGGTTCTTGAATGCAATTTTGCGTATTCTGGTAGGGGCAGTAGGAGTCGAACCTACGACCTACGGATTAAGAGTCCGCTGCTCTACCAACTGAGCTATACCCCCATGATTCGCCCCCCGGCCCATTATCGTCGTTCATTTCAGCCGGGTGAGATGGCACCGCCCCACCCCCGAAATGCCGCCTCGGATGTCGAGCGACCGCTATTTTAGCCCAGGAATTCCCCGTTCCGGGGCCGAAGCGCCCCGCAGGCCCAAATTCGCCGGCTCTTTGATCAAAAACCCGACACCGAACGGTGGCACGATGCCGGTTCCCGGCTCCGGATTTCCTTCGTGATCATGCGCATGCGCCGCTGCACCCGACGACCGAACGCCGCACCGCCCCGCAGCGGTGCAGCCGCGCCGTGCGCCGGGCGAGCGCGGCGATGAACGTGCCGTCCACGCCTGCCGACACGGCGCAGCCGGTCGACCTGCTCGTGGTCGGCGGCGGGATCAACGGCACCGGCATCGCGCGCGACGCGGCGGGGCGCGGCTTGCGCGTGGTGCTGTGCGAGAAGGACGACCTCGCCCAGGGCACGTCCTCGCGCAGCAGCCGCCTGATCCACGGCGGCCTGCGCTACCTCGAGCACGGCCAGCTGCGCCTGGTCCGCGAGGCGCTGCACGAGCGCGAGATCCTGCTGCGCATCGCGCCGCACCTGGTGCGGCCGATGCGCTTCGTGCTGCCACACGTCGCCGGCATGCGGCCGGCCTGGATGCTGCGCCTGGGCCTGTTCCTCTACGATCACCTGGCGCATCGCGCCAGCCTGCCGGCGTCGCGCACCGCCTGGCTCGATGCGGTGCCCGAAGGCGCGGCCGTGCGCCCGGGCCACCGGCGCGGCTTCCTGTATTCGGACTGCCGCACCGACGACGCCCGCCTGGTCGTGCACAACGCGCTGGGCGCGCAAGCGCTGGGCGCGCGCATTCTCACGCGCTGCGAGCTGGTCGATGCGCGCTGCCACGATGGCCTCTGGCATGCGCGCCTGCGCGAGCGCAGCGGCGCGGTCCGCGAGCAGGCGGCGCGCGTGCTCGTCAACGCCGCCGGTCCCTGGGTCGACGCCCTGGCGCTGCGGGTGCCGGCGGCGCGCCATGCGCATCGCATCCGCCTCGTCAAGGGCAGCCACCTCGTGGTGCCCAAGTTCTGGAGCGGCGACCACGGCTACCTGCTGCAGCACACCGACCGGCGCGTCGTCTTCGTCACGCCGTACGAGAACGACTACGCCATGGTCGGCACCACCGACGTCGCCTACGAGGGCGCGCCCGACGCGGTGGCGATCAGCGCGGAGGAGACGCACTACCTTTGCGATGCGGTGAACCGCCAGCTGCGCTGCGCGCTGTCGCCCGCCGATGTCGTGTACGCCTATTCGGGCGTGCGCCCGCTGGTGGACGACGCGCACGACGACCCGGCGGCCGTGACGCGCGACTACGTGCTCGACCTGGCGGGTGGGGCGGCGCCGGCCGCGCATCCGCCGCTGCTGACGGTGCTGGGCGGCAAGATCACCACGTTCCGGCGCCTTGCCGAGCAGGCGCTGGAGCTGCTGCGTCCGGCACTGCCGGCGATGGGACCGGCGTGGACGGCGCACGCGCCGCTGCCCGGCGGCGCACTCGGAGACCAGGGCTACGAAGGGGCGCTGGCCCAATTCCGCGCAGCCGCCGCGTTCCTGCCGGCCGAGCACGCGCTGGGCCTGTTCGCGCGCCATGGCGCGGCCGCAGGCGCGGTGCTGGCCGGTGGCCGTGACCTGGCCGCGCTGGGCCGGCACTTCGGCGCGGGGCTCTACGAATGCGAAGTGCGCCATTTCATGGCGCACGAATGGGCGAGGGATTGCGAGGATGTGCTGTGGCGCCGGTCCAAGTTCGGCCTGCGCCTGGCCGAGGATGCGCGCGCGCAGCTCGCGCAGTGGATGCAGGGGCAGGACGGGCGCCAGCCCACCTGCCCCTAGCGGGGATCAGCCCCAGTCGCCGCCGCCGCCACCGCTGTCGCCGATATCGCTGGAACCGCTGTCCCAGGAGTCGCCGCCGCTGACGCCGAAATCGTTGCCGCCGCCATCGTCGCTCGGCAGCCGCTGGCCGGCACCGGATGCGAGGTCCGCACCGCCGCGGTCGTGGTTGCCGATGAACTCATGCGCCAGCGCCTCGCCGGCCACCATGCCGGCGCCCAGGGCCGCTCCGGTGGCCAGGCCACCGACGATGCCCGAACCGATGCCACCGGGCGCCGGCCCGTAGGGCACGCCACCGTAGGGTGCGCCACCGTACGGGGCCGCGCCCGGACCCATGCCGGGCGCCATGCCCGGCGCGGCGATCATCGACTGGCGGCGCGCGCGCAGGAAGAGGAACAGCAGCAGGCCGACGCCGGCAATGATCAGCAGCGGTCCCCAGGGCACCGATGCGCCGGCCGCCCGCTCGTCGGCCAGTGCCGCGGTACGGTCGACGCCGCCGCGCAAGTGGCCGCGCTCGGCGATCAGGCCGCGCAGGCTGCGCTGCGCCTCGGCAGTGGCGAACGGCAGCCCGGGCGCGATGCGGTCGGCGTGGTCGAGTTCGATCTGAGCCTCGTCGGCCCGATCCATCCGCACCAGCACCTCGGCCTCCATGTAGTGCGCCTTGGCGCTCTCGGGATGATCGTGCAGCACCTTGGTCATCATCGACTGGGCTTCGTTCAGATGCCCGTTATGGATGGCCTCGTAGACCTCGTGCAGGCTCGGATCGTCCGCCCGTGCCAGCGGCGCCAAGCCGAACAGGGCAACAGCGAAGGCAATAGTGGCGAGCAATTTCATGGCAGCAGGTTTCCTTGGGTGTGCGCAGCGCGCCAAGGGGCGCGCCCGCCTGATAAGACAGCATGCAATAACCGTGTTACGAGCGTTAGATGCGGCCGGCGACGCGAAGTTCAAGTGGCGCGGAACCGCCGGTACCGTGCGGTTTCAGGCCGGCTCCCAGAGCGCGGGCAAACCTTCGATGTCCTTAAGGACCGCCGCAACCGATCCGTCGCGCACCAGGCCTGTCGCCCGCTCGATATCGGGCGCCAGGTAGCGGTCGTGGGGCATGGCCGGGCAGGTCCGCCGCAGCAGCGCGTGCGCCTGCTCGAGCGGGCCGGAACTGCGCATCGGGCGGTGGAACTCCAGCGCCTGCGACGCCGCCAGGTACTCGATGCCCAGAATATACGCGGTGTTGTCGATGAGGCGCTGCAGGCGTCGCGCCGCGAAGGTCGCCATCGACACGTGGTCCTCCTGGTTGGCCGACGTGGGCAGGCTGTCGACGCTGGCCGGGTGCGCCAGCGACTTGTTCTCGCTGGCCAGCGATGCGGCCGTGACGTGGGCGATCATGAAGCCGCTGTTGAGTCCCGGCTCCGCGCTCAGGAACGGCGGCAGGCGCGAGACGCTGCTGTCGATCAGCATGGCGATGCGCCGCTCGGCTATGGCGCCGACCTCGGCGATGGCCACGGCCATCGCATCGGCCGCGAGCGCCACCGGTTCGGCGTGGAAATTGCCGCCGGATACCAGTTCCTGGTCGTCGGCGAACACCAGCGGGTTGTCGGTGACGGCATTGGCCTCGCGCAGCAGCACCGCCGCGGCGTGGCGCAGCTGGTCCAGGCAGGCGCCGACCACCTGCGGCTGGCAGCGCAGGCAATACGGATCCTGCACGCGATCGTCGCCGGTGAGATGCGACTGGCGGATCGGACTGCCGGCCAGCAGGGCGCGATAGCAGGCCGCGACGTCGCTCTGGCCGGGCTGGCCGCGCAGCGCGTGGATGCGCGGATCGAAGGGGCCGTCGCTGCCGCGCGCCGCGTCGACCGTCAGGGCGCCGATCACCAGCGCCGATTCGAGCACCGGGGCGAAGCCAAACAGCGCATGCAGCGCCAGCGCCGTCGAGGTCTGCGTGCCGTTGATCAGCGCCAGGCCCTCCTTGGCCAGCAGCCGCAGCGGCGCCAGGCCCAGGCGCGCCAGGCCCGCCGCCGCCGCAACGCGCTGGCCCCCGTCCAGCAGTTCGCCCTCGCCGATGAGCGCCAGCGTCATGTGCGCCAGCGGCGCCAGGTCGCCCGAAGCGCCGACCGAGCCCTGCGCGGGCACGTATGGCAGCGCGCCCGCGTTGTAGGCGGCCAGCAGCGCGTCGACCAGCGACTCGCGCACCCCCGAATAGCCGCGCGCGAGGCTGGCCGCCTTGATCGCCAGCATCAGGCGCACCACCGGCGCGCCCAGCGGCTCGCCGACGCCGGCGCTGTGCGAGCGGATCAGGTTGAGCTGCAGCGCCTCGAGCGCGGAGTCGTCGATGCGCTTGTCGGCCAGCTTGCCGAAGCCGGTGTTGATGCCGTACACCGGCGCGCTGCCGAGGGCAACGCGCTGGACCAGGTCGGCGCTGGCGCGGATCGCGCCGCGCGGCGCCTCGGGCAGGTGCAGCGTGACGCTGCCCGCGTGCATGCGGCGCAACTCGTCGAGGCTCAATCCGCCCGGGCGCAGTTCCAGCACGCCGGCCATCACCGGCCCACCATCGGCAGCTTGAGCCCCTGCTCGCGCGCCGCGTCGATCGCGTCGGGATAGCCGGCGTCGGCGTGGCGCATGACGCCCGTGCCCGGATCGTTCCACAGCACGCGCTCGATGCGCTGCGCCGCGGCGTCGCTGCCGTCGCAGACGATGACGACACCGGCATGCTGCGAATAGCCCATGCCGACGCCGCCGCCGTGGTGCAGCGAGACCCAGGTCGCGCCGCTGGCCGTGTTGAGCAGCGCATTGAGCAGCGGCCAGTCGGAGACGGCGTCGGAGCCGTCGCGCATCGCCTCGGTCTCGCGGTTGGGCGAGGCGACCGAACCCGAATCGAGGTGGTCGCGGCCGATCACGATCGGCGCCTTGAGCTCGCCGCTGCGCACCATCTCGTTGAAGGCCAGGCCCGCGCGCTGGCGCTCGCCCAGGCCGATCCAGCAGATGCGCGCCGGCAGGCCCTGGAAGGCGATGCGCTCGCCGGCCATGTCGAGCCAGCGGTGCAGGTGGGCGTCGGCGGGGAAGAGCTCCTTCATCTTGCGGTCGGTGCGGCGGATGTCCTCGGGATCGCCCGACAGCGCCACCCAGCGGAAAGGACCTTTCCCGCGGCAGAACAGCGGCCGGATGTAGGCCGGCACGAATCCCGGGAAGGCGAAGGCGTCGGCAACGCCGTTGTCGAGCGCGACCTGGCGGATGTTGTTGCCGTAGTCGAAGGTCGGCACGCCCATCGCCTGGAAGGCGAGCATCGCGCGCACGTGCGTGGCGCAGCTGCGTGCCGCGGCGGCGGTGAGCTCCGCATGCTGCGCGGCATCGGCGCGCGCCGCCTGCCAGCGCTCGACGCTCCAGCCGATAGGCAGGTAGCCGTTGACCAGGTCGTGGGCCGAGGTCTGGTCGGTGACCATGTCCGGCCGTATGCCGCCGGCCTGCGCGCGGCGTACCAGCTCCGGCAGCAGCTCGGCCGCGTTGCCCAGCAGCGCTACCGAAACCGCCCGCCGCTCGGCCGCGTAGCGCGCCATCCGCGCCAGCGCGTCGTCGAGGTCGCGCGCCTGTTCGTCGACATAGCGGGTGGCGAGGCGAAAATCGATGCGGCTCTGCTGGCACTCGATGTTGAGCGAGCTGGCGCCGGCGAAGCTGGCCGCCAGCGGTTGGGCCCCGCCCATGCCGCCCAGGCCCGCGGTGAGTATCCAGCGCCCGTCCAGGCGACCCTCGTAGTGGCGCTTGCCGGCCTCGACGAAGGTCTCGTAGGTGCCCTGCACGATGCCCTGGCTGCCGATGTAGATCCAGGACCCGGCCGTCATCTGGCCGTACATCATCAGGCCCTTGCGGTCGAGCTCGTGGAAATGCTCCCAGGTGGCCCAGTGCGGCACCAGGTTGGAATTGGCGATGAGCACGCGCGGCGCGTTCTCGTGCGTGCGGAACACGCCCACCGGCTTGCCCGACTGCACCAGCAGGCTCTCGTCGGGCGCCAGCTCGCGCAGGCACTGGAGTATGGCGTCGAAGCAGGCCCAGTTGCGCGCCGCCTTGCCGATGCCGCCGTAGACCACCAGCGCGGCCGGATTCTCGGCCACCTCCGGATCGAGGTTGTTCTGGATCATCCGGTAGGCCGCCTCGATCTGCCAGTTGCGGCAGGTCAAGGCGCTGCCGCGCGGCGCGCGCACCGTGCGCGGCGTATCCGTGGTTTCAGTCCGGGAACCTTCCATGCTCGCCGCTCCTTGGCAACCGTCCGACGCAGTCTATCGCCGCCCGCGGCGCGCTGCGCCCCGGCGTGCCGCGGCAACTGTAACCTCTTTGTACATGGTTGTCTAGACAGGTGCGACTGCCCCTGCGTGGTAGGGCTATGCCGGCCGGAAGCGCCCGGACATGGCGTAGCGAGGACCCGGGTACTGGAGGCGCGCCACCGACGCGACCGCGCCGGCCGACCAGGTACGCCGCACCAGCTGCAGGCACGGTTCGGCCTTCTTCATGTCCAGCAGCTTGCGGGCGCGCTCGTCGGGCATCACGGCGCTCAGCACGTGCTCGGCCTCCTGCAGCGGCGCGACCTTCATCAGGTAGTCGTGCGGCGTCTGGCGCAGGAAGTCCAGCGCGAGGTAGTCCGGGCCGATGCGCGGCAGCACATGCCGGTCCTCGAGCAGGATGGGCACGTCATCCTCGTAGTGGACGAGCGACGAGAAGTACAGCTCGGTGCGCGGCGCCACGCCGAAATCCTCGGCCAGGCCGGCGGCCGCGCGCACCCGCCCGAGCGCGACGATGCGCGCGCGGTGCGCGTGCCCGCGCCCGCGGATCTCGTCGGCGATGTCGTGGATCTCGAGCGGGTGGCCGTGCGGCTGGCGGCTGGCCACGAAACTGCCGACGCCCGCGATGCGCACCACTACGCCTTCGTCCTGCAATTCGCGCAGGGCGCGATTGGCCGTCATGCGCGACACGCCGAACGACTTGACGATCTCGTTCTCGGAGGGCACGCGGCTGGCCGTCGCCCACTCGCCGGAATCGATGTTCCTGAGGATGTGGTTCTTGACCTGCAGGTACAGCGGTTGCATTGCAGTGCTCGTTCTGGCCATCGCTCCACACCTCGATCCGGATCGATTGTAAGCTGTATGGACAGGTTCGGACGCAGGCAACGGCAGGGCAGGATGACGGCGGACACCAACACCATCTGGACGAATGCGCGGCTGGCGACGATGTGCGGCGCGGGCGCGGGCCAAGTGCTCGAACGCGGGGCGCTGGTCGTCGGCGGCGCCACGCTGCGCTGGGTCGGGGCCATGGACCGGATCCCGGAGCCGCTGCGGCGCGCGGCCGGCGCGTCCATCGACCTGGGCGGCGCCCTGGTGACGCCCGGCCTCATCGACTGCCACACGCACCTGGTCTATGGCGGGTCGCGCGCGCACGAATTCGAGCTGCGCCTGCAAGGCGCCAGCTACGCCGACATCGCGCGGGCCGGCGGCGGCATCCGCTCCACCGTGGCGGCCACGCGCGCCGCCAGCGCCGCGCAGCTGCACGAGCTGGCGGCGGCCCGGCTGCGCAACCTGCTGCGCGAGGGCGTGACCGCCATCGAGATCAAGTCGGGCTACGGACTGACGCTCGAGGACGAGGCGCGGATGCTGCAGGTGGCGCGGGAACTGGGGCGCAGCCACGACGTGGGCGTGCGCACGACTTTCCTGGGAGCGCACGCGCTCGCCCCCGAATACGAGGGGCGTGCGGATGCGTACATCGACGCGGTCTGCGGCTGGCTGCCCGAACTGCACGCCCGGGGCCTGGTCGATGCGGTCGACGCCTTCTGCGAGACGATAGGATTCTCCGCCGCGCAGGTCGAACGCGTGTTCCTTGCGGCGCGCGCGCTGGGGCTGCCGGTCAAATTGCACGCCGAACAGCTGAGCGACCAGCACGGCGCCGCCCTGGCGGCACGCCACGGCGCGCTGTCGTGCGACCATCTGGAGTACCTCGATCAGGGTGGCATCGCGGCGATGGCGGCGGCCGGAACGGTGGCGGTGCTGCTGCCGGGAGCCTATTATTTCCTGCGCGAGACGCGGCTCCCGCCGGTTGCGGCGCTGCGCGCGGCCGGCGTGCCGATCGCCATCGCAAGCGACCATAACCCGGGTACCTCGCCCATACTTTCGCTGCAGCTGATGCTCAACATGGCTTGCGTGCTCTTTGGCCTGACGCCCTGGGAAGCGCTGCACGGCGTCACCGCCGCGGCGGCGCGCGCGCTCGGGCTGGGCGCCTCGCACGGGGCCCTGGCCGAGGGCATGCGCGCCGATTTCGTCGTCTGGGATGCCGCCCTGCCCAGCGAGCTGGCGTATGTCGTGGGACGAAACGCCTGCCGCCGCGTGGTCCGCGGCGGGGTCGAGCGGGAGGCGTGAGCCGATGGACGCCGTCGAGACCGAGGTTTATCGCCTGCACCCGGGAACCACCCCGCTGCTGATCAGCCTGCCGCACATCGGCACGCGGATTCCCGCCGAGCTGCATGCCGGCTACGAGGACCGTGCACTGGCACTCGAGGACACCGACTGGCACCTGGACGCGCTCTACGACTTCGCCACCGAGCTGGGCGCCAGCACGCTGGTGCCGGTGCTGAGCCGCTACGTGATCGACCTGAACCGCCCGCCGCAGGACGTGCCGCTGTATGCCGGCGCCAACAATACGGAGCTGTGCCCGACGCGCTCGTTCGGGGGCGCCGCGCTGTATCGCGCCGGCTGCGCGCCGGGGCCCGCGGAGATCGCACGTCGCCGCGACGCCTACTGGCAGCCCTATCACGACGCGCTGCAGGCCGAGCTCGCGCGGCTGCACGGCATCCACGGCCACGCGCTGCTGCTCGACGGCCACAGCATCCGCTCGGAGCTGCCCTGGCTGTTCGAGGGCAAGCTGCCCGATCTGAACCTGGGAACGGTGGACGGGCAGAGCTGCGCGCCGGCGCTGCGCGATGCGCTGGCCGGGGTACTGGCCGGCGCCACGCGCTACACCAGCGTGGTCGACGGTCGCTTTCGCGGCGGCTACATCACGCGCGCCTATGGCAATCCCGCCGCGGGCGTGCACGCCGTGCAACTGGAAATGTGCTGGAGCTGCTACATGCGCGAAACCCCGCCGTGGATCGTCGACGAAAGCCGTGCCATCTACCTGCGCCCGGTGCTGCGCGAGCTGGCGGCGACGCTGCTCTACTGGGGATCGCAAAATGGCTGAGGCCGCGGGCGGCGCAGCGCCGGCGCCCGGCGACGCGGCCGGCGGGCCGCTGTGGGCGCCGCAGGCCTGGGTCGGCGGGCGCTGGCAGTCGGCAGTGCTGCTGCAGGCCGGGGCCGACGGCAACTGGGCGCAGGTGCGCCCCGGCGTCGAGCGCCCGCCCGGGGCGCTGCTGCTCGACGGACCGGTGCTGCCAGGCCTGGTCAATGCGCACAGCCACGCGTTCCAGCGCGCCTTCGCCGGACTGGCCGAGCGGCGCAACGTCAACCAGGACGATTTCTGGTCGTGGCGCGACCACATGTACCGCGTCGCGCTGCGCGTGACGCCGGCGCAGCAGCATGCCATCGCCGCGCAGCTGTACCTCGAGCTGCTGCGCGGCGGCTACACGCACACCTGCGAATTCCATTACCTGCACAACGCCGCCGACGGCAGCGCCTACGGCGACGGTGCGCTCACCATGGCCCACGCGGTGGCCGATGCGGCGCACCAGGTCGGCATGGGGCTGACGCTGCTGCCCACTGTGTACGAGCGCGCGGGCTTCACGCAAGCGACGCTGCGCGAAGACCAGCGGCGCTTTCGCGCCGATGCGGCCGCGGTGCTGGCCGCGCGCGACGCGATGCGCGCCTACGGCGCCGGCACGGCCGGCGGCCCCGGCCTGCGCGTGGGGCTGGCGCTGCACTCGCTGCGCGCCGCCCGCCCGGAAACCATCGCCCAGCTGCTGGCCGGCAGCGACGACGCGCCGATCCACATCCATGTGGCCGAGCAGACCCAGGAAGTGGACGACTGCCTGGAGGCCACCGGCCTGCGTCCCATCGAGTGGCTGTGCCGCCATGCGCCGCCCGACCGGCGCTGGCATCTCGTGCACGCCACGCACAGCACGCCCGGCGAGATCGAGGCGATCGCGCGCAGCGGCGCCGGTGTCGTGATCTGCCCCAGCACCGAGGCGAACCTGGGCGACGGCATCACCGACCTGCCCGGCTGGCTGCGCCACGGCGTGCCCATATCGCTGGGCTCCGACAGCAACGCCACGCGCTCGGCGCCGGAGGAACTGCGCCTGCTCGAATACTCGCAGCGCCTGGCGCGGCGCGTGCGCTGCGTCGCGGCCGCGCCGCAGGAGAACGAACCGTCGACGGCGGCCCGGCTGTGGAACCGCACCCAGGCCGGCGGCGCGGCCGCTGCCGGCTTCGCGCGCTGGGGCCTGGAACCGGGTGCGCGCGCCGACCTGCTGGTGGTCGACACCGGCGCGCCGGCGCTGCTGGGCATACCGGCACCCTTCACGCTGGACGCGCTCGTGTTCAGCAGTCCGAACCGGCCGTTTCGCGACGTGCTCGTGGCCGGGCGCTGGATCACGCGCGACCACCGCACGCCGCGGGCCGCGGGCATCGCCCAGCGCTTCACGGCCGCCATGCAGGAACTCTGGGAGCGTGCCGCCGCCGGCCCGGTCTCCTAGCGGCCTGCCGGCGCCCGGGCCGGACCCTGGTTCAGACCAGCGCCACCGCGATGCTGGCGCTCACGCACAGCAGCACCACCCCCAGCGCCGACGCCCGCCAGCGCGCCAGCAACAGCCAGCCGGCCGCCGCGATCAGCACGTCGACCGGCGCATGCACGGCGCTCACCCACAGCGGATCGTAGAGCGCGGCGACCAGCAGTCCGACGACCGCGGCGCTGATGCCGGCGATCGCGCGCGCCGCCACCGGGTGCGCGGCGACGCTGCGCCAGTACGGCAGCACGCCCGACACCAGCAGGAAGCCGGGCAGGAAGGTGGCCAGCAGCGCGATGACGGCGCCCACCAGGCCACCACCGGGGCCGGGCAGGCGCGCGCCCAGGTAGGCGGAGAGCGCGAACATCGGACCGGGCACCGCCTGCGCCGCGCCGTAGCCGGCAAGAAAATCGGCCGATGATATCCAGCCGGGCTTGACCACCGCGTCCTCGTACAGCGGCAGCACCACGTGACCACCGCCGAAGGCCAGCGCGCCGGTGCGGAAGAACGCCTCGGCGTAGCGCAGCGGCCCGGCAAAGACGGCGGCACCGATCGGCAGGCCGACCAGCAGCAGCACGAACACCAGCAGCAGAACCGCGGCGGTCCTGCGTCCATAGCGCAAAGCGAACGCACGGCCCGGATCGGCACGCACGCCCCGGCACAGCAGCGCGCCGGCGGCCGCGCCCAGGCAGACCACCGCCAGTTGCACCCAGGCCTGGCCCACCAGCAGTGCCAGCACGGCCGCCACCAGGGCGATCAGGCGCCGCGGCGCATCCGGACACAGCGCGCGGCTCATGCCGACGAGGCCGAAGGCGACCACCGCCAGCGCCACCAGCTTGAGGCCGTGCAAGGCCGCCTGGCCGATGGTTCCGGAGAGCAGCGGCAGGATGGCGGCGAAACCGAAGAGCAGCAGCGCCGAGGGCAGCGTGAACCCGGCGAAGGCGGCCAGCGCGCCGGGCCAGCCGCCGCGCAGCAGGCCGATCGTGAAGCCGAGCTTGCTGCTGCCCGGGCCGGGCAGCGCCTGCGCCAGCGTCAGCAGCTGGCCGAACTGCTGCTCGTCGAGCCAGCGGCGCCGCTCGACGAATTCGCGCCGGAACAGGACGAAATGCGCGATGGGTCCGCCGAAGCACGTGAGGCCCAGGCGCAGGAAGACCAGGAAGATTTCCACGGCGTGGCCGCCTTCAGGTGCCTGGCGTGCCCGCCGCGCGCAGGTCGCGCATTGCCGCGTCGAGCGCGGCGGTCATGCGCAGCGCGGCCGCCTTGTCGCTGGCGCCATCGGCGGGCGGCGCGATCGGCGCGCCGAAGACGACGCGGATGACCGGACGGCGCCACAGGTCCGACAGGCGCAACGCGGGTGGCCCGTCGAAATGGGCCGGAACGATGGGAGCGCGTGCGCGCAGCGCGATGGTGGCGGCGCCGCGCTTGCTGTCGGCATCCTCGACGCCGCGGGTACCGGCCGGGAAGATGAGCAGCCGCTGGCCGGAGGCGACCAGCGCGATCGCATGCTTGATCGTGGCGGCCGTGGGCCGCCCGCGGTCGACCGGAAAGCCGCCCCCCGAGCACACGAACCAGGCCACCAGCGGCACGTCGAAGAGTTCCTTCTTGGCCATCTGGTGCAGCAGCCGCGGAAAGGCCGCGTAGCCCACCCACAGCGGATCGGCCCAGCCGACGTGGTTGCACACGACCACCAGGCCCGGCGCGGCGTCCAGATGCTGCAGGCCGCGGGTCTGGACCCGGGCGAACGGCGTCATGCAGGCGTGCAGGCCGCGGATGAAACGCGACGGCCGCTCGGCCGTGCCTGGCAGCATCATCCGAGCAACGCGCGCAGCGCGTCGGGCGTTGTCACGGGCCGCTGGCAGGTCTGGTCGCGGCACAGATAGGCGGCCGCGGCGCCGGCCACCGTCTCCAGGCCGCTGCCGGCCGGAACGTGTTCGGCCAGCGCCAGCGCCAGTCCGGGCCGGTAGCCGCGGTGCGCCACCTCGATCAGGCCGGCCGCCGCGGCGCGGCCGCCGGCAAAAAGCACGGTGGCGGCGCCGCCGCGATCGTATTCCTGCGCCGCCAGCAGGTGGGCGAAGCCGAAGGCATTGCGCTGCGCGGCGGCCTGCAGGCGCTCGAGCACGCGCCGCGCATGCTCGCCGTAGCGCGCCACGCCGCTCAGGGCCTGGGCACGGAACAGCGCCAGCACGCTTTCGCTCATGCCCGATGGCCAGGCGTTGTCGAAGGGCGCCAGCGGCCGGTGCACCAGCGCCGGTCCGTCGTTGGGCGTGTAGTAGAGACCATCGTCCCAGAAACGCAGCAGTATCGCGTCGACCAGCGCCAGCGCGCGCGCCAGGTCGTCGGGCTCGAAGGCCGCTTCGTAGAGGTCGAACAGGCCGTTGGCCAGGAAGCTGTAGTCGTCGAGAAAGCCCGGCACCCTGGCCACGCCGTCGCGCCAGGCGCGGTAGACGCCGCCGCAGCCATCATCGAGGTGACGCGCCAGGAAGTCGGCGGCGCGGCGCGCCGCGGCCAGGTGCGTCGCCGTGCCGGTGGCCCGGTAGGCCGCGCACAGTCCCTGGATCATCAGTCCGTTCCAGCCGGTCAGGATGTTCTCGTCGCGCCCCGGGCGCACGCGCTGCTGGCGCACCTCGAACAGCCGGCGGCGCAGCGACTCCAGGTGCAGCCGATCGGCGGCATCGAGCGGCGCATTGGCCTGCAGCACCGAGCGGCCGTTGGCGACATTGCCGCGCGGCGTCACGCCGTAGGCATGGCAGGCGAACAGCGCGTCGTCGTCGCCCAGCGCCGCGCGCACCTCGGCCTGCGTCCACGTGTAGAACAGCCCTTCCTCGCCCTGGCTGTCGGCATCCTCGCTGGCGAAGAAGCCGCCGTTCGGGTGGCACAGGTCGCGCAGCACGTAGTCGACCGTGTCCTCGAAGACGCGACGCAGCTCGGCGCGCCCGGTGTAGCGGTAGGCATCGGCGTAGAGCTTCACGAGCTGGCCGTTGTCGTACAGCATCTTCTCGAAGTGCGGCACGTCCCAGCGCTCGTCGACGCTGTAGCGGCAGAAACCGCCGCCCAGGTGGTCGTGGATGCCGCCGGCGGCCATCCGCTCGAGCGTGCGCTCGAGCGCGCCGCGGACCTCGCCGTCGCCGGTGCGCTGTGCGATGCGCAGCATCAGGTCGTGCGCGCTGGCGTTGGGAAACTTCGGCGCGCTGCCCAGGCCGCCGTAGTTCGGATCGGTGGCGCGCGCGAAGCCGCGTGCCGCCTCGGCGGCCGGATCGGCGTGCGCGGCCGGCTGCGGCGGCGCCGGGCCGCGCCGCAGCTCGGTGGCGGCCGTCTCCCCGGTTGCGGCCGCATCGGGCGCGGCCGGCGCGGTGGCGGCAAACAGCTGTTCGTCGTGGCTGGCATAGCCGCGCAGGAACTGCGCGCAGTTCTCGCGCACCTCGTGCTGGCGCGTGCGCCATGCCATGGTCAGGCCGTCGAGCAGGCGCGGAAACCCCGGACGGCCGTAGCGGTCCTCGGGCGGAAAGTAGGTGCCGGCGAAGAACGGCTGCTGGTCGGGCGTGAGAAAGACCGTCAGCGGCCAGCCGCCCTGCTGGCCCATCATCTGGACCACGCGCTGGTACAGGTCGTCGATATCGGGCCGCTCCTGGCGGTCGACCTTGACGTTGACGAAGTGCTCGTTGAGCTGGCGCGCGATCGCGGCATCCTCGAAGCATTCATGGGCCATGACGTGGCACCAGTGGCAGGCGAAGTAGCCGATCGACAGGTGCACCGGCCGGTCGAGCGCGCGGGCGCGCGCGAACGCCTCCTCGCCCCAGGGGTACCAGTCCACCGGGTTGCCCGCATGCTGCTGCAGGTACGGCGAGGATTCCCCCGCCAGGCGATTGCGTGCTTGATCGGACGGCATCGATACGGACCTTCCCGGAATGGATCGCACGCGGGCGCGGGTCCGCCCCGCGAAGGGGGGGCGCGCTCCATGGACGCCGGCGCGGCGCGCCGGCGCGCCTTCAGCGGATCATGTAGACCTTGGTGACCGTTTCGTGCACGGTGCACACGCCCTTCCAGTCCTGCGCGAAGAACGCCGCGGTGTCCGGGAGGATCTCGATGACTTCGCCGTTCTCATGCACGTACGTGGCGCGCCCCGCGAGGAAATGGCAGAACTCGTCGCGCGTCACGTGGCAGTACCACTTGCCCGGCGTGCAGCGCCAGATACCGCACTCCGAGCGGCCTTCGGGCCCCTTGTACAGCAGCTTGCCCGAGGTGTGCGAGCGGCCTTCGAGCATCGTCGGGATGACGCCCCAGTCGACGAGGTCGGTCTGGGCCAGCGGGTCCCTGAGGTACGGGGTGGTGGTGGGTGTGCTCATGTGCGGCTCCGGGCGCGGCGCTAGGCCAGCAGGTAGGTATTGCGCAGGGTTTCATGGACGGTGCATTCGCCGCGCCAGCCGGCCGGGAACAGCACCACGGTGGCGGGCGTGATGTCGATGACCTCGCCGGCGTCGCCGCGGTAGGTGGCGCGGCCGGCCACGAAATGGCACAGTTCGTCGCGCGGAATATGCAGTCGCCAGCGCCCCGGGGTGCAGACCCAGATGCCCGATTCGGGCTGGTTGCCGGGCCCCTTGTGCACCAGTCGGCCGCTCGAGCGCGACACGCCCTCGACGGCATCGGGCTGCACGCCCCAGTCGACCAGGTCGGTGCGCGTCGAGGCGTCGTACAGCCGCGGCACGGTGGTCGATGCTTCATCGGCCATGGGTGCCTCCGTCGCGCAGAAGTGCGTCGAGCAGCCGCGCTGCCTTGGCCGGGCCGTCCTGGGCGCGCATGTGCGCGCTGATGCGGTCCAGGCGGGCGCGCAGGCCGGCGTCGCCGATGCATGCGGCCAGGCGCTGCGCCAGATCCGCGTCGGTCCAGTCGTAGCGGTGCAGGTGGAAGCCATGGCCGGTCTCCTGGACGCGCACCGCATTGTCGTGGCCGTCCCACACGTAGGGCATGATGATCGATGGCTTGCCGAACAGCAGGCACTCGGTGAACGAATTGTTGCCGCCGTGATGGATCACCGCATCGACCTGCGGGATGACCGAAGGTTGCGGAAACCAGCTGTCGATGATGACGTTGCCCGGCACCTCGGTGTACTGGTCCCGGTAGCCGCCGACGTTCACCAGCGCGCGGTAGGGCAGCCGGCCCAGCGTGGCGATCAGGCGCTTGAGCAGGTCGACGTCGCCGGCCCCCAGGCTGCCGAAGGATACGTACAGCAGCGGCGCCTCGCCGTTGCGCGCGAACGCCGGAACCGTGTAGGGCTTCTCGGTGCGCACGCAGCCCTCGAGGTACTGGAAGCGCTCGGGGGGCAGCCGGTGACGGCGCCGGTAGCGCAGGGGCTCCGGATACAGCAGCAGGTTGAGGAAGGGCGAGGCCTCGAAAAACTGGCCGATGGGGTACGGCGCCTCGCCATTGGCGGCGAGGAAGGCGTTGAAGTCGTCGTGGATGGGCTCGATGACCTCGGCGAAGCGGGCGCGATAGCGCGCCTGGGCCGCGCGGTCGTTCTCGCCGCAACCCGACAGGTGCGGCGGGATGTCCGGATCCTCGATCTCGTTTTCCGAGCAGGAGATGATGCGCACCCAGGGCTTGCCGTGCTGCTTGATCGCCGGGAACAGGATCACGTTGTCGACGCACACCAGGTCCGGCTGCACGCGCGCCAGCACGCCGGGCAGGTCGCGTTGCGCCCACTTGGCGCTGTCGACGATCGCGGTCCAGCAATCCTTCACGTAGTTGTCGATCTGGTCGTAGGGCGACTTGCGGAAGTTCGGGATGTGGCCGTTGATGAAGTCCTCCCAGAACTTGGCCATCTGCTCGGGCGGCAGCGGCGCCGACAGGCAGACCGGGTGGGCCTCGAAGCCGTAGCCCCGGTAGACCTCGAGGAAACCCGGGTCCGACAGGAAGACGGCGCGATAGCCCAGCGCCTCGGCGGCCTGCGCGATGCCGACCGAATTGAGCGCCGGCCCGTAGGCGGCCTCGGGGAAGAAAGCGATGGTTCCCTGCGACATTCAACGAACTCCCTTCAGGGCCGGCGCCCCACGAGCAGCACTTAGGCCAGGCACGACGAGGCACCGACGAAGCAGGGACCATCGATGCCAGGTCACGACCCTGCACAATTGTCGGATAATAAATCAGGAGGCACGGCCCTTGCAGCGGCGGTGCGGGAGCGATCGAATGCAAGCCAGTGGCGAAGGCGGTCCGATGCGGCGTGGGGCGATGCACGCACCCGGCGGCAGCGCGGCGCGCGCATGAGCGGCCTGAGCGCCGACGACGGCAGCGCGCTGCTGCTCACCCTGGCGCTGGCCACGCTGGTCACCGTTGTGCTGCTGCTCGTCGGCACGCCCATCGCCTGGTGGCTGGCACGCAGCCGCTCGCGCTGGCGCGCGCCGGTCGGCGCACTGGTCACGCTGCCGCTGGTCCTGCCCCCGACCGTCCTGGGTTTCTACCTGCTGGTGGCGCTGGGCCCCGACGGGCCGCTGGGGCGCCTGACGACATGGCTGGGCCTGGGATTGCTGTCGTTTCATTTCTCCGGGCTCGTCGTGGGCTCGGTGATCTACTCGCTGCCCTTCGTCGTCCAGCCGATCCGCAACGCCTTCACGGCCATGGGCGAGCGGCCGCTCGAGGTCGCCGCCTGCCTGCGGGCCACGCCCTTGGACGCCTTCATCCACGTCGCGCTGCCACTGGCCCGCCCCGGACTGCTGGTGGCCGCGGTGCTGGGATTTGCCCATACGCTGGGCGAGTTCGGCGTGGTGCTGATGGTGGGCGGCAACATTCCGGGCGCCACCCGCGTGCTGTCGATGCAGATCTACAACCATGTCGAGGCGCTGGAGTATGCGCAGGCCCACTGGCTGGCCGGCGGCCTGCTGGTGTTTTCCTTCCTGACGCTGCTGACGCTGTACCGCCTCGACCTGGCGCGCGGCGCAACGGCGCGGCTGTTCTGACGTGATCCACGCCGACCTGCGCCTCGACCTGCCGGGATTTGCCCTGCGCGCACGGCTGGACCTGCCGGCGCGCGGCGTTACCGCCGTGTTCGGGCCATCGGGCGCCGGCAAGACCCTGCTGCTGCGCGCCCTGGCCGGGCTGGAGCCGGCGGCCCGCGGGCGCGTCGCGGTGGCCGGCCAGGTCTGGCAGGACGACGCCAGCGGCATATTCCTGCGCACGCACGAGCGCACGCTGGGCTACGTGTTCCAGGAACCGAGCCTGCTCGCGCACCGCAGCGTGCGCGGCAACCTCGCCTTCGGCTACGAGCGCACGCCGGTCGCGGCGCGCACCGTCGGCTGGGACCAGGCCATCGAACTGCTCGACATCGGCCCGCTGCTCGAGCGCGCACCGGCGGGGCTGTCCGGCGGCGAGCGCCAGCGCATCGCCATCGCGCGGGCGCTGCTGGCCAGTCCGCGCCTGCTGCTGATGGACGAGCCGCTGGCGGCGCTGGATGCGGCGCGCAAGCGCGAGATCCTGCCGTTCCTGGCCCGCGCGCAGCGGGCGCTCGATATCCCGCTGATCTATGTCAGCCACCAGATCGAGGAGATCGCCGCGCTGGCCGAGCACCTGGTCGTGCTGCACGATGGTGCGGTCGCCGGCAGCGGTCCGCTGGCACCTACGCTGGCGCGCCTGGACCTGTCCCCGGCCCAGGACGAGGACGGCGGCGTCGTGGTCGATGCGATCGCCGCCGCCCACGACAACCGCTTTCACCTCACGCGCCTGGACTTTCCCGGCGGGCAGATCCATGTCCCGCGCGAAGCGCTGGCCCTGGGCGGCGCGGTGCGGGTGCGGATCCGCGCCCGCGACGTCAGCCTCGCGCTGAGCGCGCACGAGGACAGCAGCGTGCTCAACCGCTTGGCCGCCACCGTGCAGGAGATCGCCGCCACCGCCAATCCGGCCAACGTGCTGGTCCGGCTCGATGCCGGCGGCACCGCGCTGCTGGCACGCATCACCCTGCGCTCGCAGCAGCAGCTGGGGCTGGCGCCGGGCAGCCGGGTCTGGGCGCAGGTCAAAAGCGCCGCGCTGGTGGCCTGAGCGGGCCGCGCAGCCGCGACTACCGGTATCGTTACGGCTGGCGGCACGCCTGCCGCATTGCCCTGGAGACCGTCCTACATGCAAAGCCCCGCGCAAATCGACCTCGTGATCTTCGGGGGCACCGGCGACCTGGCGATGCGCAAGCTGCTGCCCGCGCTCTATCACGTCCATTGCGATGGGCTGCTCTCGGCCGGCGCGCGCATCATCGCGGTGGCGCGCGAGGCGCGCGACCAGGCGTCCTATCGCACGCTGGCCCACGAGCAGGGCGAGATCCACCTGGGCAAGGATTTCTCGGCGATCAACTGGGCAACCTTCGCCGAGCACCTCGACTACTGCCCGCTCGATGCGCGCAAGCCCGACTCGTTCCAGCAGCTGGCCCAGCGCCTGCACGGCCGCGAGGCGGTCGACCGGGTCTTCTACCTGTCGACGGCGCCCTCGCTGTTCGCCGACATCTGCCGCAACCTGCATGCGGCCGGGTTGATCACGCCGCGCGCGCGCGTGGTCATGGAAAAGCCCCTGGGCCACGACCTGGATTCGTCGCGCCAGATCAATGACCAGGTGGGCAAGTTCTTCCAGGAAGGCCAGATCTATCGCATCGACCACTACCTGGGCAAGGAACCGGTGCAGAACCTGCTGGCGCTGCGCTTCGGCAACATGCTCTTCGAGCCGCTGTGGCGGCGCGAGTGCGTGCGCGACGTGCAGATCACCGTCGCCGAGCACCTGGGCGTGGAGTCCCGCGGCGACTTCTACGACAAGACCGGCGCGCTGCGCGACATGGTGCAGAGCCACCTGCTGCAGCTGCTGTGCATCGTCGCGATGGAGCCGCCGGCGTCCATCTCCGCCGACGTGGTGCGCGACGAGAAACTCAAGATCCTGCGCGCGCTGCGCCCCATCCGCGAGCACGAGGTACTGGCCAAGACGGTGCGCGGCCAGTATCGCGCCGGCGCCATCGAGGGCCAGCCGGTGCCGGGCTACCTCGAGGAGGAGGACGTGCCGCGCGACAGCCGCACCGAGACCTTCGTGGCGATCAAGGCGGAGATCGACAACTGGCGCTGGGCCGGCGTGCCGTTCTTCCTGCGCACCGGCAAGCGCATGCAGGAGAAGCTCGCCGAGATCGTCATCAACTTCCGCGAACCGCCGCTGGCCATGTTCGATACGCCGGGCGCCAACTCGGCCAACCGGATGGTGATCCGCATGCAGCCGGAAGAGACGGTGGAGATGTACCTGCTGGCCAAGCAGCCCGGCGACGTCGTGCAGCTGAGGCCGGTCTGCCTCAACCTGGACCTGGCCGAGACCTTCCAGACCCGGCGCCTGGAGGCCTACGAGCGCCTGCTGATGGACGTGATGCGCGGCAACCTGACGCTGTTCGTGCGGCGCGACGAGCAGGAGGCGGCCTGGTCCTGGGTGGAGCCGATCATGGAAGGCTGGCGCGTCGCCGGCGACCGGCCCAAGCAGTACACCGCGGGCACCTGGGGCCCGGCCGCGTCCAATACCCTGCTGTCGAGCAGTGGCATGAGCTGGCACGAGGAAGTCTGAGCGCCGCCCCCGCCCGGCGCCACCGCGAAAGCCGAAGATGACGACGACCGCCAGCAAGCCCCTGCGCCTCATCGCCGACGTCGGCGGCACCAATGCGCGTTTCGCGCTGTCGCCGAACCCCGGCGCGTTCGACCAGGTGCGCGTGCTCGCCTGCGCGCAGTTCCCGACGATCGCCGACGCCGTGCGCCACTACCTGGCCGAGGCCGGCCAGCCGGCGGTCGACGACGTGGTGATCGCCATCGCCACGCCCCTGCTGGGCGACGAAGTGCGCATGACCAATCACCACTGGTCGTTCTCGATCGAGCAGACGCGCCGCGACCTGCACCTGCGCACCTTGCTGGTGATCAACGACTTCTCCGCGCTGGCGATGTCGCTGCCGTTCCTGCCCGAGTCCGGGCTGCGCCGCCTCGACCGTCACGAGGAGAAGCGCCAGGGCGTCAAGGCGGTCGTCGGTCCCGGCACCGGCCTGGGCGTGGCCGGCCTCGTGCCGACGCCGCACGGCTGGCAGCCGGTTGCCACCGAGGGCGGCCATGTGAGCCTGGCACCGGGCACGCCGCTGGAGGCCGAGATCCTGCAGGTGCTGTGGAAGGACTACGCACACGTCTCGGCCGAGCGCCTGGTCTCGGGCCTGGGCATACCGCTGCTGTATCGGACGCTGTGCACGATCAACGGCACGCAGCCGGCCGCCGGTGCGGCCGACGCCGCCGGCGTCGTCGCGCTGGCCGACGCGGCCAGCGGCACGGCGGCCAATCAGACGCTCAGCGTGTTCTCCAAGCTGCTGGGCAGCGTGGCGGGGAATGTCGCGCTCACCTTTGGCAGCACCGGCGGCCTGTACATCGGCGGCGGCGTGGTGGCCAGGCTGGGCCGGCATTTCGACATCGATGCCTTCCGCGAGCGCTTCCTCAGCAAGGGTCGCTTCGCGGCCTACCTGGAAGCCGTGCCCAATTACCTCATCGTGGCCGAACAACCGGCGTTCATTGGCGCCGCACGCCAGCTGGAACAGCACCTGGCGCAGCAGGCGCACCCGGCATCGCGCCCGTGACCTGCGCGATGCGCGCATCGACCTGGGCAAGGACCCCGCGCACGTGCGCGACCTCCGACTCGAACTGGCGGATCGAGGTCGCCAGCTGCGAGGGCGGGATCGACGATTCGCCGTTGCCGATGTTGATGGCCGTGGCCACGCCGAAACCCGCGGTGGCGGCCAGCCACTGCGCCGATTTCGCCTCGTCGAGGCGGCGCAGCAGCGTCGCGTAGATCTCGATGAGGTCGACGCGCGTCGCTTCGAGGTCTTCGAATTGCGCGCGGCGCCGGGGCGCAACCTTGCTGCTGTCCATGGAGACCATAGTGCCCACGACGTGCGGCCTTGGGTATTCCTCGGATACGCATAATGCAAACGGCAGAGCGCCGCGAGCGCCAGCGCCGCGCGATTGCCCACGGCTCGCGCGCGGACATCGTCGACTCGTTACAATTTAATGATACGGTACCGTTGCGTTTTATTTCCGGCCGGCCTATGCTGGCCTGGTGGGTCTGCCCGATCGAGACACCAAGACACGGAGGTTCCTTCCATGATCAAGCCCAGAATCGCACTGATCGCCCTGGTGCCCGCCATCGGACTGAGCCTGGTCTCGACCGATGCGCTGGCCTGGGACCACGGTTACGGCCATGGCCACGGCTACGGCCGCGGTGGCGGCCACTACGGTGCGGCCGGAGCGGTCGTGGGCGTGGCGGCGGCCATCCTCTCGGCGCCGTTCCTGCTCCTGGGAGCGGTGGCACACGCGGCCGACGGCCCCGACGGCTATTACCCGCCGCAGCAGGGCTATTACCCGCCACCGCGTGCGTATTACCCGGCGCCGCCGGTCTACTATCAGGCGCCGCCTGCCTACTACGCACCGCCGCAAAGCTACTACCCGCAGCAGCCCGGCTATCCGCCCCAGGCGTACTACCAGCCTGCCCCGCGCAGCTACGCGCCGCCCGCGTACGGCGCGCCGCCGCCGGCGGCATACTATCCGCCGCCCCCCAACGCCGCGCCGCCGGGGTACTACCCACCGCAATAGGGCCCGCCCGGGCAATCGGTCATAAAGTCCCCCACCGCGCAGCAGAAGATCACCGCGGCAGCGGCGCAGCGCCGTGCCGGGCGCCCGACGCGCGACGCTGCCGAGCAGCTGCGCGAGCGCATCCTGGCTGCGGCCACAGAATTGCTGCTGGCGCACGGCTACGGCGGCACGAGCGTCGAAGCGGTCGCGCGCCGCGCCCACATCTCCAAGCGGACCTTCTACCACCGCTTCACCGGCAAGACCGACCTGACGATGGCGGTGGTCGTGCGCCTCGTCGACAGCGTGCGCCCGCCGGCCGAGGTACCGCTCATCGAGGGCGCGAGCCTGCACGACATCCTGGTGCACCTGGGATCGCTGATCCTGCATGCGGCGCTCACGCCCCGCGTGCTTGCCTTGCACCGGCTGATCGTCGCCGAGGCCGAGCGCTTTCCCGACCTGGCCAGCGCGGTCGCCAGGGCGGGCGGGCGCGAGGAGGCCGTGGCGTTCATCAGCGCCCTGCTCGCCCGCCACAGCCGCAATCCGGCACTGGGCGCCGATGCCTTGCGCTTTGCCGCCGAACAGTTGCTGCAGATGATCGTCTCGACCCCGCAGCTGCGCGCCATCGGCCTGGGCGAACCCATCGAACGCGCCGACCTCGATCCCTGGGTGCGGGCCACGGTCGGCCTCTTCCTCGAGGGCTTCAATACGCTGGCCGGTCCGCCGCAGGCGCGCCCGCCACGCAAGCGCCCGGCCCGATGACACCGGATGAAATCGCGGCGCTGGACAACGGCCGTGAATGAACGCAAGCTGCCGGACGCCAAGCCGGCAAGCGCGCCGGAGGCCATCGGCTGAAGCCAATCGAGAGGGAACCGTCCATGCTGCTGCGCAAAGTGCTGATCGCGATCCTGGCCTGCGGCATCGCCGGCGTTCCCGCCCGCGCCGACGACTTGACGGCGGAGAAGCGCGCCGACATCGAGCAGGTCCTGGCGATGACCGGGTCGCTGGCCATCGGCAAGCAGATGGCGGCGACGCTCATCGCCAGCATCACGCAGAACCTCAGGAAGTCGCACCCCGGCATACCCCAGGATGCGATCGACGTCGTCAACAGCGAGATCAACGCGGTGATCGACGAACATATCGGCTCGCTCAAGGACGACCTGATACCCATCTACGCCCGGTATTACACCGACGCCGACCTCAAGGGCCTGATACTTTTCTATTCGTCGGCGCTCGGCCAGAAGATGATCAAGACGATGCCCGCCTTGGTCCAGGACGGCATGATCGCGGGTCAGAAGTGGGGGCAGGCGCTGGAACCGGAACTCGACCGGCGCCTCACCGAACGGCTGCGCCAGAAGGGCGTCGACATCTGACGGCCGCATCGCCGCCGCCTTGCCGCGCCGTGGACTACGGCCGGCAATCGCGCCGGTAGACGAGGCAGCGCCCCTGGTAGGCCGCGATGCCGGCGCCGGCCGCCTGCCGCAGCCGCACTTCGTTCAGCGCGAAGCCCTGGCGTTCCATGTTCCGCTGGAAGCGCGCGCGGTTGCCGCGGTTCGGATCGATGATCCAGACCTCGGCCGCCGGCATGGCGTGGCAGTCGATGAATGCCGCCAGTTCGCCGCGTTCGTCGCGTTCGTACAGCAGGTCGCTGCCGATGATCAGTTCGTAGCGGCCCGCCACCACGCACTGGGCCGGCGCTTGCGCCTGCCAGTGCGCGCCGCCCGCCCAGTCGGAAGCCGAGCCCCAGCGGCCGTGGCGGTATTTCATCGGTGCCAGGCCGTTCAGGCGCAGGTTCTCCTGCAGGAAGTCCGCCGCCAGCGGATGACAGTCGCTGGCGGTCACGTCGGCGCCGCGCCGGTGCCCGACCAGGCTGGCCAGCGCGAGGCCGCAGCCGATTTCGAGTATCCGCTCGCCGGCGCGCACCGGCCGCGCCGCCAATCGGGCCGCGAGGAAGGTACCCGAAGGCCACAGCAGGCCGAACAGCGGCCAAGCCGCCGATGAGATGCCGACACGCGCGGCCGCGCCGTCCGGATCGGTGAACTGCTGGCGGTCGAGCAGCGAGCGGATGAGCAGATTGGCGACGCCGGCAACGGGTATGTCTTCCTGCTTGGTCAGGTAGCCGGGCATGGTCGCGCTGCCGCGCCGGGCAACGTCCGCTGGGGGAAAGGCCCAGTATGCGCCGTCCTGCGGTGCAGCGCGGTGCGCCCGCTAGAAGGGAAAGTCCCGCTTGCCCATCTGGAAGGTGATCCACTTCACCTCGGTCATCTCGGCGATCGAGGCCATGCCGCCCTCGCGGCCGAAGCCGCTGTCCTTCACTCCGCCGAAGGCGATATGCGGTTCATCCGATATCGTGGTGTCGTTGATGTGCACCATCCCCGACTCGGAGCGCAGCGCGAAGTCCATCGCCTTCTGCAGGTCGTTGGTGACCACTGCCGACGACAGCCCGGCGCGCGTGTCGTTGGACAGGAAGAGCGCGTGCTCGTAGTCGTCGGCCTTGAGCACCGACGTCACGGGACCGAAGGACTCCTCGCCGTATACCGCCATCCGGTCGGTGACGCCTGCCAGCACCGTCGGCGTGAAGTACGGGCCGGCATGGGTGCCGCCGCAGCACACGGTGGCGCCCTTGGCGACGGCATCGGCGATCTGGTCGGCGATGAAGCCGCACTGCGACGGCCGGATGAGCGGGCCGATCACGGTGGCCGGATCGCGCGGATCACCCACGGTGATCGTGCGGGCCTTGGCGACGAACCTCTCGAGGAACGCGGCGTAGACCGGCGCCTCGACGATGATGCGCGAACTGGCCATGCATACCTGGCCCTGGTGGAAGAAGATCCCGAAGGCCGCGGCATCGACCGCGTACCCGATGTCGGCATCGGCGAGCACGACCAGCGGATTCTTGCCGCCCATCTCCAGCGTCACGCGCTTCATGTGGCGGCCCGCCTCGGCGGCCAGGTGGCGGCCCACCTTGCTCGATCCGGTGAAGGTGATCATCTTCACGCGCGGATCGGCCAGCAGGCGGTCGCCGACGACCGCCGCCGGCCCGGGAATGACGTTGAGCACGCCGGGCGGCAGGCCAGCCGCATCGAAGACCTCGGCGATCTTGAGCCCGCTCAGCGGCGTCAGCTCGGAAGGCTTGAGCACGAAGGTATTGCCCGCCGCCAGCGCGAAGGCCACCTTCTTCATCGCCAGCAGGAAGGGCGAGTTGAACGGCGCTATGCCGCCGATGACGCCCAGCGGCTGGCGTATGGTCATGCCGACCTGGCCCGGCGCGCTGGCCGGGAAGGTCTCGCCGTGGGGCCGGCGCACGCAGCCGGCGGCAACGCGCAGGCAGTCGATCGCATAGCCCACTTCCCAGGGCGCCTTCATGAAGACCGAGCCGTTCTCCTCGATGATCAGGTCGCGGATGCGGTCGGCCTGCGCCGCGATGATGTCCGCGGTCCGGAGCAGCAGCGCCTCGCGTTCGCCGGCCAGCAGCTTCTGCCACGGCCCGAAGGCGGCGTGCGCGGCGCCGATCGCGTCCTCGACGTCCTGGGGCGAGGCCTGGGCGATGCGTGCGAAGGCCTCGCCGGTGGCCGGATTGATGTCGTCGGCCAGGCCGCCGGCGCCGGCCGGTCGCCAGCTGCCGTTGATGTACATCGGATGGATGGGAAGGCTCATCGGGGTGCTCCTCCGTGGCGATGGCGTTGGTCGGGGCGCGCGCTAGGGCGCGCGCGGCTGCGCCCGCGGCGCGGGCAGTACGGACTTGGGCAGCACGCAATGCGCACCCTTGTGGATGTCGACCATCTGCGTGACGTGCAGGTCGGCGGCGATGCTGCACAGCGTGTAGGCGTCCTCCGGGGCCAGGCCTGCGCGCTCGCCCAGCCAGGCGATCATGTTGCGCAAGGCCTGGCGCACCGCGTCGTCCAGGTCCTCGTTCATCCCCAGGGTGATGAGCTGCGTGGCATTCTCGGCGCGCGGGAAGGCCAGCCGCAGGTCCTTGCGCACCGTCAGCTCGAAGGTTCCGCTCAGGCTGGTCTCCAGCGCCGACAGGCATACCTCGCCATCGCCCTGCGCCGCATGGCCATCGCCCGCGCTGAACAGGGCGCCGCGGTTGAACACCGGGAAATAGACCGTGCAGCCTTCGCCCAGGTCCTTGTTGTCCATGTTGCCGC
>Ga0181525_10000520_pt1 | contig 33582 bp, 26 predicted proteins | sample PEATcosm2014_Bin_48_FD_121100 | JGI IMG/M metagenome (GOLD analysis project Ga0181525, IMG submission 121100) | Peatland microbial communities from MTU Mesocosm Facility, Houghton, MI, USA - PEATcosm2014_Bin06_10_metaG | ecosystem: Environmental > Terrestrial > Soil > Wetlands > Peat | place... | reverse complement strand
TTGTTCCGTGAACCGTCGCGGGTTGCATAGCGGCGGCTGCCCCAAAAATGGGTGAGCGAGTTGACCATCCAGGTAACGTGCAGGCCCATCGTCACGCGGAAGAAGACTCCCCACAGAAGAAACGGCAGACCGCCAAAAACCAGCAGCAGGACACTCAGGATGGCCAGCGGCACATAGTGATAATTCGAGAGCCAGACCAGGAACCGGTCTTTGCAGATATCGGGAGCATAGCGGGAGCACTGATCGACATTGCAGTGGGTTGCGTCGCCGACCAGCATCCAGACGATGTGACTCCACCATTTCCCTTCGAGGGGCGAGTGCGGATCGCCATGCTTGTCCGAAAACTGGTGATGCACGCGGTGAGTCGCAACCCAGAACATGGGGCCGCCTTCCAGCGCCAGCGTTCCGCAAACTGCTAAGAAATACTCGACCCACTTCGGCGGCTTGTAGGAACGATGGGTCAGCAGGCGGTGATATCCCATGCCGATTCCCAGGCTCAAAGAGATCCAGTAGAGCGCCAATGCGCAGAAGAAAGCCGGCCAGGTGAAAAAGAAAAGGGCGGCAATCGCCCCTAGGTGAAAGACGGAGAAGGCCGTCACCGATGTCCAATTGATTCCGTCGCGTTTGATAAACGGCGACACGACGTCTGCGTGCATAGGGTTCCTCCCTTTGAGAACCGCTTATGGCTTCCTACAGTTGCTTGGACTGTCGAAAGTCGAACAACGGCTGGGGGCCACCCAACTTCACCTTAGCATTGAAGATTCGAGGACCGGCAGGCGACAAGATCGCCTGCCCCACTCGGTCGCGATGGGTGATTACTTCACCGTGAACGGCACAGAGGCGATGTGGTTCTCCCACTCCAACTGAAGCTTGCCCTTATTACCGCCGAGATCGCTGATCGTGTATTTCAGGTTCTCGATCGGCGCAGGCGGTCTGCTCATAGTCAGATCGACCCGGCCAAGATCCTGCGCTTTGTTGTAGTCCAACCCCCACTCGCCGGTTTGCTTGCTGACGATCAGTTGCCACTTGTCTGGATTGGTGATGTCGACGAAGAGCGTGTAATCGCCCTTGGCCACCACGAGGCCGGCCAGATTCAGCGTGGCATCGGTATGCAGCGCGGTGGCTGCATTCGCGCCAGCCCGCCACACCGGGTAGGTGGGGTCACTGCCGATTTGTCCATCTTTGGTGAAGATCTTGCCTACCCGCCCTTTCACCCGGGGCGAACAATACTTGATGGTGATTGTCTTGCCGGCAATCGTCTTGGTCTCAGTAGCCGCCGGGCTTTGCCCGAAGGCCAGACCTGCGACGGCAATGAGCGCGCCGGAATACATCAAACTGGTTCGCGCGCGCGATGCGGACGCCGCTTTCCGAAGATACTTCATGGTCCTTTATCCTCCACAAGACGCACCCTTTGGATTAGTTCCTGATGCCGGGCCGTCTGCTGTGTACCAGTTTATGCATTCGGATCGGGAAGACGGCGGCGCGGACTGGCAGGCGACGAGATCGCCTGCCCCACTGCTTTCCCTTGGGCAATCGCCCTGCCGGGAAAATGCTAGACTAGATTGTGGAAGTGATTCACCCGCCCGCGCAAGTGGATTGGTGTGATGCCCGACCCGCTGATATCCGCGTACTTACCCTGCTTGATCAAAAGCCCATCGGTTTCCTTATCGCTGAGCCTCGACGCGCCTCCGGAAACGGAGCATGCCAAGCCACCTCTCCCCACCTTCATGATTTTGCTTTCTGAATGAAGACCAGTATTCAGATTCTCCGCGGCATTCAGTCGTTGTTCGGAACGCGCGATGAAAACATCCGCCTGCTCGAGCGCGAATTGGATTTGCGCACGCGCCTGAACGGCGAAAGCGAGCTCGAACTGGAAGGCGAAGAGCCTCAAGTGCGGCGCGCCGAGCGCATTCTGTCGGATTATGCCGCGCTCGTCAGTGAAGGCGTGGAGTTCACCAATGGCGACCTCAACAGCTACATGCAAGTCGCCGTGCGCGACCCTAACGTGTCGCTGCGCCGGCTGGTCGAAAGCGGCAGGTCGCGGTCGTTCGGCAAGAAAGTGCTGGCTCCGAAGACGGTGAACCAGCGCCGCTATGTCGACGCCATTGAGAATCACGATCTCACGTTTGGTATCGGCCCCGCCGGCACCGGCAAGACGTATCTGGCGGTGGCGATGGCCGTGTCGGCGTATCTAAACAAGCACGTCAGCCGGATTGTCCTCACCCGCCCGGCGGTGGAGGCAGGCGAGCGGCTCGGCTTTTTGCCCGGGACGCTTCAGGAGAAGATCGATCCCTATCTCCGCCCGCTCTATGACGCGCTGTTTGACATGGTGGATGCGGAGAAGGTGGAGAAGCTGGTGGAGCGGCAGATTATCGAGGTCGCGCCGCTGGCTTTCATGCGCGGCCGCACGTTGAACGATTGTTTCATCATTCTGGACGAAGCCCAAAATACGACCTGCGAGCAAATGAAGATGGCGCTGACGCGTCAAGGTTTCAATTCGAAGATGGTGGTTACCGGCGACCAAACCCAGGTGGATTTGCCCTCGTCGCGGAGAAGCGGCTTGCTGGAGGCGTCCGAGGTGCTGCGCGGCGTGGAAGGCGTGGCCTTTGTCGCTTTCGATGAGCGTGACGTGGTGCGCCACCCACTCGTGCAGCGAATCGTCAAAGCCTATGAGCGTTACGGCGAGTTGACGGGTTCCGGCCGTCAACTGGCACTCAAGCTCGCGGGCGATAACCAAACCGCGCCTCTGGCTGACCCTCCCGCGAACGCCCGCGTGGAAATACCGGAATTCCCATCCCTGGCGTAGCCCGATCCCGATGTCGCCCCGTCTAAGCAACGCCCGTATTACTCCTCCTGAGATCGATGCCTGCGTGCTGTTCCGCAACCTTCCACGCAATTGCGGCCTCAGCCCAGTGGATAGGCGGGCGATTCGCAAGTATGCTTCTCAACTCAATCTGGATGTGGCGTCAGGCCGTGGATTCGACTGCCTGCTGACGAATGACGAGCACCTTCGCGCATTGAACCTGCAATTCCGGGGAAACGATTACTCGACCGACGTACTCTCATTTCCTTCCGGAGCCGCACGCGGAGCGGCGGGCGAATTGGCGATTTCCATGGAGCGGGCGGCCGCGCAAGCCCGGCAATTTGGCCACTCGACCGTAGTTGAGATTCAAATCCTAATGCTGCATGGCGTCCTTCACCTGATCGGCCACGACCATGAGAGGGACGGCGGGAAAATGCGGCGATTGGAGCGCACCTGGCGCCTGGCGCACGATCTTCCCTCCGGCCTGATTGGGCGGCGGCAGAAGAAAGCGGCTGTGCCGGCGGCTCGCGCTACCGTCGCTCGACGCAACCTGCGATCTGGAAGGGCGGCCCAATGAGCATTGCTTGTCTGTTGGCCGCTCTGGCGCTCGTGGTCTTGATGAGCATCGTCTCGTCCGTGCAGCTTCTGTATCTGGAATCACTGCGCCTTTTGAAGCGGGAGGCGCGGGCACTCGAATTTTTCCGGGATCAGGCGGCCCCGCGCATCGGCATTGAAACCGACCATGGCGCACTCTCGTTCTCGCTGCTTAAACACATCGCGATGCCGCTTACGGGAGTTCTCTTTTTTTGCGCGGTTGCCCGGCCGGATGAGCCTGCGTGGAAGGGCGTGCTGGAGGCCGCCGGTATTTCGGTGGCCGCCATGCTGGTGGCAACCTACGTGGTGCCGCAGTATCTGTATCGCCGGTCCACGGGGCATTGGGTGCTGCGCGCCGCGCCGCTGATCCGCTTGCTCGACCTCGCCATTCGTCCGATGACCGCATTCCTTCGCTTGTTGCAGTCGCTGTTCGAGCTCAGGGAGTCTCCTGACGGCGAACCCGAGAAACCCGCCGATCCGACCGAGCATATCGAGGCGTTGATCGACGCCGGCGCCGAGGAGGGAATTCTCGAAGAGGGCGATCGCCGGCTGATTCACTCGGTGGTGGCCTTCGGCGACAAGCGGGTTCGGGAAGTGATGACGGCGCGGCCCAACATCGTCGCGATTCAGGAGGACAAGACTCTCGAAGAACTGCGGCAACTGGTGATTCACGAGCAGTATTCACGCATCCCGGTTTATCGCGATTCTGTGGATTCGATCATTGGCTTTGTGCATGTGCGCGACATGTTCGAGCTGAGCGAGGAAGAACGCCAGCGAAAACTGGTGCGCGAGTTGATGCGCCCCATCCGCCTGGTTCCCGAGATGAAGCCCGTCAATGACCTGCTGCGCGAAATGCAGCGCGAAGGCGCGCATATGGTGGTGGTGGTGGATGAGTATGGGAATACCGCCGGGCTTGCCACGATGGAGGATCTGGTGGAAGAGATCCTCGGCGAAATCCACGACGAGCACGAGCCCGATCGCGACGTGCGTGAAGAGTCCGATCACTCGTTCATCGCCCCCGGCAATCTCGACCTCGACCGGCTGGAAGACTTGCTTGGTTTTCGTCCCGAGGGCGACACGGAATCGACCACTGTGGGAGGACTCGTAGCGGAGTGGCTCGGCCATGTGCCAAGGGTGGGTGAATCCGTGATGCGGGACGGCATTCGTATCGAAGTTCTCGCCGGCAATGAGCTGCGCGTGGAACAGGTGCGTGTGTCGCGCGTGGAGGAGCCGGCTTCGGTATGAGTGTTAAGCGGCCTTTGTCGCACTCCTCACGTGGCGCGGGCAGTCGCGCCGGCCGTGTCGAGACTCATCTCGAGGCACGTCTGGCGGGGACGAGCGTCGGCACGAGTGCCGACGCGGCAGGCACGAGTGCCCGCGCCACACCATCAACGCCCGCTGCGGCGGAAGCGGCGGCACCGTTTCGCACCGGAACCGTCTCCGTGGCCGGGCGGCCGAATGCCGGCAAATCCACGCTTGTGAATGCGCTGGTCGGCGATAAGGTTGCCATTGTGGCGGCGCAGGCCCAGACCACGCGAACGTCGATTAGGGGCATCGCGAACCTGCCCACGGCGCAAATCATTTTCACGGACACTCCCGGCATTCATAAATCCGATTCATCGCTGAATCGGCGCATGATGGATGCCGTGCGCGGCTCTCTGGAGGGTCAGGATCTCACTTTGTTCGTCGCCGATGCGACCCTTGAACCGGCACTGGAAGATGAACAGGCGGTCAGCTCGCTGCGCCAGCCCGCCGCCAGCATCCTGGTTCTCGCCAAGCTTGACCGCATTTCCGACAAGCGGCAATTGCTTCCTTTGATCGATCGCTACTCGAAGTTGTATCCATTCGACGAGGTTTTTCCCGTATCGGCGAAAACCGGCGAAGGATTGAAAGACCTGCTGGATGCGGTGGTGAGGCGCCTTCCCGAAGGGCCTCCGATCTTCCCCGCCGATCAGTACACTGACCAGCCGGCGCGCTTTCTGGCTGCCGAATTCATTCGCGAGAGAGTGCTGGCTGCGACAAGGCAGGAGGTGCCTCACGCGGTGGCGGTGTTGATTGATCAGTGGGAGGAAGACAAACGGGAACGGAGGCCAAAAACCGGCCAGCGCTCTCCAGGTCAGAACGCCGTTTCCCGGGAGGACGGACCCCGCTTGACGCGTATCGCGGCCACGATTCTGGTGGAACGGCCGGGACAGAAGAAGATTCTCATCGGCCGTCAGGGAGTGTTGCTCAAGAAGATCGGCACCGAGGCTCGGATTGAGATTGAGAAGCTGGTGGGTGGTCCGGTGTTTCTCTCGCTTTTCGTGAAGGTACAGCCAAAATGGCGCGAGGATCCGCAGTTCCTGAAGGCGATCGATTGGCGCTAGACGCGGGTTTCAGCTTTCGGCTTTCAGCGATCAGCCACTTCAATTCAACGGCTCATGGCTGGCGGGTTTCTTAGTGCTAGTCTCAAGGTAAATCAAGATGAAACGTTTACTGATAGTAGTTGCATTGGCTTTCTCGGCATGGTTGGCTCCGGCCTATGCGGATGATAAGGCCACGGACGACCGCATCTTCGACCAAGTCAGAATGAGACTGGCCGGGGATCCCGACGTCAAGGGCGGAGACCTGGAAGTCATTGTGAAAGATGGCGCCGTCACGCTCAAAGGGAAAGTCTCCACCGACAAGGCCCGCCACCGCGCCGAGGCTTTAAGCAAGAAGGTCAAAGGCGTCAAGTCCGTTGACAACGAGCTGACCGTCGGCACCAAGATGAACTGAGCCTGCGACACCTGCCGCCGTAATCAAACACCGGTAGCCAAGACTCAACCGTAAGCCCTGCGCAAAATCTATCCGCTTGCTGACGCGCGCGGTTCAGTGCTGTCCGTGACTATGAAATAATCGCGAAACGATGCGTCGCCGCCATGGCGTTTTGCTGGGCCTGTTGCTGCTGGCCGCGATTACATACCTTGACCGGGTCTGCATCACCTTCGCTGCGGTTCGAATTCAAAACGATCTGCATCTGAACCCCGAACAGTGGGGTTGGGTGCTGGGCGCATTCACGGTTTCATATGCGCTATTCGGCACGCCCGTCGGCTCGCTGGGCGACCGCGTGGGCGGCCGCCGTATACTCACGCAGATCGTCGCCTGGTGGTCAGTCTTCACGGCGCTGACTGGCTTGGCGCGGGGCTACTTCAGCCTTTTGATCACCCGGTTCTTTTTCGGCGTCGGCGAAGCCGGCGCCTTCCCGAACATGTCGGCCGTGGTCTCTCGCTGGTTTCCCGTCCGCGAGCGCGCCAGATCGATGGCCTTCGCCTGGGTGGCGAGCCGCGCGGGAGGCGCGCTCGCGCCGCACATCGTAATCCCGTTACAGCAAAGGCTTGGCTGGCGCCCCTCGTTCGGAGTGTTGGGAGCCATCGGCGCCTGTTGGACTGCGACGTGGTTCCTGCTCTATCGCGACCATCCACGCGAGATGGCGGGAGTCACCCAGACCGAGCTGGCCGAAATCGGCGAAACGCCCCGCGTCGCCAGCCGCCAACGGATGCCCTGGGCGCGCATGTTCCGCAATCGCACGTTCATTCTGATTCTGCTGATGTACCACACATACTGCTGGGGCTCGTACTTTTACATTTCGTGGATGCCGACCTATCTGCAATTGGGACGCGGATTCAGTGAAAACGAACTCCGGATTTGGGGAACGCTGCCCTTTCTTTTAAGCGGCACCGGGATTGCGCTTGGCGGCATATTCAGCGACAAGCTGGTGCCCCGCTTCGGGATAAACTGGGCGCGCCGCGGCATCGGCGCGGGTGGCCTGATTCTGGGGGGCATACTGCTGGCCGCTACCGCCGCGACCTCAAATAACACTGTGGCTGCGATCCTGTTGGCCCTGGGTTATGGCTCGATGGATTGCATGCTTCCGGTCTCGTGGGCAGTCTGTATGGACGTGGGCGGCGGTTCGGCGGGCGCACTCAGCGGCGCAATGAATACGGCCGGCCAGGTCGCATCGTTCTCGTCCGCGGTCGCGTTCGGCTGGGCCGTCCAATCGCTGCTGGCCCATCACTTCTCGACGCACGCCAGCTACAATCTTCCGGTTTTCCCCATGGCCGCTCTCCTCGTTATTAGCGGGCTTCTGTTCCTGGGTATCGATGCCAGCCGGCCGCTGGTGCCCGATCGTCCCGAGTGAAGGCTTTCAGCTTTCAGCTATCAGCGGTCAGCTGCGCCTCAGTGCTTGGTCGGCCGAAAGCTGAAAGCTGAGTTTCTGCCCCGCTAATATAGAGGGGAATCGCTGGGCTTCTTCCCATAAATATTACAAAAACATGAACGTCGCGATTATCGGAACCGGCTACGTCGGCATCTGCACTGGGGTCTGTCTGGCGACCATCGGTCACAAGGTGACCTGCCTGGACATGATCGAATCCAAGATCGCCAGCCTCAAGCGCGGCGAGGCGCCTATCTATGAGCCGATGCTTGCCGAGCTCATGGCGGAAGCTGCGGCCAATTTGAGCTTCACGACCAGCTACGCCGAAGCAATCCCGCATGCCGATGTAGTTTTCATCGCCGTGGGAACTCCACCGCTACCCTCCGGAAATCCGAATCTCGAGTATCTGTCGCAGGCGGCTCGCTCGATCGGCGAGCATCTCGGCTCGCCGTTTACGGTGGTAGTGAACAAATCGACAGTCCCTATCGGCAGCGGCAACTGGGTTGGCGCATTGCTCAGGGAGTCGTTCGAGCGCACGCGTGGCCGCAAGATGAACGACGAATTCGCGGTGGCGTCCAACCCCGAGTTCCTCCGCGAGGGCTCCGCGCTTTTTGACACGCTGTATCCGGATCGCATTGTCGCCGGCGCCGATCATCCGCGCGCGCTCGAGGTGCTCTACATGCTCTACCGGCCCATCATCGACCAGTCGTTCAGCGCGCCGGCCGGACTCCCGCGGCCGGAAACCAAGACGGCGGTCCCCCTGGTTTCCACCGACCTGCCCTCAGCCGAATTGATCAAGTACGCCGCGAACGCTTTCCTCGCCCTCAAGATCAGCTTTATCAACGAAACCGGCAGCCTCGCCGAGCGGGTTGGGGCAGATATCGTGCAGATCGCGCGCGGCATTGGCCTGGATTCTCGCATCGGCTCGCGTTTTCTCTCCGCGGGCATCGGCTGGGGAGGATCCTGCTTCGGTAAGGATACGGCAGCGCTGATTGCGACGGCCGGTGAATACGGCGTGGGCATGCCGATCGCCGCCGCGGCGCGTACCGTGAATCAGCGCCAGCGGGAACGGGCAGTCGAAAAACTTCTGGGCGAGCTCAAGATCCTCAAGGGGCGCACCATCGGCCTGTTCGGCCTGGCTTTCAAGCCCAACACGGACGACCTGCGCGAAGCTCCGGCGATCGACATCGCCAGGCGGCTGATCGAACGCGGCGCAAGAGTCAGAGCGCATGATCCGGTGGCTTCCGCGCGCTTCAAGAGCGAATACCCCGATCTTGAGGTCGACATCTGCGACACCGCCGGGCAGGTCGCGGCCGATGCAGACGCCATCGTCCTGATTACCGAGTGGACCGAATACCTGCACTTGGATTGGGACGCGCTTGGCCGCTCGATGCGCCAGCGCATTGTGCTCGACGGCCGCTACGCTCTAGATCGCGAGCGTCTCGTGCGTTCCGGATTTCGGTACATCGGCATGTGCTCGTGAGGCGATTTGCCGATAGCCCGGGGTTTGTGTGGTGAACGCTCCCTCACGGTCGCGTCTCGGCTAGAGGCTCCCAACACCGTCTACGGCTTCTAGCCGAGACGCGACCGTTAGGGAGCGTTTCACCGGCGGCCGAGCCTCATCCGAATGGAGCGGTCAGGCAATTTGACTCAACGCAATCCCGCAATCGAGAGCGCCGCCCAGCCGCGGAACCCGAACTTGCCCAGCCCAGCCTCCGGCTTAGGCCGCTTGTATTCATCCAGCGGTTTGCCGTCTGCATTCCGGATCGCGACACGCTCATTCGTGATGTCGATTCCGACCCGCCAGACCTTCAGCGATTCCATGCCATGGACCGTCTTGGTCTCCGCGCCGCCGGCCCCATTCACAAAAGCGCGCCGCCTTAACTGGTGATCGTCCAAGGTGTAAAGAATGTAGTTCTTCTCATCCTGGTAATCCGCGAGCCACTCGACGCGCTTGGCCTTCGCCCCAAAGAGTTTTTTCGTTGGCTGCTTCAGAATGTCGAGAGTAAACGATCCCTGGTTGATCAGGAACCAGCCGTCTCCCGGCGCCATATGCTCCCACCAGCCCTCTTGTACAGTCCAGTCCTTGGGGTCCTGCAACGTGTTCGCAGGCGTTCGGCCATTGTTTGTCTCCCGCACTTCCGCCGCGGGCAGCGACCAATCCACCACCACTCCCTTGCCGGGTTGCACTGCGACCATCTGAGTCTTGGTTTCACGCTTTTCAGCGGTGGCCGTCACCTCATAGTTGCCCGGCCGAAGCGTCAGAATTTGGCCGTTCGCAGTCTCGTGCGCTTGGGCGTCGCCTTCCCTGTGGTACGTGATTTGCGCTGTCGCCGGAGTCACCTTGAGCGCGATCGTTCCCGTGCCGATGACGGCCTTCATGGCTTCTCCGCTAACTTGGGTGACGGCATCCGCCTTTGCGTCCTGTCTCAAGCTCAGCTCTTCGTAGCCCGATTTGCGGAACGTCAGAGCGTGGCTGCCGGCAGCCAGGTCTGTCCGAAACGTTCCGTCGCTCGCCGTCGAGCCGGCGCTCTTGCCGTCCACGATCACTTCGGTATCCGGAGGGAATTTCTCGAACGCCAGCGTGCCCCGGTGCTCCACCTGCGCTAACTCAAAGCGCAGCGTCTTGGAATCGCCATTTTTCAGGTCCACCGTCTGCTCCGAATCTTTATAGCCATCCTGATGCAGCCGGATGGTATAGAGCCGCGGTTCCAGCGTTATCATCACGGTTCCGTTGGCGAGGGTCTTTTTCAGCGCCACACCATTAACTAACACGGCGGCCGTTGGCACGTTGGCCTGCACTACGATCGTGCCCGCTTGCAGCTCCGCGCCGAGGCTTACGCTGATCAGCGGCACGGCGGAAGGTTCCAGATCGATCTTCCTCCGGCTCTTGCCGTCATCCAGCACAAACTTGTTCTCCGCCGCCCCGAGTCCTTCGAATGCAACCCCATCCGGCGGAATCGGCTGCATGCTGGCTTCGTCGCGTCCACCCTTCAATCCGGGCGTCGTCCACAGTCTTGCCGATTTCGAAAAAGTGGAGATCACCAGTGTCGGCACACCCTTGGCCTCCACTGCTCCTACCAGCACCGCGGCCTTGGCAGGGTCGGCGCGAATCTTGAATCCCACCAGATCCTTGCCGTTAGCCGAGATCCTGATCAAGTGTTCGCCGGGCGGCAAATCATTTCTCACAAAGATCCCGTCTTCAAGGTCGGCGGGCACCGAATCCACAAAAACCTTGCCGGCCTTCAAGTCGGAAGTGATTCTCAGTTCCGCGGGCGCGGGTTGCAACTCGACCTTGACCAACTGTATGCCGGTCGGCCTGTTCGGCGCCAGGAAATCCACTGCTACCGGCCGGTAGCCATCTAACCTGGCCGTCAGATGATGCTCTCCTGGGCCGACTCGAAATGAGGCATTCACGGGCCGGCCATCCACCTGCAAACTCGACCCCGGCACATTCGCGCTAACCTCTACAACGGTCTCTGTGGCGAGCGCCGCTGGCTTGGAACTGATCAGCCGGTAGACGCCGAAAGCGCCTGCAAGGAAGAAGAGAAGACCGCCCGCTGCCAACGCCCACAAGGGAGGCCGGGGCAGGCGTCCCGTTCGCGTTTCAGTGGCTGGTGAAGGGGGCTGCCCAGCCGCTCGATCTGATCCAACTCTCTGCTCCGGAGGGCCTGAAACCGTTGGCTGCCCGCTCCTGGCGCCGCCGGCCAAGGCGCCAGCCGTGGCAATCTCGGTCATGGCGTCCAAACCTGCTGGAGAGTCATGCCCGTCGGGCGGCGTCATCAGCTCAGTTGGCGCCAGTTCAATTGCTGCCGCCGCTTTCGACGGCGCCGGAGCAACGCCTAGTGTGGCCTGCAACGTCTCCTGCAGTTGCATCAGTGTGATATCGCGCGGATAATCCGCCGCTGCGCGGCTAACCAGCTCGAGCGCGGCCGCCGGTTGGCCCTGCGCTTGCAGCCGCTGTGCTTCCAGCACGGCCTGTGCCGCCATCGCGCGCGCCTTCTCTTGTTCCAACTGAATCGTCAGCGCGCGCACCGCCGGATCCTGGGCATCCAACTGGTGCGCTTCAGCGAGGACCGGCTCGGCGGCCTGCCAGCTTTGCGCCAACAGCTCGCGCGCATGCTCCACCAGCGCACCCACCAGCGCCGCATGGATTACGGCGTTCCGGTGGTCGCGTTGTTCGGCCTGGCGCAGTTTTTCGAGGCCCGCTTCGAAATCGCGTTGATCGATCAGCCGCTGCCCTTCGCTTGCGAGCTCCTGCGCCTCCGCTGCGCGCTGAATTCCCTGCTCGGCCAGCTTGCGCAGCCCCTCCAGCTCCTGATCTCCGGGAAACTCCACCAGTCCCCTGGCCGCAACCTCTTGCGCGCCCGCATAGTCGCCGGCAATCAGCTTCCGGTCGAACTCTTCGGCGTGCGCCGCCTTTTGCATATCGCGTGCGCGGTCGCGCCGGCGCTGCTCGAGGCGGGCCAGCTCACGTGCAAGCGGAGCGTAGGGGCGGTGAACGCTTCGAATGATCTCCCACTGGGCGATGGCTTCGCTCAACTGCCCGCGCTGTTCATACTCGTTGGCGCGCGCGACAATCGTGTTTACCAGATCACGCCGGTCACGGATCAATTTCAGCGCGTGTTTGAAGTGCGCTTCCTTCGGGTATCGCTCGCTCGCCTCCTGGAGAATGCTGATTTTGCGATCCAGGTCCGGCTCGGATTCGACTCGCCGGCTCGTATCCACCACCGCGGCCGACTGTTCCTGGCGCTCCTGTTCTTCCGCCTCGAGTTTTAAAGCATAGAACAGCGTGTCGCCTCCGTGCTGTGAAAGATGCTCCTCGCAGATGCTGATCGCCTTGGCGTAGTCGCGCTGGTTCAGGCGTTCGCGCGCCTCTTCGTACAGACTTTGGGCCCGCTGCTGTTGCTCCCGGATCTCTTCATACAGCGACTGATATTGAACGTCGCGTTCGCTCGCCAGCCCGGTGGGAATTCGCCGCACCAGGGAAAGCGCCCGTTCCAATTGATTGAGCGCCGTCGAGACCTCGCCGCTTCGGTAGCTGGACAGCGCCGATTCATAAAGCTGATCCTTTTCCGCTCGGATTCTTTCGGCTTCCTGCTGGCGGCGGTCGATCTCGCGCAGCAACTCGCGCGCTCGCGACTCGGATGGGCTGATTCGGAACACCTCATCGATGCCCTGCCGCGCCTGGTTGAAATTGCCCGCTTCCATTTGCTGGCGGATGTGCTGGAACCACGTTCCCAGTAGTTTCTCGCTGCGCTGCTTCTCGATCTTGCTCCGGATGGTGATCGCTTCCATGTTGGATGGATCCATCCCGAGCACTTCCTGCACTTTCTGCAGCGCGAGTGGGTACTCGTCCTCCTCAAACCTCGTTCGGGCACTGTCCAGCAATTGCCGGATCGACATTTGCCGGACCTGCTGATCGATCTGCAGCCGCAGGATCGGCATCTCCGGCTCCAGGTGCCCTTCGGATTCGAGTTCACTAAGGATTTCCTGGGCAAATTGCAAATCCCCGTCCTGGTACGCTTTCCTGATGCGGTCAATCCTGGGCTGTACCTGGCTGCGGTCGAAGCGTTCGATCGGCTGGTTGCGCGCCGCCTTTTGCAGCGTGTCGGCAAATTCGCGTGCCGAGGCGAAGCGGTGAAACGGCTGCTTCGCCATCGCCTTGTGCACGGTCCGGCTTAACAACTGGTTTACGTTTGGATTCAGGTCGCTCGCAGGCCGCGGAATGTGGTTGCGGATGGCCTCGATCAGCTCACTGCCGGTGAACTCCGCGAAGGGACGCTGCCCGGTAAGCGCCTCATAAGCGACAACGCCCAGGGAGAATATGTCGGATTGGGGCGTGGATGGCTTCAGCTGAAGTTGTTCCGGCGCCATGTAGTCCAGCGTCCCCTTGATGCCGGTGAACGACCTCGTGTCGGACAGATGAACAACACCGAAATCGATGATCTTTACTGTGTCGTCATCCATCACGAAGATGTTGCTGGGCTTCATGTCCCGGTGCACCAGGCCCTGGTCGTGCGCCGCCTGCAACCCTCGGCACGCCTGCACCAGAATTTCCACGGTCCGATCCACCGTCAGACGCGGGCTGCGTTCGCGGATCAGTTTGTCGAGGGCGCTGCCGGGCAGTAACGGCATGACAAAGAACGGCTTCGTCTGCCCATCCTCGGTGAACTCCCCGGTGTCGAGAATGTCGACGATGTTGGGGTGGCTGATCCGGGCCAGCACGGACCATTCTTTTTCGAAAAGCTCCAGGTCTGCGCGTTCAACACCCGCCCGGAGCGTTTTCACGGCCACGTAGCGGCGAGTCACACTGTCATAAGCCCGGAAAACGACACCCATCCCACCCTGCCCGATCGGTGGATGCTGGACCTCGTAGCGATTCCCAATCGTCTGACTTCCCGGCATAGAGAGGTGTCACTCAGCATAACAGCCAGCCCGCGACCTAAGCGCCTCCCGCTGCTCGGAGCGCGGTATAGCGGCGACCTTAAAAGGACGACTGTGGCCGGCTTTTGTCACTCAGGCGCTTCTGCCTGTGGCGCCGCCCCCGCAAACGGCGTCAAAAGCGTGCGCGAGTTCCTCAAAAGAATAGCTTTATCACGTTTGCCCGCCGGTTAACCACGGGCCCTAGCGAAACGGTCGCCTACCGCGGGTGTCCCCTGCCGCCCGGCGCGCTTCCCTGCGAAGCTGAAGGATGAGTTGCATCACCAGCATTTCGATCTGGTCACGTACGATAACGTAGAATTCCTCGGTCTGGCCTATCGGATCGGACACCTGCCACTCGCGGATTTCCATCGGAATCCTGCCGGGCAGTTTCACGCCGCTCATGTTGATGATGGCGTCGCAGGTCGCAAGCGGCAGCGATGAAAGATCCTTAGGGAACTGATCGTCGATCTGGATTCCCTTGTCCTCCATCACTTTCTTGGTCAATGGTTGAACAATTGACGCGGGGGACAACCCGGCGCTCAACGGCTCAATAACGTCAGAGCCATACTTCCGCGCGAATCCTTCCGCCATTTGGCTTCGGCACGAATTGCCGACGCAAAGAAAAAGTATTTTTTTCATCGAATTCCGCGCAACTGCAATGTAAGCCAAAACCGCAAACCGAGACGCGACCGTCAGGGAGCGTTCTTAACCCCTCCTAACTCTTCTGACTGCTAACTCCTGACTCCTGCGTTAGTTTCAGTGTAACGCCGGGCGGCTATCTCGACGAACTGCCTGTGCACCCTCGCGTCGCCCGTGAGTTCCGGATGAAACGTCGCGACCAGATGAATGCCTTCTTCCACCAGCACGGGATCGCCACGATACGTGGCCAGAACGCGCCCCTTCGGCCCCACCCGCCGGATGATCGGAGCGCGGATGAAGACGGCTTCCAAGGGCTGCGGCTCTCCAGCTATCCGGATGCTCGCAATGCGGCTATCGATCTGACGCCCGTAACCGTTGCGCTCTACCGTCAGATCCATCAGCTCGAGCGATGCCTGCTTCGGATGAAGCACCTCGCGGGCCAGCAGGATCGCTCCCGCGCACGTGCCGAATACCGGCTTGGACCGCCCAAACTCGCGCAACGGCTCAAACAATTGCTCCTCGCCCAGCAGTTTCAGCATGGTTGTGCTCTCGCCTCCAGGGATAACCAAGCCGTCGAGCGAGGCAAGATCCTGCTGGCTACGCACCTCGACCGGGCGGGCGCCCGCTCTTTCGAGCGCCCGCATGTGCGCGGCGAAGTCGCCTTGCAGCGCCAACACGCCAATCGTGGGTTGCGTGGCCATGCCCACTTACCAGCCGCGAGTCTGCATCAGTTCGCCCTCGTGCAGCTTCGAGATCTCGAGGCCCGGCATTGCCTCGCCCAATTCCTCGCTGGCCTCGAGCAGCTTCACCGGATCCCGGTAATACGTGGCAGCCTTGACGATCGCCTTGGCGCGCTTCTCCGGGTCGGACGACTTGAAGATCCCGGATCCCACGAATACCGCCTCCGCGCCCAACTGCATTACCAGCGCGGCGTCGGCCGGCGTCGCGATCCCGCCCGCCGAGAAATTCGGCACCGGCAGTTTTCCGTTCTGCGCTACCCAGTGCACCAGTTCGAGCGGGGCTTGCAAGTTCTTGGCCTCGTGCACCAGTTCCTCTTTGCCGAGGACCGTGAGCTGCTTCATCTCCTTGACGATGGTCCGGATATGCCGCACGGCCTCGACAATGTTCCCCGACCCCGCTTCGCCCTTGGTCCGGATCATCGCCGCGCCTTCGGCAATTCTCCGCAGCGCTTCGCCCAGGTTTCGGGCGCCGCACACAAACGGCACCTTGAAATCGTGCTTGTCCACGTGGTGCTCTTCGTCGGCCGGAGTCAGCACTTCGCTTTCGTCGATGTAGTCGACTCCTAGCGCCTCCAGAATGCGCGCTTCCATGAAGTGGCCGATCCGTACCTTGGCCATTACCGGAATGCTCACCGCTTTCATGATGTCGCGGATTATGCTGATTTGCGACATCCGCGCCACGCCGCCTTCCTTGCGGATATCGGCCGGCACGCGTTCGAGCGCCATCACCGCGCACGCGCCCGCCTTCTCGGCAATCACCGCGTGTTCGGCGTTGACCACGTCCATGATCACGCCGCCCTTCAGCATCTCCGCCAGCCCTACCTTCAGCCGATAATCCTCGCTCATGAAGTTCATAGTGTTGTTCTCCTTGGAACCTTTTCTCGTCTTCCAGACCTCTTACACCAGTGCGGCCAGCGGCTCTGAGGTCTGTATTTCCTCGAGAATCTGCTGGCGCGCCACCCTGCCAATCACGTGAATGCCCCTCTGAATCTGCTCCGGCGACAAACCTCCGAAACTCAGCCGCAGTGCATGCGCGTGGCCTTGCCGCGGAGAGAAGTACTTTCCGGGCAAGAAATCGACTCCGTGCTCTTGAGACTGGTTCAGCAGATCCTGGGCGCGCAGTGTCGCCGGCAGCTCCACCCACAGACTCATGCCGCCTTCCGGACGCGTGAACCGCGTGCCCTCGGGCATATATTCCCGGCAGGCTTCGAGCGCCGCTTCCAGCCGGCGGGCTCCCTCGGCGCGCGTCCGGCTGACATGTTTGGCGAGCTCGCCGCTTTCGGCAAACCGCAACAGAACCGCCTGCGAAAGCTGGTCGCTATGAAGATCGCACATCTGTTTGTATTCCGCCAGCCGCGCGATCAGCGGGCGTGGACCGAGCACCCAGCCCACCCGCAACCCGGGAAACGAGACTTTCGAGTAGCTGCCAAGCAGAACCACGTTGCCGCTTTGATCCAGCTCCTTCAGCCGAGGCAGCGGCGTTCCGAAGTAACGCAGATCGCTGTAAATGTCGATCTCGAGTAGCACAATCTGATGCTGCCGGGCAATCCGCACCACGTCCTGCCGTCCCGCCAGCGATAAGGTGGCGCCGGTCGGATTCTGGAAACTCGGCGTCAGCACTACGACGCGGGGCCGGTGACGTTCGACTGCCAATGCCAGCGCATCGGTATCGATCCCTTCCGGCGAGACCATAACCGGCGCCAGTTCCGCTCCTGCGCTCGCGAACACTTGCCATAGCCCGTGATAAATGGGGTCCTCGACGACCACAGTGGCGCCCGGGCCGGTGAGCACGCGGGCCAACAGATCGAGCGCCTGCTGGCACCCGTTAGTCACCAGCAGATCGTCGCCCGGCTGCGCCAGGCCGGCGCGGCGCGCTTCCTCGAGCAGGTACCGCCGCAGCGGCCCATAGCCATGCGGCGACCCCAACTGCAGAATGTCGGCTGCTTGCGGCCCATCAATCACCTCTCGCGCCAGGCGCCGGAAGGTCGCCAAGGGAAATGCCGCCCGCGAGGGACGCGAGCTGGCAAAGCTGATTTCGATGGGGAACAGCGGCGAACTCGGCTTCATTTCCGACCGAGGCAGCATCCCTTCCCAATCGAGCGGCTTGTCGCCGCCTGCCTCGTTTCCCTCCGCTTCCGTCCCGCTTGCGGGCGCTGGAAACTGCGACGCGACAAAACTGCCGCGGCCCACATGGCCTTGAATCAGACCCTGCTGTTCCAACAAGGAATATGCGGCGGAAACGGTAGCGCGGTTTAGTCCAATCAACCCAGCCAATTCCCGGGTGGGCGGCAGGCGGTCGCCCACGGCGATTTCCCCTCTACCAATGAAACCAGTAATATGCTGGCTTAGCTGGCGATAAAGCGGTAGCTGTGAGGCCGGGTCAAACGGAATGGTTTGCCAATCCATGTAGGGCTAGTTTACCAGATTGGCTGGCAAGCCAATTCATCGGCAAGGCCAGCCAAGTGGCCTCTGCTGCTGTCGCGCGATACGCTATCAACATGCAAGCGTGCAGGCCGTGGCTGGATTCACAGCGTGCTCCGGCGTGGGCTATGCGCTGGATGGCGAGCACCGGCTTGCAAACGCTCTGTTTGGCGCTTGGCTTCTTCGTTTTTGTGACTATCCTCGCACCTCCCGCCGCCGGCCAGCACTCTAAGAAGAAGGACGAGGAGCCCAAGACACAGGTTCTTCCGCTGCCTAAAGAGCCCCCCGCGGCGCTCGTGGCAGACGCCACGATGCTGAGCTTTCGAGTCACACCGCTACTCAGAACCGGCATGCTTTCGACGCAGATTCGCGACGCACTGAATGAGGTGGTGCGTGACGCGCACGGAGCATCGATTGTCAGAGTGCGCGCTTTTGTCGCCGGCGCCGGAGATTCGCGCCGGGTCCAAGCCTTGGTGAGCGAGATCTTCGCCGACCGGAAAGTGAATCTTCCTGTTGTGAGCATCATTCAAGTGGGGGCGCTCGGTGACGATGCCGCGCAAGTGGTCATCGAGTCCATTCTTTCCGATCACCGCGACGAGAATCCCGGCGGGCTCGTCTTTCTCGCCGGCCAGCATGCTGCGAGTCTGGAGGCGTCGCTCTCACAAATTGACCGAAGCCTGACTCAGGTGTCGCTCAGCCCCGCATCGGTGGCCTCGGTTACCTGCTTGCTCCATTCGCTGGTCGATTACGGCGCCCGGCTCAGCGCCGCCACCGCCCGATTCCCCAACGCATCTATAAACCTGGTGCAGTCGCTTCGAGAGCGCGGAACCGACGCCGCCACGTGCGAAGCGATTGCGCGGATCGCCGGGTCTCAACCGGCGCCTGCCACCGCGATGGCGTCAGCCCGCGCTACGCTGATCCCGCGCCGCGTGGTCTTCACGGGCCTACAGTTGGGTTTCGGAGACTACCTGGATGATGCGGCGCTGGCGCTGGACCGCCTGCGCAAGAACACCGCCAGCGTCAATGGCATTTGGGACTCGATGGCGAGCCTCGACGTGTACTCACTGTCAGGCGAGGCGTCGTCCGCGCTGCGCAAGACCGCGTCGAAGTTCTCGGTTCCCGACCGAGCCATCACGATCGAGCCAGTAGAGGGCTTGCCGTCGCATGATGCCTCATTCGGGGTTGAAGCGATCATGCCCGCCTCAGATGTGTTGCAGGCTGTCAGGACAGAACAGTAAATTCGCCGGACAGGGGCGAAAATCACACCGGGGTTACTCCCTACTTCTAAGAATGGCAGCCATCACGCGAGGGTTGCGCCTCCCGTGCATCACCGCGACAACCCACAGAGGTTTCTCGTCCGGCGCGTAGGCAATCAGATATTCGCGGACCACCGTAAAGCGCAGAGGGCGCGAAGTGAGGTCCGTGCGCTTGTGGCCCCGATTCGGGAAGGGCACCAAGGCGCGAATGGCGGCAAGAATTTCCTCTCGCACACGACGAGCTGCTTGCGGACTGTCGGCCGCAATATATGTCCAAATGTCTGTAATATCTTGGGCCGCGAGAGGATGAAGGTCAAAACGCCGCCCAGCGGTCATTGCTTATTCAACAGTTCATCTTCGCGTTTGCGAAGGCTCTCGAAGAATGCCTCACCATCGATAGGCTCTACCCTGCCGCTTTTCAGGTCGTCGTAACGACTATTAAGCATTTCGCGTGTCTCCGCAAGCTCGGCGACGTATCCGGCCATTGCGTCCTCAAGCAGCTGGTCGGGTGCACGCCCCGTTTCCATAACCAGCTGGTCAATCTTGGCTTGCAGTTCTGGGGCGAAATGTACTTCCATGGCTTTAAGAGTACGGGAAAACCTGCTTTCCGGCAACGTCGTCGAATGGAGCCGATCTTTCGCTGGCCAGCCTTCGCAACGATTTGAGCGCTGGAGATCGCACTGAGCGCACTGACGCTACAATCCAGTTGAGCCATGCCGCCATTATTTGCCGCCTTTGGGGAGGTCATGCTGCGCCTGGCCCCTCCCGGATTTGAACGTTTCCTCCAATCACCGCAGTTTGTCGCCACTTTCGGAGGGGGCGAGGCCAATGTCGCCGTCGCTCTCGCGCAATTTGGCGCCTCGAGCCGTTTCCTGACGATTCTTCCGGAGAGTAATCCAATCGCCGACGCTTTCGTTGGCGAACTGCGGCGCTTTGGAGTGGATGCAGCGCACATCGTCCGCGGGCCGGGCCGTTTCGGGGTCTATTACGTGGAAACGGGCGCCAACCAGCGGCCCTCGAAAGTCGTCTACGACCGGGCGAACAGCGCCATCGCGCTGGCCGGGCCTGGCGCCGTCGATTGGCCCGCGGCGCTAGCGGGTGTAGGTTCGTTCCACATCACCGGTATCACCCCCGCCATCAGCAAATCGGCTGCGGAGTTGTCGTTTGAAGCTCTTCGCGCGGCGCGGGCGCTAGGCGCCACAATCTCGATTGACCTTAATTTCAGGAAGAATCTGTGGAAGTGGGGGAAGCGAGCCGACGAGGTGATGCCCGAACTGGCGAAGCTGGCCGATATCTGCATCGCCAACGAAGAGGATTGCCAGCATGCGCTCGGGATTCACTCCGACGCCGATGTGGAATCCGGCAAGCTCGATCACGAAGCTTACGCCCACCTGGCAGCGCGTGTAACCACCGCCTACCCCAATCTCAAACTGGTTGCCATCACGCTTCGCGAATCCTACAGCGCCTCGCATAACGGCTGGTCCGCATGCCTCTGGGACGGCAAGGAATTCCGCCTAAGCCGCAGGTATGACATCACCCATATTGTCGACCGTGTCGGCGGCGGCGATGCTTTCGCCGGAGGCCTGCTGTATGGCCTGAATTTTCTGTCTTCGCACCAGGAAGCTCTGGAATTCGCGGTTGCCGCGAGCTGTCTGAAGCATTCCGTGCCTGGCGACTTCAGCCGTTTGACGGTCGACGAGGTGATGGCGCTCGTCAAGGGCGGCGGTTCCGGGCGGGTGCAGCGCTAAATAGCCCGACAGCCCCATGCGTCGGCTTGGAGTTGTTTCGATGTCCGTGCCAGCCCCAAGCTGACGCGTGGGGCTACGCCTCGATGTCGCATCCCTTCCAGGAACCGATCTGTACCCGGAGCCGTCCCTCGCTATAATCCGATAAGGTCCTATACTCAATGCCGCGTTTCATTTGTAGAGTGGTGCTGTCGGCTGTCTGTGTTGCCGCGGCCTGGGGGCAGACGGCTGAGCCCGCAAAACCGGCCTCGACATCTGCCGAGCCGGCGAAGACTGCTTCTCAGCCATCCTCTTCTCAGTCAACGACGGCCGCGACCGCGACTCCGGATCAGAAACACGAACCGGAACCTGTGCCCATCCGGGTCGAAGTGAACGAAGTGATTGTCCCGGTGACAGTCACCGATTCGAAGGGCCGCTTTGTCAACGATCTCGAGGAGAAGGACTTCCACGTCATTGAGGACGGCAAACCCCAGAAGATCCGCTTCTTCACGCGCGAGCAAAAGCAGCCAATTGTAGTTGGCTTCCTGATGGACCTGAGCAACATGAGCAGGATTCACTGGAAGAACTATCAGGAAGCCGCGATCGAGCTGGTCGAAAACCTGCTCAAGGACGACCCGCGCTACACCGGCTACCTGATCTCATACGCAAGCGATGCCGAGCTGCAACAGGACACGACCAAGGACCCGGAGAAAATTGTCGAGAAGCTGCGGAAACTGAAGCCCAGCGGCGGTGCGGCCCTTTATGACGCGATCTATATGGCTTGCACTAACCGCAAGCTGGTGCAGGGCGAACCTATCGAACCGCGGCGTGTGATTGTCGTGATTGGAGACGGCCACGATGATGCAAGCAAGCATTCCCTCAACCAGGTCATCGAGCTTGCTGATCGCAACCTCGTGACGATTTACGGTGTGAGCACGACCGCATTCGGGTTCGCGAACGACGCCGACTTTGACCTCGATCGCCTCGCTGTAGAAACCGGCGGCCGGGTCGTCCACCCGCTTGGCGATGTATATGCCGACACGGACGGCTACCTTTCACATCCGTCCGACGACGGCAACTATGCGCTGAGCGTTGGCACGGGCGCGTACGCCGGAGAGGTGATGAGGAAAATGTTCCACGCGGTTACCGATATCGCCGGCGAAGTGACAACCCAATACATCATCCGCTACATACCGGATGTGGACGAAACCGGGAAGCCCAAACCCTTTCACAATGTGACGGTGCTGGTGGATCTCGCTAATGTGAAGGTGCGTGCTCGCAAAGGCTATTACACAGTCATCCCATAGCCCGATAAGCTCAACAGGATAGCCATGCCCGGTCCGGCTCCAGTACTCAATATCGCTGACTATGCCGGACAAGAAGGCGAGTATTGCGTGTTGTCGGCCTGCCTGCCTTCTCGAGCCCCGGTTCCGGTTGGCATCCTGTTGTTAGATCAACAGCATGACCGGCTGCACCTCAAACTGGTCAGGGAATGGGAAGAGCTCGAGAACCAGGCCATCGACCCGGAAGATCGCGAAGTGCTCGAGCAACTATCCCAGGATTTGGAAGCCAAAGCGCGGGCCGAAGGCGGAGCGGCGGTGATGAGTTGGCTGGATTCGAATGCTTCGTGGGCAATTCGTGCGTCCGATCGAGAGAAGGTAAGCATTGCGGGCGTTCGCCGCACGCTCGAGCGCCTATACCGTGAGCACGTCGCATCCGCAGTCGAGCCGTTCCGCACACATTTGCCGCTCTACTCGCTGGAAGTAGCAGCGGGGCCGTTTCGTTCGAACCAGGAAGAGATCGAGCCCGAAGACTGGGTGGAAGGGCCGGCCGGGTTGCGTCTGACGCCGGAAATGTTCGTCGCCACAATCCGCGGCCGGTCGATGGAGCCGCTCATTCCCGATGGCAGCTTGTGTGTTTTCCGGCACAACGTCATCGGTTCGCGCACCGGGCGGCTGGTGTTGGTTCGAAACTCGGAGCTGGCGGACGAGAATCGTTTCACTGTTAAGCGCTATCGCTCCGAGAAAGCCGCCGCCGAAGACTCGTTCCGTCATACTCGCATCACGCTCGAGAGCCTCAATCCAGAGTTCGAATCCTGGGACCTGGATCCGGACGAAGAGAAATACGAGATTGTCGCCGAATTCGTGTGCGTTCTGGCGGAGGACTGAGTGGAGACTTTCCAGGTTGCGGAGCGCCGAGACGAGTCTCGGCGCGGCAGGCACGAGCGCCCGCGCCACATCTGCCATCACTACTTTCTTCGCTTCTTGCGCTCCGGCTCGACGACGGCAAAATGCATTTTCTTTTCCACCGTGTCCACGCGATCGAGCACCACTTTTACCTGATCGCCGATCGCATAGGTTTTACGGGTCCGCTCGCCGATGATGCGGCGCTGGTTTTCGTGAAACATGTAGCGGTCTCCGGGCAGCGTGCCGATGGGCACGAGCCCCTCCACGAATAAATCTTCCAGCTCGACGAAGAAGCCGAATTTCGTGGCGGAGATGATCAGCGCCGAGAACTCCTCGCCAACGCGGTCTTCCATGAATTTGACCTTCTTCCACTCCACCAGGTCGCGCTCAGCCTCGGCCGCGCGCCGCTCCGTGAAAGAACAGTCTTCGCCCAGCTCGCGCAGCGTCTTTTCCTCGAGCGCGCTCTCGCGGCTTTCAAGGAAACGCGACAACACCCGATGCACCACCAGATCGGGGTATCGCCGGATGGGCGAAGTGAAGTGCGTATAGGACTTGGCAGCGAGAGCGAAATGCCCCACGTTCTCGCTGCTATATCGGGCCTGTTTGAGTGATCGCAGCATGAGGTAACTCAGGATTCGCTCTTCGGCCTTACCGGCAATTTTCGCAATCAGCCGCTGATAATTGCGCGGTGAAATCGAGAAGCCGGGATCCGCCACCTCGAGCTGGCGCTGCGTTTTTCTGCCATCGCGGTGGCGCTTCACCATCGCGAAGCGCTTCACCGGCATCGCGCCGATGCCGAGCGAGTAACCAAAGTGCGCCGCAATTTCTTCAAATTCCGCCACCCGCTTCGGATCGGGTAGCTCATGAATCCGATACAAGCTCGGACAACCGTTCTGCTCGAGGTATCCGGCAACTGCCTCGTTGGCCGACAGCATGAACTCCTCGATGATGCGATGGGCAATGTTTCGCTCCGCCCTTCGAACCCCAGTCATCTGGCCTTCGGCGTCGAATTCAATTTGGGTTTCGGGCATGTCGAAATCAATCGAACCGCGCTTGACGCGCTGCCGGTTCAGGAGCAGCGCCAGTTCCCGCATCAGCTCAAAACGGCTGACTAGCGTGCTGTACCGCTCCCTCATCCCCGGATCCCCCTCGAGAATCCGGAACACGCTGGTATAGGTCATGCGCTCCGCGCTGCGAATCACCCCGCGGACAAACTCCTGGTTAACCCGCTCGCCTTGCGGGTCGAATTCGAGTAGGGCGGAAAAGACCAGGCGATCGAGCCCGGGCCGCAGCGAGCAGATGTCGGTGGAGAGCTCGACCGGCAGCATGGGGACCGCGCGGTCTGGAAAGTAAACGCTGGTGCCGCGCAGTTGGGCTTCGCGGTCGATCGCCGAGCCCGGCTGGACGTAGTGGCTGACGTCGGCAATATGCACCTGAAGGGCCCAATTGCCGTTGTCGAGGCGCTCCACCCAAACTGCGTCGTCGAAATCGCGCGCCGTCTCGCCGTCGATGGTCACGATATCGAGGTGGCGGAAATCGCGGCGGCGCTGGATCTCACCGGCATCGGGCGTTCCCACAACGGTCCTCGCTTCCGCCAAAACCTCTTCCGAGAATTCATGCGGCAGATGGTGCTTGCGTATGGCGATCTCGACGTCGACGCCGAAATCGTCCGGATATCCCAGCACTTCAGTGACCCGGCCCACGCCGTACTCATCCCCGTCCGGGAACTCGAGGATGTCGACGTTGACGATCATGCCGTCCAGGTCCTCGACCGTCTTCGCGACGCGAATAGCGGTTCCCACGCGATCGCGAGCTGGGCTGTGCTCAGGCAGCTCCATGCCCTCCGGAATCTCAATCCACTGGCGGATGCGGTCGTCGGCTGGAATCACGAAGTTACCGCGCTTCTTGATGCGGAACTCGCCCACCACGCTGGCATGAGCGCGGCTGAGAATGCGCTCCATTTCACCGTCGGCCTTGCCTTCTTGGCGAATCCTCGAAACGTGAACCAGGACGCGGTCTCCGTGCATGGCCTTCCGCGCCTCTTCAGGCGGCAGAAAAACATCGCCCGCGATTTCGCCGGTTTTCTGTTCCGGAATCACGAACCCGTAGCCGTCGCGATGCTGCGAGAGTTTGCCGGTGACATACTCCTTGGTTGCGCCGACGGCGATGTAGTGTCCGGAACGCAGCTCGATCAGGTAGCCCTTGCCGGCCAAGCGTTCGAGGGAGTGTTCCAGCCTTTCGCGCTCTTCGCCATGAACCTGAAATTCCTTCACTAACTGCTTGTAAGTGGCCCGCCCATGCGGCAGCGCGCTGATGTGCGCAAGCACTGCCTGGTCAGTGATCGTCCTGGACACATCCCGATTCTCGCACCGCAAGGTACACCATCGCTTATGCTGGCAAGTGATGCAGATTGAAACAGTTCGCCTCACTGTCCCCGAGGGCGGGAACCTGATTTTCGGCCAGAGTCATTTCATCAAGACGGTGGAAGATCTGTATGAGGCGATGGTGAATACGTCTGCCCAGCTGCGCTTCGGGATTGCGTTCAATGAAGCCTCGGGCGATTGCCTGACGCGGGTGGATGGCAACGACGAAGAGCTTAAGCAGAACGCCATTCAGAACGCGACGGCGGTAGGCGCCGGCCACACCTTTGTGATTGCGCTTCGCAATGGCTTCCCGATCAATGTGCTGCCCCGCGTGCGCGAGGTGGCGGAGGTGGTGAATATTTTCTGCGCAACGGCCAATCCGGTGGAAGTGATCATTGCCCAAACCGAGCAAGGGCGGGGCGTGCTGGGCGTGATTGACGGCAACTGCCCAAAAGGCGTCGAGAACGACGAGCAAGCCGCGGCGCGAGTCGGTTTGATGCAGAAGTTTGGGTACAAGCGTTAAGGGCAGGAGCGCTTCTAGGACCTGGGAAGAGGAGAGGCCTGCACCAGCGTAGCGATCAAGGCCGGCAGCGATGCTCCAACCCAAAGCGCCTTCCATTCAGTATCCGGCTTAAAGGCGACTGAAAAAGCGCCCGCCATCAGGATATATCCCAGCAGGAACGGGAGATATAGATACCAGTTGAGCGCCGGAAGGGAACTGCCAACCGACACCGGCTTAAACATTCGCAGAAGCTCGGGCCCTAATCCGCCCAAACATGCCCAGAGGAACGACCCGCGCTTACTCATGTTGTCGGGGAAAAGGTGAGGAAATCGATTACCGCACGGACTTCAGGGCCGCCGACCGACTTCAGGAATATCAGAATTCCCGCAAGCCACAATGGGCTCGTTAGAAGAATCGAGCGGAACCGTGCGGGTTCCCGATCAGGCGATCTGCGCACGCTGGCATCAGCGCTATTTGACTTCATAGGTGCCACACCACCGCTCGCCATCTTTCACCACTGTAACGCATGCCTTCCACCCACAGAGGCAAGATTAATCTGGCCCATTAGGCGTCACTTCAACGGCCTCAAAGTACCTTATCGGCCGGAATCGCGCCCAAATGTCGAAACCCGAACCGCTCGGCAACACAGTCTATGTCCACCATGTCCTGTGCCTGCCGGAGCGGTTGGTAGTCCGGGGCCTCCACGTAACGCCAACCCGCCAGTTGGTGCTCGGGTCAGTCCCGGATTCTCGTGTAAAACCGTTCTTCGAAATCGCAATCCGAACCGTCCGGCAGCGCAGTCCATGTCCACCAACATGATCTGTGCATGCCGGAGCGGCTCGAGAGTCCAGGACCTCCACATAACATCGACCCACCCGTCGATGCTCAGGTCAGTCCCGGATTTCAGCACATAATCGCCCCCGCGGTTATGCGCCGAAATACTCGCGGTACGCGCGGAGTCCGTCGGCATTGAAGGCTTTCAATGCTTCGAGGCCGTCCGCGGCCGCGCGATTGTCAGTAAGTAGCTGCCGTCCCACGCGAGCGATATCGAATACATCGTCGACATCCGCCTTCCAGTGATCCGGCACCCAATCAATTGCCCCCGATACGACGGATGGAACGCCTTCGGCCACTCCGTCGGCGGTCACCATATTGAAGGATTCCGTATAGCTCGGCTGGAGAAGCAAATGCATCTGACCGACTACGCGCCGAAACTGAGGCCACGATTGCCATCCGTTGAGGATCAGTTTCACGTTCGGCAGGTTGGCGAGCAACTCCTGGGCCGCGGCCAAAACCGTTTCTCCCCCACCCTCGCTGCGGCCGGCCGACATCCACAACTCGAGCGGCGCGCGCGTCGAGCGCGATATTTCCAGTGCCGCGGCCGCGGCGCTTAGCAGGTTTTTCTGCGGGCGCGTTGCCCCAAAGACCCCAATCCTGAGCGTGCCATCCGTAAAGCGGCGCGAAGGCGGCGGCGCTGTCTCTTCGAGGCAGTACAAGTTCGGGAGAAAAGCGCACGGAACTCCGAAAGCGTTACGAACCCAGCGGGTGAAACGCCGGCAGTTCCCGCCCAAATGGAAGTTTTGAGTTCCCATCTCCAGATCCATCGCCTCGCGCACCAGCTTCATTCCATTCCGATCGGCCTGGAGGAAACCAACATTTGAATGACAGTTCATCGCAAACACTTTGTTGAGATGCGCGGTGGTCAACTGCTGCAATTTAGCGGTTGGTATCCAGGGAGCCGAAACGATGACGTGGACGGCGGATTCGTTGGCCAGGCGGCGATCCAAATCATCGGCGCTAACGATTGGCCAGACTTCCGCGGAAATACCAGCGCGCCGAAGGACCTTCGCGGTATTGATGGCGGCGACCCCGAGGCCAATATGGCTGATGTTGCGCGCCGCAGCGAAGTTTTTGTAGGCGAAAATGACTTTCATAGCGGGAGCGTGGCTCCGTTCACCGGATGCAATCTGTTTCTCTCGTCCGCCAGCATTGCGGACGCGGGGTTGCGCCGGCGCCAAATTTTACCGCCAGGCTGTTCAGAGCTAGGGAGAAACAAATGTTGAGTATTTTGTGACCGGGAAAAATAGCGTCACCAACCGGCAATCGCGCAGAACATCAACCGCCCGCCCTTTTCGCCCGCCGGTACAACAGCCAGGCCGAGGCAATTGCCGCCAGCGTGCCTGCCGCCAGCTTCGCTTCGAATAGCCATACTTTGGCAATTTCGGCCGTCGGCGCCACAGAGCACACCAAGGCCAGCGCCGTGATGGACCATCCCGAAATCGCGCTCAAACGCCTCCCGGCTTTCCAGGCGCTCCCAAAAATGTAGATGAAGGGGAGAAACCCGGTGATCACCATGAGGGAAACCAGTTCCTGGTAAGCGGCCCGCATCGTGTCGCCTAACTGGAAACACAACAGCAGGAAAGAGGCTACAACCCCCAGCGCCAGAATCGAGATGTGCGGCGTTCCCCAGCGCGGGTGCACTTTCGCGAACGCGGCCGGCAGCAGGTGGTCCGCTCCCACCGCGAACGGAAGCCGCGAGGTCGAGGCGCCCAGCCCACCGAACTGGCCGACGCCGGTGATCACCAGCAAGAGCGCGATGAGCGGCGCCAGCCACGCGGCATGCAAGATATGCGAAGCCGTCCCTCCGGCCACAGCGAGGCCGTCGAGCTCGCTGATTTTATCCGGTTGTAGCAGCACCAGTAGTGCCAGTGTTGTGGCCGCATAGAACACTGCCGCGAATATCGACGCTATCCAGCCCGCGCGCGGCAGCGTCCGCTCCGGATCACGAATCTCAGCGCCCATCAGGCTAACCAACTCCAGCCCGGTCATGGCGTAAGCGATCGTCGACCAAAAAGCCAGCGTGTCCCAATTCCAAGTGGGGATGAGGCGAATCGGCGTGGCACTGCCGCGCTTCATCCACACCAGCACAGCCACGCCCACCAGCAGAGCGCCCAGTATCCAGGTCGCCACGCCGCCCAGATTCTCTGTCCACTTGCCGATCCGCATTCCAATCATGTTCGTGAGCAAGGCGATCCAGACCGCCGCCAGGGCGAGCCCGACCAGAACAAATCGATTGGATGCGAGCGAGGCGTAGGATGGCCCGAGCGTGGCGATCGCAGCGTTCATGTAGAACATGGCTGCGCTTGGAAACCAGAACGCGATTCCCACCCAGTACACCCAGAAACACAGAAAGCCGTGCCACGGCCCGAAGTCCTTGCGCGTCCACAAGTAGAATCCGCCCGCTCCCGGATACTTTACGGTGAGCGCCGCAACCGCCACGGCCAGCGGCACTACGAAGAACACCGCCGCCAGCAGCCACAGGGTCACCGAGCCCGGACCGGCGCGCGCCGCCGCCGGAATCCAGCGCATACCCACAATGCAGGTGATGCCGAAGAGAATCAGGTCGCGCAGGCCAAGCTCGCGCCTGAGTACGGGATCGGCAGGGCGCTCGCTCTGAGGTTCCGCCAGGCGGTGTTCAGGCATTCAATTATCCGCTTCGCGCGAGGCTGGTCGAGCGGTGGAGTTTTCTCCCCCGAAGCTGCCGGTTTTCGCAGCCCGCATCTCCGAGTAAGCGACCATAGTCTTTATGATGTCACCGGTGTTGGCCTACATCGGGCCAGGCGCGGGATTCGCCTTCCTGGGGTCGTTCCTGGGCGTTCTCGCGTCGCTGGTGGTGGGCGGCATCTCGATTCTTCTTTGGCCGTTTCGCGCCGCCCTAGCAGTGCTCCGCCGTGGCAGCGGATATCGCAAGGCGCGAATCCGCCGGCTTATCTTTCTCGGTCTCGACGGGCTCGATCCCGGACTCACCGAGCGCTACATGGCGCAAGGCAAACTCCCCCATCTGAGCCAACTGAAACAAGCAGGCTCGTATCACCGTCTGCGAACAACCTTCCCATCTCTCTCGCCCGTGGCCTGGTCGACCTTTGCAACCGGAGTGCATCCGGCCAAACACAATATCTTCGATTTTCTGAATCGCAGTTTGAAGAGCTATGTGCCGGAGCTTTCTTCTTCCAGAGTGCGCCCCGCACGGCGTGTCTGGAAAGTTGGCCGTTTGCGTGTTCCAATGAGCCGGCCCGTGATCGAATTCCGGCGCAAGAGCCGGACCTTCTGGAAGATTCTAGGCGAACGCAATATTCGCAGCACCATACTGCGCGTGCCGATCACGTTTCCGCCGGAGGAATTCGAGGGCCACCAGCTTTCGGCGATGTGTACGCCGGACCTTCGCGGCACGCAAGGCAGCTTCTCGCTCTTCACCACGGGTCCGGCTTCGAGCGTCGGCGAGGGCGGCGGCTCTTATGCGCTTAAACGCGATGGGGAGTGGCTTTCGGGGATGCTCGAAGGGCCGCTCGATGAGCTCCACGAACAGGGCCGGCCGCTGGCCATTTCGTTCCGTGTACGAGAAACAGGCGGCGATATTTCACTCGAGATCGAAGGCGCTCAGCACCGCTTGAGGCAGGGCGAATACTCGCCGTGGATCAGGCTCAGCTTTCGCGCCGCGCTGGGCGTGCACGTTCGCGGAATCGCGCGGTTCCTGGTCACTTCGACGCAGCCCGAATTCTCGCTCTACGTGACTCCGATACAGATCGATCCCGAAGCGCCCGCGCTGCCCATCAGCCATCCGCCATATTACGCGGCGTATCTGGCGCGGCTGTTGGGAACCTTTGCGACGCTCGGTATGGCCGAAGACACCTGGGCGTTGAACGAAGGCGCGATCGACGAAGCCGCCTTTCTCGAACAGGCCTGGCTCACGCTCGCCGAACGCGAGGCGATGTTTGAGAATGCATTGGAGCACACTTCGCGCGGCGTGGTGGCCTGCGTATTCGACACCAGCGATCGCGTGCAGCATATGTTCTTCCGGCATCTGGATGGGGAAGCCGACGCGAAGTGGAGCGGCACGGTGGAGGAGCTATACGCTCGAATGGATGGATTGGTGGGAAAGGCCATGCGGCACGCCGATGAACAGACTGTGCTGATGGTTCTGTCCGATCATGGCTTCTGCCACTTCCGCCGCGCCGTGAACCTGAATTCGTGGCTGCATCAGAATGGGTTCCTGGCGCTGAGCAGCGGCCTCGCTGAGAGCGGGCGCTACTTCGAAGGCGTCGATTGGAGCCGCACTCGAGCCTACTGTCTCGGCTTGAGCGGAATCTATCTCAATTTGCGAGGGCGAGAAGCACAGGGCATCGTGGCGCCCGGCACCGAAGCCGACACATTGAAAGCCGAGTTAATGGATAGGCTTTCCGGGCTGAGCGATGAGGAGCGCGACGGGATCGCGATTCGCCGCGTCTACGCGACCGACCAACTGTATCGCGGCCCTTATCTGGAAGCGGCGCCGGATCTCATCGCGGGCTTCAACGACGGGTATCGGATCTCCTGGGAGGCCGCGATCGGACAGGTCACCGGGGCCGTGTTCGAAGACAATCGAAAAGCCTGGAGCGGCGACCACTGCGTCGATCCGCTGCTGGTGCCGGGCGTCCTGTTCTGCAGCCGCCCCATCACTGGCGCCGATCCGGGAATTGAAGACATGGCGCCGACAGCGCTCGACCTGTTTGGAGTGGAACTACCGGCATGGATGGATGGAAAGCCGCTCCTGCGTGCGGTGTGAGACACGTTCTCTTTGGGCTCCTGGTCATACTGGCCGGATGCGAACGGCCCCCTTCGGCTGCTCCAGGGAAGCGCGTGATCGTTCTGGGCGTGGATGGCATGGACCCTAACTTCGTGGCCCGACATTGGGACGCGTTGCCGAATCTGAAGAGGTTACGGGAGGAAGGCGGACTGCTGCCGCTTGCCACCACGACTCCTCCGCAGAGTCCAGTCGCATGGGCCACGTTCATTACGGGACTCGATCCGGCGCAGCACGGCCTCTTCGATTTCGTGCATCGCGATCCGGCAACGCTCGAGCCGATTTCGTCGTTGGCGCAAACGCTCCCGCCGGCGCACCGGCTGGAAATCGGCCCTTACGTGCTGCCGCTTTCGGGTGCGCGTGTGCAGTCGTTTCGGCGCGGGCGCACTTTCTGGTCGATCCTCGCCGAACACGGCATTCCCGTCAGCATCATGCGCATGCCCACTAACTACCCGCCCGAGCAGCACGCGGGCGAAGCGCTGGCCGGGATGGGCACGCCGGACCTCGAGGGCACGTTCGGCACATTCACTTACTACACCGACGACCCCGGCGAGACGGCGCGGGGAGTTTCCGGTGGAAGGATCGTCCCCATTACCGTGGAAAGAGGACGGGCCGTGTTACCCGTGGAAGGGCCGCCGAATGTGTTGCGCCGCGACCAGCGGCCGACCAGCGCCGACCTGGTTGCCGACGTCGATCCCGAGGCGCCCGTGGCGCGCTTCCAAGCTGGCGGCCAGCAGTTCATTCTGCGTGAAGGCGAGTGGTCGCCGTGGGTCCACGTGCGATTTCCGCTGATTGCCGGAGTGCCGGGCGTAAGCGGCATGTTTCGCCTCTACGTCCGCGAACTGCATCCCGCCCTTCGCGTCTACCGGTCGCCCCTGAACATCGATCCGGAAGATCCAGCGCTGCCTATCTCTGCGCCGCCCGATTACGCGCGGCGGCTCGCAAGGCGCGTCGGGCCTTTCTACACGCAGGGAATCGAGGAGGATACATCCGCCCTGCGGCAAGGCGCTCTCAACTTATCCGAGTACCTGGAACAGAGCCGTTACGTGAGCCGGCAGCATCGGGCGCTGCTCGACGACTGTTTGCGCCGCTTCCACGAGGGGCTGCTGTTTTTCTACTTCTCAGAAACCGATCAGGATTCCCATGTACTTTGGGGCCAGCATGAAGAGGAACTGCTGAAGACCTATCAAAGCGTCGATCGCGCGCTCGGCGATGTGCGCGACAGCCAGCCGGGCGCGACGGTCATAGTAATGTCCGATCACGGCTTCGCGAGCTTTCGGCGCAGCGTGAACCTCAACACCTGGCTGCGGGGCGAGGGACTACTGTCACTGCGCGATGCGGCCGCCGGAGACAGCCGCCCACTGGAAAGCCGGCCTTTGGGTAATGTGGATTGGACTCGGACAAAAGCCTACGCGCTCGGTTTGAACGCGCTGTACCTCAACATGTCCGGGCGCGAGGCGCATGGCATCGTTCATACTGGCGCCGAGCGGGATGCGCTGATGGCCGGCATCCGTCAGCGGCTGTCTGAGTTTCGCGATCCGGAAACGGGGGAGCGAGTGATTCTGGATGCAACCAGTCCCGGGCCGTCGAACAGCCCCTACGCGCCGGACTTGATCGTAGGACCCGCGCCGGGATATCGAATCTCGTGGGAAACTGCGCTGGGCGAAACACCTCCTACCGTGCTCGAAGACAACACGGATGCGTGGATTGGCGACCATTGCATCTCCGCAAAGGCGGTGCCTGGCGTGTTGCTCGGCACCCGAAGGGCTCGGGTTGCGGACCCGGGTCTCAAGGATCTTCCGGTCACAATACTAGGTCTGTTCGGCTTGCAAGCCCCGGCACAGATGGCGGGTCGCGATATATATCGTTGAGGTACGGCGAGCGTATGGCCAAATCGATCAAGCTGAGCACGGAGACCTGGAAGCGCATCGAACAGTGCGCGCAAAAGGCGGGCTATAGTTCGCCCGAGGAACTTGTCGAGAACGCGATCGCGAAAGAACTGGCGCGAGTGGAAGAAGACGACGGGAGCGCGGAAGTTGAGCGGCGCCTAAAGGGCCTCGGGTATCTGGAATGACGTCGTGGAGTCTCGCCCTGATCGCCTGCGTGTGCGGCATGGGAACCATGGCGATCTACC
>Ga0181525_10000518_pt1 | contig 33619 bp, 21 predicted proteins | sample PEATcosm2014_Bin_48_FD_121100 | JGI IMG/M metagenome (GOLD analysis project Ga0181525, IMG submission 121100) | Peatland microbial communities from MTU Mesocosm Facility, Houghton, MI, USA - PEATcosm2014_Bin06_10_metaG | ecosystem: Environmental > Terrestrial > Soil > Wetlands > Peat | place... | reverse complement strand
TCGCTTAGAGCTGTTGTTCGGTGAATTTTCCGCCTCGGCCAAATCGAGTGCTCGATGGGAGCCAACGTATATGATGCAGAAAAGTGCACTTCGGCATTTGGCGACACGCGAGAGCGACTGCAGTCCACTGCGACAATTGATAGACTAACTACTTCGCGCGGCTATCAGCTTCTTTAGGTCGCATCCTCAAATCTTCCTAAAACTCGACTTTCTAGGACCAATGGGTGCAAAGGCCTGTGGTGTTACCCAGGAAGGCCGTTCTACAGTTCGTTCTACACTGGAAGCTCGATTTCCGGCAAAAACAGGCGGTTTGCAGCGGTGTCGTCTTCGTTTGCTTAGAGCGAAATCCTCTCTGTAGCGGTATCCAGCGCAGTCCTACGGTGAATTGTCGGTCGATCTCAGAAGCTTGTGTCTTATCGGCATTCGAGTTCGAGCCTCACTTCTTGTAATAGGCTTTCGAATTACATGAGGTTATATTGTGGGAGCGCGGCGCTCACCAAAAAAAATAACGGTCATCACACCCTAGAAAACGTTCTGACGGGGGACGCAATAGGTAGCGCCAAACTGTCGTATAAGTCGACCAAGGGCCGAGAATCTCGGAATCACAGATAACCTCCGTTAAAGGGATCAAGGTTTCGGCTCGGGCCTTGAGACGCTCCCTAAAGACGACATAGCCTTCATCAGTGGAGAAGAACCACGCTCGCCGTTCGAATAGGTCCTCAAGCGGTTTGCATTTACCAGCAAGAATCCATGAGCGAATGGCCCATTCGTGACGGGCCAATTCGAGACGGGCCCGCTTGCACGCATCTAGGTACGAATTTGCGGCAGCATGACCATATGAGAAAAATCCCCAGGCGGATCGCATAAACAGAATCACCGCGATCCCTCCGATCGGCAAAGAGAACGAAATTGCGGTTACACCTGGCCATGGAGTGTCCCGGAGTTCGCCTTCGAGGCGCCGCTCCCACCAGTTCAAAAGACAGAATCGCTCAATCGCCTCAAATCGGGCTCTGCGACGGGCGGGAGCTGTTGAAATCCCGGGATAGGCAGCCATGCCATTAGAACTTGGGTCGATATGGAAGCCGAACGTTCTGCATCTAAAAGACCCTAAAGTCTCATGGTATGCCCAGCGCTCTAATGCCTCCGAAATCGCGATATACCTCGCCACCATGGAAGACGAGTGCAACCCCGACCCATCGGCATTACTATAAATCTGAAGGTGGCGGCGGCCGATCAGGTCGTCCCTCAAAGTGGCGTTGGCCTGAGAATAGTTGTCGCCAGCGATAGAGATCTCGCCCTCCTCAATTGACTGAATCGGGCCACCGTCCGCCGCCAATACGGCCCTGTAGCGAATCGCTGCGACACTAAACACTAACGGAGCCGTGCGAAATCACAAGGAACGCACTGAAAAGACATCGGGAGCGTGTTCTTAGCTCGGCCGCATCTTACTTTCGACCTCAATGGATCAAAGCATTCGGCAGAGCGAACCATACCAATCGAGAGTAAGAAGCTGGAGGCCAAGCCAAGAACTAGGTGATTAATGTTTTTCATGCGATTCGAGTGAGGCTTACGAATCATAAAAGGAAAGGTCTCAATTTACGTCGTTTTATGTAGCTATTTATAGCTACCATAGCCACCGGAAAGATTATGAGCGTCCGAAACCCTACCGGAATGCCGGTAGAAATTTCGATAGTTTCATCGGGGTCGCCGAGGTTCATTTTCATGGAAAATATGAAAACAACAAGGACGGCCCTTCAAACGATAACAATCATCGACCTACGGAATCCGCGGGAGCCAAAAGCCCAAGTTGTGCGAGCTGAGAATATCCGGATCCATTCGGATGGATTTGTTTTCCAAGCTTCATGGAAGTTTCCTGTACCCGCCTGCATGCGCCGCTATTTCGTGGGAGGTCGGCAAATAGTCGTAGAAGAGCTAGGTAAAATACCACGTAAGAGCACATTTCAGTTCAGTGCCTATTTTGTTTAGTGCGCTGGATGGTTATTGGCATAGACCACCATGAAAATCATGCAGTTGCCAATTGTTCAGGAGCTATTATATTTATAGGTTCATGCAGCCTCTCGATTTGATAATCTTAGGCATTCTACTACTTGCTGCAGGACTCCTTTTGGGAATTGGCGAAGGCGTCTGTCCGATCTATAGAGGTCGCGTTGGCGAAGCACTAGTGATCAATGAATTGAATTCGTGTGTACGAGGGCCTTTCTATCTTTTGAACGATGTGACAATTCGAACGACTGGGTCGTGGATTCCTACGACACAAATAGATCATATCCTAGTATCTGGTGCGGGACTGTTTGTGATAGAAACCAAGCATTACTCCGGCGCGATCTACGGGTATCCGCGTTCGCCGGTATGGTGGCAGGATTTTCGCGGTAAAAGGCAGGCGATTCGAAATCCGGTTTTTCAGAATCATGGACACGTCGAAGAGCTGAGGGCACTCTTAAGGGTCAAATCGCCGGCGATTCACAATTTGGTGATTTTTTCGGGGAGCGCTGAGTTAAGATCCTTCCTCGGGGAAAATGTTATTTCTATCCAAAGCGTGGAGCGCTACTTTGCTGGTTTACGTGAGAAGGTATTGGACGAAGGGGCGATGGCCGATGTTGTCCGTCGAATCGAGATAGCGCGATTACCACGTTCTAAGGAGGTTCAACGATACCACGTCCAAGCTGTTAGACGGTATTTTGACGGCGCGGGCTAGATTCGAAAAGACAGGCTCAATATTTATCTGAATCACGTTCCTGTTTTACAGAAATTTGCGTCGTTCTTGTTCGCTAGCCGGCCATCGGTGAAAAGAATATGTTCAGTGCTTCGAGATCAGCCTTTATAGGCCGCCTCTGATCCTTTATCCCGCTGGTCGGGAACATCGATGGAACGAGCTATTTTGGCAGCGCGGACGACTCCACCGATCCTTTCATCTAGCACCATTCGCAGGTCTATCGGAAGCTCCTGGAGACGATGTTTGGCGTCCCCCATCTGCCTCCCGGCTACTAACGCACCGGCATCGAGGTCACGAGGTCCAGGGCGGATGGCCTCCCTGGCTGGAGCCGGGTGCTTCAGTGCGCCTCGCGGCGTTGGGATTCATGCGGGAAGGCCCCGAATCCTGAACCACCCTCGGCCGGACACCCGGCGGTAGAGGGTCTGGGTGTGTCAGGCTGCGGGCGGCGTGATGGGTTCGATTGCAACCGTGGCTGGCTTGGGCGCGGGGATACCGGCGCTCTTTCGTGCTGCGGGTTTCCGGCGCGCCTTCGGCGCGGCCGCGCTCTTTGCCGGGGCCCGGGGTGCACTGGCCTTCGGCGCAGCCTTTCTGTGGGATTTGACGAGGCCAAAGGCCTTCTTGATATTCTGGACACTCGGAAGCGATATTCCAATGGCCTCGGCGATCTGTGCGCCGGATTTACCCGCCTTGAGGAGCTTCTTCACGTTGGCCCGCACCGAATCGGTGATGACAGCCCGCTTTCTCGCCTTGGGAGGGGAGGGCTTCCTCGACCGGACCGAACCCCCTTTGGAAGCATGCAGCGCGGAAACAAATTCCTCGGTGGAGGCGAAACCATAGGCGGCTGGGAGCGACGCCAGCTCTTTGACAATAGCCTGTTCGAGTTGAACGACTTTGGCCTTCGTCCTGGCCAGTTCTTTAATAAGTGGATGGGTCATTAGGGGTATTACCATTGCCCATTGGAAACGGGTGGCGCAAGCCGGGAAGCCCGCGTAAGATTACTGAGCCCGTCTGGCCCGGTCGTCTGGCATATAACTCCCAACTCAACCGGAATGGGAGGGGGGAAGGGCAAGGCTCAAAGGTGCGGCTCGTGGGTTAGGACAGCCCTGCGCAACGTTCATAGCCTGCTTAATATATTGAAGTGGCGCCCTCCAGGTCCAATCGTGGCCATTGATGCGACAAATGGTAAGGCAACTCTATGGAAAACACGCGATATTTAGTCGTAATCGTAGGGACCGTGGTGGCCATTGGAGTCTTTAGGTACCTTGAGGATCGGGCGGCGCCCCAGGCCATTGTTCAGGCGCAGTCTATCCCAGCCCCAACGTCCGAGCTCACGCCTGTTCCCACGCTCGCTCCGACGCCTCTCGCCGAGCCCGATCTGAGCCGGGTAGTGACATTTTCAGGGAGGGTCATCACGGGAGCGCGGGTAATGCAGGTGCGGAGCGATGGGATCCTCTTTAAATGCGACCAGGGGCTGGTGAAGCTTCGATTCGCCGACCTGCCGGCTGGCTTCGCCCTCTATTATGGCCGGATGGCGGCCATGGACGCCCAGCAGCAAGGTGCTCCGCCTCAGTTTGGCCCCAATCCCGTCGGAAGTGTTCGAGAGGGAAATACGGGCAATCCAATACCCACAGCCACACAGGCGGAAAGAAAATATGCCTACGATATTCAGCACGCGGCGCTAAAGGCCAAGATCAAGGAGGATACGGATACGATTGACCGATGGAACAGGCAATCGAACATCAATGTTTCTGAACAGCCGGATTTCCGGCGAGTCACGCAGGAGGCCTTCGAATACGCCCAAGCTGACTTGCGGCTGGCAACTGCGCAGCTATCTCAAATGCTAGGTGCGATTCATCCGTTCAATGAGGAAGTGGATTTTACAATGCCACCATGAGAGGAACATCGAAGATCGCAATCATCGCAGTTTCGATATTGGTTGGCGCGTTCGCATTGAACGTTCTACTAAAACGATCGTCGGAGGGACCGAAGAACCGCCATGTCTGGATGCTGCCAAATGGAGAGAGGATCGAGTACTATGAGACTAAACCAAAGGATTCGGGATTTGTATCAAACATTTCTCAGAATGTGAGATGGACGAGCGAGAAGAGAGGCGTTTGCAGCGGCGAGGTAGGAATCGGAGGCAGTTTTGGAGCGGTCACCTTGTGGCTCGATAAAGGCCGGACAGTCGCATGGATCACTGGTGTAGATTCCGGCGGAGGGAAGCCATCCTATCTCGGGGTGCTAGATGTTGCGAATTTCAAGTTAGTCGGAGGGGAGTCGATGTGGGCTTCAGAATCGCATATCAGCTCACTCGAAAAATCCCTCAGAAGTGAGGTTGAACAAGCGGCTTCAACCGCAATTCAAGTCCAAGAGTTGAAGTGAATTTTTATGGTTTGTGAGGGCGAATCCAGCGTGGGGCGCCGTGTGTCTTTGCCTCGCTGCGCTCGGCTGGTGATGAATACGTGAGAGACGCAATACCTCCAAGCGCAGGGCGTCTGATTATTGCGCAGATTCTCTAAGGGGTAATTACGAAGGAAGTTTCACTCGATTAGGTAACGTCCGATTGTCTTGCCGTCTTACTTCAACACTAAGGCATACACGGCAACGGTGGGCTGTAGGCGTCGTGGGGTGCGAACGACGCACGGCACGAGGACCTTCATTGCCGCGGCGGTGGACTTTGGAGACAGCCAGAGAATATATCGTTTTCCCTGCTCGACCTGTTCGATTCTCGCTTGAAGGTCCGGGTTCATGGGAACCGCGTCGACACCAGTAATTGTCTGCTCTGTGTTTGCCGTAATTTCGACCCGCTTCTCCGAATCCCTCTCGCCGACCCGCCAAAAGACAAACGTGGGGTTGACGGTGGCCAACGCTCTAACGTTCACGCCGAGCACCAACTTGGTGGGCCTTGCTGGCGCATCGCTGGAGATGACGGTTATTAGTTTCGTCTGTTGGCCAATCACGTTGCCGGTATCCAAAATGGCTTTGAGTTCGCCGGCCTCGCCGGGCGCATAGGTTGTCTTCCCGAGAGTAATGGTCGTGCATCCGCAGCTAGGCTGGACGGAGGTAATCGAAACCGGCCCAGTGCCTGTGTTTCTGAATCGAAATACGGCTTCTTGGCTCTTGTCGCCAACCCACACCGATTCGTTGACCCGCAGGTTTTCCCATTTGAGCCCCGCCGGGCACGGAGCTGGCGACAACAGAACCAAGCCTGGGAAGAATACCAGAAAGCAGGCGCGTGCGGCACGGCGAAGCGGGTCCGCCAGGATGGACATGGCGTGATTATCGTCGCGCCATGCCTCGAGGCAAGTGTTCGAGAAGGCGCACCGGTAATTCAGACGGACTTTGTATCGTAGCGGGAACCGGCGGGCCGTCGAAAAGTCGCCGCGCGGCCAACAACATAGATCCCCTTGGGAGGGAACGTGGCATCGTGGCGACTATTGGGATCCGGCCGGTCGCCCGAGGCGGCCCCTGGGTGTCGGTCAATTGTCCCTGATCAATCGGTTCGCATCCCGGGTCCGCCGGGTTCCGGTGGGCCGATGCGGTCATTTTATCGCATCGGGAGCTGGGCGCCTCGTTTCGCAACAAAAGGGGCATAGAGATTTTGAGGAATTGCGTGGACTGGCGGTCGAGAAGCTGGTGGCGAGGGTCCGCGCAAGCTGGGCTTTCCCTCTTGTGCGGTACGGGAATGTCTTGGGGGAACAGAAGCCGGCCATTTGCCCGCTGAATCGAATCTCCCAGCTCCTTAGAACACCCACCTCGGTTCGATTGTGTTATTCGACCTAGAGCGTGATTGAGTATCGCCTTTGATGCCGTATATCTTAAGATAAAATCAATGAGCTATCGCTCGACGGTGGGTGTCGTGGCTGCCGCTTTACTGGTATCTTCGGCTGGGTGGTGGTTGTGGACGGGTGGGAGGGTAACACCGCCCGGCGACTCAAGGACGGCTCGAATCGAAGAATATATAAAATCGGAGAATGCCAAGACTCTGGATTTCTATGGGAAGGTCATAGACCAACATGGCGATCCTGTAGCGGGCGCAAAGGTGAAGGCTCGGGTGGGTTTGGTCGTCAGCATTGTGGAGAGTGGAGGCAGACAATATTTTACCGAAACCGACGTTACGGGTTGCTTCAGCTTCGTGGGAATCCACGGCTCGGGGGTAGGATTCGACCTTGCAAAGGACGGTTACGAATTCGATCAAAGGCAGCCGGGAAGCAATCGGCCCGATGGCTTTGTACCCGATCCGAACAATCCCATGGTCCTAAGAATGTGGAAGCTAAAAGGCGCGGAGCCGATGATAAAGGCCCGCATTCACGCGTATATCCCGTGCGACGGGACTCCGGTCCTATTCGACTTGGTAACGGGCAAACGGGTAGCGAGTGGAGGGGACTTAACTGTTCGATTTGTCCGCGATCCCGTCGAGATTGTGCGAGGGAGGCTTTTTGGTTGGCATCTTTCCCTGGAGATTTCGAACGGAGGCTTGAAGGAGATCACGGACATATATCCAAATGAAGCCCCGTCTGGTGGCTATCAGCAGGTTGTCGCGGCCGACATGCCAGCAGGAACAAAGCAATGGAGCTCTAAATTTCGAAAGGGCTATTTTTTCTCGGCAAGGGAGGGTCATGACTATGGCCGAATAAGGATCGACCTAACGGGAGATTTCCAACCGCCCCCAACTAGCTTTGACGCGGATATTTACATCAATCCCTCCGGCTCGCGCAATTTGGAGTTCGATCCGTATAAACTGATCGAGTGAGGGGTTTGGTTTCCCTAGGTCCCGCCGCAACACTGCCAATATTTGACTGGCTCCAAAGCGGGGTCATACAACAGCGCCAAATCTTGGCCGAGTTGCCTCAGCAGACCCTTTCAGCCCAAAAAATATGGGGCACGCATCCCTGCGCCCACAAAGGCAACCGGTCTTTGTGCCACGAAGGCGCGTATCTCCTGCGCAGCGGCTTGACTGGTTTTATTCAGCATCGTGAGCCTGCCGGCTCTCCGACTATGGGGCTATCCCGCTAACATTTCGCCAACTTTCCGTCGGTTCATTCTGGCGGAGGTGGTGTCCGGCAAGGAGGGAGTTTCTTTAACACGGGCCTTATCTTCAGAGCGATCAACGTGTGATCGCGATTTGTGAGGCTCGACAGGCGCTCCGATTGCGAGGATTTATCCCCTACGTCCACCCATGAGGCTCCACTCGGGCAAGGCCTATGATTTATGCAAGGATGCGGCGAATGCCCCGCACGGATGCACTGAGCCTTAAGGGGACGGGAGCACACCAAGAGCACGATTAAGAGCCGAAAATTTGAGCACGGATCAACTTAAGACCAAGGGTCTTGGACGGATCAGGTCCTTCGCCGTATGCTGCTTGAGCCTGCTTCTTTGGTTGGGGCTCGTGGGCTTCCCATCACCTCCACGCACATCGATTGACGCCTCGTGGAACGAGGCCCTTGTTTGTGCGGCCGGGCGGACCTTGCAGTTCGGAAAGGACGTGGTTTTCACCTACGGACCCTGGGGGTACCTGTGCAGCGCTTACCACGTGGGTGATGTGGGCGCCGGCCCGAGGTTGGCCTGGGAGATCATAGGCAAGTTTCTGATTGCGGCCGGCCTTGTCGGCTGCACACGGCGTCTGCCCTTCATTCAACAGGTCGCGTTCCTGCTCGCCTGCATTTGGCTGGCCCCGGTTTTCCCGGTCTCATTCTACCTGGTCGTGATCGGGATTTCGGTCGTCGCGGTGCTTCTGCGCCCGGACGAACCCCGGTGGGCGCAGCTCGCCTGTGTGTTCCTGCTGGCCTTTCTTTCGCTTCTGAAGTTCACCGACCTGGTATTGGCGACGTTTGGAGTTTGCGTTGCGGGGGCGATGTACGGGCGAATGGGGAAGTGGCGGCCTTCGGGGGCGATCGTGTTGGGCTACGGCTGCTCGCTGCTCTTTTGGTGGGCCGCCGCCGGGCAAAGCCTGGGCAACATCGGCGCCTATGTCGGATCGAGCCTTGAGATCACCCGGGGCTATGCAAACGCGATGGGCGTGGACGAAAATCCCGAAGCCTACCTGACGGGCCTCGCCATCGTTGGCGGCTGGCTCTTGTTCCTATTTGATATTCTGAGGCAGCGGGCGCGGACGATCGAGTCTTTGGCCCAGACCCTGTTCCTGGGGTTCAACGGTTTCGCCTGGTGGAAATACGCTTTCACCAGGGCAGACGCCCATATGGACGGCCTTTTCCTGGCGTCATTCCTTCTCGCGATCGCCCTTCCTCCGATGCTGTTTCCGCATCGCCGGTGGCACGGGTTTTGGATCGTTGGGCTCATCGGCCTTCTGGGATTCGCGCAGAATGAACCCGGGGAGCTTGCCGGATCCCTGGAGGCAGCTCCGGCCAGGATTCTGGACAACCTGGCGTCGCTGGCCCGGGTGCGAACGATCCCGGAGCGCTGGAAGGCGGAACTTCATGCCGCGTCGGAAGGCTGCCGGTTTCCGGAAACGGACAAGGCCGTGGGCGGAAGCTCGATAGACCTGTTCAACTTCGACCAGGGCATCGTGATCCTTAACGGCCTCAATTACACGCCGAGGCCCGTTTTCCAAAGCTATTCCGCCTATACGCCGGCCCTGTCCCGGTTGAACCTCTCCTTCTATCAATCCGCATCGGCGCCGTCGTACGTCCTCTGGCGCCAGGAGGTGCTGGATCGGCGGTTCCCGACGATGGACGATGCGCAATTGGTTCCGGAGATGGCGCGGTCCTATGTGCCTCTATTCGTGGAGAAGCACTACCTTCTCCTGAAGAGGGTGCGCGACATGCCCGCGCAGCCTTTGAGGCGCATCCTCCTTTCCGAGAGCCGATCCCGCCTGGGCGATGTGATCGCCGTGCCGCCATCGAACGGAATGCCCCTGTGGTTGCAGGCCCGATTCACCCTGAACGGCATGGGAAGCGTCCGAGCGCTTCTGTATAAGCCTCCGCAGCTCAGCATGAACGTGGTGAGTTCGGACGGGGAAGCGTCCACGTGGCGCATCCTCCCGGGCGTTGCGGCGGACGGCTTTCTTCTCGTTCCGTTTCTGAACAGCACCTCCGAATTCGCCGAATTTCTTCGCGGAAGGGGCCGGATGGGAATCAGGTCGATTCAATTGGCGGCCCCTGCGCGCCAGGACCGATTCTGGAACCGCGAGTTCGTGCTCCGTTTTTGGGCGATGCCGGAGTTGAGCACAAACCTTCCCCGCTGACCCGTCCGGGACCGCGTCGGCTGAAAATCCCCGCCGGCCTGAAGCGGCACAGGGCACGTTCGGCAAGGCGGGGGGGCGAGGCGGGTGACGTTCATTCGGCGGATTTCATGAACAGGGGTCGGGGCGACCCCGGCGACACCCCCCGCCTGGTTGCGATGTCAGCGACGCCTCAACAAGGCTAGGCCGGCGGCGAGTTTAGAGGGCGACGCCATCGGCCGTCTGTGGGCGGGAGCAGGGCCAACCGGAGGCGACGCCCAAGCGCGGCGCCGGAATCTGCAAGCGATGAGGAGGAAAGGGCAAAGGATGAAGCGCCCGTGAGGCTGGGTTTCGGCTAGGCTTCTGACGGCATTTTCCCATCAAGAGCCTTGGTTAAACTCCGTTTATGTATATCAGAGAGCTGCTTCGGCTCGTTGCTTTCACGCCATGTACCCCCGTTCCTTCGCCAAACTGAGGCAGTCGATTGCCTTTGGGATGTATTACAGGCGAACGGTTTGCGGAATTGCGTGGGTTTTGACTCTCGGCACGGGCACCGCGGCATGGGCCATGCCCTCGGCGCCTGCCGGGGTCATAGAGACGGGCGCCCCATCTTTTGTCGTGATGGGGCCCGAGGCGCTTGGGCTGAGCTCGGCCCCGACGGACATCCAGGTCCTGCCTGACGGCCGCGTCCTCGCGGTCTCCCAGCGGGAGCTGGCCTTCGGCGATGGGGTCCGGTGGGAGACCTTCCGCGAGGCGGACGACCAGCCTCCCATATTCGCATCGGTCGCCGTGGACCGTGACGGTCAGATCTATGTGGGGGCCAACCGGGCCATCGCCCGGGTCGATCTGGACGGCGGCGGACGCTGGCGCCTCGTGACGGCGGCGAAGCTTCCCGCCTCGGCCGTTTCCGAGAATACGGACGTGGCCTATGTCGTGAGCCTGTCGAACCAGTGGTGCTGGTTTGGCGGCACCGACGCGATCGTCTCCTGGAAACCCGGCGAGGCGGCCAGGATCATCGGACGGGCCGGCGGCGTTGAGCAGATCTTCTCCCTTGGGGGGGACGTGTTCACCAGCATGGAGAGTTCGGTCGGGCTCCTTCGGTTGAATCCGGACGGCACCGCCTCGAGGGTTCTGGCCGGGGACAACGTGGTGAGCGAAACCGTGACCTGCGCGATCCCCTTCGGCGCCGGCCAGCTGCTGGTGGGAACCCGCACCGCGGGACTCAGGCTCTTCGACGGGAAGGCATTCCGTGGGTTCGGGCCGGCGGGCCTTTTGAACAATCGGCACCGGATCACGGCCCTGTGCGCGGCGGGAGGCGATCTTTTCGCCGCGGCGGTCGACACCGTCGGCGTCGTGTTCTTTGACCGCGAGGGCCGCACGGTGCAGGTGCTCGGCCGCTCCTTCGATCACCGCCTGGCCCGGGTGCGGCAATTGAGGTATTCGCCGGTCGGCGTACTTTGGGGCCTCCTCGATGACGGCGTGGCCCGGATCGAATTTCCCTCCCCGGTGTCGCATTTTGAGCCCCTGATCCCGAGCGGACTCGCCTTCGCGCAGCCCGTGCGCCATGCGGGCCAGCTCTGGATCGTTGCCGACGGGCGGTCGATGCGCGGGGTGTACGACGCCTTCGGCCGGCTGGACCACTTCGAGGACGATTCGCCGCCCGGGCGCTTTGTGTTCACGCTGCAGGACGTCGAGGGCCATTTGTTCGCGAGCGGCGACAAGGGTACCTTCGTCTACACCCCCAGGGGGTGGGCGGCCGCCTTTCCGACGATCATCAACGCGCGGATCGGCGCCGTGCGCCCGGGCTCGGGCCTCATGTACTATGTCGCCCGCGGCGAATACGGCGTGATCCGCCAGGAGGGCGACGGCTTCGTCGCGCGGCGGATACCGGCTCCTGGGCTCGGCGACAGCTACAACACCGCGGTGGATTCCGCGGGGACCGCGTGGCTCGAGCTGGGCGTCTCCAAGATCGGCCGGATCAATTTCCACGGGAATGATCCGGTGCTCCAGGTCTTTGGCGCGTCGAGAGGTCTCGGGGAGGGCTGGATCGAGCTCTATGTCCTCGACGGGATCGCCCGCTTCCACTGGGGAGGCCACGTCTACCGCTTTGACGAGGTCCTGCGCCGGTTTGTGGATGACCGGGAGCTCGTGGACCGGTACCCGCAGCTTGCGAGGGCCGGGGGCCGTCCGGTGAGCGATTCCCTGGGAAGGCTCTGGTTCACGAATCCGACGGCTCCCGACGTGATCGACAGGAGCGGCGCCCGGCCTGCCGAAATCCCGAACATCGGCTTCGGGCCGACCGAATACACGCCCGAGGACGACGGGGTGGTCTGGATGTTCGAGAGGCGCCACCTGGTGAGGTATGACCCCCGGTTTCCGATGGCGCCGAAGGTCCCGTTGAGGGCCCTCATCACCTCGGTCCAGCTTCCCGTCAGCAACCGGCAGTTCTTCTCGCCGGGTCCTGCCCTCGAACCGCTCGGGCACAACGACAATTCGCTCATCATCCACTTTGCCGCCCCGGCCAATCCGTTCGCGGCCACCGTCACCTTCGAGGTGCAACTGGAGGGCCTCGGCACGCATTGGGTCTCGACCGGCACTGCCGGCTCGGCGGCCTTCAACCAGCTGAAGGAAGGCGACTACGTGTTCCATGTGCGGCCGGTCGCCGGGGGCGCCGTGCGGGGAGGGGAGGCGCAGCTCGCGTTCACCGTGAAGACGCCGTGGTTCCGCTCGACCGTTGCCTGGGTCGCCTACGTGGCCTCGGCGCTCGGCATGGTGGGCCTTGCGATCTGGCTGTCCTCCTACCTGCAGCACCGCGAGAACGTCCGGCTCGAGCATCTGGTCGCGGAACGCACGGGGGAACTGAACGCCATCAACGCCCAGCTCGGCCGCCAGGTCGCCGAGACGACCGAGAAGTCGGCCGCCCTCGCCGCGAGCGAGGAGCGCTACCGCCTCCTGAACGCCGAGCTCGAGAAGCGCGTCACGGAGCGGACGGCGCAGTTGGAGGCGACCCTGGAACAACTCGCCCAGTCCCGGAAGATGGAGGCCATGGGCCAGCTGGCCGGCGGTGTCGCTCACGACTTCAACAATGTCCTGACGGCGATGCTGATGCAGATCGGCCTCCTGTCGGCCAATCCCGAGCTCTCCCGGGAGGTGGCGGGCAGCGTGGGCCAGCTCGAGATCATGGCGAAGCGTGCGGCGAACCTGACCCGCCGGCTTCTCACCTTCAGCCGCCAGCAGGTCGTCCAGATCCGGGTGATCGAGCTCGACGCCGTGGTCGAAAACCTGCTCACCATGCTCCGGAGCCTTCTTCCCGAAAACATCGAGCTGATCCGCCGGCGGCCTCCCGAGCCGCTCTGGATCGAGGGCGATTCGGGGCTGATCGAGCAGGTCGTCACCAACCTGTGCGTCAATTCCCGCGACGCGATGATGCCGAAGGGGGGGCGGATCACGATCGCGATCGCGCGGGTGACGCTCGGCGAGGGCGCGGCCTCGGCGAACGTCGACGCCCGGCCGGGCGTCTTCGTCCGCCTCACGGTGGAGGACCAGGGCTCGGGGATGGATGCGGCGACGCTCCAGCACATCTTCGAGCCGTTCTTCACGACCAAGGAGATGGGAACGGGCCTCGGGCTCGCCACCGTCTACGGGATCGCGAAGCAGCACCATGGGTGGATCGAGGTGCAGAGCGAGGTCGGCCGGGGCAGCGCGTTTCACGTGTTCCTCCCGGAGGTGAAGGCGGCGAAGGCGGATGCGCCGGCCGCGGCCCCCGAGGCGCGCAAGGCCGACGGATGCATCCTCCTGGTGGAGGACGAGGGGCCGGTCCGGATCGTGGCCGCGCGGATCCTGAAGAAATTCGGATACCGGGTGCTGGAGGCGGTCGACGGCGAGGACGCGATCCGGGTCTGGCGGGAGCACGCGGGCGAGATCGACCTCCTTTTCTCCGACATGGTGATGCCGAAGGGAATCAGCGGCCTCGACCTCGGGACCCGCTTCAAGACCGAGCGGCCGGACCTGAAGGTCGTGATCACGAGCGGCTACAGCGTGGACCTGACGAGCGAGCGGGTCCTCAGCGGACCGGGCGTCGTCTTTCTGGCCAAGCCCTATTTCGTGGACGGCCTGCTGAAGGTCCTGCGGGAGTGCCTGGAATCATAGGGGCGGGGGGAGGGCCCGGCGTCCCGCCTGCGGCGCTTCCGGCATCCGTAAAGAATTAGCTAAAGAAGCGGCATGAGCCTGCCGATGAATCGCTTCAATTATGATCGAATGGAACGACCGATACCTGACCGGTCATGCGAAGGTGGACGAGGACCACAAACGCCTCTTCGCATGCCTTAATCAACTGGACGCGGCGCTCAAGCAGGGTGCCGCCGGAGGGAAGATCGACGAAATCATCACCTTCCTGAGCGCCTACACACGGGAGCATTTTGTCCGCGAGGAAAAGCACATGCATCTGGTGGGCTGCCCGGCCTACGACGAAAATTGCAGGGCGCACAGCGCCCTGATCTCGAAGCTCGACGCCTGGCTGGCCAAGAAGGCGACGGGCTCCTCGACGGGCCTCGCGCTCGAGATCTTTTTCGAGACGTCGAGCTGGATTCGAAACCATATCATGAAGGTGGACTGCAGGCTGCGCGGATGCCACGCGGCTTGAGGAAGCCCGAGGGTCGGGGTGCGCGGAGTCCCGGAAAGCGTTCGGGACTTGCGGCGCCCCGGCCGCCTTGTCATGACCTGAGGCCGCGTGCTTCAGCCCACCTCAGCGGCGCCGGATTTCCATGGGGACCCGCTCCTTGATTCCATAGGGGAGCGGCGCGTCATTCCGATCGCTGGGGCGGAGCTCCTGAATCCCGCGAGGGCGACGGCCGTCGGAAGGGTGGACGCAGGGGCGGTGTTTCACGACCAGGCGGGCTGCGAGCGGGCGGCGTAGTAGGGAGCCCCTGACCATGGGCCACCCCCGCGCACGACTGTCCTGGACCCTCGCATGGGCGCTCGCCCTGGCGCTCCGGCTCTCTGCGCAGCCGGTCATTCCCGATTCGAGGACGCTCGAGGGGCTCCGGACCCTGGAGGAGGTGAACCGGTCGTTCCGGGCCGACGTGGTCACGCCGGCTCCCGCGCCGCTCTCGGTCACTCTGACGACGCGGGCGCAGGCCCGGGCCTTCTTCAACGCCGTCTACGCGGCCTCGGAAAACATCCCGTCAGGCTGGACGGGGAGCCTCTCCGGGACGCCGGGGACCGGTCCCGTCACGGGGACGCCCGGGGCGACGTCCGCGGCGTTTCAGGCGGCCGTCCAGCTTCGGATCAACTGGTTCCGCGCAATGGCCGGGATTCCGGCGGCGATCGCCTTCGACTCGGCCGAGGGGGCGATGGACCAGCAGGCCGCGCTCATCATGTCGGCCAACAACTACCTGAGCCACACGCCGCCTACCACATGGCTTCTCTACACGAGCGACGGGGCGACGGCGGCCGGGCAGTCCAACCTGAGCCTCGGCGAGGACGGGCCCGACGCCATCGACGGCTACATCCTCGACTATGGGGGAATCAATGACGTCGGGACCAGCAATGGCGCCGTCGGCCACCGGCGTTGGCTCCTCTACCCGCAGACCCAGACGATGGCCACCGGGGACGTCGACGCGACGGGGTCCTTCCTGGCAGCCAACGCCACCTGGATTCTGGACGGCAACTACGGCGGCCCCCGGCCCTCGACCCGGGACGGCTTCGTCGCATGGCCGCCGCCCGGATACGTGCCCTACCAGGTCGTGTTTCCCCGCTGGTCCCTGTCGTACCCGGGCGCGGATTTCAGCTCCGCCACGGTCACGATGACCAGCAACGGCGCCCCGGTCCCCGTGAGCCTCGAGGCGCTCGACAACCCCGCCTACGGGGAAAACACGATCGTCTGGGATTACAACGGCCTTGACGGCGACACCGATTTCTCGGCCGCGCCCCAACCCTCCGCGGACACCGCCTACACGGTGGCGGTCGACGGGGTGAACGTCGGGGGCACGTCGATGAATTTCTCCTACACGGTGACGGTGTTCGACCCCGCGGTGGCCGGGACGGGCGACGCGCCGCCGACCCTCTCCGGCCCCGGCCAGCCGCCCGTCGGCGAGGGCTCGACCTACACGGTCGCAGGCCTGCCGTCCTTCGCCAATGGCTTCGAATACCGCACCGTGGCCGTCGGAAATGCGCCCGGCTCGTTCAGCGCGTCGGGCGGCCTGCAGGGGATCGTCGCCAATGTGTCCGCCGGCTACAGCGACGTCAGCTCCTCGGGCTACTACCTCGCCATGCCGGCGGCGGTGTCCCAGACGCTCACGCTTCCCGGCGAATACCTGGCGTCCTCCTCGTCCTCGCTCCAGTTTGAGAGCGAACTCGGCTATGCGACCAGCGACCAGGTCGCGCGCGTGCAGATCTCGCTCGACGACGGGAACACCTGGAGCGACGTCTACACCCAGCCGGGCACCGGCACGGCGGGGGAGACCTCCTTTGTCAGCCGGACGGTGTCCCTTTCGGCGTACGCCGGATATCCCCTCGAGATCCGGTTCGCGTACACCTACGACGCGGTGAACGGCGGCTCGTTGTATTACGAGACCTCCCCCGGCGTGGGCTGGAGCCTGAACGCCATCTCGTTCACGGGAGTCAGCACCGCGGCGCCGGGGGCGCCGAGCGCGTTTGAGGCGGGGAACTCGTTCAGCTACACGCCCCCGGCGGCCGGAGCCGTGGCGCTGGAGGCGCGCCCCGTCCTGTTTGGCAACTACCCGCTTCCCTGGGGCCCGCTGCTGGGCGTGACGGCCGCCGCGCCCACGGGCAGGCTCGTCAACATCTCGACCCGGGCCCAGGTCGGCACCGGCGGAAACATCCTGATCCCCGGCTTTGTCATTGGCGGCACCGGCATGGAGACGCTCCTGATCCGGGCCGACGGGCCCGCCCTGACGCCATTCGGGGTGGCCGGCGCCCTGGCCGAGCCAAGCCTTAGTGTCTACAGCGGCTCGACGCTTGTCGCCTCCAACACGGGCTGGGGCACGGGCACCAATGCCTCGCAGATCGCGAGCACGGCGGCCGCGGTCGGGGCCTTCGCGCTCCCATCGGGGAGCGCCGACTGCGCCCTCATCGTGAGCCTGCCCCCCGGCTCCTACACGGTGCAGGTCTCGGGCGTTGGAAACACGACCGGGATCGCGCTTGCCGAGGTCTACGAGGTGTCGTCCAGCGGCACGCGGCTCGTCAACCTCTCGACCCGGGCCCAGGTGGGGACCGGGGCCAATCTCCTGATCCCCGGATTCGTCATCTCGGGTGCCGGAACCGAGCAGCTGCTGGTCCGCGGCGACGGGCCGAGCCTGACCGCGTTCGGCGTGGCCGGCGCCCTGGCGCAGCCGAGCGTGAGCCTGCTCAACAACGCGGGCGCCGTGATCGCGTCCAACACGGGCTGGGGCACGAACACCAATGCCTCGCAGATCGCGAGCACGGCGGTCTTGGTCGGCGCCTTCGCCCTTGCGTCCGGGAGCGCGGACAGCGCGCTCATCGCAAACCTGCCCGCAGGCGCCTACACGATCCAGGTGAGCGGCGTGGACAACACGGACGGGGTCGCCCTGGCGGAGATCTACGAGGTGCCGTGAGGGTCTGTGGAAGCGTTTTTCAAAGCTGGGGCAATGAATACGGGCGTGCCGAGGTTGTGGCTTCTAAAACCCGCTGCATAAGTGTTAACGCAGTCCCAACCAAATGTGGGAAGCAGCCAATAGGATTGGTTGTTCGAGGGTGGACCACCGTCGCAAAGCTTGGCCCGATCCCGTAAATCAGATGGCCGCACCGTCCTGATGTCCCGGGCGCATGAAGGGGGACCTGCGTGACGCTGATCGAGCCGGAGTTCAGCAAAGGATATATATATCGGTCTCGATAAAATCCCCGTTCGTGTCTTTTACGCTGTGCGCAAACGCGGCGAGACCCGATTCAGGAGCGGGAATATCCTTATGGACCTCCAACGTCGTCAACGACTCATTCAGTGCGGCCTTGACCTGCTCGCCGACACAATTGACGCCCTTGTTGGAGAAAATAACGGCGTTCAACTTTGAGTATAGGTCGCCTATGGATGGTCCCGTCCACTTGGAAACATCGTAGTTTCCGTTTTCCTTTCGCTCAAAAATCTTCACCTCGGCCGAGTTCTCGCCCCTCGTAATCTGAACAAAGATTCGGCGTGACGGAAGTATGAAGTTTTGTTCCGTGATCTTCTGCATAATTATATCTTTTGTGCCAAAGAACGAATACACGCTGGGGCTGATTGACGATTCCTTGCAACCTTCGACCGCGACCGCGGCATTGACGATGCAGGGTAAGGACGTTGCTAGTACCATGTACATCATGGTCTGTATAATCTTGTTTTTCATAGGGTAATTTTGAAGCGTCGTTGGAGTGCCTAACAGATATATTTATGAGACCTATAAGAACAGGTTACCATAGCGCAAAATACATAAAAATACGCGATGATCCAGGTATTTGATGGGTAATTACTTATTTATATTGTCGTTCTGTCAGATGGGTGAGGACGTCTAATTATTGGATGGGGCTGGGGAGGCCTCTGGAGCTGGAAGGAGAGCCTCCGGAACTGGCGAGTCGGACGTCGGACCGGGGCTCAAGGGCTGTCGGGCCGATGTTGCGCTCTTCTCACCCGATCGCCACGGGGCCGTCGCATGGGAGGGCTAGGGTGCCCATGTCCCCGATCCCCGGGGGCCGCGAAAAACCTCAACCCAAAGAAGCATCATGTCCCACGAAAAGAAGCTGGAACACCACAACAAGGCGGCGGAACACCATGAACATGCGGCCAGGCACCACCGCGAGGCGGTGAAGGCGTACGGGGCCGGCCAGCACGAGAAGGCGGCGCATCACGCGCACAGCGCCCACGCCCACCACCTGCACGCCGAGCACCACGGCGACGAGGCGGGGAAGCTCCACGTCGAGCAGCACGCCTGAGTCCCCGGAATCGGGAGGGGCCGCCGCCGGCGGGGCGCGCCGCGGCGGCCCTCGGACGAAGGCCCTGCCGCCTAGGACGGGGCGGCGTAAAGGGCCGAGGTGAGGGCGTTCAGGAGCTGGCCCGGGGTATAGGGCTTCATCAGGATCTCCGAGACCCCGAGCGCCGTGAGCTCGGCGCGCTGCTCGCCCTGCTCCATGCCGGTGACGGCGATCACCTTGAGGGAGGGGTTGAGTTCCCTGAGCGCGGCGATCAGGGCCTGGCCCCCCATGACGGGCATCATCTGGTCCACGACCGCGAGGCGGATCTCGCGGCTGTGCTCGATGAACCTCGCCAGCCCCTCCTTCCCGTTCGGGGCGTCCACGACGCGGTAGTTCCATCTCTGGAGGATCGCGGCGGACGCCATGCGTATGGCCTCCTCGTCGTCGACGACAAGGACGAGTTCGCCCGCGCCGCGCCTCGGTGCCGCGCCCGCGGGTTTCTCCGGGGCGCCGACCTGTCCCCCCTCGGCCGGCAGGTAGACCTGGAAGGCGGCCCCCTCGCCGGGCGCGCTCGTGACGGCGATGAAGCCGCCGTGGCTCTTGACGATTCCGATCGCGGTCGAGAGCCCGAGTCCGGTTCCCTTGCCGACGCCCTTGGTGGTGAAAAAGGGGTCGAAAATCCGATCGATGATGCCGGGCGGGATGCCGTGGCCCGTGTCGGAGACCGTCAAGAGGACGTGGGGGCCCGGTTTTGCGCCCGGATAGGCCTCGGCCTCGGCGGGCGCGACCTCGGTGTTTTCGGCGCGGAGCGCCAGGGTCCCGCCTGCGGGCATCGCGTCGCGGGCGTTGACGCAGAGGTTCATGAGGACCTGGTGGATCTGGGTCGAATCGGCCGAGACCGTGCAGAGATTCGGGTCGATCCTCTCGGTGACGGTGATGTTCCGGGGAAACGTCTCCCTCGCGATGGCGACCATGTCCTTGATCAGGTGCTTCAGCTGCACGCTGATCCGCGTGCCGTCGATCCCGCGGCTGAAGGCGAGGAGCTGCTGGACGATCTTTGCGCCGCGCTGCGCGCTGCTCTCCATCATGTCGAGCAATTCGGCGTTGTGCGGGTCGGGCGAGTCGCTGCGGAGCATGCCGGCCGCCATGAGCATCGGGGCCAGGATGTTGTTCAGGTCGTGCGCGATGCCGCTCGACAGGGTTCCGATTGCCTCGAGGCGCTGGGTGCGAAGGAACTGGGACTCGATCCTGCGGCTCTCCGTGATGTCGCGGAAGGTCCAGATCCTCCCGTAGCACCTGCCCTTCGTGTCCCGGACCGGGGCCGAGTAGCGGTCGAAGATCCTCCCGTCGGTGAGCTCCAGCTCGCCGTGGTCGACCTCGTCGGGATGGGAATAGAGGTACGAAACCCGCTCGAGAAACGGCGCCGGGTTCTTCATCCTCTTGGCCATCAGGCTCAGGGCCTGGGATTCGGGGCCGGAGGCGGCCCCGTCCCCGGGCAGGCCGGCTATCTCGATGAAGCGGTGGTTCGTCAGGAGCGCTTTTCCGTTCAGGTCCACCACCAGGATGGCGTCCGGGGTCGCCTCGGCCTGGGCCTCGAAGAAGGCGGTCCTCTCCCGAAGCGCCGCCTCGGCCTGCGTGCGCTCCGTGACGTCGCGCACGATGGCCAGGATGTATTCCCGGTCGAGCGAGACCATCGAGAGGTTGGCCTCCGCGGGGTACGTCGTGCCGTCCTTGCGCCGGTGCACGATGTTCAGCGTGGCGTGGCCCTCCTTCCGCAGATTCGCGCTGGTGGCCTCGAACGCCTCCGGGCCTATCCCCGGCGCGATGTCCAGGTAGGAGAGCTTGAGCAGCTCCTCGCGCGCGTAGCCGAGGGCCCGGCACGCGCCCTGGTTCGCGTCGAGAAAGCGTCCGGTCGCGGGATCGGCCACATGAATGGCGTCGTTTGAGCGCTCGATCAGCTCCCTGAAGAGCCTGAGCGCGATGTCCGTCTGCTTTTTCGCGGTGATGTCCTCGGAGAAGATGATGATGCCGCCTATGGAGCCGTCCGGCCGGTGCCACGGCCGCACCTCCTTCCGGATCCAGAGGGTCGTGCCGTCGGCCCTGACGAACGGGTCCTCCTCGCATTTTTCGACGGCGCCCGCAAGGCAGCGCCGGTGCGTCTCGACCCAGCGCTGCGGAATATCGGGGGAGCGCTCGTAATGGCTCCGGCCGACCAGGGGCCTGTCGCCGAGGCCGTATTCCTCGATCCAGCGGCGGCTGACCACCAGGTACCTCATGTCGAGGTCGAACATGGCGACCGCCGCGGGGCAGTGCTCCACGTAGAGCCGGAGCTGCTCCTCGCGCTCCTGCAGCTGGCGCTCCGCCTTCCTGCGCTCGGTCACGTCGTTGAACACGGCCAGCGTCCCCCCGGGCAGGGCCAGCCCGGAGATCTCGAGCACGCGGACGCCCCCGTCCTTGCAGGTCACGTCGAACTCCTGCGGCTCGATGTCGCGGCCCTCCGCGGACGCCGTCCTCACCCGGGTCTCCCAGTCCAGGGCCAGGCGCGCCCGGTAGGCGGGATCCGGATAGGCGCGGATCCACCATTCGGCGAGCGTCGGCATGTCCTCCCGGGTGTAGCCGAGCACCTTCACGAACCGGTCGTTCCGGTCCGTGATCACCTGGTCCCTGTCGACGAAGGCCAGGGGGAGGGGCGCCGACTGGAAGAGCCTCCTGAAGCGGGATTCGCTCTCCGAGAGCGCCCGGTCCGACTCGAGGCGCTCCGCCTCCCGACCCAGCTTGTCCAGGGCGAACGAGATGTCGGACGCCACCTCCCCCAGGAGTTGGAGCTCCATGCCCTTGAAGAAGTCCGGCTCGCGGGAGCAGAGGCTGAACGCGCCGCACAGCTTTCCCCTCAGCTCCAGCGGAAACGCGGCGCAGGACCCTACGCCCGCGCGTTCCTGGGCGCTGTGACAGCAGGCAGACCTGGCGTCCCCGGTCGAGGCATTGCACAGGCAGGGGCCTCCCGTCCTCATCAGTTCCGCCAGGACCCCGCATCCGCTCTCCCAGCCGGGCATCACCAGGCCCTCGACGAGCGAGCGATGCGCGACCGTCCTCTGGGGCCCGTTGCCATCGGCCCAGGAGATCGCCACGGCCCGGAAGCGCCCGAAATCGATCGCCACGCGGCAGATGTCCTCGAAGAGCTCCTCCCGGGTCGCGCACCGGACGATGGTCTGGTTCACCTGGCTCAGGGTGGCATAGATGCGCGTAAGGCGCCCGATCTCGTCCAGTTGCGCCTTGCGCTCGGTGACGTCGTGGTAGCTGACGACCACGCAGTCGATCGCTCCGGACGAATCCCTCAGGGGCGCCGTCGTGCAGTCGGCTGCGAACCTCCGGCCGGTGTCCTTGCGGACAATGACCAGCTCAAGGTTGGTGACAAAATCGCCGCGCAGCGCGCGGTGGGAGGGCCACTCCCTCCGCGGCAGGGGGCTGCCGTCCGGGAGATGCACCTCGTAGGGAACGGCGTTCTCGCTGCTGTGGATTTCCGGAACCTCCGGTCCGAAAATGCTTCGGAAGGCGTTATTGGCGGCGAGAAGGTTGTGGTCGCTGTCGATGACCATGATCCCCTCCGTCATGATGTCGAATATCGACTGCAGCCTCCCGCGGTGGCCCGCCATCCGCTCGTTTGCCTTGCGCAGCTGCGTCGATATCGCCGCCTCCCGCCGCCGCTGGCGGTGCAGCGCCTCGCAGAGAAGGCTGATCAGCACCCCGGTTGCGATCAGGAGGAGCCACTGGGCAAGGTCGACGGGAAGGCGGATCAAGAAGCTGTGCGTCGGCTCGATGAAAAGGTAATTCAGGCATGCCGCCCCAAGGAAGGTGGCGAGAAGCCCCGGGCCGAGGCCCCCCAGGTAGGATCCGAGGATGACCGGGATCAGGAATAAGGTGGGCACCACGCGGTTCTGGGACCACGGGGCGATGCCAAAGCGCACCCCGACGGTGGCTGCGGTCGCGACGACCGAGGCCGCATAGGCGAAAGCCGGGGATCGAAACAGACGGCTCGTCCGTGTGCGGGCATCCGCCGGCGGGGCGACGGGGGCGTCCGTCCTGTTGTCCTCCGAGGGATTCAAGGTTGAGGGGGCGACACCCGCAAAGGGGGGTTCATCGCGGCGTGTCTCGCCCGATTCGAGACGGTTTGGGCAGGGAGGTGCGCGGAGGCTCTGGCATGCAGGGCAGGCATTCGACCCCATCCTACGCTAATAGGCCGGCGGGATTCGCAGCATATTAAGCGGAAGAGTGCGCACATTTTGCCGTTCCGGGCGCACGGTGCGCAGGTACCTAATGCCCAAGCGTTAGCGGGCCGGTCGCGCCCGGGCAGGGTGGGGCGCGGATGGGGGCATGCGGTCGCCCGCCCGCCTGGGCATCCCGTTGAGGGATCCCACATTGCGGCCCTTTCCCGATTCCTGCTGCGGTCCGCCGACAGGCAGATCGCCTCGGCGGCTAGGCCTTGAGCTGCGTCTTCACCGCAAATTCGGCATCGAAAATCATCGGCGAACTCTCGAACCGGCCCTGGAGGCTGTAGGCCATCGTCTCGAGAGGGCCGTTGCGGTAGCCGAAGGTTTCAAGCCCGTCCGCGTACATCGCGATGAAGCGTTCGGGCCCGAGCATGCGCCACTGGAGGACGTGGATCAGCTCATGGAAATACAGCGGCTCGTTCGTGACCTCGCGGCGGGTGATGAAGAAGGTGTCGAGGTAGGTGATGCCGCCGTATTCGACGCGCTCCCATTCTGTGAACTCGGTCAGGCCCATCTGCGAGAGGGGGGGCATCGGTAGCCGGTCGACCTGCACCACCTTTGCCGAGACGAGGAGGGACGGCGAGAAATAGTCGGGCAGCCGGGTGAACCCGAGACTCGCGACCGACCGGGCCCGGGAGGCATGGTCGGCGATCGTCTTTTTGATCCAGCCGATCAGGAACGGGTACTTCGCGCGGAATTCCTCGGGTGTGAGCGGCATGGAGGGACGGTCCTGAAGATCGAAGGGGCGAGGATTCTGAAGTTCAAAGGGAGCCAGCCGGAGCGCACGCGGATTGCGGTGGGTACAAGGGTGGGTCGCCTCCGAATGTGTTTCCTTGGTGCCGGGGTTCAACACGGATATTCACCTAGGAATGCGTAATCGATTCCCTCCAGGCGGACGGGGCGCGGGGTGGGAAGAGGTTTGGATTTCTGTGGAAGGGACAGCCGTTCGGGCCCGGATCGACCTAGCTCCTTCTGATCGCGGGTACTTGCATCGCAAGTGGCCTGGAGGGGAGGCTCGACAATCCGGCTTCGTAGTGAGAAATGATCATCTCCGTCCCCTCCACGAGGCCACCCCGGGTCGGAACGGAAATCCCATGCGCCTCCTCGCCCTCGTCCTCGCAGCCTGCGCAGCGAACCTCGCCGTCGTCGCCTCGCAAGGGGAACCTCCCCGGCCTGATTTCAAATGGTCCACCGCCACGGCCGACACGTTCCTCAGGCGGTTCCCCAACCCGGATTCGATCCACTGGGTCAACCAGGCGAACCCCTTCAGCTGGCAGGCGGGCTATGCGATGTTCACGTTCGAGAAGCTCTGGCGCCTGACGGGCGACGCCAGGTACTACCGCTACATCAAGCGCTACGTCGACCAGCAGGTCGACGAGGAGGGGGACGTCCCCAACTTTTCGCCGGTCGCCCTGGACAACTTCCTTCCGGGCTATGCGCTCCTCTTCATGTACGAGCAGACCGGGCTGGCGAAATACAGGATCGCCGCCACCCGGATCCGGGACGGCTTTCGGCAGTACCCCAGGAATGCCGACGGCAGCTTCTGGCACGCCGAATGGGCCCGGCACCAGATGTGGGTCGACGGCGTCTTCATGGGCGAGATGTTCCTCGCGCGCTACGGCGCGGACGTGGGCGACCGCGACGACGCCTTTGGCGAGGTCACCCGCCAGATGACGCTGGCCCTCCATCATTGCCTGAAGCCGAACGGGCTCCTGCTCCACGGTTGGGATGAGTCGAAGTCGGCCAGCTGGGCGGACCGGAGGACCGGGCTTGCGCCCGAGGTCTGGAGCGAGGGTCTCGGCTGGTATGCGGTCCTGATCGCGGACGTCTTCGATTACCTGCCGGAGGACAACCCCCACCGGCCCGAGCTCATGGCCGCCCTCAGGAACCTGTGTCGGGGACTCAAGGGGGTCCAGGACCCGGGGACCGGGATGTGGTGCCAGGTGGTCGACAAGCCGGGCGCGCCCGGAAATTGGAACGAGACGTCGGGCACCGGCATGTACCTCTACCTGATCAGGAAATCGATCGACCGGGGCTACATCGACAGGGCCGAGTACCTGCCCGTCGCCGAAAAGGCCTACAGGGGCCTGATCCGGAAGGCCTCGATCGGCGAGGGGGGACTTGTCGACATCCGCGACTGCAGCAGCATAGGCATCCAGGACTCCTACGAGGCCTACATCCATTCCCCGAAGGAGGTGAACCCCTTCGCCCCGGTGACCTCCTTCATGCTGGGAACGAGCATCATGGAGCTGCGCTAGCGGCTAGTGGAGGATCTCTCCCCGGGTCGCGTCCCCCGGCACATCCATGAGCTGGATGCTCGAAATCGTGCGGAAATCCGCGTGGTTGGCGTAGGTCCATGCGACCTTTTTTCCGGGCGTCACCTCGATGACGTGCGGAGCCTCGCCAAAATGCCCGTGCCCAAGCCAGTTCGTCATGACCGTGTTCCCGTTCGGCAGCCTCTGGAGCCCCGTCATGAACTTGAGGCTGATTCCCGGCAGGTCCGCGCTCGACACCGACCAGACCGTCCTCCCCTCGGGATCCACCTCGAAGACCCGCGGCGTCGCATTCGGATGGTCGGCGCAGGCGACGAGCGTGTTACCATTTGGAAGGCGGATCGCGGTGTGCGGCCCGCCGGGCGCGGGGATCGTCCGGACGACCGCGCCGGATGCGTCGTACTCGCGCACGACGTCGAGGCCGTAGTGGGCGACGAGGTAGTGGCCGTCCGGAAGGCGCCGCGCATTCCGCATGAAGGCCCCGCCGCCGTCGGCCCCGGGGGGCAGCAGCCGCACCTCCTTCACGATCCGGCCGTCCGGGGCGATCTCAAGCAGGCGGCCGCTGTTGCATTCGCCGACGAAGGTGTTGCCGTCCGGCAGGCGCTGGCAGGCGTAGATGGCGCTCCTCGACTCGTAGTCGAAGACCACGGCCTTCCCCCGGGTCACCTCCTTCACGCCGTGGCCGGCGTCAAAGAGAAGGTTCCCGTTCGGAAGGATCCACACGTCGTTGCACGAAGGGGCGGGGTATTCCCAGGTCACCTTCCCCTCGAGCGAGACGAGGCACACCCTGCCCTGCGTGTAGTCGGTGCAGACAAACGGATGGCCGGAGGGGGCGCTTTCCCCCGGCGCCGCCGCGCCGAGGGCGGCGCAGAGGAGGATCCCATGCAGGATTCGCGGCGGGCGAAGCCTCATCGGGCCCCCCTGTTTTGCTCCACGAGCACCGGCGCCCCGCTCGGGTCATCGACAAGATCGTAGATCTTCCCTCCCTCGACGGCCGCCGTGAACGTCACCTCGCGGGGTTGAAAGCCGCGCGGCAGCAGGTGCGGCTGAACCCGGGCCTTGAACTGATGGGTTCCCGCCGAGACGATCGCGCCGGGCTGCATATCGACGAACGGGGGCGGGGTCTCGCGGTGGACCTGTGCCCCGTCGATCTGAACCAGGGTGAAATCCAGGGTGCTTCGAATGGGGGGATGATTCCTGGGAGCGGTCACGACGTGCTCCCGCACGACCGCGAAGCCCTTCGGAGCCGTCTCCGTGCGCCAGCCCCGGGAGCAAAAGCTAAGGCCCACGAGGGCCCACAGGAGGAGCACCGCCAGCGCGACCAGCTTTTGTAGGATCATGGAGGGCTTCCCTGGGGGGTGGTTTGCGCCGAAAACCGGGCGCTATCGAGGCGCCGGGGCGAACGCGGGACGCGGCGAACGATACGACCTTCTTCATTAGGCTTCAATCCTCAGGTCTTCAAGGTGCAAAGGCTTCTCCGCTCTCCACGGATTCCCAGGAGTGCCTATTTTTTCGCGGCCCAACGCCGGAGCCATCCGTGCCGGCGAATCTGCGACGGCCGCCGCGAACGCGGCGAGGCCGGGTCCTGCGATTGGCAGGGCCTCCCTTCCGGCGGGGCGCGGTCAAAAATGCGTCGGAGACAGGTCCAGATAGGAATGGCTCACAATCTTCCCTTTGAAGCAGGCGGCATGGACCTTCCAGGACTGCCCTTTGCCGGAGCGGGTGGTGACGGTGACGGAGCACGGATCGAGGGGCGATTCGGCGATGGGCTCCCCGCAGAAGGGACACAGCCCGCAGAACGGCCCCTTTGACTGGGAGCCCTCCGGCGCCTTGTCCTGTTTCATGCCAACCATGCGGGGATTCTCTCCAGTCTGCGGGGTGAAGGGCTTATTCGGTTGGGGGACGCAGCCCGGAAAATTTCCTGGGACAAATCCCCATCCCGCGGAAACAACCGGGCGCGCGTGAAACTACAACACCCCGGTTTGCGTAAAATTACGGTGCCATATATATATCCCGAGTGTTTAGGGGCCCCCGATGCCCCTGGGCTAGGGTATATACACCATGGCGGCCTAGTTGAGTTCAACCACCGCGCCCAACGGCCGGGGTTTCCCCGGGGCTTCAGGCCGGCGCGGATGCCGGCTCTTTCAGCGCGGCCATGTTCCCGCGGATCGCCTGCGTGAGGGCGCCGGCATCGGTCTCATCCATCCGTCTCAGGATGCAGATCCAGCGATACGCGAAGCTCCCGGCCGGATCGTAGCGGCAGTGCTTGAACAGCGTGTCGAATGCGCGGCGCCTCCTGCGGTAGTCCCCCTGGAGCTGGATGAACCGCTCCTCGAACGCGCGAAGGTAGCTGTCCGCGAACGCGCCCAGCTGGGGCACCTTTCCGGCGCGCTTGTCGACCGACCGGGCGTAATCCTTCGCCTTTTCGAAGAGGCTCCGCTGGTAATCGGAAAACGCACCGCTCGGATCCCCGACGACGATCTCCGAAGGGAGGCCGGAAAGGGAATCCTCAAGGAGGATCTCGTCGCCGTCGTCGAACATGGAATGGATCCCCTTCTCGCCGGCCCGGCCCACGATGATGTTGGAGGCGGCGGCCTTTCCGAGGAGGGCGGCGAGCCGGATCGAATACCCCTCCCTCAGGTACTTGGAGAGGGGCACCTTGTCGGTCGCGAGGCCCCCGAGATAGCCGCGCTCGAAGCACACGACCGGGAGCGTGCGCCCCCTGAATTCCGGATTTGACCCGTTGTAGGTCTCCCGCGTCCGGATGACCCGCGAGCGCGCGGGCAGATTCATGCCGAGCTGCCTAGCGCCCAGGGCGCGGTCGAGCACGTAGTCCGTATAGTCGTCGTTCTCGAGCACGGCCTGAAGCAGCGCCTTCCCCTCGTCCAGGTGCTCGGCGATTCCCCATTTCTGGAGCCGGATGAGCCTCACGAAGGGCTCTGGGACCGAGTGAAGCTTCAGCTGCACCAGATAGACCCCGCGCCGGCCGCTCAGGAGCGGGCGGATCGTCGAGAGGGAGCGCCGGATCCGCCCGATGTTGATGTAGTCGAGGACGCCGTACTCGCGGATGTAGTTGAAGATGAATTCGCGCACCATGGGGTCGCAGAGCGCCTTGAGCCCCGAGTCGGGCGTCCCTCGCTCGGCCTCGTCGAAGACGGAGTCGAAAACGAACTCCCCCTCCTCGAAGCGGCCTCCGGGCAGCCATTCGACCTGCATGAAGAACTCGGGGCTCAGGTCCCGGAGCAGGTCGACCGTGATGGTCTGGTCCTGCTGCGAGACGAGCGCGCTCAGCATCCGGTTGCGCCAGGTCTCAAACGCGGGATCGTCCTGCCGGAAGTCGGGCCCGGCCGCGTCCTGGAATCGGCGCACGAGGACGCCGAAGCGCTCCCGGAGCTTCTCCGGCGCCAGGCCCGCGAAGTCGGTGTCCTCAAAGTCCCGCGGCCCGAATCCCGCGAGCCCCGGCGGAAAGAAGACCACCTCCCGGAATCCGCGGCGGTTGCGCCGGGCGCTGAAGTCGGCGATCTCCGCCAGCTGCCGGGCGAGGCCCGCGTCGTCGAGCCTGCCGAGTCCGGCGAATTCCTGGCAGGTCAGGTGCCGGGTGCCGGTGAATCCGTTGTAGTAGTAGATCGCGCCCTCGCGGATGGCGGTCCGGGAGGCCCCGATCATCTTGCACATGTCCTCGGCCGACTGCGGGAGCGGGCTCATGCGCCAGTTCTCCCCCCGCGCCTTGATGGCTTCCTGGACCCGCGGATCCATGACGAAGAGGAACCGGATGCTTCTGCGGGAGACGAGCTGCATCTCGTCCAGAAGCTCGTCCGCCCCAAAGGCGAGCTCCATCTCCGAGGGGTCGGGACGGATCAGGATCTGGTTGGCGTCGAAGATCAGGTCCACGGCCTCCTGCATCAGGTGCTCCTCCTCGTCGGCCGAGAAGGCGGGCTGGCCGGCGGCCTTCCGCCGGCCATTGCAGTACTCGACAAAATCCATCCGCTGCGTCGCGTGGATTCCGGGGAGGGTCACGAGCACCCGCTGGCGCGGGAAGATCGTGCCGATCCGGGACTCGGGCACGCCGCCGGCGACGCATTTGAGCGGGTCGGGGCCGATGACCTCGACCTTCGGCAACGTCGCCTGGGCGCCCTGCGGGTTCTGGGGAGGTGAATCAGGTATGCCCACGGGAGATCTGGGGAAGGCTATGGCGGCGGTCCATCCTGCTGCAATAGAGCAGTGTTCCGGCCCCCGGGCTGCCGGAATCGAGGCGCGGTTTGAACTCGTCCCTTGCCCCGAACTTGGGCTTAGTGCGGCTTCCCCTGTTCGGCACTCCGCGGGCACGTCCGTGCCCGCAACCCCCAAAGGAATCCCATGAACCTGAACCGCCGCGAATTCATCCAAACCCTGGGCACGTGCGCCGCAGGAATCGGGCTAAGCCCGGCCATCGCCCCCCTGGCGCAGGGTGCCGACAACCCGGGCGACGACCCTCCCGTCCTGCAGATTGGCGATGCGATCGCCGTCGCCGACACCGGGCATGGAAAGGTGAGGGGCTTCATCCTGAACGGGATCACGGCCTTCCGGGGGATTCCCTACGGCGCGGACACGTCGGGCCCCAACCGCTTCATGCCGCCGCAGAAACCGGCGCCCTGGACCGAGATCAGGCCTGCCCTCTGGTGGGGCAACTCGGCCCCCCAGGACATGAACAGGCGCTTCGCCGACCCCTACCAATCGTTCATCGACCATTGGAATTACGACGAACTGAGCGAGGACTGCCTGAGGATCAACGTGTGGACGCCCGCGCTGGCCGACGGCCGGAAGCGGCCGGTCATCGTGTGGCTCCACGGGGGAGGCTTCGTCAACGGCAACGCCATCGAACAGGACGGCTACCACGGCGAGAACTTCGCCCGCAGGGGCGACGCGGTCTTCTGCTCGCTGAACCACCGCCTGGGGCCGATGGGCTTCTCGAATTTTGCCGGCGTGGCCGGCCAGCCGTTCGCAAAGTCGGGCAACGTGGGGATGCTGGACATCGTCGCCGCACTCGAGTGGGTGCGGGACAACATCGCGAACTTCGGGGGCGACCCGGGAAACGTGACCGTGATCGGGCAGTCGGGCGGCGGTTCGAAGGTCTGCCTCCTGGCGGCCATGCCCTCGGCCCGGGGGCTTTTCCACAAGGCCGTGGCGCTGAGCGGCAGCGAGCTCCGCGCGGCGGACAGGGAGCGCTCCGAGAAGCAGGGGAGCTATATCCTCGCCGAGGCCGGGCTCGGTGCCTCGGACATGGCGAAGCTTCAGGAGATGCCCTGGATGGATTACCTGGAACTGGCCGGCAGGGCTGCGAAGAAGCTCGGCCAGGACGAGCCCCGCAGGGGCGGGCACGATGGCTACAGCCCCGTCGGGGACGGGACCGTGATCCCGCTCGGCCCGTTCTACTCGGACCCGTCGGGGCCCGGTTCCGACATCCCGATGATCCTCTCGACCATGTTCAACGAGTCCTCCCCCAGCCGCACGAATTCCGCCCTTGAGAACGTGACGCTTTCCGAGGTGAAGGAGAAGCTCCGGGAGCGTTACCACGACCAGACGGACGAGGTCGTCGACGCCTATGCGCGGGTCTTCCCGAACGCGAAGCCGGTCGAGATTTGGTCGCTTGTCCAGAGCAACCGGCGGGGCGCGGTGGCGGCCGCGGACGCAAAGGCGAAGCAGCCGGCCCCGGTCTACGTCAGCTGGTTCGGCTGGCAGCCGCCCCTTTTTGACAACCGGATGCGGGCCTTCCACTGCCTGGACATCAGCTTCTGGTTCTACAACACGGACCGGATGGTCACCCATTCGGGCGGCGGAGGCAGGGCCAGACGCCTGTCCGCGAGGATGTCGAACGCGCTCCTGCATTTCATGCGGACGGGAAACCCGAACTCGGGCGACCTTCCCGAATGGCCGCGCTACACCCCCGAGAAGGGGGAGACGATGGTGCTCAACGACACGTCGGAGGTGAAGGACGACCCGGACCGGGAGGCGCGGAAGGCGCTTCCCGTTGGATGAGGGGCCGCGCGACCTCCCTATGCGCCCGGTCCGGCCCGGCGGATTCCGGGAGCGTCCACGGTGCGTGAAGGAAAATTATATGGCCCCCCGCCGGACGACGGCGGGGGGCCATGTAGCCTGGACTCAATCTGCGGAGTTCCGCAGAGCGGCCACTCAGGCCGCAATAGCCGCCGGAGCACATCCCGCACAGAGCAAAAATTGCTCGGGGGATCAGTAAGGCATAAGCGGCGAGACTAAGCACGCTGTGCTGAGTCGGTTTCAGGGGTGTCCAAGGAACACCTGCTTTGATCGGAACAAGATCCCTTTAAGTAAGAAGAATGTAATCAATTCGGATGAATATTCCGCGGGCGGTCGGTATGGATTGAACGCGGCAGAAATGCCGGTGCTTCGAATCCAATGCGGGAGCTCGAATCGGGTGGGGCTCTACCCTGAGATGAGCCGAATTTTTGAGCGAGCACGGGCGGGGGTCCGATGGGCGGGCCCGGGCCCCGGGTGTTCGGATGCGCGCGAGAAATTTTTTAATAGATTGATGGGGAATCGAATAAGCTGGGCGCGAAGGCGGGGCGCATCCTGGCCTTCAGAAGCAATCGATCCTCCTTCATCGCGGGGTAGCGCTTTCGAACTAGGACCATTAGGGGCTTGAATATGCTATATTGAAATATCTAATGAGTGGGTTGTCCGGGTCCTCCAGCTCGCGGTTGGGTGATGCGCACCGAATGGCCGTGCGCCGGGCTGGGCCGTCCCGTTTGCCGGATACCTCCGCGATCCCGGCGGAGAGGAATTCGGACGGAGCGTTTTGCCTCGAGGCGACTTCGCCCACCCTGGGAAGGGCATTTCGCCTGTTTCCGGCCGGCTCGCGATGGAGGAGCGGCCTTCCCTCGTGGGGACCCGGGGCGGCTGCCGCACCCGCAATGGATTAGCGCTCCCTCGAGCGGAAGCCCGGCACCCATTCGATCCCGTTCCGTTCACCTCGCCGAACCCGGCCCAGGGCTGCCCTGAACCTCTTTCCCGCTTGCTTCACCCTGTCCAGACACTGCGCCCGAACCAACCCAGATCCGCCATGAGCCAACCCGCATCCCCCGTGAAATCCATGCGTCATATAACGGCGATCGCCCTTTGCCTTTCGGGCCTGGCCCGCGCCGCCCTGGGTCAGGCCCTGTACACGGCAACGGATCTGGGCGACCTCGGCGGCGGCAACAGCTACGGCATGGGAATCAACAATGCGGGAACGGTCGTCGGCTATTCGACCTTGGTTGGGACGATCGACGCCCAATACCTTTCCTTTCCCGGCTCGAATGTCCCCCAGGGCTACGCGAATCTGATCCACGCCTTCAGCTACAGCAGCGGCGTCATGACGGACCTGGGAACCGCAGGAGGGATGGCAAGCTCGGCCCAGGCGATCAACAACGCGGGCACGATCACCGGCTGGCTGATCACGGCTGCGGGCCCCTATCATCCGTTCACCTACAGCAACGGCGTCATGACCGACCTGGGCTTTCAGACCTCCTACAATTTTCAGACCCAGTTTGACTGCATCAACAACGTGGGGGGCGCCGCGGGAAGCGACCAGAACTTTCACGCGTTCGTGTACGTCAATGGCGTGGGGACAAGCCTCGGAACGCTGGGGGGTCCGAGAAGCTACGCCACGGGGATCAACGACTCGGGCATCGTCGTCGGCTGGTCCGACGCCAATGACAGCAATCCCGCGCAGTCCCACGCCTTCAGCTACAATATCGGCACGGGCGTGATGACCGATCTGGGAACGCTGAACGGAAGCACGTTCAGCACCGCGGACGCCATCAACGAAGCGGGCGTGGCCGCGGGCTTTGCGATCGACGGCCCGAACGGCTACAATCACGCCGTCCTCTTCAGCAATGGAAACGTGACCGACCTGGGCACGCTGGGCCTCGAGTACCCCTACAGCATTGCCAACGCCATCAACAATGCCGGCGTCGTGGTGGGGTTCTGCAGCATGGGAGGGGAGGTGGGCAGCGGCTATCCGGTTGGCGTCCAGGGCGAACTTGCCTTCATCTACAACAACGGCGTGATGACCGATCTGAACACGGTGGTGAACCTCCCCAACACCACGCTGGCGCAGGCCATGGCCATCAACGACCTGGGCCAGATCGTTGCCAACGACGACACCGGGCGCGCCTTTCTGCTGACTCCGATCCCGGGGGCGGCGCCGGGCATCGCAACGCAGCCGGCTCCCCAGACGGCGGTCTCG
>Ga0181525_10000517_pt1 | contig 33621 bp, 32 predicted proteins | sample PEATcosm2014_Bin_48_FD_121100 | JGI IMG/M metagenome (GOLD analysis project Ga0181525, IMG submission 121100) | Peatland microbial communities from MTU Mesocosm Facility, Houghton, MI, USA - PEATcosm2014_Bin06_10_metaG | ecosystem: Environmental > Terrestrial > Soil > Wetlands > Peat | place... | reverse complement strand
GATGCTTGCCGCTCAGGCCGCTCAGGTCCGCTCAGGTAATGGGTCGGTTTGAATTCGTTTCGAAAGGGCGCGGCTCTCAGCCGCGCCGTAAGGTGCGCAAAATCAATCGCGGCTTAGCCTCCGAGGGAATGCGAATTTCAAATCGACCCGCTAGCGCCGCTCAAAACATTTGTCGGGTAGCACGAACACATTTCGCGCGAGATCCGATTTAAGCGTAGCTTCGCGGTAATAGCAGCCGAGGATGCCGTCCTTCCATTGCAGCAGATCGGAATTCTGGCAGGCGAACTCTTCCCAGTTCGCCGCTTCACAGCTCGCCATTTCCAGGCGAATCATCCTTTCACGAATTAAGAAGAAATATGCGCAGGTGATGGTTTCGTTATACAGCTGGGTCTTGCCACGCGCTGCCGCAAAGCTCTTCAAGGCGCTGGCAAATCTCTGCAGGGCATCGAGAACCGGATAGTGACACAGGTAAGCGAATGCCAGGCGAACATGGTCGGCATGATGGAACGACCCCTCGGGAACGGCATCACTTTCAAATCGCCGGATAAGCTCTTCGTTGCTCATAGATTCCCGTGCACTGCAAAAAACCCGCGATTCGTATCCGGCTATGCCTTCATACTCCAACCACTGCCGATCAATTGCGCCAACAGGACCTGCGATGCCCAAATCGACTTTCTCCGCAACCTCACCAGCCGTACCGTGGAGCGATGAACCAGCACTCGGGCTTCAGCCCCTGAGGTGTTCTTTCTTTCCTCCGAAACAACGATTGACCAGACAATTTCTACGCTCCCTTGCCCGCCGCGACCGTCCAGGCTGCGGCTGTATAGATGACCAGGTTCCCGACGTCGAACATTCCGTGCAGCAGGTGAACGATAATGGCCAGGACAAACAGCCCTACCAGGAGCCAGCCGCCGCAGATCACCGTCCGCGGAATCAGTAAGAGAACCGCACCTACGATCTCGCCCCATCCCAGAATCTGCCGGACGATGTCGGGCATGTGAGTGCTTGCGAAATCGTGGCGGGCACTGGGCATGACAAACAAAATTGCTTCCACCAGAATCGCCAGGCCGAATGTCCATTGCAACGCCGTCACCGCCGTTTTTAGTCGTTGTTCCCTCATCCTTAAGCCCTCCTTTATTTGTTTGACGACCGCTTGCGCGCGGGTCGCGACTTGATTTCCTTGAGGCGATGGCTGGCGCTGGAATCGAGATCGAAGTCATAAAAGCGCTTCAGTTCCTGAATACGCTCGAGCGATGCCGGGCTGAACGGCGTTTTCCCGTCAAAGGCATGAAGGACGATTCCTTCCAGCAGATCGCCCAGGCTCATATCGTGATATTCAGCAAAAGCCTTGAGGATTTTAAGAAGCCGCTTTTCCATGCGGACACCGGTTTGAATGCGCTCCACCACCAGTTTTGAATCTTCGACCATGTGTACCAATGTACCAACTTACACTGATACACACAACCTGGTGGCGGGCCGGCGTGCAGGAGCGCCGGATTTGGCGGCGGTTGTTTATAATCACGTTTCAACCTTCATTCATCTATCGCGCCGGTTGGGCGCAAATCCCTTTTTTAAAGGACTCTCTTGGCATTCGAAGACGAAATCTATGAACAGCGGCGCGAGAAGCTGAAGCGCATCGAGGCGCTGGGACAGCCCGCGTACCGGAATAACTACCGATTCACTCACACCATTCCCCAGATCCTGGCGCAGTATTGGGACAAGACGGCGGAGGAACTGGAGAATCCGCGAGTCAACGTGCGCGTCGCCGGACGCATCATGGCAATTCGCCTGATGGGCAAGGCTGGCTTCTGCCACCTGCAACAGGAGGGGCGACGGCTGCAGATTTACGTGAAGAAAGATGCGGTCGGCGACCTGGGCTTTGAGTTATACAAGCTGCTCGATCTGGGCGACCACGTCGGCGTGAGCGGTTACCTGTTTCGTACCCGCACTGGCGAGCTCAGCATTCACGTGGAGGAGATCACATTTCTCAGCAAGGACCTGCTGCCTCTGCCGGAGAAATGGCACGGGCTGACCGATGTGGAGTTGCGCTACCGGCAGCGCTACGTCGATCTGGTGGTCAATCCCGAGGTGCGGGAAGTTTTCTTGAAGCGCAGCCGGCTGGTGCAGTCGCTGCGGCGGACGATGGAAGCGCACGGCTTTGTCGAAGTGGAGACACCGATGATGCAGCCCATTGCCGGCGGAGCAGTGGCGCGTCCGTTTGTGACGCACCACAACACGCTCGACATGGATTTGTACCTGCGCATCGCGCCCGAACTTTACTTGAAGCGCCTGGTGGTCGGCGGATTCGACCGGGTGTATGAAATCAATCGCAACTTCCGCAACGAAGGGCTGGGATGGCGATGGAATCCTGAGTTCACCATGCTGGAGTTCTATCAGGCCTACACGAACTACCAGGGGATCATGGACCTCACGCAGGAATTGATTACCGAGGCCGCGAAGGAGGTAACAACGGATAGAGATCACCCGGAGGGGGTGACTCGAACAAAGTGGGGCGATGAGGAGATCGACTGGGCCAACTGGCAACGCTTCACCATGCGCGAAGCGATCATCAAATTCTGGCCTGAGAAGGCCGGAGCCAAACCCCTGCTGAATGAGTTTGCATCACCCGTCACAGTGGGATCCATGATCGGGCAGCTTCTCAACTCAGGTGTCAAGCTTGCCCATGACTTGGCCAAACCGGTGGGTGCGACGATTGCGGCGATCTTCGAGGCCGTGGCCGAGGAGCATCTTACTCAGCCAACGATTATTTACGAGTTCCCTACCGCGGTGTCTCCGCTGTCGAAGCAGAAACCGGATGAGCCGGAGTGGACCGAGCGATTCGAGATTTATGCGGGGCAGATGGAGATTTCGAACGGCTTCAGCGAGCTCAACGATCCGGAAGATCAGCGGCGGCGCTTCGAGGGCCAACTGAAAGAACGCGAGCGGGGCGACGAAGAAGCTCACCAGATGGATGAAGACTACATCCGCGCGCTGTCGTATGGGATGCCGCCGACCGGGGGCTGCGGCGTGGGTGTGGATCGATTGTGCATGCTGCTGACTGATTCGCACACCATCCGCGATGTGATTCTTTTTCCGTTGTTGCGGCCGGAGAAGAGCTTAGGCACAGAGGAAGCAGGCGACACGGAAGGCAAGCCTTAGACCCTGGCGGCGGAATATCTCCGCAGCAGTTTTTCGTCCAAGTGTTCCAACCGGAACACCTCGTGCATACGATTCCGTAAGCCAGGTTTGTACGTACAATGCCCTTCAAGTGCCAGAGGGTGGGGCAGTCCGCAGAAGCGCGTTCTTCCTGGTCGGAAGACGACAGAGGCCAAGGAAGACGCATGTGAGGCTGAGGCAGTCAACCTTCTTTGACCCGGTGGCGTCTAACAGCAGAACCCCGGAATGCACTAGAACCGGGGCTAGGGTCTTTCTATACTCGGCCCATGCATTTGGGCTCAGAAGTGGCGGCGCTGCCGTAGTGTCCGGGAAGGCATGGGACATTGGGTCGGCAGCGCTTTGCTTTTCTTTTCTGTCGGCGTGAACGTTCCCCAACTTCTACAATCCCCAGACCCGGTGTGCCCCTAGAACGAGGCCAAGCGTCAGCGCCGCGATCAGCACTTCCCCGAGAGCTCCAACGATAAAGGGCCTCAGTCCCTGTTTTGACATGTCGCGAAAGTTGGTGCGCAGCCCAACCCCGGCGAAGGTAAGCAGGAAGGCCCAGCGCGAGAGGTTGGCCAGCGAGGTAACCTCACCCTTGTCGAAGAAGTGGAAGCTGACCAGCAGCGAAATCAAGAGAAACCCGAGAACAAACTTGGGGAACTTTTTCCATAGGAATAACGCTTTGTTGCTGACGTTGGTGCCTTGGCCGCGCTTCGCCCAGTAAATGGCATACCCCAGCACGACAAACCCGATCATGGCGTTGCGGGTTGTCTTGGCCAGCACCGCCATCTTCCCGGCAGCATCGGAATACAAGGCGCCGGCGGCGGTGGCCTCAGCCGTGTTATCCACGCCCAATCCAGCCCACAAACCGTAGGAAGCGTCATTCATATGCAAACCGTGGCCGATCACGGGAAAGGTGAAGAGCGCCAGCGCGCCCAGTGCGAGAATGGCGGCAATGGCAAACGAGGAATCCTCATCGTCAGCGTCGATCGCGCCTTTGGCGGCAATGATGGCGGAAACGCCGCAGACGGAGGAACCGATCGCCAGCAGCGTGGTCAGTTTGGGCTTGAGCTTGAACAGCCGTCCCAGAAATGTCATGAGTGCGAGGGAAATCGCGATTTCCACCACCACCAATCCGAGGCTGATTCCGCCGAGCTTCCACACGTCGGCCAGGACAAACCGCGATCCCAACAACACGATGCCGATCTTCAGCCAGAATTCATAGGTGGCGATCCCGGGCAGGAACATCTTGGGGATCGTCAGGAGGTTCGAGATCACCAAGCCGATGACGATCGCCCACAGCACGTACTCAATGTTCGGGAACGGCACGTGATGCAATTTCGCATAGGTGTTCACCGATTTTTCAATCACCTTACCCGCATAGCCGATGGCGGCCAGGAGCAAAATTCCTGGGATAAGACGCAGAACTCTTGACAATGGGTTCTGTGACTCCACCGCCGCAACAGGAACGGAAACCGAAGTGGACATTGACGTATCTCCTTGAGCCGGGGAGTTTTTCTTCCTGCAACTTCCTGCAACTTTGAACGGCCACTACCAGGGGATAGCCTTGAAAATATGGAATCGAACCGCAAGGGCCAACGCCAGCGCAACCAGCACGGCCCAGGTATCGAGCGCCAGGCCGCTGCCCTCGCGCTTATTCCTGTCGACGATTTCCCTATCGTTATCCATGCGCCTCCTTACGTTTACTTCGAGTTGGTTGAAACGTGCATTCCAAGTCTGGGTTGAGACTTGAAGCCGTCTCGAATCATGCCTATTTCCTCGATTGCTTTAGTCACATTTCAGATAGAAACAAAGTGCTGGATCTTAAGTCTTGCCATCGTGCATTCTGCTTATGGTTAGCACCACCGGCCCGGAAAAGGAGAGTAGGCCAAAACCGGGCCGGCGGCGATTCTGAGGAAAAGGCGCCCCTCAGAAAGTCGAGAAGCCGTTGAACCAGATGGAAAGAACCGGGAGGTCCCGCGTTCTGCACGAGCGCGGGACCCTAGCCGGTTACGGCAAGTAATAGCGGAACGAGGTGAAGACCATTCCATCCAGGCCTTCCGGCGACACGCTGGTTCCTTTCGAGAAGCCTTCGCCGGACCAGGTCTGGCGAGTCACGTAGGAATACTGCGTGCCGAACTGAAATTTGCCCCTGGGGCCGTTGTAGAAGCGGTACCAGAAGCCGACCGTTCCCTCAATGACGGCACGTGTGTCGCTGGTGCATTTGCTGAGACTACCTGGGGTAAAGCCGGAGTCGACAGTAGGGGCAGTCTCCGTATAGCACCCGAAATTGGGCAGATTGGGATTTCCGTAACCAATGTTGGTCGAAGATCCCTGCCCGGATCCGGTGGCGTCCTTCCCTAAAGGATCGAAGTCGGCGGCGCGGGCGGCGTACTCCGCTCCGGTGTAGGCGTAAACATCGAGCTTCTTGCCGTGCCACTCAAGCGTAGCCAAGCCTTGGTAATCCCGGATTAGGTCGAGAGTGCCATTGGCGTGGATCGACACGTCGGAGAGCTGGGCCGCGCCGTAACGGCCGACTCCGCTGCCGCCGAAGCCGTGCAAACCGAAGACGATGTGCTTGTTGTAGAAGTTCCAACGGGCGTTGGCGCCAATGCCGCCGCCGTTTTTCGAAGAGTTGAAGGCTCCGAGAGCGTTGGGGCCGGCGACCGCGCTGCCACCGCAAGTGTCGAGAGTGGTGGTGGTGCCGACGGTGGTGGCGCCGACCTCTCCGCAGGGAAATATGCGATCCCGGAAGCGGTCGTAAAGACCGTAAACTTCATAGTGTCCGAAGCCCGGATCGAAGGCCAGCTTGGCGATGATGTCGGGGGAGGGGTTGAAGGTGTAGTTGGCGGTTGTGTTGTAGCTGTTGCTTGCGCCCGCGGAACCGAGGAGGAAATTGTCTCCGTTATTGTGAGTGGTGAGAGTGCCCTGAGCGTTTTCCAAGGCGACGGCGAACGATACTTTGTCGCCGAGCTTTTGGGTAGCGCGGATAGCGTACTGGCGTGCGAAAGTGAAGCCGACGTTATAACCGGGATCAATGGTCATGGGGCGGGCGTCATTGGCACGGCCTGCGTCGTCGCTGGGTGCGATGCCGGCCTTCCCTTCCGTGACCAGACTCCACATCTGGCCACCGAGAAAGCTAAAGCCATTATCAAACTTCACCTGACCCCATGCCTGGCGGAGGCGCAGGGTGTAGCTGTTGGTTTGAGTCGCTGTAGAGGTAACCCCGGCGGAGAGGAAGTCAGCGGAGACATAGCTCGAAAACTCTACGTTGCGGGCGCGTCCGTCGATGTACACCGTGGGGCGAGACTGGCGACCGGAGCCGAAAAATTCGGAGAGCGAACTCTGCGACGCGCCCGGCATGGTCAGGGAATTGAAGGGCGTGGGCAGGTCGGCTGCGAGCGCCCTTGACCGCCGCACGAATGCAGCTTCCGCGAACCCTCCCGGCGTAATGGTGATGCCTTTGAAGTGAAGCGAAACCGGGCCGTGCATGGGATTGGGAGTGGGTTCAGTTTGCGTATCCTGCAAGTTGAGCGAGGGGTTGGCTGTGCTGTCTTGCTGAGCCTGCGGCTGAACCACGGCAGGGGTTGTGACTGCGGCCAGCTGGGGCTGGGGTTGAGTTGGGGCAGCAACCTCTACTGCGGATTGCTGGGTCTGTTGCCAGGCTTGCTGGCGCTGCAGTTGCTGGGTGAGGCGCTCGATCTGCTGTTGCTGGGCGGCGAGAGCATCCTTCAGGGCCTGGACATCCGCCACGGTGACGGATGGGGCTGGGGGTGGTGTGGCCGCCGCTGGGGCAGCGGTGGCGGGAGTTTCTGCCCAGGCAGTCGCGGTGAGAGCCGCGAGAGCCAGTGCTGTGAATAGTCTTTTAGTTGGTTTCATGGAAGTTCAATCCTCTCCTTCTTTGGTTTTGTCTGCTTTGGTTGTTTGTCGAACAAGCTTTACCAGGGAAGATACAAAACTCTTTTTGATCGGGTGCAGCATACCCATGCCACGATAAATCGGCTCTTTCTAGTGTCGCAATCTATTATTAAAATCGATGTGGTAGGGATTAGTCGAAACAAAGTTCTCCCTAGTCCTTAGTTAAACCAGCGTTTCAATTTCCGAAGCCTGGGGGGAAACAACTCCCGATGAGGCTAGACTGACAACGTCAGGCCCCACCCGTGCTGCAAACGGCGTTCCATGGACTCGAAGAGCATGCCATCGACCACGTAGCCGACGGCAATGATCAGAATCAAGACGGCGATGACGGCGCTCATGCGGTTGAGGTATGGTCCCATCGTCAATACCCGGCCGAGTCCCAGACTCAAATAAAGTATTTCAGCGGTGGTCAGAGAGCGCCTGGCAAAGACCCATCCCTGCTTCAGGCCGGAAGCGATGCAGGGAAGGCTAGCAGGCAAGAGCACAAACCAAAATAGTTGAAATCCACTAGCGCCCAGGTTCGTTCGAGCCATGCCGTAAATCCGGGGCGTCTGCTTGCGGTGGTCTGCCGTGGCCAGGGTCACCGATAACAGCGATCCCCTAACGACGAAGAGAATGGCATTCCGGCTGAGTCTGAACCAGAGCAAGGCCAGAGGCCGCCAGCAGACGCCGGGAAGGCCGAGCAGGAGGCGTCTATTCACCCTTCGAGCCTCCGACAACCATGGGCAGGATGCTACCCCTGGGTTTGTCTTTGTCTTTATTGTCTTTATTCATGTCCTTGTCTTTCGCTCGATCTCTTTCTCTTTTTCTGGATTTACTCTTACCCTTCGCGGAACGAGGAGCCGGGGCAGAGATGAGATCGGCCAACGTGGTGTTTTCCAAAATATGAGCGGCGGCGTCGCGCACGTCGAGAAAGACCTGATACAGAGCACGATGAGGCAGGTCGCGGTCGATGAGCACGCGCAACTGCTCGGCATCGCCAAAGGGGGCGAGCGGACCATCGATCAGGCGCATAATCTCGCTGAGCCGAATGTCGCCGGGATCGCGCCGCAACTGGTAGCCGCCCTTGGCACCGCGGACGCTCTCCACCATGCGCGCATTCTTAAGCTCGAGAAGGATGAGTTCGAGGAACTTTTCCGGGAGATCTTCTTCGTAGGCGATCTCGCGAATCTTGATGGCGCCCTGGCGGTGATGGCGGGCGAGCATCATCATGGCCTGGAGTGCGTAGAGTCCCTTTTGAGAGATTTTCATGGCTGGCCATTATGCCATAAAGTCCATTGTATTAGTGGACTTTATTGACGTACCGGACTCGGCAATGGCGGGTCCGTTGCGGCGGCCGCGCGGAACCGCTTTATCAAGTCCTTAATTCCTCATGAGTTAATAGAGTTTGTGCAAGCTCCTGCACCAGGCCGGATGCGCATCGGATTGCAGATGGTATCGATGAAAGACTCCCGGGCATGGGCGTTTTCCTCAGGATTGAGGGTGGGGCTGGGAACCTACGCGCAAGACCTGCACGGTGATGTTATCGGGGCCGCCGCGTTGCCGAGCCAGATTCACCAGCATGGCGCAGCAGGCGGCCGGGGCATTGCTTGTGACTGCAGCTTCCAGTTCTTCCTCGGATACGACACCCCAGAGACCATCCGTGCAAAGTAGCAGATCATCGGAATCCTGCAAGGTCATTCCCTGTTCAGCGCTTTCTACAGCCACTTCCATTCCCGCGCCCAGAGCGGCGGTCAGGATGTGGCGCTGAGGATGCTTCTCTGCATCTTCGGCGCGGACGATGCCACTTTCAACCAGGCGGCCAACGTAGGAGTGATCGCGAGTCAAGCGCGAGATGCTGGCGCCACGGACGAGGTAGAGGCGGCTATCCCCGACGTGCGCGAAAAAGAGCTGGCGGCCGCGGATAACGAGCGCGGTGCAAGTCGTGCCCATCCCGTGCAGACCGGGATGGCGCTCGGCGTAGCCTTGGATCCTTTCGTGGGCAGTGGCAAAGGCTTCCCGCAAGGTTGCGTTGGGATCGTCGCGGAAAGTGTTGTCGTAGACTTCGCGAACCGTCTCGACTGCCAGGCGGCTAGCCTCCTGTCCGCCCTCGTATCCACCCATGCCGTCGGCGATTACGGCTAATCGTCCCTTGCGCTGAAAGTCGTCGTCGCGAACGGGCTCCCAATAGAGAAATGAATCTTCGTTGTTTTCGCGCTGGCAGCCTACATCGCTGAGGCTTGCCACCTCGACGCCGGGTCTCGCATTCATGCAATCAACGGACACTTCTTTGTCGGCCTCAGGTGGGCAGCAGAGGATGAGAACGCCATCAATCAAGGCTTTTCCTCTCGGTCCTTACTTTCCGAGGAGATAGAAGCCTCACTTGTGCCCCGGCCATTATAGACAGGAGCAAGCTAAAAAAGGCAAGCGGGGAGGGGGAGTTTGGAAAAAATGGAGCAGGCAGGAAACGTGGGTCTCGGCAGTCTCTTTCCATTGTCTATCTGCGGCGTGGGTGCGAGTTTCGCCTTCCGGAAAAGAAAAAAGCCGCGACTGTGGCGGCCTTTTCTCACCGAACCTCAACTGCAAAACTTAATCGCAATCCTGGAAATCAGTTGCTCCGATCTACTTGTCTGAATGCTTATCCTTGTAGATCTGCCTGCTGGTTCGGTTCTGCTCGCGGTTGAGCTTGTTCTGCTCGGCCTTGGTGAGGTGCCCGTTGTGCGCAGCCATATCAGCTTTTTGCTGGTTCTCGATGTGCTGTTCGCGATTCTCCAGATGCGCAGTCTGACCGGGCGTGAGCGTGCCGTTCTTTACGCCGTTGGCGATGCGATCCTGCTGATTCGTCTCGCGGCCATTGACTTCGTTGACGCGGGGATGACCAGGATCGACCTGACCCGGTCCCGCGCCGGACGTGTTGCTATCTTGAGTTTGAGCAGCGGCGGCTCCAACTGACAACAGACCACCCACTGCCAGGATGAAGAGCGACTTTGTGATTTTGTTCATCATGTTCGAACTAAACCCCCGCATCGAAGTTTAGTTTCGGCTGTGCTGGGTCGCTAATTACGAATGGGAAGTGGGCCTTTGACCACGGTTGACGGGCAATTCAGGCGGTAACGACGACGATGGTTACTGAAGTAACGTTAGGGGTCAGCGGTTCGCGGGTGAGTGAAACAATCCGACCACACCCGTCAGAGACCCTTCCGTGGAACTCCTTTTGAGGTAGGGGGCCCGGGGAGTTTCGGGACATCCGATTCCGCGGCGGTGAGAGTCAGGTCGGCGGACCAGCATTCAGAAACCAGTTTCCATTCGCCGGTGTTCTGCCTGGCGAACACCCACAGATACTTGCCCCGTTCCTCGCGGCGCTTGCCTGAAGTGCCCGGTACCAGCGCACTGTAACGGCCTACTTCATGTGCCAGGTCGCCACCTACTTCGACGCGCATGGGCTCGACGGAAACTTCTCCGAGACCGGCTTCGAGCGCGGCAAAGAAAAATTCACGCACGGCGGCAGCACCTCGAATCGCAGGAAGGTTGGAGCGCAGCACCAGGGCATCGGGGGCGTAGAGATCAAGCAACTCATCGAGTTGCCGTGTGTTGCAGGCCAAGACCCACTCCTGGGTGAGGCGGCGAACTGCGGCTTCGCTGCGACTCATGGGCTCGCCCTTGGCAGCAGCGGCAATGCGCATGCGGTCGGCTTCCCGCGCGCTTTCGGGAGCGTTGGGCCGCTGCGCGACGAACCCGGCTTCGCTGCCTCCAGGAAGATAGTGGTGATGGTAATGGTGGTGATAGTGGTGCACGGCGCCGGAGGCGCCGGGCGGGGCGTGAACCTCGCGCATCTCGTCAGGATCAGACATAGCTTGTTGCGGAGCCTCGTCGGCGACGGCTGACCCAAACGCGCCGGGTTGAAGAGGAACAGGCTCGATGGGAAGTCCGCAGGCACCGCAGAACTTATTACCGGCGCGATTCTGATGTCCGCAGGCCGCGCAGGCGGCGGCCGAAGGTGAAGTGGCGATTCGCGGTTGCGGGTCGCCGATCGTATCCTCCGCGGCCTGCTCGGAATCCATCTCGGTGGCCAGGCGCTGCATGGCTTGCAAGGCTGCAGTGATCGCTTCCTGGTTCGGCCTGTGGCGCCGGATTTCCGGGTAGAGGCGCTCGTAGATTTCGCCGAGCGCCGGGTTGTGCGGCCCGCCGTGAGCGGCGTCCGGGCGAAGCGGATGGTCGGAATCCGGCGCGGATGCGGTCGCGGATGGTTTGCCGAGTTTTTTGTCTCTCTCTTTATCCACGATCGAGACCGCCGCTTGGTGTCAGGAGCACAAGGCCAAACTCAGTTGCCAAACTCAGCTTGGCCAGACCTATTTGATCAGCTTGCCCGGTCAGACTTACTCGGTCATTCTAGCCCAAGCGAGCACTTCTCAGCGTCGAGAAAACTCGATCTTGCCTTCGGCTTCGGTGGGGACGCCGTTGCAGGTTGCCGGGCGATAGCGCCACGCGCGAACCGTCTGCAGGACATTGCGATCGCCCAGAGCGCCGCCACTTTGCAGAATCAGAGGACTGTGCACGCGCCCGTCAGCGCCGATGATGAAGCTGACCTTCACTTTGGCTCCGGCCACGGCCGGGACGATCAGCGGATTGGGCGTGGTCAACGCCTGGGGAGGCTGGCTATCTTCGCACCGGGAGCGCGCGCTGACGTGCGGCACCTCATTGAATTCAGCGGCACGATGTGGGGTTTTCCAGGTCTGATGCTCACGCTCGGTCAGCACCGGCTGGCGCAAAAGCGGGATCGAAGCCGGTACCGAAGCGGCAACGTTGGAGACTGCAAAAATCAAGAACCACGGCCAGGAGCGACGAAGCATTCGGGCGACCTTCCGACTGCGCGAGCGGGACCTCTAGAACGTCGTAGTGGCAAGCAAGGGGCCAGCCTTGAAATTACCCGCATCATTTATTTTCAGTCGATTACAAAAAAAGATGAGCGTCTGAGGGGTCCTCAGGTGAAGGTGATTGCACATATCGCGCAGAGTAAGTGGCGCGGCTCTAAGAATATCGCTGTTGCCGGTCAGCGTTTTGAGGAAGTGTGCAACGTCAGCAATGTAATCTCAGGCGGGCAATGCAAGCGAACTGGAACCGTAACCGTGCCCAGGCCGGCGTTGGTGTACAGCGTCAGCGGGCCGATCTGGTAGGTTCCCCAGACATATTTCTTCGCCAGGTCTGGCAAGTAGAGTGGAGGCAACGCGGGAATTCTGATCTGACCTCCGTGGGAGTGTCCTGAGAGTTGCAGGTCCACCGGAAAGCGGAAAACCTCATCGGCAAAGTCGGGCTCGTGGGCCAATAAGATGACGAATTCGGCGGCAGGAATGCCGCGCAGAGCTGAAGTGAGATCCGCCGTCGCGCTGAGTACGTCGTTCACACCCGCCAGCCACATTCGTCCGCCGTCGCGCTCAATCGGCGCCGACCGGTTGGCCAAGACCTGAATGTTTTCTGCGCGGAGTGCGCGCGTGACGAACTCAGGATCGGTTTCGTCATCATGGTTGCCGAGGACGGCCCAAAGGCCGTGAGGTGCGATCATCTGACTCAGGAGGCGGGCGCACGGTTCGGCTGCCCGGGCAGCCTTACTTCCAGCTTCGAACTGTTGCGCGGAAACGAAGTCTCCAGTGAGCACGATGAGATCGGGTTGAAGGCCATTGACCATGGCGATGGCGGCACGCAGCGGATGGACCGAAAAATACGGGTCATAGTGAAAATCACTGAGCAGGGCAATCGTGAAGCGGTCAAGCTGCTGCGGCAAGCGAGGCAGGAAAAAGTCCTGGCGCACGATTTGAGGGAGGTTCGGCTCAAGCAGTATGGACGTTCCGGCAACCGAAAGCGTGACGGCAGCCGCGGCATCACGAAAAAACTGGCGTCTTGTGGCGGGAAGAAAGGGCAAACGAGATTTATTCTGAAGTTTTGAATTTATTCTGGAAGCGTAAAGTGCGCTTCTTCAGAATAACCCGAACTCCGGGTTGGATGGGGATCAGGGCGATTATGCCGCTGACACGTTTGTTGGAGCATTCCGATCGGGCTCGGTGCAGCGGAAAGCCGCATTAGAAGCCGAAGGTGACCTGCAAATCGATGCGGCGGTTGGCGGCAGAGTTTGAGAAAGGGCCGCTCTGGAGCTGGTTTGGCGTGTCAAAAAATCGCGAACCCAGAATTCCGCTGGGACTGGTGAAATTCACCTTGTTGAAAACGTTGCGCGCGTTCGCACTGAACGTGAGGTTATAGCGACGGTCAGAGCCGCCCGCCGAGATGCCGCCCGGGCCTCCGCCGAAAAGAGGGCCGCGCGGCCCGCCGCCTCCGCCGCCGCCCATCCTTACACCTCCGCCGCCAGGGCCCCCGCCTTGTCCTTGATTACCGCCGGAGCGGGTGACCTTGGGGCCGAAGCCGAACGTTTTCGAGAGCCGCAGGTTCATTACCACGTGCGATGGACCGGTGGCGAAGTTGACGGGAGTAATTTTTTCGCCACCGTTGGGTGCGGCATCGAATGTGCCCAAGGGTGTGCAGTAGGTGGTTGAGGGAGGCGTGGGGGGCACTACAGCAGCGCACGTCGTCGTCGAGACCAGCCCGGGGCGATCGTTGAAAACGGAATCGTTGTTGAGATCGTTGGTGGTGGTGATGTTGAAGGGAGATCCGGAACTGGCAATCATGAATGGGCTCAAGCGGAAGTTGTAGGGAAGAGCGAACGAGCCGCCGAAGAAAAGCCGGTTGCGAATGTCAAACGAGGCGCGGCCATAATCGGCGCTGATGTTGTGGGAGTTCGAGGGAAAGCTCGAAACTCCGGAGGCGTCGCTGTTGGCGTAATTCAACACATAGTAGCCAAACAGTTGAACTTTGGAGCCGACGCGAACGTTGGTGTTCGTGATTAACTGATTCTGCCGAAAGACTCCCTCGGACACGTATTGATAAAGATTGGTCGCAGTGGAGGGGCAAAGCGGACTGCAAGGAGTTCCGGGAAAGGGCGCATCGGCATTGATGGTAAGCAACTGATCAAAACCCCGCGAATTCAAGTAAGTCACATTTAAGGTTGCGACCTTGGTCAGTTGCCGCTCCACGCTGATGGCGGATTGCAACGTGTAAGGCGCGTGCACGCTAGGGTTAATCTGATAAATCGTAGGCTTGACAGGGGATGCCGCACCGGTGCACTCGGACAGGTTCGTAAGTGAGGGACACTCGGGATTGTCGATCACGAACTGCTCCTGGGTGACGCCGTTCAGCCGCTCGGCTTCGAGAATTTGCGCTTCCTGGAAGCGGTCATAAAAAATACCGAAGCCGCCTCGTAAAACTACGATCGGCGGAGCGCTCTTGCCTCCAACTCCCCAGGCAAGCCCCAGGCGTGGCGCCCAATCGGCATGATCCTGAATGCCGGTCTGAGTCTCGAAACGCAAGCCGTAGCTGAACGTGATGTTGGGACGCAGCTTCCAGTCCTCCTGGTAGTAAAGTCCGGCGTCGAAGTTGCCGACGACAAGTGGTGGACTTCCAACCGTGTAAGTAAGTTGAGTTGCAATTGGCGTGGTGACATTGCCGGCGGTCTGAATCGCGTGAGCGTAGGAAATCGGGCAGGGAGCCTGTCCCGGGGCGGGAGTGCAACTTGTCTCCTCCGCCGTAGTGAGTAATGACGAGAAGGTAAACGTGCCGTTGAAACCGGAGGTCGAAGTGTTGGCGTCACGTATGCCGCGCAGCCGCGCTCCGAACTTGGTGGTGTGATTGCCGTGAATGATTGAAGTGTAGTTCTGCAGTTCGTAGTGATCCTGGTGATCCAGAACAGTGCCGTCGCTGTTGCCGCCACCGCCGAAGGCACCCAGAACATTCAATGTGGGCTGGGTGTTCACGGCGGATTGATTGTCGATCTCACGCAAGTACTGGAAGCGCGTCTCATTCACAATCTTTGCGCCGAAGATCTGGGTGTCGCTGATCTGCAGCGTGTGCTCGGTGGATTCGGAGTTGTAGGCCTGGGATGAAAGATTGAATTGGCCGATACCATCTTGATTTTGCGTGTCGCGATAATACTGGTAGCGCGCGGTCAAGGTGTTGTTCTTGCCCAGTTGATAGTCGAGTCGAGGGGTAATGTTGGTGCGATAGCGGTGGTTGGGTACGGACTGAATGAGCGGCGTTTCGGCGAGCGTTGTCGGGTCGAGCGTGACGGCATTAATAGCGGATAGGTCGTTGATATTTCGCCGTTGGGCATCGAAAAAAAACGAGGCCTTTTTGTTGATCGGCCCGCTGAGGTTGCCGCTGAACTGAGTGGAGTCGTAGCCGGGCTGGTTGGCGCCGCCGAAAGGATTGGGTGAGTTGAAGGCGGAATCGTTGCCATTGACCAGCAGCTGGCCGTGGAACTTATCCGTGCCAGGCTTGGTAAAGACCTCGATACGCCCGTAGCCCAGTTTGTCGTATTCGGCGGAGAATGGATTCTGGTTGATGCGAATCTCGCGAATGGATTCCTTGGGGGGAAGCTGACCGGCGGTGAAACCATCGATGTAGAGCTGCCCGCCGTTGGGCCCGGCTGACGGTCCGGCCAGGGCCTGCAGGTCGGTGAGTAATTCGTCAGGATCGTCGGGCAAGGCCTCGAGCTCTTTGCCCGAAATCACGATGGCTCCGGCGTTGTTCGCGGGATTCACGTCCACCGTGGGCGCAGTATCGGAGACTTGAATCTTCTCTTGCTCGACCTCGATGTTCATCGCGACGTTGAGGCGGAGCGGCTGATCGGCGGTGATGACCACGTTGTCATTTTCGTAGACGGCGAATCCCTGCGCCACCACCGTCAAGCTGTATTGGCCGGCGGATAGTCCCTTGAACTCGTACTGGCCCTGCCCGTTGGATTGGGTTGGAATGCTGGTAGAGGAAGCGGCCGCCGGCGTGAGGACGACGTTCGCATTGGCGATGGCGGCGCCGGAGGGATCGCTGATCTGCCCGCGCAGAATCCCTGAAGCGGTTTGCGAGACGGCGGTCTGCTGCGCTGGAACGGTCTGCGGAGGCGCAGACGGAGCCGTCGAGGCTTGAGACGATGCCAGAATCGCGCACATCTCGAGCGAGAAACAAATCAGTACGAATCGCAAATGCTTTCTTAACGTCATCCAACATTCCATTCGTTTAACATTCCACTTTTTGACAAAAATCCCGGCTGCGGTATCTGGCTGCATGATTGCTTCGAGTGAGGAGCGAATACTATGGTCCCCCGGCGTCGCCCGATGGAGCGCTCAAGCTCCAGGGCGTGAGAATCGACACGCTGCTGGCGCCGGGGGCGGCGCGCAAGATGGGCTCAACGCCACTGAGCAGCGTGATCACCGTTCCGACTCCAGTGCTACCCGAGGTCGAAAGAATCAGCACGGCATCGCCTTTGTGAAGATCAGCCAGCGAGATCGCCGGAGCGCGGGCCAGCAGACGCTGGAAATCGGCTCCGCCGCCGGGACGCGCGCCCATACCTCCACCTGGAGGCAGTCCGCTTGGAGGCATTCCGCCCGGAGGAGACGCCGGAGACGGATTCTGACCGTCGGCTGCGGGGCCGGAACGGCTTGTGCCGGGTGTCGCTCCCGCAGCCGCTCCCTTTAAAAACATCGCAATCCGCTGCGCCATCTCAGGAGGCAAGCTTCGAAGCTGAGAATCAGGCGTGATTTTTACGACCACCGTTTTCTTTGCCAACAAATCTTGAACGTTGAGGGTCGATTCACTTGCGTTGACGGAGTTGACGGTGCCGGCAACGCTGGGGAATGATCCGGAAACAATCTCTTCGGCGGTCAGTTCACCGCCATCCGCGCTGCGTTCGCCGCGCGCCCGCACTTGATCCCCGGGATGAAGTTCCTGGAAGGTGCTCGGCTTGGCATCTTCAAATTTCACGGAGTCGGGCGCATAGCGGCGAATGACGGTGCTCTTGGAGACCTGCACGACGACTTTCTTGCCGCGCGCAGAGATGGTGACGGTGCCGGCAGCTAAATCCACGGCGCTGGCGATTCCGTCCACACCACGCTTCTGCCAGTCTTGCAGCTCCTGCTGATGCAACGTTTGAACGTCAGAGCTTTTCATCACGACCACGGTGGACGCTACCAGGGACTGGTTATCTCCGGCATTCGCATCCTTGCCCGCGACCAAAATGCGGTCGCCGACTTGCAGATCCTGCAACGCGACGGGCGTGGCGTTCTTCAGATCTTTTTCGCCGGGGGCGATGCGGACGATGCGCGTCGTGGGCGCGATCGTGACGCTGAGGTCCGGGCCAGAATCTTGAGTCAGTGTGATTGCGCTTCCGTTGATGGATTTGATTGCGCCGATGTGGCGACCGACCGCGCCAGGCGCGGCGGCCTGTTCAGCCGGCACGCCGGAGGGCGTGGCCGAACACACTGTGACAAACGAACAAACCGGCGCCAAGAAGATGACCGCAACGCTAGCGGAGCGGAATGCAATCGTTGGAATCCGGCCTTTGCTTGCGTTCATACGCTCTGAACTCGTGAAAAACAGTTCGCCTCATCTTTAATCTACATCGCCGCACTTCCTAAACCGAGAGATTTACAAAGTTTTACTTCAAAATCAAAGGATTGTTACGCTGCGGACACATATCCCGACGACTTGCGCTTATAAAAACCAGCGAGAGCGAAGGCGGATTATTCAGCGATCAGCAGATTTTCGGCGAAGGGCCATTCGTCATCGATCCACTGCACGTCGCATCGGAAGCCGGCGGAATTGGCCATCTCAATCACATCTTGTGGTGAGTATTTGTGACTGCTTTCGGTCCAGATGGTTTCGCCTTCGGAGAAATCCACCACAAGATCGGCGGCCTCGATGGTTACCGTCTGGCGGCGCGTGGAGCGCAGATGCATTTCCACGCTGCGCTGTTCGCGGTTGATTTTTGCGACGTGCTCAAACTGCGCGAGATCGAAATCACCGTTCAGTTCGCGATTGATGCGGGACAACAGGTTGAGGTTGAACGCGGCGGTGACTCCCAATTCGTCGTCGTAGGCCGCCAGCAACTGCAGGCTGGATTTCTCCAGGTCCGTACCCAGCAGCAATGAATCCCCGGGCTGAAGGATCCGCCGAACCTCAATCAGGAACTGGAGTCCGGCGGGGCGATCGAAGTTGCCGATCGTGCTGCCCAAAAACAACACGAGAAGATGCTGGCCGCTGCGGCGCTGCGCCGCGACTTCCAGCAATCCATCCAGGTACTCACGCTCAAAGCCCAGTATGCTGATGCAATCGATGTCGCTGAGTTCGCGCTCACACATGGCGAGGGCGGAGCGGGAAATCTCGATGGGATAGTAACGGGTACGCTGCCGGCGGCAGAGCGCCTCAAGCACCTGGCGGGTTTTCTTGCCGCTTCCGCTACCGAGTTCAGCCACGGCAATCGGAGCAGCCAGGCGTTCGACGATGTCGCGACCGTAGCGCCGGAGCAATCGTTCATCGGCGCGAGTGAGCCCGTATTCCGGCAAATGGCTAATCACTTCAAACAATGCGGAGCCCACATCGTCATACAAGTATTTTGACGGCAGTTCCTTTTGAGCCGGCCGGGTGAGCCCCGCGCGCACGTCGGCAGCGAAAGCATAGCTTGTGTTCGGAGCGATGGTTTGAACCAGCATTTTGACAGCTCCTTCTCGTATCCGATCCGGCCTTATGCGATCCTGGCGGCCGACCGTGATTGTCTTTCGCTGACCCAATGTCAGCGGCTTGCGCAGCGAAATCCGGCATAAACGAACTGGTAGTGCGGTTGGAACCAGTTACGAAAGGTGCGCCGCAGCATGCCGGCAGCCGTGCGCGCCGATCCGCCCTTCATGACAAAGTGTTTACCGTCAAAGAAGTTAGCGGAATAGCCCGGGTAGAATGGAAACGGTTCGAATCCGGGGAATGGAGCAAACTCGGTGGCCGTCCACTCCCAGCCGTTGCCCAGAAGGCCGTGCACCCCGAAGGCGCTCTGGCCCCCGGGAAAGGCATTTACGGGCGCGGGGTTCCAACTGGCGAAGTCAAAGTTGCCGAATCGCGCCGTTGGAGTGTCCTCACCCCACGGGTAGGCGCGCTCCTCGCCCTCGGGAGAGCCGTAGGCTGCCCGGTGCCACTCGGCTTCCGTGGGCAAGAATTTTTTTGCCCAGCGGGTGTAGGCCTTCGCTTCCGCCTGACTCACATAGACCGGCCAATCGAGCGGCAGTTGGACATCTTCGAACATGGTACGGTAGAGCCAGTGATCCCCTTCGCGCCTCCAGAACGCCGGGTGCAAAATCCCTTGCCGTTCTTTCCAGTTCCAGTCGTCTTCATTGTTTCCATCACACCAGAATGCACGGGCTTCGTAGCCGCCTGCCTCGATGAACTCGAGATACTGACGGTTCGTCACCTGGTATTGATCAATCGCAAATGGCGGCACACTGACGCGGTGAGCTTCGTATTCGTTGTCCCAACCGAACGCGCCGCCACCACGCGCGAGGCCTAGCGTCGTAGTGCCAGCGGCAATTTCAATGCTGCGTGGTTCGACTGGAGACATGACAAGTTTCAAATGCTCACGGTGGTGCAGTTTTCGATCGAGCGGCAGCTGGTGCAACATATACGCGAGCGTTTCGGCGTGCATCAGCCGATGCTCGATGGCCACAGGGAGCAGGGCGCTGAGTGAGAATCCATCGGGCGCGAAGGGTTGGGAATCGGCGATTGCATCGGAAAGTTTTTCGTCCAGAAGCGCACGAATTTCTCTGACGTAGTGTCCCACCTCGCCGATGGATGGCCACTCGGAAGGCTGATCGGTGGGAAGTCCGCCGCCCACCGGATCGATACCAAAGGCAAACAAGCGGTCAAATTCAGGATGGAAGCTCTTCAGTCCTGAAACGCGCTCGTGAAAGAGATTCCAATCGAAAGCTTCGAGATGTCCGATATAGAAAACGATGCGGTGACGTTCAGCTATGGGCCGGTCGTAAAGGAAATCCGGTTTAACGATGCGAAAAAGATCGTCGGTTTGTTGACGGGCAGCCGCCAGTTGGACCAAAAGATCAGGTCGGATGGCGGTATCGCTCTGCGTGGCTGGCATTCAGACCTCCCGATTTCGTGGCGGAGCGGATCACATCTGTGCGGCGCGAAGCAATCCAGAGATTCTATGCCTCGAATCGGCCCTGTACCATAGGGTGATGCCCCTACCAATCTTCTACGTGGACGCCTTTACCTCGAAGGCGTTTGCGGGCAATCCCGCCGCGGTATGCCCTCTGGCAGGGTGGTTAGATGAGGAATGGCTGCGGGCGGTCGCAGCAGAAAACAATCTTTCGGAGACCGCGTTTATTGTTCCTCGCGGCCATGGCTACGAACTGCGCTGGTTCACGCCGCGTTGCGAGGTAAAGCTGTGCGGACATGCAACGCTGGCCGCTGGGTTCATGGTTCTGGAATTTCTGCAACCAGGGCTCGATGCGGTCAGCTTCGAAACCCGCTTCAGCGGCTCGCTATCTGTCTCCCGCGACGGCAATCTATTTGCGATGGATTTTCCCGCGTTGATTCCCTGGGCGTGCACCGACCCGCCCGCGGCGCTCGTCGAAGGGTTGGGAAAGACTCCCGCCCAGGTAGTGCAAATCGACGATAACTACTTCGCCGTATATGAGCGAGAGGAAGAGGTAAAAGGCATCCGGCCTGAGTTTGGAATCCTCGAGAAGGTCCATCCCGCGGGAGTCGCAATTACGGCGCCCGGGCACGATGCCGATTTTGTCTCGCGCTACTTCGCGCCCAGCTACGGCGTCCCGGAAGATCCGGTCACGGGTTCGACGCACTGCTCGCTGGCGCCGTATTGGGCGCAGCGGCTCGGCAAAACTAGGCTGCATGCGCGTCAGGTTTCCGAGCGCGGCGGCGAACTCTGGTGTGAAGTCCAGGCAACGCGCGTACTGATCAAGGGAAGTGCGGTGTTAACCATGCGGGGAGAGTTGCTGATCTGACGTTTCGAAAGATGGCGCGTTCAGGGGATCAAGCCTTTGCTTCGCAGAAACTCCTCGGCGACTTCTTTCACGTCGCGGTGCCGGCCGTCGAGAGCGTAATTCAGCTCTTGCATTTCCTGATCAGAAATCTTGCCTCCCAATGCATCCAGGGCCGGAGCCACTTCGGGATGCTGCTGCAAAGACTGCCGGCGCACGACCGCGACCGCTTCGTAGGGCGGGAAATAATGGCGGTCATCCTCGAGGACAAAAAAATCCAGCGCAGGAATCAATCCGTCTGTGGCATTGCCTGCGGCTATGTCAATCTGATGATTCTTCAGCGCGGGCGCCAACAAACCCAAGTCCATGACGCGAGGGGGCGCGGCGAAATGCAGGCCGTAGGCGGCGGCCAGGCCGGCATATCCGTCGGGCCGCTCCATAAACTCGTAGCCAAATCCGGCTCGCCATTGCGGAGCGTGTGCGGCGGCCTGCGATAAAGTCTTGAGGGCCAAACGCCGCGCATCGTCCCCGCGAATCTCCATGGCGAAGGTGTCGTTGAAACCGAACGGCGGCCCGAGGGTGAACCCGAAGCGACTCTCGTATTCCGTCCTGACGCGCTGGTAGATCTGGTTTTTATCGGCGCCTGCCTGATTTCCTCCGGTTTCCTGCTTGAGGATCGCGGTCAACGCGGTGCCGGTGTATTCGGGGTAGATGTCGATGCGGCCGGAGAGCATGGCCTGCTGGCAGATGTAGGTTCCGGCGAGATAGAAACGGCGCTCAACTTTCAGGTGGGAGTGCGCCTCAATCTGCTGGGCGATGAGTTCGCCGAGAATCAGCGACTCGGTAAAATTCTTGGACCCGATCACAATGCGATCAGAATGCGACGGCGAGCAGGAGGAGAGAAAGACAGCGACGAAGGCCAGGAAGAAAGCGCGGCTGAGTCGGTGTGGGTCCGGATTCATCGTGGTTGCAGGCGCCTCTCGAGCCATCCCAAGCCGAAATCGGCGGACAGAGCCAGGACCGCGGCGGGAATGGCGCCAGCGAGAATAAGCTGATTGTTTACCATGGCTAGACCGCGAAAGATGAACTCGCCCAAGCCTCCGGCGCCGATCGCGGCTGCGATGGTGGCGAGTCCTACGGAAACGACCACCGCCACTCGCACTCCCGAAAGGATCACGCTCAACGCCAGCGGCAACTCCACTTGAAACAGAAGCTGAGAGCCGGTGAGGCCCATGCCGCGTCCCGCTTCGACCACCGCGGGATCAACGCCGCGGATTCCAGTATAGGTGTTGCGAATCACGGGCAGAAGCGCGTACAGAGTCAGCGCCAAAATCGCCAGGCGGTCGGCGCGGTCCCCGAGCCAGGGCAAGGGCAGCAAAAAACCAAAGAGCGCGAGACTTGGAATCGTCTGAATGACATTCGCCGTTCCCAGCACCGGCTTATTCCAAACCGGCCGGTGGGCGCTTAGGATGCCTAGCGGTATGCCAATCAGAACCGCGAACACGGTTGAAACACCGACCATCCAGAGATGCTCCAGCGTGAGCTCCAGAACTTGTTCGTGGTTCTGCAGAATGAAATGAAAGACATTCATGACTTGCCTCGATTTGCCGCGGAAGCCGCACTTTCACCGAATGCTTGCGCGTAAGCGGCGGCCAGCGGCTCACGGGATTGCAGGAATTCGTCCGGGGAGAGAACCGTGATCAAGCGGCCGGCCTCCATCAACGCGATGCGCGATCCCAATCGCAAGGCTTCGCGCAGGTCATGGGTGACGAAGACTACTGTCTTGTTCAGGCGCCGCTGAAGTGCCAGGAACTCGCGCTGCAGTTGGTCGCGGGTCAGCGCGTCGAGAGCGCCGAAGGGTTCATCCATCAGCAGGATTGCGGGGTCAGCGGCCAGCGCCCGCGCCACTCCTACGCGCTGCCGCTGTCCGCCGGAGAGCTGATGCGGGTAACGCGAAGCGATTTGCGACTCGAGACCGACCATCCGTAACAGTTCGTCGACGCGTTGCTGAATGCGTTCGGCGGGCCAGCCTTCGATCCGGGGGACGAGACCAATATTTCGCTCCACGCTGAAATGCGGGAACAACCCCACCTCCTGGATGACGTAGCCGATGCTGCGCCGCAAACGGATGACGTCGCTGGCCGCGGTGGGCTCGCCGTTTACGATCACTTCCCCAGCGCTCGGAATCAACAACCGGTTGATCAGCTTCAGGGTTGTGGTCTTTCCTGAGCCGCTGCGGCCCAGCAGAACCAGAGTCTCACCGCGATCGATCTGCAAGTTCAGTCCGGAAAGCAACGGCTGACCGCCGGGCAAGGTGTAGGCGACGTCGCGGAATGCAATCGCCGGGCTTCCGGTCGCCGTTGGTTTCATGGGCTGTCAGCCAATGCTCGGTCAGACGATGTCCGATCAAACGATGATCCGCGAAAACAGTTCGTCAGACAAGTTTTCGGCGAACGATTCGCGCCGCGACGTTTTCGAACCGGGTCCATCGAAAAACCTGTGCGCCAAGCATACCGGAGACTGGATCCGGGTGCAGGAACGCAGCGGGCGCTCGTGACGTTGGCCTCGTGAGATCCGCACCCAGAGAGCTAATAGACGACTCGACTCCATCCCGCTACGATGCTGATGAGACCCGTCTGTGGAAATTGAGTATGGGTAGGGGTGTGTCCGTTTTACGCAATTCTCTCTGCTGGCTAATGATCGTACTGTCTCCGCTGTCGCTTTTCGCAACGGACGCGAGTTCGGCCATACTGCGCAGCGACGGCGGAGTATGGGTAAACGGAGTGGAAATCGCGGGGTCTACGGCCCTCTATCCGGGCGATTCGCTGGAAACCAAATCGGGCTTCGTGGCCAACATCGACGCCGAAGGCTCGTCAATCCTGATCCAGTCGGAGTCTGTCGTAAAGTTCGAAGGAACATATCTGACGTTGGAGCATGGGAGCGTGTCGGTGGGGACCTCCACGTCGATGAGCGTGCACGTCAACTGCCTGAGGGTCGATCCTGTCGCGGCCGAGCGCACGCAATATGACGTCATCGATCTCAGTGGCACGGTACAAGTCGCGGCCCACAAGAACGATGTGAACATCACGCAAAGCAGCCCGCTTCACAAGCCGACTCCGGAAAGCAGTTCGGCCCGATCAGCGACGGTGCATGAAGGACAGAAAGCCACGCGTGACGAATCCACAGTCTGCGGAGTGCCGGCTCATTTGGGAGCCGCAAGCCGTGGTCTCAATACGAAATGGCTCGAGATCGGCGGCGGTGCAGGCGTGGGAACGCTGGCGCTCTGCCTGCTTCTGTGCAGAGGAAGCAATCCGGCCAACGTGAGCCCATCCCAGCCCTAGGAACAAGCGAAACTTCGGCAAGATCAACAAATGGAGCGTATACTTGAGATCTTGACCTCGAAGACACCCTAGACAGCACGTTGCGCCTTCGCGATTGAGAAATTTCCTGAAAGGCGAGAGACGTGTCGAACAGAAACTCCGGAAGTCATATCCGGCAATTCCAGAACACCAGCTTCATGAAACGGCTCTGCCGATGAGTCGGCTTGGCGATTCGCTGGTAGCCGGGTCTTAACCAACCCCGCAACTTCGCCATAGGCGTGACCGCGCAGGTCGGCGGCACCGCGGTTCTTTTGCGTTAACAGCCCATATGGCCAGGAGACAGATATGTCCGGAATCAATGGCGACAAGGCGAGATTCAACCGGCGGCGGAGGCAAAAAATCAGTCGACGCCAAAGCCGGGAAAAGATGTTGAAGGCGTTGGCCGAGAAGCACCTGGTGGCCCCGGCGGCGCAAGTCAGCCTCAAGGAGAAGCTATGAGCATGCCGCTCGCCGCGTTGCCTCTTTCGATTCTGGACGGTGGTCCGGCGAAGAAGAAACGCGTACTGCTGCTGGACACCTCGCAGACCAAGCGCGACCTGCGGGCCGATGTCATGAGGAAACTTGGCATCGAGGTCGATTGCGCCGCCGATGTGATCGAGGCGCGATGCTGGTGGCGAGCTGATCTGTACAATCTTGTGCTGATTAACGTGGCCGGGGAGACCGACAGCCGTGACAAGTTCTGCATGGAGATCCGGAGCGCGAATCCCCCGCAGCGAATCGCCTTTTTCGTGGGAGGCCCGCAATATCTGGCGGCTGCGCCGCATAGCGACGAAACGCCGTCGGCAGAAGATTCGCTTGGCAAGGAAATGGTCTCCGCTCTGCTGGCGCAGGCTACCGAAAATCCCTCGCAGCGGTGGGGAATTCTTGAGGCCTGCAAACGGATCTCTTCGGTCCGCGCGGTCAGCGAAGCTCGTTCGCGAGCCCTGCGAGAAACCCCCAGACCGTCCCGGTGGGCAGAAGCCATCGAACAGCATTCTGCACCCGAGAGTGCAAAACCCGAACCCTTATTTGCAACCGCAACGGAAAGAGAAGAGCTCTCATGAAGAATCTATATGTCGGCAACTTACCTCACAGCACGACGGAGCCGGAGCTTCGCGGCTTGTTTGAGGCGCATGGCGCGGTTGAGCGGGTGAGCATTGTCACGGATCGCGAGACTGGCCGGGCACGGGGCTTCGCCTTTGTCGAAATGACGAATGCGGCGGAAGCCGACAAAGCGGTCGCGGCATTGAACGGAAGCGAGCTAGGCGGTCGCGCTTTGAAAATCAATGAGGCCAAGCCGAAAACTGATTCGCCGCGCGGCGGCGGAGGACAGCGCTTTGGCGGTGGTGGTGGTGGAGGCAGTCGCGATGATTATCAGGGCCATGCGCGTCAGCCCCGCGAACCCCGCTGGTAGAGATTTACCGCATCGCCGATGCGATAACGAACCACCGCGGGCGATTCGACGAAATCCGGTTCGATCTGCTATGGCTTCGGCCCGAGATAAATCCAGCGAAGCATACCAGCGCACCATTGACGATTGGAGATTGCCATGCCAGGACGAGGACGATCAAGTTTTACCAAACGCCAGAAAGAACACACGCGCCAGCAAAAACAGCGCGACAAAGCCGAGCGCCGCAGCCAACGCAAGACCGATGAGCCGACCGGGACGTCGGGCGATTCCAGCGAACTTGATTTGAGCGAGCTACAGCGGCATGCCGAGGAGCAGGCTGCTCTGTTTCAGGTCGGAGGAGACGATGCCGACATTTCAAGCCTTCCTCGCGAAAATGGCCCGGAGAAAACTGATTCGTGAGTTAGTCTTTCAGGAAGAAAAGTCCATCTAAAATTCAGGGCGCGTTCCCTTAAGGACGCGCCCTTTCGACTGCCCTGAACTTCCTTGCGAACACATCTATGCGAACACTTCGCCCGGCATCTTGGTGAGAGTCCGGCTGGCCAGAGTGTTTTCGACGGCGTGCAGGGGCTTCCCGGCGTTTGCCCAATCCACCTGCTTGCGTTCGATGCGCAGCTTCAGCGCGCGCTCGATGTGTCGCAGCTCGATGACCTCGGCGCCGGCCACTAAACTGGAAGCCAGGCCCTGCGACCCTGCCCGTCCGGTTCGACCGACGCGATGAATGAAGTCTTCTGCCATCTTCGGCAGATCGTAGTTGATCACGTGCGCCACATCATCCACGTGCAAGCCGCGCGCGGCCACGTCGGTGGCGACCAGGACGCGGAAGCGACCCTGCTGAAATCCGCTCAGCGCGCCATTGCGCTGAGATTGGGAGCGGTCGCCGTGGATCATCGCCGCGGAAAAGCCTTCGCGCACCAGTTCCTTGGCCAGCCGTTCCGTGCCGCGCTTGGTGCGGGCGAAGATCAGCGTCTGTCCCGCTTCGGCGTAGAGCAGTTGCCGGAGCACTTCAGCTTTCTCTGCCGGCCGCACTTCGTAGGCCTGCAGCCGGACGCTTTCGACCGGCTTGAGAACGGAACCGATCGCGATGCGGACAGGATCACGCATGGCGTCATTTACCAGGCCGGCGACGGATTGTTCCATGGTCGCGGAAAAGCACAGCGTCTGCCGGCGCTGCGGCAGGACTGCGAGGATGCGCCGGATGGCCGGCAGGAAGCCCATGTCGAGCATCCGGTCGGCCTCGTCGAGCACCAGAATCTTGACGTCGCGCAAGTCGATTAGCTTGCGGCTAATAAAATCCTGCAGCCTTCCAGGGGTTGCGACCACTAGGCTGGAGCCAGAGCGTACGGCTTGAATCTGCGTTTTCTCGGAAACGCCGCCAATCACCAGCGCGGCCCTGGGCAACGTTTTGCCCCGTAGTTTGTCGTATTCCTCGTTAACCTGAATCGCCAGTTCCCGCGTGGGCAGCAACACCAACACACGGACTTTTCGCGAGGGTTCGCGCTGCAGCATTTCGATCACCGGGATCAGAAAAGCCAGCGTCTTGCCGGTACCGGTCTGGGCGGTAGCCAGGACATCTTTGCCCTCGAGGGCATAAGGAATCGCCTGCTCCTGGATCGGCGTTGGAATAATAAATTGAGCTGCCGCCAGCCTCTGCTGCAAAGCAGAAGACAGCGGTAAATCTGTAAAGCTTGTCATTCGTAATTTTCTTTCTGGAGGGGCCTGATATTCAGACACGTGTCGTGAGTTTCCATGCCGCTCTTAATTCTGATTTGACGCTGAACAAACGGCGGGCAGGAAAAGCGGAGATGGATCTGATCCCAAGAGGATCACCGCGTCACGAGCAAACCGTGGCAATAGCGTTGAAAACCATTATAGCACAACGCTTTACCGCACCCACCCGGGAGACCGATAAAGCGGGATCGAAACACATTACGAAGGTCACGCGCTCAGGTTCGCTGGGTTGCGTCTGCCGCGGCTTTTACCGTGGTATCCATCGTGCATGGTTTGTAAAAAGCCCGTAAACAAAGCAAATCTGGTAGGCAACGAAGAGACCGAAACAAAGACTCAGTACGCCCGAAGCCAAGGCCAACCGACGCGAGAACGTCCGACGGCCTTTTCCTACAAGCGTGAACGCCGAGGCAATGCTCATCGTGATCAGCATCATGCCTGCGATGGTGCCCACGCCAAAGATCAGAAGGTAAGCAATCGCCCAACGTGGGTTTCGGATCGTGGTCAAAACCAGCAAGGCTACTGCGGCTGAACCGGCAAGTCCGTGAACTACTCCCACGACAAAGGGCCGAAGATATTGATACAGACCGACCCTACCAAATGCGCGGTCCATCCATGCCAGGGGAACATCCTCTGGAGGATGGGCGCGAGTTTCGGGCGCGTGGGAGTGCGGATGATCGTGGACGTAGTCACCGTGACGATGGGGATGGGAGTGAACCAGGTGATCTCCATCGTGCATTGAGCCCGCAGGCATGGAACGCAAGAAACCGGCGACGTTGATCAGGCCCAGAATTATCAGCATCACGGCGACGGACAACTCCATGCTGAGGCCGACCCGCACCGGAATGACGAGATTGAACAGAATGATTCCAGCTCCGACGACAAAGATAGTAAGCGTGTGACCGACTCCCCAAAATGCACCGATCAGGGCTGCCCGCGGGCTGCTGCGTTGATTACTCACGATGGTGGTAACCGCGATCACGTGGTCCGGATCGGTGGCATGGCGCATCCCCAGAAAGAATCCCACGGCGAGGATGGAGAGAAAACCGATCATGCATTCCGCCTGATCATTTGATTATCGTTGTCTGTAAATCTACCAGAGGAACCGCAATGTGCTGCGAGTGAGTCGTAATTGTGAAAGGCCGCAGCGCGGAACTAAGGAAGGTCGCCGACCGGATGCCCAGCCTGCAAGGGGTGAAGCACGGCAAGTTTGTGATCACCAGCGGGAAAGAGCTGAAATGGCGGTGCCGATCTGCGGCACCGCCGATGCATTCTGCAAAAGTTCTTCGTTTAATCTGCTGCCGGCGCCGTTCTCTTTGCTTCATCCCAAATGCGGGTTCCGCCGGTCTCTTTCAGCAGCAGGCTTCCCACGACAAACGTGATGCCGGCGACAATCATCGGATAGTAAAGTCCGGCGTAAATGTTCCCCGTGGCTGCGACTGACGACAGGCCGATCAAAGGGAGTAATCCGCCAAACACGCCGTTGCCGATGTGATAGGGCAGAGAAAGCGACGTGTAGCGGATCTTCGCCGGGAAGGCCTCGATCAGATAAGCGGCGATGGGACCGTACACCAGGCAGACGTAGAGAACCTGGATGAAAATCAGCACCACCAGCATCCAGAAGTTCGGATTCTGGGCTTCCTTCGCCGGCACCAGAGCCCCTGTGGCGTCGGTAGTCATCGCCGTGAGTGCGATGGCCCCGGTCACCTTGTTGCGCTTGGATTGCACTGTGACCACATGATTGCCGGCAGCGCTCTCCATGGCCTTGTAAATCGGAATGTAGGTGAGGACTCCGAGCAGGCAGCCTGCCATCATAAGTTTCTTGCGGCCGATCTTGTCGGAGAGCGCGCCGACAACGGTAAAGAACGGCATACCGAACAGGAGGGCGACCGCGACGATAATGTTGGCCGTCTTAACATTCACCTTCAGAATCGTCTGCATGTAGAACAGAGCGTAAAACTGGCCCGTATACCAGACGACGCCCTGCCCCGCGGTCGCGCCGAAAAGCGATATGAGAACCAGTTTCAGGTTCGCCCATTTGGTGAACGCATCCTTCAGCGGCTGCGTCGAGGTCATGCCCGTGGCCTTGAGTTCGGCAAAGATGGGCGACTCCTTCATCTTTAAGCGAATGTAAAGCGAGATCATCACCAGGATGATGGAGATGAGGAACGGAATGCGCCAGCCATAGGCCGAGAAGTCTTCCTTCGACATCGAATTCTGAGTAATCAGAATTACGATCAGAGAGACGAAGAGGCCCAAAGTCGCGGTGATTTGAATGAAGCTGGTGTAAAAGCCGCGTTTACTGTCAGGCACGTGCTCTCCTACGTAAACCGCCGCGCCGCCATATTCGCCGCCCAGCGCCAACCCTTGCAGCACCCGGATCAACAGCAGCACGATCGGAGCGAACCATCCGGCGGTCGCGAAGGAGGGTAAGAGGCCGATCGCGAAGGTGGAGAAACCCATGATGGAAAGGGTTACGAGAAAGGCATACTTGCGCCCCACCAGGTCGCCGATGCGTCCGAAGAACAGTGCACCGAAAGGCCGCACCAGGAAGCCGACGGCGAAGGTTGCGAGATACGCAATATAGGCGAAGGTGTCGTTGCCCGGAGGGTAAAACTTCGGCCCCAGGATGGCCGCAAGGCTGCCGAAAATGTAGAAGTCGTACCACTCGATCATAGTCCCGACGGAGGAAGCCATAATCACGCGCCATATGCTGTACTCGGGAGTACTTCTTCCAGCCACCGCCGCCATAGCGTTCGCCATAAACTCCTCCATAACCCGCAGGTTTTGTGCCCGGACCGCGACAGTTGCAGCGCTCACGATCTCAGGCAATACACGGCACGAGCCATCACCACAGTCAAGAGTAAAAACCACGGTCACAGCACTTAGCAGTTCCAGGACAGGTGCTACTGAATCGCATTACCGGAGCGAACACCCACAATGCTCGCTATTCTTGCTTCTGCAAGATTCCGTTCACGGTCAGTTCCGCTCCGGGCAATACCGTAAGATCTCGCTTCCACTGCGCAAAGCCGTTCATGGAAAATACCACCGCGTGTGTTCCGCCATTCAATTCAATCGCCGACGGCGTGCTGCCAACGTAGTTGCCATCCAGCGTGATGTCCGCGCCCGAGGGCGTCGAAGTGAAGTTGCACCTGACTTTCGCAGAAGAGATTTTCTGCGGCTGGGGCGGCGCTGAGGCAGACGGCGCGACCGGCGCGGCCGAAGGCGAGATTGCCACTGGTGCAGGTGGATGCGGCGCAGGCGCTTGTGGAGATGCAACTGCGGGCGTCGGCGAGGCAGCCAGAGCGTCCGAGGCTACCAGGGTGTACAACTGCTTTCGCTCCTTGCCTTTGTCATCCACGTAGAACACGGTAATGCCGTGTTTTTCTCTTTTGGCGTCGAAACTTTCGCCCTTGGGCAACGGTGCGCACCGGGAATATCTTGAAGTGATGGTGCAACGGATACGGAAAGGCGGCTCGTTGCCTTCCTGCACCAGCAAGGTGCTCACCAGTGGCACAGTCGTAGTGGAACGGCAATATGCGTCGAATGTAAGTTGGTCACAATTCTGGGGGACGCCGTTGTTGTCAGGGGTCGACGCTCGAGTCTCCGAATCGAGGACCGTAATGCGAATGTTGTTCGTGACTGCAGCGTTTCCGCACATCGCCACGAGCAAAAGAAATGCATGCACGGCCGCCACTCTACACATGCTCACAGACCCAACTCCTCCAAACACCGCAGGTGCAACCGTTGCAGAGCCGATTTTCCCTAACGATTCTGGAAGCGAAGCCTCGCAGATTCGGTACATTGTGCTCCCTTGGCGTGTCCCGCACAACAATTTTCCCGTTGGAAGGGCCTGAGAGGACAGCCTCACCGGCCGGTCGTCGCCCGAGCAGAGCCCGTCCTCCCGGTTCTTCGTTAGCCGGTGCACTCAATCTGCACAAGCTATTTCAATCCTCCGACCCTCCTTCCCCAGCGAGCCCGGTTTTGGCTCGCTGGGGAAGGAGGGTCGGTCTCGAACGTTAGAAGGTAAAGATCGGCCCGAATTCCGTACGGTGATCCTGCCATTCGTTCGATGGCTGTCCAGCAATCGTGTATAGCGTGATGTGGTTTTCTAAGCGAGTGGCGTAAACCGACTGCTCAAAGGCGAACGAGGCCCAAGTATTGATTTTGTAGTACAGGGTTGCGATGGCGCTCTTGCCCATCAGAAGCGGCACTGGCGACAAAACATTGGCATTGGAGGTGAATCCAGGATTATTCAGGTCGTGATCATTCACCTGGTCCTTGCCGAGGGTAAAGTGAAGCTGCCAGCCTGCGTTGTGGCCTTTCGGGTCGGCATTGAACCAGCGGGAAAGCGGCAAACCGAGCTGGACGAATCCGCCAAACGCGCGGATGGGCCGCTGCGGAGCAACCACGACTTTGCCGGCCGCGTTGGTACCGAGGACAGCGCCACCAGCCGCAGCCAGCGTACCGCCATCGGCAGTTTCGAAGGGACCTACGATCCCCGTCAGCCCGCCCGTATCCGTGGCGAAAGTACTGAGTTGGCCGCCGAGGTAGAAGCGCAAGTCGCCCCCGCGATATGCGCTCGCAACCAGGGTGAACCATCGCGTGGGTATCTGCGCCACGATTTGGCCGCCCCACATGGGGCTGGAAGCTTCAAAGCCGTTCGGGAAGGCGTCCTTGTAGTTCAGCGGAATAAGAGTTGTGTTTGCGGCGCAAGGCGCCGCTGTGCAGTACGACGAGTTGGGAACGATCGACGTGCGCCTGGAATGGAATCCAGCCAGAGCGATTTGCGCCGGCGCGACACCGGTGGCCCGGTCAAGCTGGTAACTCAATGCCGCTCGGCCTTCATACTCGGGACGGTCGGCGTCGGCGCCCTCGCGCTCGCCTTGCCCAAGTTGGGCAGCAAGCCCATTGCCGGCCGCGTTCCCGAGCTTCAGGATTTCACCTGTGCTGGGCATCATGACCCCAAATTGACCCTCGAGGTTGACGTGGTGCTCCTTGTCCAGCGTCTGGATGAAACCGACCCGCAGCTGTGGCGACCGGGTCCAAACGTCGCCCCAAAATGCGCCGTTGAACGTCGTCTCCACGATATTCATCAGTGCGCCGGAGCCGAAGAGCGTCCAGTCCTGTCCACCTACGAAGAAAATGTCGGTGTTTTCACTTGCGTGATAATCCATGCGGACGAAGGCCAAACGTAATTGCGGTTCATTGTTGCGAATGGAGGTGACGTCGCGGTTGTCGACTTCACTGAAGTTGCCTTCGAAATCGCCCTCGATCTTGCCGGTCAGCGTCAGATTTTTCGACATGTCCGGCCATTCCACGTTGAGCCCAAAGCGAGTGGAGCGCGCCTTGACGTGGACTTCGGGATCCTGGGTCGGGCCGGTGTTAAAGGTCGAGTTAGGGCCCGCATTGAGCCATATGCCGGGAAACGGGAAGTCGTCGCCATCGGGGTCGCTGCTGTCGTGGACGACCGTAGCCTTGATAAAGCCGTAGGGAGCAAGTGTAATCGGCCCGGCTTTTATGCCAGCCAGGGCACCGGTCTTGGGGGCGTCAACCGGGAACACACGGATCGGAGCAATTGCCGGCGCCACCGTAGCTGGTGGAGGCTTCACCTCGCCTGCTACCCGAGACGGAAACGGTGGCTGCGGCTTGGTTTGGTCTTGCGGCGAGGCTTGCGGACCCGCGAGGGCCGCCGAGACGGTTTCCGGAACCGCAACCGGAGCTGCGGGAGTTGAGGGTTGCGCCGCCGGGCTCGTCGCCGCGGACAAATCCGCCGCGCTCAGCACTCCCTTACGGCTGAGCGCCTCCACCAGAAGCTGAAACTCGGCTTCGGGGGCGGCGTTTCGGATGGCGGTAGCCTCGTTGGGGGCCAGCACGCCCTTCGTTACCAGCACACCGAGCAACGCCGTGATATTCGCGCCGCTCGTGGTCGGCGCCAGGTTCGGGCTAGCCGCAGCCGGAGCCGGTTCTGCAGCGGTTGGGGTTGTTGTAGCTTCGTTTGCCGCCTTCGCTTCGTTGTTCCCTGCCATAACGGGCAAGGCCGTGATGGCAAACACAAGCAGACTAACCAACATCCTGTTCAGCGTCGACATAGACGGGCTCCTGGTTCCGGCACAAACCTTGACCAGAACATGGAGCGGGAAGCTATAACATTTCCATGAATACTGTCAAGGTAAACTTTTGACAGGTAAACTTT